>Ga0210398_10006248_pt1 | contig 10995 bp, 9 predicted proteins | sample IncBWC4OmetaG_FD_161047 | JGI IMG/M metagenome (GOLD analysis project Ga0210398, IMG submission 161047) | Forest soil microbial communities from Barre Woods Harvard Forest LTER site, Petersham, Massachusetts, United States - Inc-BW-C-4-O | ecosystem: Environmental > Terrestrial > Soil >... | reverse complement strand
GAATCCTCTGGGAGTTGGTCTTCAGCTACATCAAGCTGGAGAGAGGCGCTCAGAACACCTTGCAGCAACGTGTCATGCAATTCCTGCGCAATCCGCGTGCGTTCGGCGAGCCGCTCCTGGAAACCAACATTCAATCGTTTCGTCAATTGATGTATGCGCAAGCGATAAATGGCGAGGATCGTCAGGCAACACCCTGCAAGACAAGCCACTCGAAACCACCACGTTTGCCAGAACGCGGGTTCGATAACGAAAGGGACAGAAGTTTCCGGGCCATTCCAAAGACCGACACCGTTGGAGGCAACAATGCGGAAAAGATATGCGCCAGGGCCCAGGTTTTTATAGACAACCTGTCTCGACGCGACGGTATCACTCCAACCTTGATCGGAGCCGTCGAGCTTGTAGCGAAAATGAATGCGTTCCGGCACAGCCAGGTTTGTGCTCCCATAATTCAAGGTAATGCTCTGAACTCCAGAGGGAATTTTGATGGGGTTCTGCGCATTAACCTGACTTCCGTCAGCAGACATGGATTCGATTCGCACCGCGACTGGAACCGAATTTTTAGAGGAGACCATCGGATCGGCCATGGACAAACCCGACTTACGTGAGATCCAGATGCGGCCTTGACGATCGGCAACTACGGAGCGGTCGCGACCCGCGCCTTCCACTCCCTCGAGGCCGTCGTCGATTCCATAGCTTTGAACATCTATATCAGAGACCGAACCGCTCAGAAGCCGCTCCTGATTCACCCGAAGCACGTGATCTGAGGTGGTGAACCAGAGCGAACCCATGCCGTCTTCCGCACCTCCAAAGATTTGCTCCCGTAATCCCTCCGGCAGCCTCGCTGGAACTTTGATCTTTCCGGAGGATATGGACGCCAGACCGTCGGAAGTTACGACCCAGAGCACATGCTTTGTATCTTCAAAGATTGTTCTTACCATGGACGATGGTAGGCCATCTCTAGCTGTGTAATTGGTCCAATGTCCATTCGCAAACGAAGCCAGACCGCTTGGGGTAGCCAACCATGTTGTCCCATCGAAACTCTCGACTATGGAATTGACAGCATTTGATGGGAGTCCACTGGAGTCCGAATAATTGGTAAATTTCCCGCCCTTTAATCTGCTCACGCCGGCGCTCACAGTCCCAGCCCAGATCGTCCCATCGCGATTACGATGCACGGAATAGACGCTGTTCTGCGCAAGGCCATCCGCCTGTGTATAGGTGCGGGCAGTAAATGAATCTCCCTTTTCGGTCAGCACTGTAAGACCGCCATGTTGCCGCCCGGCGCAGATTTCACCGTTAGCACCGCTGATGGAATACACAACAACGTGTTCCAATCCATCCAGAGTTATATGACCAACTTGCCCTTCCTTCATCCAGTAGAGACCACCGGAGGGTGGCGCAAACCAGATCCGCCCCGTAGAGTCGGCTTCGACTGAGTCAATGCCGCTTGACGGAAGACCGTCAGAAGCTGAATACGTTGTAAGCATCCCATTTCTTAGTCGCTCGATTCCTCGCGAGCCGCCGAACCATATATCTCCGTCGAGGTCTTCATAGATTGCTGTTACTTCGAACCCAGGATTTGGGTTAAGTTGGTCGAGCGAAATAGCGCCGGATGGAGTGATGCGCACGATGCCGTGGTTCGTTCCAATCCACACATTTGCGTCCGAATCTCTGGCCATCGCCAGAATCTGGAGTTGCCGAAGGGAGGAAGGCAAGTTGAGATTGGCCAGTACGCCGCCCTCCCACAAATGAATTCCGCTGTCGGTTCCAATCCATAAGCCGCCAGTCTCTGCGGGCAGAAGGACATTGATCTTCGAATCCTTGAGCTCTTTGGCAACTTTGGAGATGTGCCCTTGGCTCAGGCGAAAGAGGCCGCTATCTTGTGTACCGAGCCAAACACTCTGGTCTCGCGTCGCAGCTAGTGAGATGACATTACCGGGAGTTTGCTCTGCGCTAACTATTGTCTCCATGCGTCCATTCTCATATCGGAACGTCCGCTCCCCGAGCCCTGGAAGAATGACACGCCCCTCGTAGTCGGAAATGATCGATGTAAAGATGATGTCCTGAAGATCAAACCGGGTGTATGGATCCTCGAACTTCCCGTCATGATAAAGAAGCATGCGGGGACCTTCGAGACGAATCCAGAGGTTCCCGCGGGCGTCTGTAACGAGGCCGCGCACGGGACTAATCGGAGGCGAGTTCGGAATTGGTCTCTGAATCAGAGTGAAATTGAACCCGTCGAATCGGACCAGACCTCTGTCGGTTCCAATCCACAAATAACCATCGGACGATTGGCTAATTGCGTAAATCCTCCCTCCGAGGAATCCTTTGTCTTCTCCCCATTTGTCATGTACATATTGTGAGATTCTCCGGGTCGGGTCTAATCCGAAAGCAGCATTCACAAGACACAAGAGCGCGATTCCATTTACAAGTCCCGTACGTAGTCGACGCCTCAGCACCGTGCTTTCACGGTAGAAATTCGAATTTTTCAATCACAACCTCGACCGATTGATGTGATGGGCTCTGCGAATGTCGATAACTGTACAGACCCATGTGAGCCGTTTCTTTTGCGGGAGTCGGAACCCCTGACGTAAAGATGTGTTCACTGACGGTCGCCGCTCCGGGGCCTACCACCGGTCCGCGAACAGTCTTAAAGGAAGCGCGCCCGGACTCCCAACGTAATATGTGCGTCAGCACACCGGCGGGGGCCATGAATCGAGAGACGTTTTCAGGGATATAAAAAGGTTGGACAACATATTGCGCATTCTTACTGTCTGCGATACCCCAACGACTCAATTCGATGTCAAGTTCATTTCGAATGTCATCCGCTCGAAAGTCATCATTTGTATATAACCCCAGGGCAGCGGATGGGCCAAAGTGACCGGTATCTTGAACGACAAAGATGTATGAACCGTAACCCAGACTGCGGGTCAAGCTCACCTCCGCACATCTCCATACGCCGTCATGCTCCTCCATGCGAAGGTGGAGATAGCCATTCTTATCGGTCCACACATTCAAGGGATCGTAGGTATTAGGTTGCCCTCCCCGGTCGCTCGCTGCGTTACGTACTCTCCAGTCATATCCACTAAAGTGGATGACCTTAGAAACAATAGGGGCAACAGGCTTGCCCGCCGCAGTAGCGATTGCGACTACGCCGTTGCCTTCTGCGGGCAAAGTCGTAAGCTTCGTTGCAGGATGAAAACCGGGCTCAACTAGGATCGCTGCGTAATCGGTGCCGAGATGGGTCGAGTTCCTCCACGTCAAATCGGGCTGAATTTTCGTAAAGGGCTGATTCGCGAAAGGTTGAATCCACCAAATACCGCTACGTGCGTAGAGTATGATCTGTTGACCAGGTTTGGCGCCGTTCGCTCGCCCTTCGATAAAGTCGAGTTCTACCGGACCTCCAGGATTGGCAGCGGGGACTAGCGTAATTTGAACATCTGGCTTGGGAGGCACCCTACTCGAATTGCAGGCAGAGAGAACGACGCTCACGAACACCAGAAGGATATTCGATCGATGCTTCTTTAAGGAGGAAGTGTAAGGGGAAGCTTTCATATTCCTCTAAATGTCCTCAATATTTTAACTGTAGCGAAGCCGCCTCCTCTTCCTGAGGAGGCAGAAATGCAAAGGGCCAGGGGATTGACCCAAAAACACAACTCCGCAAGCAAAAGCTTACACAATCTACTTAGCTATCGCACCACGTTTTTGGATTGCCGTAGCGTTGTTCTCAGACGCCAGTCATCCGACTGGGAATACCAATGCTGATCTATGGAGAAACTATAGCGGTGTTCTGATGATTGGACATTCCGCTCGTACATCTAAGTGGCTAATTCAGAGTCGTTAACCTCCGCGCCTGCGTTTCACGTTCGCGGTCTCTCCGTATAGTCCGAAGCGCTTCTTGCGCATCGATTGTCGGCCTGTCGGACAAATAACAGCGCAGAGCGTTACTCCCGGATCACGGGCAAACCGGAAATTATCTGTTGTGCCCGGAAAGTCGCATTTTCGGGAAGTTCGGGTGAGGTTTCCGAAAACCCCGTTTTCAAGGCGTGCTGGTCGAAGAACTTAAGGAAAATGACTGATGTCGGTTTCCGAAAACCTTGTTTTGCGGGAATGAGGCAAGCCCATGCTTCTGATCGACCGGATCACGTTTACAGGCTCAGTATGGCCAACGCTCTGCGAAGAATTGACGCGAGGAGCAACCACAAAGATGGCAAGTATGCGTGGAGCATCACTCATTTCCGGACGCGCTGATCATAGCTCCAGCGATCGGCTTTGCTTGTTTAGGAGGACAGTTCCAGCTTCGCCCAACTACAGGTCGTTAGAGAATCATTGGGTTGGAGTTAAAACAACCTGCCCCCCAGATGTGGCGTTGGTTGGATTCGCGCTTAGTGACAAAGCCGTTCGAACTGGCTGCGGCGCGGTGATTGTCACGCGAATGCTGGAGGATGTGGCAACGGCGAAGCACAACCAGCAGCCAATGCGGCACAGCAAGGAATTTTACGGCTGGGTGTGACAGCACGATGAAACTAATTGCGGCCCCCATTCGGGCTTCTACAACCACGCTGAATTGATTCGTTTAGCTTTGATTGTGAAAAGTGAAAGCTTAGGTCCAATTTCACAAACGTCTCGAGGGTTTTATGAGGAGAAAATGAACTCTATTTCGAGGGAGGTTGCTTGTTAGTGCACGGGAAGCCGACTTTTCGATACTAATCAACCAAGCGGGGGATAGCCACGCCCTTTACATCAGACTTTATGCAGTGGCGAGTCGCAAAACGTGTCTGAAAAGATCCGTTGTGACGACAGAAGTAGTAACGCCGGGAACGTTTTCTTCCGCGAGATCCGTCAACGTGTGGCCTGGCGGCATTTCAAGAAAGAGATCACAGCCTAACTCCTCTGCGACGATAGTCGCATCATGCCAACGAACTCCATGGGCGATGTTGTCCGCCAGATCCGTTGCTACTCCCGATGCTGTGCGCACAGCTCGTCCGTTCACATTCGCGATATAGGGAAATTTGGGCGCCTTTAGCTGCATAGAATTCAGCTGGAGCCGAAGTGCATCAGCGACAGATGAAAGCAGAGGACAATGGGACGGCACTGAAACGTGCAGGAGCTCAGCCTTCCTGGCACCCTGCCTGAGCGCCTCTTCTAAAACCTTCTGCATCCCTTCTACCGAGCCCGCAACTACGATCTGCCTTGGAGCGTTGATATTTCCTACGAATACAGGAGTTGCTGCCGTGTGTACTGAATCGACAATCACCGTAACCTGTCGCTCATTAAGACCGACGATGGCAGCCAATCCGTATCCGACTGGATATAGCCGTTCCATCTTCTCTGCGCGCAAACGAACCAGACATACCGCGTCCTTTAATGCGATGGCCTCAGCAACGACTGCTGCTGCAAATGCGCCTACAGATAGACCTGCAACCGCACAGCAGGTGACGCCATTTCTCTGCAACGCTCTAGCCGTAGCGACTCCGGAAGCTAGAAGAGCCAGTTGAACCGACACCGTGGAATTCAAAGCCTCAGGCGAGTCCAGCAGACGAACATCGATTCTCAAAACGTCGCTGATCTCGTCGAGCGTCAATTCGACAGCGGGGTCATCAACGAGTTCGTGAAGCATCCCAGGTTTCTGCGCTCCTTGTCCCGGAAACAAAAATGCAGTATTCAAGTTAGCTGCCCTTCCCGCTCGAAAGGATCCAGGGATTAGAGCCGAGAATACGTCCATCACTCGTGCGAAGCAAAATCTTACGAGGGGATGCTGTCACGAACTCCTCTAAAGAAAAACCACAAAACGGTGTCTCTACCAATGCATCTACCTTTCCCGGAGCACTGCGGATCATGCGCCACAAATCCTGTGCCTCAGTAATGTCGAGTCTTTGTGGCGCAGAAAGTATGAAGTCTAAATCACTTTCGGCTCGAACAACCCGCATTCCCGAGGCCAGTTCATAACCCACACTCCCACCCGGCCCCCAGGTCAGATCCAGTCCTGCGAGATGGCTCTCGAGATAGGACAAGCTCCGGAATGCCTGTAGTGTCCGGCGTGAATCCTCTGCGAGCATCAGCCGCAGCTGATCTGGCCGCCGAGTCTCTAACACTTCATTCAATTCTGAGAATCCTGCGCAGCGTTCGTGCCTCAGCGCCCCACGCACTCCCACGGGGATCGATCCATCTGCGATGCGGCCTCTCCGCACAACCACCCAGGGGCGGTGGTTGGGATTGAAGTATGGGCACGGCACCCCTTCGGTGGAGGTGACCGGGGACTCTCCTCTCAGGAGAAGGAGATCGTGGATATGCAGCGCGCCGACCATTGGATTCCTCACAAATACTTGGTCATTACGAACATCCAGCCAGCCATGGAAAATGCCCCGACGCAATACGAAGCAATCAACCCCGAGCTAGCGGTCTCAGGAGTTGAATTGAAGCTCTTTCCGAAGACGAGACCGAAGAAACCGCCTGGTATCGCGCTGATAAGTGTGATGTCACGGATTTCAGCATGACTCATATGAAAGAGCTCAGTAATGCCAAGAGCAAACAATGGCTGAATCAGGACGATTGCAGCGGTGGTCCAGGCGACTTTACCATCAAAGCGAAATGTCTGGGAGGAGACAACGACCCCGGTAAGAATCAAGGCCGATCCTGACGCTGCGCTCCCAAGAATCGTCAATGACCTATCAACATAGGATGGTAAATGTAAACGGAAGTAGACACTCACCAATGCCAACATAGGAGCCCACACCACAGGATGAGTGAACGCCCGAAGAAACTTGATCGAAACTGCTTGAAGTGAGATGCCCTTTCCATCGGACAGTTTGTCGGACTCGAGCAACGCAATGGTTATAGGAGAGATCGTGATAGCTCCGACTGCAATTGAGAGTGCAGCTGTGACTCTTGAACTCGGGCCATACGCGGTGGTCAATAACGGCAAAGCTACGGCCGCAGAATTTGGAAAGCCGACCGTCAGTGCAAGTACAGAGGCATCGGAGATGGACATCTTGAGGCTTTTCCTTGCCCAGATGTAGCTAGCCGCATACGAAGCGACAAATACCACAGCGATCATCACTGCGGACTCCGTTTGTTCTCGGAGCACAGGCCAGGACGTGCTGCTGATCGTGGAAAACAGCGCACATGGAATGGCGAAGTCCATCACGAGCACGATTAGATTTCGAACATTCAGGTTGTCCATGACTCCACGTCGGCCTGCTATATATCCCAAAAGCAGGCCGACGAAGATGGGGAGCAACGCATTTAGAAGAATCAGAGTCATTTCGGCCTCTTACTCTGTGAACCATTGCGCTTCCAGAGCAGCTCGCACTGCAAGGGTGCCTTTCCGCATCGTTTTTGCGACGTCTGACTCCCACCTGTTACTGAGATCGAGCTTGCCTCTACGTGCATCGGCAATCGCTTCAGTAATTGCTTTCCTCACTGAGGCAACCTCATTCGAGGTCGGATGTTGTGGATCGTCCGCGTGCAACAGCTTGAACAGGAGACCGAGTTTGGCATAATCCCGGATGTCATACGACATTGGAGCGATCTCATGTCCCAGTTTTTCGAGCTCCGCAACAGATCTTCTCGTAATCCTGGCTGCCGCCTCCTTATGCATTGCATGGATGACAATCCTGGCATCATCGAATGCCAGAATGCGATTAGCCTGGTAGCCGTGAGTGAGAAATCCGCCGCTAAATGCGTGGCCAGCAACCAAAGAAACAACGGGATGCCCCGCCATCCTTGCTGATGCGTATGCATCTGCCGACGTAGCCGCCGCGAAAAAAATGCCGGCCGTCTCCTCGCGACGCCCGTAAGCCTGGCTCTTGACGTCAACGACTGCGATGATGGGGCGCTTCGCTTCACGAGGTTTATCGCGATCTTCCGCGATAGCCGCTCGAACATGGGTTGCAAGGGCGAAAGCTTCTTCGAGTCCAACCTGCCCGTCGCGGACACAAGGAAATCGGCCGTCCTTGTCAGGTACAACACAGAGGAAAAGCGCTGACTCATCTCCAACCGCTGCAGTTGTAGCCAGCACGGAGTTCGGATCACCGTGATTCGAAGTGTCTCTTCCAGTCAGAGCTTTGAACCATGCTTTGCCGCGCAATCCGACTTGTTCCTTCATCGCACACCTCCTTTGGGGTTAGCCCACTGTTGCCGCAACGTTGCCGGATCTATCTGGCTGGACGTATCAAGCGCCGCAATTCGAGCGCGATAAAATTCCACCTGCTCGGTGCGGTGCTCTTTCGGTACACCTTTGTGGACAAAATCGCGCACTGACGCGGCTATCTTGTCGGCATCATCTTCGACGAGCAAATCAGCGAGTCCCATGCCAACACGTTGTTCTCCACCATGAATTGCCCAGATGAGCGCTCGATCGGAAGAGTCAAACTCATCGATACCAGACTCTTGCTCAATCACCTCAGGACCGTTCAATCCTAGCCGTGCTTCGGGCGTCATAATTGTGTAGCTGGATATTCCAGCCACAAGAGACATGCCTCCGAAACATCCGACAGTGCCTGCAACGATTGCGATCACCGGTGCATGCTGCCGAAGGGCGATAGCTGAAGAGATAATCTCGGCAACAGCTGCCAAACCAAGGTTCGCTTCCTGAAGGCGCACCCCGCCTGTTTCAAGCAAAAGAACTGCAGCGGTCGGTCTCCCCGCCTCGGAGTCCTTCGTGGCGAGATCCAGGGCGGCGGTCATCTTGGCACCCGATACCTCTCCGACGCTGCCACCCTGGAACGCTCCTTCGAACGCGATAGCGACTGCTGCAGATCCGCCGATCCTTCCCTTGATCACGATGCAGCCATCATCAGACTGTGGGGCGATGCCTTGTTTGGCAAGCCATGGAGACTCGATGCGATCGAACGGACCGACGAGCTCCTTCCAGCTACCTTCATCGAAGAGGCTCTGAGTACGAGCACGAGCGTCCAGCTCGATAAAGCTCTTACGGTTGACGAAATCGGGAATGAGAGTTGGTGCGTTCATTGCTCAATCACCTCCACTGCTTGTTCGAGACGAAGCAACACACTGCCGGGTGTTGCGCCGGCATCGTTGATATAGATATGGACCGCCCCATCGAACTTCGAGAAGAAACGATCGAAGACCGCCTTCCACGCATCGCCGAAGCCGTTGACACTGGTCGTGATGAAGACACGGGCTCCCCCCTCATTATTCGGTTCAAGAAGGACCTCCATGTCGCCTGAGCCCACTACACCGACGTGCGCTCTCTTGGTGATGAGGCGCTTCGCCTCAGGATAGTTGAACTCAATATTCTCCATCGTTTTCCTCCACTAGACTGTTGTCCTCTTCCACTCGTTCAAAGCCGCGTTCGAGAGCGTCCAGAAAGAGTGTGGCCGCGAGAAGATCCGCGCTGCCGCCGGGAGAGACTTGCAGACTGACAAGCTCTTGCCCGAGTGCGATCAATGCCGCATCTCCCTTCGGGCTTCCCGGGCCGCCAACCTTAATGACACGAGCGGCGCCCTCATGCACAATCCTTTGCGCCTCAGCCCCCCCTCGATACAGAACACAGGTGTCCTCGAGACGCGACATAATCGAAAGAAGTGACGCGAGCCGACTGTCGCGCTCTGTTCTGCCGTTCCTGCGAGCGGCCCTCAGTGCAGGAAGCCCAACATTGATGACGTGCGGAAAACTCCCGTAGGCTTCGCCACGAGCACCGGTTGCCCCATATCGTTTAAGGGCAACATCGCCGTGAGATACCGCCTGCGGCCTTGCACGATCAGGCAAACGCGCCAGATCGCCTGCAGCCTCTGCCACAAACTCCGGACAGTAACCCTCACTCAAACTTGCACCACAAACCAGTAGCCCCAGAACCCAGATCGCACCTTTGTGCGCATTGCTGCCTGAAGTCGCGTGAAGCATCGCCGTTTCAGCCTCTCTACCAATGCCCGCAACCACGGCACGTAGGTTGGCATCCATCTGAGCTTCAGCAGATGCCAGAGCCATTCGTGTAAAGTATGGGGCAATCGCGTCGGCAGATCTCCTCATCAGGTCGAGCGTCAGATCCGAATGTGATCCTGATCCTCGACCGTCAACCAGGCCCGGTTTAGGTGTGAGCTCTGCTTCAGCAATCAACGATTGCCACGCGAGTTCCGAAAGCCGCTCAGACCGGATTAATGGGTCGCAGTAATGAAACGATTTCGTGATTGGTCTTAGCTGTGCCATTACCAACTCCTGAACTTGGCCGGCGGCTGATAAAGGCCACCAGACCATGCGACCAGATCTTCCATGCTCCTGGCCGCGAGTAAGGACCGGTTAGCTTGGAGGCGATGGACTCCAACATCTTCAGGAAAGGCGACGATGCCGCGTTGACGAAGATCGGCTGTCTCACTGGCGCTTGCCTTGAGGCCGACAGGACTAATACCTGCAACCGCAGCCAATGCCCGGCGCCGTTCTTCAACACCTTCGGTTTTGTACAGGTAAGCAATTCCCTCTTCCGTCACAACATGACTAACGTCCTGGCCATAAATCATGATCGGTGCGATGGGCATTCCTGCCTTCTTGCCAACTTCGACTGCATCCAGAGTTTCGACAAAGGCCGGCTCACCACCTTTCGCAAAAGTTTCAAGCGTCTGAACCACCAGTTTGCGTCCCGGGAGGGTTGGATCTGCATTGGTCTTGAGGTCTAACCAGGCCGGTGACGAATGGCGGCGTCCATGCGGGTCATGCCCCATATTTGGCGCGCCTCCGAACCCTGCAAGCCGTCCGGTCGTCACCGTAGAAGAATTGGCATCACCATCCATCTGAAGCGTTGCTCCGATAAAGGCATCCACGGCGTACTGACCAGCAAGCTGACAGAGAACACGGTTAGAGCGCAGGCTACCGTCACGGCCAGTGAAGAAGATATCGGGGCGAGCACGGATGTATTCATCCATGCCGACCTCGCTTCCGAACGAGTGAACGCTCTGAACCCATCCGCTCTCGATAGCCGGAATCAGTGTGGGGTGTGGATTCAACGCAAAGTGTTTGCAGATTTTTCCGCGAAGCCAG
>Ga0210398_10006245_pt1 | contig 11002 bp, 12 predicted proteins | sample IncBWC4OmetaG_FD_161047 | JGI IMG/M metagenome (GOLD analysis project Ga0210398, IMG submission 161047) | Forest soil microbial communities from Barre Woods Harvard Forest LTER site, Petersham, Massachusetts, United States - Inc-BW-C-4-O | ecosystem: Environmental > Terrestrial > Soil >... | reverse complement strand
GGGTCTGGACAAGGTCACCAAGATCATGTCCTCCGAGTATGACGTGGTGTATATCCAGGAAGCTACGGAGTGCACCGAGAATGACTGGGAGAGCATCACTAGCCGGTTGCGTAACTGGGTGATGCCGTACCAGCAGCTGATCGCAGACTGCAACCCGGCTCAGCCGACGCACTGGCTGAAGCTGCGATGTGACACGGGTCGTACCACCCTGTTCGCGTCTCTGCATGAGGACAATCCCATGCTGTTCGACGAGGACGGCGAGATCACCGGCAAAGGCCAAGATTACATTGACAAGCTTGACAGACTATCTGGAGTCCGTTTTCAGCGACTTCGGCAAGGCAAGTGGGCCGCTGCTGAGGGAGTTGTCTATGATGAGTTCCTCTCCGAGGTTCACATCCTTGATCGCATCCCTGTCAGCAATGAGCCTACAGATGCCTTTGGCGTTCCCCTTGGCTGGAAGCGCTATTGGGGAGTGGACTTCGGATTCGTCAATCCATTCGTCTGTCAGTTCTGGGCCGAAGACGGTGATGGACGGCTCTACCTGTACCGCGAGATTTACCGGACTCACACAACTGTGGACGTCCACGCTAAGACCATCATCAACATCGTCGCCCCTGATGGGCGATGGCTTGAGCCGAAGCCAACTAGCGTCGTCTGTGATCATGACGCGGAGGGCCGGGCGGTATTCGAGCGGGAGACACAGCTGTCTACCCAGCCTGCCCACAAGTCCGTTCTTGAAGGAATCGAAGCAGTTCAAGTTCGACTCCGAGATCCGGGCGACGGCAGACGTAGGTTGTACCTGGTGCGCGATTGCGTTGTTGAGCGGGACCTTGATCTAGCCGACGCGGGTCGCCCCACTTGTACTCAGGAAGAGATTCCTGGCTATGTTTGGGCGAGAAAAGGTAAGGGCGAAGGTAAGGAGACAGACGAACCACTCAAGGTGGATGACCATGGTTGTGACGCAATGCGGTACGTCGTGGCAGACCGAGACTTTGGCATCCGCGCTCTCTACCGGACCATTACGGTCTAGAAGGGTCAAAGATGAGCATTCCGACATTCCCAACCGGGCACACCGTGTATTTCCGGCGTATCCCGGAGATAATGGTCGAAGGGAAGCGACTGGGGCGCAACGTCCGGTACGACAGCCGGAACGCGCGCTACCCGTACCAGCGGCAGCGCCTGGCTTCCGATGCCAAGGACCAGCTGTGGCCGCGCCGTATACCCATTCTCAACCAGGGCGACGTTGGGGCTTGCACGGGGAACGCCAAGACCGGCGAACTCGGCACCGAGCCGTTCTACACGGACCTGACCTCCCGGGCCAAGTTCGCATCGCTCGTGCTGGACGAGTCCTTCGCTCTCGGGATCTACAGCCAGGGCGAGACGATCGATGGTGACGGGCCGTACCCGCCGAATGACAATGGGTCGTCTGGCCCCTCCGTCTCGCAGGCTGCGAAGAACGACGGCTACCAGAACGGATACCTCCACATCACTTCGGTCACCGACATGGTGGACGCTCTCCAGGACGGCCCGGTCATCGTGGGCTACAACTGGTACACCTCGTTCGACAGCCCGGACGCCAATGGCCTCATCACGCTGGCCCCGGGCGCTACCGTACGCGGCGGCCACGAGACCCTGGTCCGGGGGTGCAAGATCTCCGATCAGCTGCTCTACCAGGACAACAGCTGGGGTGAGTCCTTCGGGGTCAACGGGAGCTTCCAGCTTTCGTTCACGACCATGGACGACCTCCTGAACCAGCAGGGCGACTGTACCAAGTCGGTGCCGCTCAGCGCTCCCGTACCTACCCCGGTCGAAGGTCCCGGCGACCTGGATGCCCTGCTGTGGTATGGCGGGGCGGGCTCGCACCTCGCGAACGGCGCGCAGGGATGGTGTCGTGAGCGGCACCTGGCCCCGGGGGCCATCGAGCTCCAGCGTGACCTGCAGAACTGGGCGCACCTGAAGGGACTCCGCGGATGAGCACCCAGACCATCGAACAGCCCGGCCGACGGCCGCTGGGCCTTGTCTGGCGCCAGGCCGTGAGCGCGCTCCTGGTTGCGGTGGCTATCGCCGGCAACGTGACCCGGGCGCAGGCCAAGCCGACGCTGGCGCATCTGCGCGATCATGCCTACAGCATCTGCGGCTTCATGTTCATTAGCGCGGCCGCATTCACGCACTCGGTGTTCACCGGCTTGCTGGTGACCGGCGTCCTGTTCTTCGTATACGAGTTCAAGGTGGCCGACGATGGCAATTCTTGAAACGCAGGGCCGCCACCCCAGTATCGTGGCCGTATCGCGCCGGTTCGAGATCGACCATCTGACTGATCCGGATCTGCGGCAGGTCGGCATGGCCTCGGCCCGGCTGGCTGCTGAGATGCTGGCGCGTATCCGGGGCGAAGACGTCGAGCTCACCAAGGCCCTCGACAAGCTGGCCGACGCCCGCGATGGATTCATGCGGGCACTCAAGTACACCCAGGGAGGGTAACGCACCGTGGCGCTGAACTATGTCAATCTGACCGTCGATCTGTACGACGGTCAGGGCAACCCGCTGACTAGCGGTGTTGTGACGTTCACGCCCAGCGCCACCCTAGTTGACCCTGGCGTCGAGATCGTGCCCACCATGGGCATCAACGTAGCGCTCAAGGTGGGCGGCCCGCCAGTGGTCAAGTTGCTGGCTACCGACAATGGCAGCGTTACCCCGTCCGGCTGGGGCTGGGTTGTCACGTACAGCAATGTACCGGGCAACCCAGCCCAGCAGACGATACTTCTGCCGTTCGCCAGCGGTTCCAACCAGTTCCTCAGTTCGCAAGTGTCCGTGCCGGTCGTCACCGCTAATGTTCAGGCCATGCCGCTCCCCACGGGAACGCCTACGGCTGGACAGATCCCAGTGGCTACTGGCTCGGGAGATAATTCTTCCTGGACCAACCAGAACAGCGGAGGTCTGTTCGGAGACGGTTCTGATGGCCCCCTGACATTCGATGGGGTCAGTACCGTAGCGGGCATCGTCCCCTCGGGTGGCACATACACGCTGGTACGGGATCTGTACGGAACCAGTCTAACTATCAATAATGGCGTTACCGTAAACCCGCATGGTTATCGCTTCTTCTGTATGGGCACGTTCACCAATAATGGCACCGTGACTGTTGCGGGCGCTAACGCAAGCGGTGCTGCGGGTGCTGGCGCTACCGGATCGGCCGTATATGCAGGCGGAAGAGCAGGGGCCGCTGGCGCAACTGGGGCCGGAGGAAATGCTGCCGGCTTCGGGGGTGGCGTGTCCACCGGATCTAACCAGGGCAACGGTGGAGGGGGCGGAGCAGGAACTTCTGGCGCTGGAGGTACAGGAGCCACCGCCACCAACGTTGTTCAGCTTTGGTGGAAGACCATTATCCCGTTGCTTACTGGCGTAATGTCGGCTTTCGCGGCCACTGTTGGCGTAGCTGGTGGCCAGGGAGGCGGGGGTGGCGGCGGGGATGGTACAAACTCGGGAGGCGGAGGCGGTTCTGGCGGCGGAGTGGTGGCAATATTCGCCTGGGCCATAGTCAATGCTGGGATCATCAATGCGTCCGGAGGTAACGGGAACAGCCCAACCGTCGGAAACGTTGGAGGCGGGGGTGGCGGAGGAGGCGGCCTGATTGTGGGCGTCTCGCTATCTGTCTGGAGCAACACCGGCACCATGAATGTAGCTCCCGGTTCGGGCGGTACGTTGCATGGTGCGGGTTCCGCAAATGGAACTGGCGGCAATGCTGGCCAGACTGCGAATGTTGTGGTGATGTGATGGCTAAGTCCCTCATCGGCAAGATGATGAACCTCCAGCGGCCCATCCCCTTCAACGCGCGCTGGAACGCTACCAGCGGTCAGCTGTACGGCTCCTACGGTTCGGATCGGTTCACTCAACTGCAGGCTATGGGCGGCACGGGCACCCTGTTCGCCATCGTACAGTTGCTGAGCCAGGGCCAAGCCAAGATGAAGTGGGGCATGTACCGCCATCCCGTGGACGGCCGGGTGCGCTATACCAACAGCGACCAAGGCTCGGACATGCGGGAGGAAGTCCTAAAGCACCAGGCCCTCAAGTTGTGGAAGCGTCCCAATCCGTTCATGACCGGGAATGACTTCCGGGAGATCGGCTGGCAGTTCATGGAGCTGGTCGGTGAGTGGTACTGGGTGATGGACCGGGGTCCAAGCGGTGAGAGCTTCCCGCTCGAGATGTGGCCGGTACGCCCTGATCGCATGACGCCGGTTCCGGACAAGAATGACTTCCTGGTTGGCTGGGTATATACCGGCCCACAGGGCGAGGAAGTGCCGCTGGCGGCCAGCGAAGTCATCCAGCTGCGCTACCCAAATCCGGCCGACCCGTACCGGGGCCTCAGTGCTGTGCAAGCACTACTGGCCGACATCGATAACGCGCGCTACTCAGCTGAGTGGTCCAGGAACTTCTTCCTCAACGGCGCTACGCCAGGCGGCATTGTTACTTTCGCCAAGCGGCTAACCGACGATGAGTTCCAAGAGTTCACCTCGCGCTGGCGTGAACAGCATCAGGGTGTAGCGCGCGGCCACCGGGTGGGGGTGCTAGAGCAGGGGGCGCTCTGGACCCCGAACACCTACTCGCTGCGGGACATGCAGTTCGCTGAGCTCCGGAACATGAGCCGCGACGTCATCCGGGAAGCCTACCGGATACACCAGGCGATGCTGGGCCTGTCCGATGACGTCAACCGGGCCAATGCGCAGACTGCTGAAGAGGTGCACATTCAGTGGCACGAGATCACGCGGGCGGAACGTACCGCCAACGTGCTGAATGACCTGTACCTCCCGTGCTTCGGGAGCACCGGAGCCGGGGTCGAGTTCGACTTCAAGGACCCGGGGTATGCATCGGCTAACGATGCCAACGAGGAACTTACCGCCAAGAGCACGGCGGCACAGAGGCTAGCGGCCGCAGGCTGGGATCCTGCGGGCGTGCTAGAGACCGTGGGCCTGCCGCCCATGAAGTTTGTCGGTCCGCCAGCGCCGGCAGGGGGCGGGGGCGCGGGCTTTCCGCGTCCCTCCTCCGGGCGGCCGAGCAGTACTGAGCCCAATCAGAGTCACCAGAATGAACCTGGCGAGGGTCAGCCAGAAAACAGGATTCCAGGATACAAGAGCCCTTCGGACCTGAGTCTGTGGAGCGAAGACGATGTCCTGGATCTCGCAGGAATTATCCGACAGCAATTCCGCGAGGTACTTGGTAATGGCAACGGCCACGCTAGGAGGTAAGGAGTGAGTCGCAACACGCCCTGGCGGACGGCCCGCCAGCAGTTTGCGCTGCATCGTCAGGGGAACGACTGGTACCGGATCAAGAACCAGAAGGAAGGCCCGGTACAGATCTACATCTACGACGAGATCGGATACTTTGGCGTTTCGTCCGCGGACTTCATCCGCGACCTGGCGGACGTCAACGGCCCGATCGACGTCCATCTCAACAGCCCGGGTGGCGAGGTCTTCGATGGCATCGCTATCTACAACACGCTGATGGCCCGCCGCGACGTCAACATCTTCATCGACGGCATCGCGGCCTCCATCGCCAGCGTCATCGCTATGGCCGGCAATCCGGTCCAGATGGCGCGCCAGGGCACCCTGATGATCCACGACCCGTTCTGCATGGCGATCGGGAACGCCCAGGACCTCCGGGACATGGCGGAGCAGCTGGAACGTTCCGGTAGCCAGCTGGCTCAGATCTACAGCGAGCACACCGGAAAGCCGGTGGACTACTGGCGCGAGATCATGCGGGCCGAGACCTGGTTCGATCTGGAAGAGGCCATGGGCGTCGGTCTGGTCGACAAGGCTATTGACTCCGGAGCGGGCCGCGCTGTCAAGGACCCGCGTGACACGTGGGATCTCTCGGTGTTCCGGGCCGGCCAGCGGCCACCGAAGGATGCGGCTACCCGGCCGTACGTAGGCGAGACGCAGACGCGCCATGCCCCGATGACTGGCACCCACGTGCACGACCACGCGGCTGCCGGCGCATCCGATCACGACGACGGACAGCATGCCCACGCGCACACTCACAACGGGGATGCGGATCACGTCGGGCATGACCACTCCGGCCAGCAGGACTCCGCTGTCGATTACAGCGGCCGTACTGAGGGCGACGAGTACCAGTACGGGCAGGGTCAGCCCGGCACTATCCAGGCATCCGCTAAGCCCGATGATGGCAAAGGCGGAGATGGGGGAGAGACCCCCGACCAGGTCGGCTGGGAGCAATTCTCTGACGAGGACCTCCGGGCTCTGACCGCTTCTCTGAAGGGAGTACGCCAGTAATGCCAACAGCAGCGCCGACCCGGCCGGAGGAGTTCGAGGACGCCCTGTCCGACCCGGCCAAGATCCGTGCCATGATGACGGAGGGCAACTTCAAGGACTTCGTCAAGGAGTACGCGACCTCCATCGCCAGCAAGGACACCAGCCTCAAGGCCCAGATCGACGAGCAGGTCCAGCTGGGCCTGGCGGAGTTCCTGCAGAAGAATCGCCAGAACGGCAACCTGGCTTCCCGGCTGAACCTCGGCGACATCGCTGAGCCGGGCAGTACCCGCGCGGTCTCGATGGGCAAGGGGGCGGTCTACAACCCGCGCTCCTACGGCGCCAAGCTCCAGAAGGGTCTGGCCCAGGAGGACCAGTTCGCCGACACCGCCGAGTTCTTCCAGGCGGTCTGGCCCCGGTACGAGACCCTGAAGAACAGCGAGCAGCTGGCTCGGAAGCGGGACGCCCTGCGGAAGATCCAGAACTCGTTCGGCTCCGAGGTCCCGGCCGACGGTGGATTCCTGATCCCGGAGAACCTCCGCTCCGAGATCCTGCAGGTGGCACTGGAGTCCGCCGTCGTCCGGCCGCGCGCCCAGGTGATCCCGATGGACAGCCTGCGGGTGCCGATCCCCATGATCGACACCACCAGCAACGTGTCCAGCGTGTTCGGCGGGGTGGTCTGCTACTGGACCGAGGAAGCCGCGCAGCTGGTGGAGAGCCAGGCGTCCTTCGGGCGTGTCGTGCTCGACGCCAAGAAGCTGACCGGCTACGCCGAGGTGCCGAACGAGTTGCTCGCGGATGCTCCGGCCTTCGCCAGCTTCTTCGACAGCATCTTCCCCCGGGCTATCGCCTGGTTCGAGGACATCGCGTTCATGACCGGCACGGGCGTGGGCGAGCCGCTGGGCTTCATCAACTGCCCGGCTTCCGTCCAGACCGCGACGGAGACCGGCCAGGCGACCAAGACCATCGTCTGGGAGAACATCGTCAAGATGTTCGCCCGCATGCTCCCGACCGCGCTGGGCAACGCGGTGTGGATCTGCTCCATCGACACCTTCCCGGAGCTCGCGACGATGGCTCTGTCCGTCGGCACGGGTGGCGGGCCGGTCTGGATGGGCAACTACACCAGCCCGGGTGCGAACACTCCGCCCATCACGATCCTGGGCCGCCCGGTGTACTTCACGGAGAAGACGCCGCAGCTGGGCACCACCGGCGACATCAGCTTCGTGGACCTGGGGTACTACCTCATCGGCGACCGGCAGATGATGCAGTCGGCGTCGAGCGAGCAGTACAAGTTCCAGAACGACAAGACCGCTTTCCGGGTCATCGAGCGGCTGGACGGCCGCCCGTGGATCCAGAGCGCGATCACCCCGCACAACAACAGCACCAACACGCTCACCCCCTTCGTCCAGCTGGCGTCCCGCTAGCCGGACCCGCCTAGGTCCGAGGCCGGGGCCTCAGTGCCCCGGCCGGTAGGACCGAATCCGCCCGGCATTAACACCCCGGGCAGAAGGAGTACAGAATGGCAGGAATGGAAGCCCTCGGGAGACTGGTGAACGTCATCCCGATCGGCGCGGGCAATGCGTTCAAGATGCGCGGGGCCTCGGGCGTCCTCGTGGTCTGCACCGGCACGGACACCTTCACGGTGAACGAGGCCAGCAGCTTCGGAGGCACCTACACGGCGCTGAACTGCATCAAGAACGTGTATGGCTCGACGGCCACCAACGGCACGGCGGGCTGGACCAAGCTGACCTATGTCAACGGCACCACGCCGCTGTCAGCGGTCACCATTGGAGGCGGCTCGCCTACGATCGCCAGCGCGACCATGCTGGCGTTCCACGTGTTCACGTCGGAGTTCTCCGACCCGTTCAACTACCTGAAGGTGACCGTCGCGGCCTCTGGCCTCGTCACGGTTCTCCCGTACGACCTGGTCCACCAGCGTGGGCCGGCCAACCTCGAGATCCTGGGGGCCTAACAACCATGGGATCGACCGCCCGGGGCTTCATCCTGCGTGACCTCACGCAGCACGCGAAGCCAGAACTGGGCCGAGTCAACGTCAATGTGGCCAAGGTGCTACCTGCGACGGCGACCGGCAACCTGTTCACCGTGACGGGCGCGATCGTGGTTACCGGGCTGGTGGGAGTCGTCACAACCGTGTTCACGGCGACGGCGGTTCACATCAGCCTGGGCCACAACGGGGTCGGAGGTGTTGGCTCCAGCGTCAACGCCATTGCGGCCAACCCCGCGTCCGCCTACGCAAGCACCGCTGTAGGCAGCGTCATCACTCCCCCGCCCACGCTGGGCGGGGTGCTGCCGGCTGCGGACACCTCTGCCGAGACCATATCGGCGGCAGGGCTGTTCTCTGTCCAGAACACCATCATCACGATCACCACCGATGCGACCAACACGGGTGCCATCACGTGGATCCTCAGCTGGGCTCCGCAGTACCCGAAGAACCAGGTCGCCACGGTGGTGAATGACTGATGTCGGTCAAGCCACTTTCGATCATGGGGACGCCGGTCGTCAAGACCGGCATCACCCCGGCGACCGGGAGCGGCGTCACGCTGTACACGGTGAGCGGCGCGGTCCTCGTGACCGCGCTGTTCGCCCGTGTCACTACGGTGATAGGCGCTACCGCTGCGACGCTGTCCCTCGGGACGGCCGTGAGCGCAACCGCCATCGCCACTGCTACGTCCATCGCCTCTCTGGCGGCCGGCACATTCCTGCTGCCGTCTAGCTCGGCTGGCGTGGGCGGGGCACTGGTGGCCAACAGCGCGCCGTTCCTGACGGCTGGGTTGTTTCAGTACCAGCCGTTCATCGTGGCCGGCAACATCCAGTACACAATCTCGGCGACGAACACGGGTGCACTGGAGTTCTACCTCTGGTACGAGCCGCTCGACTTCGACGCCACCGTCAGCTGAGGAGGCCTGATGCGCTGGGATTGCGATAACTGCGGTACGCTGCAGATCGCCGACACCATCGAGAACTGCCCGGTCTGCCATGAGCCGAGGCCGCGCGTAGACGTGGCGGAGGAGCCCGCCTCAGCGCCTGCCCCGGAGGGTGTGACGGGTGACCAGCCGTCCGGTACCTTCCCTGCGGACGGGGCTCCTCCGTCACCCCAGGAAGACGAGCCGGCCCAGCCGCCGGAGGAGGAGGACGACGAGCCACATGGCCAAGATTAGTACGGCCTATGTCAGCAATTTCAGCGCGTCTCTGGAGGCCACCCTGCTTCAGAACCAGGGTCTCCCGGTGTACGTCAACGTGGCTCGGGTGAGCGAGAAGCTGCCCGACAACCGTAACACGGAGCGTGTGTCCGCAATGACGCCGGATGAACAACTCCGGGAAGAGGCCGGTTTCGGGTACACGCTACCGCCGGATGTTCAGGACCAGCTCACGCTGGAGCGCCCGGACGAACTCGACAGCCAGATCATCGAGGAAGGGGGCGAGGTCCCATCTCTTGGTACCAACTCCTTGACATCAGGAAGCAAGCCCGAACCGAGTGGCTCCTCACCCCAGGCAACGCCAGCGTCCCACCCGTCGCCTGCCCCCGGTGCGGAGAACCCCTCCTCAGCGGACCACCCAACCAGCCAACCACCCTCTACTGCAAGTTCGACTTCTGGCAGTGGCCAAGGGACTGGCTCCGACCAAGCCCACCCATCGGGCTCTTCGGCGGAGTTAGCGACACAGACTCCTCCTACGAGGGCTTCGGCTAGCGAGCAGGACCCGGGCTCTGGCGGCTTCGCCGTGAGCGGCCCGGTCGAGTAACAACTTAACATTCGCCGCTTCCCACCTCTTACAGAGGTTCTCGGCAAGAAAGCAAGGTACAGGAAATGGCGCTGGTAGTGAACCGGCCGTGCTACGTCACGCGTGAAGAAGTCATGCGCGCGATGGACATCAAGGCTGCCGCTTATAATAGTGGGCAGGTTGATAGGCAACTTCTGGCTGCCAGCGAATCAGCCGAGAGCCTCTGTAAGAGGAACTTCTACGTCAACTACACTACCCATAGCTGGGACTGGCCTAACTTCCAGTACGCCTATCCGTGGCGGCTCTGGCTAGACCAGTGGGAGCTAGCGGCCAATCCGACGGCAATCATATCTGGCCCGTACCTGACGACGCCGGTCGTCATCCCGGTGGGGGACGTTCTATTCCAGCCGGTGAACCAGGGTCCGCCGTTCCGATGGATAGAGCTCCGGCGTGACCTCAATGATGCTTTCGGGAACAACACCACCCCGCAGAACGACATCCAGATCACGGGTCCGTTCGGATACTGGCTGAACACATTCTCGGTCGGGTCCTTGTCTACGGCCGTTACCAGTACGACCCAGAGCACCGTGCAGATGAGCGTGGGGAGCGGGGCTGGAGCCGGGGTCGGCGACACGCTGATCATCGGCACTGAGCAGATGATAGTACAGGACGCCAACTTCGTCCAGGTAGACACCACCGTCTCTGGGCTAACCAGCAACCCTCCTAGCAAGTCCGATGTAGCGATCGGTGTGGCCAACGGAGCCAACTATACCACCGGAGAGACGCTCATCGTTGACAGCGAGGCCATGCTGATACAATTCATCACCGGCAATACCTTGACCGTTCAGAGAGCTTGGGATGGCTCCGTATTGTCCCCTCACGCCGCGAACGCCCCTATCTACGCGAAGCGGTTGCTCACCGTACTACGCGGACAACTCGGCACAACGGCGGCCACCTACACGCAAGGCACAGCGGTAGCGGCCCGGCTTATACCCGGGCTCGTG
>Ga0210398_10006241_pt1 | contig 11006 bp, 7 predicted proteins | sample IncBWC4OmetaG_FD_161047 | JGI IMG/M metagenome (GOLD analysis project Ga0210398, IMG submission 161047) | Forest soil microbial communities from Barre Woods Harvard Forest LTER site, Petersham, Massachusetts, United States - Inc-BW-C-4-O | ecosystem: Environmental > Terrestrial > Soil >... | reverse complement strand
GTGCGCTTTTACGGACCGACGGAGGAAGCGGTGGAGCAATACACTAAAGCAATTGATTCCGACTCGACGGTCTTTTTTCCCGTGGATAAACTGCCGCGCAAAAACGGCGGAAACCAAGCCGCTCGCTTTTTGTCATTTCACTTTGACCGTCCAACGCCGATTTTTTCTTCCGATGAGAATTTCCGTTTTCTCGCGAAAATCCGGGCGGAAGAGGATGTGCCACAACTTCGTTTCAGCGTGACTATCTTCACCGCTGAAGGCGTTCCAATCGGCAGTTGTTCCAGCGCAGCGCGGCCCGGTCTTGCTCGCGGGAAGGAAACTGAAGTTGAAGTTTCCATTCCCAACTCGCGACTGGCTCCCGGCCATTATCATTGCGGCGTGTCCGTCGGCAAAGGAGATCCTCGGACGGGACAGGTGGATTTTGACGTGATAATTGACACGCTGGCTTTTGAAGTGCACGCGGAAGAAGGCGCGGACGGAACGGTCTCCACCTGGCATCGCAATTTGGGGTCAATCGTTTTTCCGAACCTGATTCAAAATTCTCACCACAATAGTAATGGCAACTGATTTTTTATGATCGCCCCCGCAATAATTCCTGAAAAATACAGGCAATGGAATGACCGGTATGGCGCTCCCTTCGGGCGGCGCGTGCGGTTGCTGCGAGTAAAACGCTGGTTCATGTCGGACGCTCAAGTCCACCGCGCCTGCGGTGTTTTTGCGATGCAGATGAATAGTTCAACACGGACGTTTGAATATCCTTGGGCGTTTGACGCGGGACAATTGCGTCCGGGCATGAAGGTGCTGGAAATCGGCGGCGGTCTCGCAGGTTTTCAATTCGTCCTCGACCAGTTCGGCTGCGAGGTGGTCAATGTGGATCCGGGATTGGAGGCGCGCGGTGTCGGCTGGCCGTGCGATAAAAAATCCAGGACGGGGTGGAACGTTTTTTTTTACACTCAAGTTGCTTTGCAAAATACTACCGTGGAGCGAGCGAAATTGGCAGATGGCGAATTCGACCGCGCGTATTCTATCAGCGTCATCGAGCATCTGCCCGCCGAGGATTTGTCGAACGTGATGGCACACGTCTTTCGCAGCCTGAAACCCGGCGGACTTTTCATACTAACCGTTGACCTGTTTCTCAACATCCAGCCGTTCTGCTCGCAACTCACCAACAAATACGGCACGAACCAAAATATCCGCGAATTGATGCGGTCGCAGCCATGGAAGCTGGTCAGTGGCAGGCCGGACGAATTGTTCGGCTTCCCGAAATTTGACACGGATAAAATCCTCGGACACCTGGATACATTTTTGATCGGACAATATTTTCCGGCGCTGGCGCAATGCATCGTCCTCCAAAAACCCGCCGCCTGAACCGATCCTGAAAATCCTCTGCCTCACGCATCACGACCTTGACGCGCCGGATTACGGCGCGGCGTTGCGGGCGGGCAATCTTTTCCGGCTGCTCGCGCGCCATGGCGATGTGCGCGTGGTTCGCGCTGGTTCGCATAAATTTTGGAATGACCAGCCGCAGAAAACTTTTGGCGGTTTTGAATTGCTCCGATCCGTGCAGTTTTTGCCCACGCCGAAACTTTCAATCGCTGAAAAATTCTGGCACGAATTCGACCCGCGTTTTCTGAATACAAACGGCTTTCAAGCCAGCGTTGCCGATCGCGAGTGGCTGCTAAATGCAATGGCCGAACATGATCTCGTCTGGATTTATGGACTTACCGTCGCCAACGGCTTCGGCCTTTGGCGCTGGCCGAACTCCGTGCTAGATATTGATGACATTCCCAGCTCGTTTTACCGCAGCGAACTAGCGCACGCCAAAAAGCTTGGCCAAAAACTTCGCAGCCGCCGCCAGGTTTTTTTGTGGAGCCGACACGAACGGACGCTGCCCGAACGCTTTGATGCCCTTTGCGTTTGCAGCGATTCGGACGAAAAAATCATGGGTGGCGCGGAAAAAATATTTGTGCTGCCAAACGGTTTCAATCCGCCTGACAAGGAAACCGCGCGCCAGACCGCCACGCCGCCACGCCTTGGTTTCATCGGAACTTTCGGCTACGCGCCCAACCGCGATGGGGTCCGCTGGTTCGTCGGAAATGTCTGGCCGCTGGTGCTGAAAAAATTTCCAACAGCGCGGCTGCGATTGGCGGGGCGCGCGAGTCAAAATGAAAACTTTCCCGGCGCAGCTAACATTGACGCGCTCGGTTTTGTGGAAGACGCGGCGGCGGAAATGGCGACATGGTCGCTGTCCATCGTGCCAGTACTTGTCGGCGGCGGCACGCGAATCAAAATCGCCGAGGCTTTCAGCCGCAAATGCCCGGTGGTTTCCACGTCGCTTGGCGCCTACGGCTACGAAGTTGCGGATGGCCGCGAACTTTTATTGGCCGACACATCGCTAGATTTTGCCGCGAAATGTCTGCGGCTTTTGACCAATACTAGCGAGGGCGAATCCTTGGCGGAAAACGGCTGGCGCAAGTATAACGACAACTGGACTTGGGATTTGCAAGCCGGACGAATCGCCAGAATCGTGAAACGCGCCGCAAAAAAATCGTGACCGTCGCCATTCAAAAAAAAATCTGTGGCATCATCACGCGCCGCAAGCGCTGGGGATTGTCGTGGCGCGGCTGGCTGGTTTTTATTTTGGCCGCGCTGTTGATTGCCGTTTTGCTGGTGCTGAACATCCAGTCGTTTCTGGCCAAAACGCAGCGGGTGAACGCAAGCGTTCTTGTTGTCGAAGGTTGGATTCATGAATACGCCATCCGCTCGGCGGTAATGGAATTTCAAACGAATCATTACGAGCAAATTTATACGACGGGCGGACCGATTGTCGGAAGCGATGGTTTCACGAATGATTTCAATACCTCGGCCAGCGTTTGCGCGGAACTTTTGAAAAAAATTGGAGTGCCTGACGAATTTATTCAAATGGTTCCTTCGCACATTTCAGGTCGCGACCGGACTTACAGTTCCGCCGTTGCTTTGCGTGACTGGTTTCGTGAACACAATGTGGCTGTCCGCAGCATAAACGTTTTGACCGAGGACGCGCACGCGCGCCGGACGCAACTGCTTTTCCAAAAAGCGTTCGGCTCCGATGTTGCCGTCGGCATCATTTCAGTTCCCGATCCCGATTACGACGCGAAGCATTGGTGGCGCACCAGCGAAGGCGTGCGGGAAGTTTTGGGCGAAAGCATAGCGTATGTTTACGCCAGAATCTTCTTTCATCCGTCGGAAAATTTTTCAGAAAAGTGAATTGCTTCCCATTTTTGAAACTAAATTAAGACCTGCTAATTATGAAACCAAAAAAAAGAACTGTCCGCTTCGCGCGTCAAAACAAAAACGTCTGGGTTTGGACGCTCTCGTCATTTAGTTTGCTGCTCTTGAGTCGCGCCGCAGAAACGCAACAGACGATTGCGCCGCAACCGCAGTCTGCCGCCACCATTGAACCGGTCTGGGAACAAACCCAAACAAACCAGTTTGAAGTGTTCAGTCCCGCTGGAACCGCCGCCAGTTCTTCATTGGATCAACCTTTTCAATGGGGACCGGTGACAGCGCGGCCACACTTGCTCTACCGTCTTTTTTATGCAACCGGACTTCCATTGAGTCCGGGCAATCAACAAAACACGGCAATCCAGGAATTTTCCCCGGGCATTGCGTTTGATATTGGCACGCATTGGACGTTGGATTACTCGCCTACGTTGCGATTTTATTCCAATCACAATTTCAAGAACGAGTTTGATAATTCAATCACATTGACTGGCGCGACTGCCTATGAAGATTGGACGTTTGGGTTTTCGCAGAGTTATGTTTCCTCCGATTCGCCGGAAGTTCAAACCGGAACTCAAACCAGCCAGGAAATCTATGCGACCGCGCTCACAGCTTCCTACGCTTTCAACAGCAAGATGTCGCTGGACATGGGGCTTTATCAAAATCTGCAGTTCACCGAGAATTTTCAAAACTCCCGCGACTGGTCAACGATGGAATGGTTGAATTATCAATTCTGGCCGCGATTCAATGCCGGCATCGGCGCCGGAGTCGGCTATGTGAACGTGAATATCGGACCGGATCAAATTTACGAGCAGACCTCCGGTCGCATCAATTGGCGGGCGACTGACAAGATTAGTTTTCAGGTCAACGCCGGCTTCGAGGACCGTCAATTTTTAAGCAGTGGCAGCGGCGATTTGCTTAGTCCGACTTTTGGCGGGGCAATCCAATACCAGCCGTTTGACGTGACAAAAATTTCCCTGAATGCAAGCCGCTCCATAACTCCGTCCTATTTCCAAGACCAGGTCTCTGAAAATACAAGCGTCAGCTGCGATTTGAACCAGCGCCTTTTTGGAAAATATTATCTGGACCTGAACGCCGGATATAATATGACCGAATATGACGCTTCAACGAGCGCCGGTTCCGCGAATCCTGACAATGATTATTACACTTTCAACGCCCGATTGAGCCGTTCATTTCTGAAACGCGGATCGCTGGCGGTCTTCTATCAATACAGCGGAATTTCTTCGACTGAACCCGGGTTCACTTATTCGGGCAGCCAGGTTGGAATCGAAATCGGATACAAGTATTAAAGCCGAACTGCTTGCGCGAACAAACGGAATTGTTTTGACGTGAATGGAAAAGGAGTTATGTCCGTTGGCGAAGTAAAACCTCCCGCACAACTGCGGAATTTTTTTCTAGCCGTAGCCATTCTCGTTCTCTGTTTTGCCAAGCCGTTGTTTGACTTGCTGCAACTTGCGGTGAAAGACGATTTATATTCCTACATTCCGCTGATTCCCCTGATTAGCATTTATCTAGTCTGGTTGCAGAAAAAAAGTTTGCCGCGATTTTCCGAACCGGCGCGCAAACTGGCTGCGATGTTTTTTGCGGGCGGTTCGGCTATAATCGCAGGTTATTTATTTGTCGTTCGTTCCGCATCGCTGGCAAATGAAGATTATCTCGCGCTGACCATTTTCGCTTTTCTTTTGTTTTTCACCGGTGCTTGTTGCCTGTTTTTGGGAAAGGAAATGTCGCGCGCGGTTGCATTTCCAATCGGCCTGCTCGTTTTCATGATTCCATTTCCAGAATTTGTGCGGCACGGAATCGAAACATTCCTGCAAAACGGCTCGGCATTCGTCGCTGCTGGATTGTTCAAATTGTTAGGCATGCCGGTTTATCAGGATGGATTGATGTTTCGATTGCCCGGTTTCAATCTGGAAGTTGCGCCGGAATGCAGCGGAATCCGTTCCAGCCTGGTGCTGTTCATCATGAGCCTGTTGACAGGTTATCTTTTTTTGCGCAAGCCATGGAATCGGACGATGCTGGCTCTGGCGGTGATTCCGCTGGCGTTGTTGAGAAATGGTTTTCGGATATTTGTCATCGGAGAGCTTTGCGTTCGCGTCGGGCCGGAAATGATCAATTCTCCCATCCATCGTCATGGCGGCCTGCTATTTTTTATTTTGGCCCTGCTGCCGCTCTTCCTGCTTTTGATTTTATTAAGAAAGTTCGAACGCGCGAACAAAAAATCTCCGATTCAAACATCCGAAATTTAATATGCAAAAACTCCAACTTTTTTTAATTGTGGCCGTCGCCAGTCTGCTGGCAATCGGCAGTACCGGCTGTTCGGCGAAAGCAAAGAAAATTTACCATTTGTCGCGCGCGAACAAATATTTCGATGCCGGTCAATATGACCAGGCCGAGGTTGAATACATAAATGTCCTCCGCAACGACCGAGAAAACGCCGACGCATACGGTCGCCTGGGCATCATCTATTTTGAAGAAGGACGTTATCAAAGCGCCGCGCCGTTTTTGTTCCGAGGAAGCCAGTTGGCGACAAACAATCTGGAACTGCATCTGAAATTGGGATTCATCTATCTGGCGATGGGAAAATCGAAAGAAGCGCGGGATGAAGCCAGTTTTGTTCTCGCGCGAAAGCCGCAAGACAAAGATGCGCCGCTTTTGCTGGCCGAAAGTGCCACGACGCAAAGGGAAATTGCCGACGTGCGGCAACAATTGCAAAAGCTGTCGCAAGTCGGGAACAAAGCGGCTGTCGAAGTAGCTTCGGGAATGCTTTCTTTTCAAGAACACGCTTTCAAAGCAGCCGAAGACGATTTCCAACGCGCTGAAGTTCTTGACCCAAAATCCGGCGCGGCATATTTGGCGTCGGGCACTTTGCATTTGGCTCAAAACAATTTGAAGGCGGCTGAAGCCGACTTCAAAATCGCCGCCGATCTTTCCCCGTCGCGTTCTCCAAGGCGATTGCAATATGCCCAATTTGAAATGCAAACCGGCAATTCGGTGGCGGCCAAAAATATTCTTAATGAAATGGTCAAAAAAACTCCGGACTATATTCCTGCGTGGATTGGTCTGGCGGAAATCGCGCTGGCCGAAAATAAATTTGACGATTGCGCCGCTTCGCTGAACAAAGCGCTCGCGCGCGACCCGGAAAATTATGACGCCTTGTTGTTGCAGGGCCGGCTGGATCTCGCGCAGAGTGAAACGGCAAAGGCCATAACTGAGTTGGAACGGATGGCCAAGACTTTTCCGCAGGCTTCGCGTGTTCATTACCAACTTGCCATGGCTTATCTTGTGAATGGCGAGCCCGCAAAAGGCGTGAACAGCCTGAACACGGCAGTGAGTCTGGATGCTAATTTCACCGAGGCCATTTTGCTGCTGGCACAAGTCGGAATCAAAAATGGCGATTCTGATTCCACCATCGTTTCCTTGAAACGATTGATTGCAAATCAGCCCCAATTGCTGCAAGCGCAACTATTACTCGCCGACGTTTATCGCACGCAGGGCAAGTCCGACGACGCGCTAGCGATTTATCAATCGTTAGAAAAATCGTTTCCGCAAAATCCACAGACTCCGTTGCTGATGGGTTCAACATTCCTGCAACAAAAAAATAATGTCGCTGCGCGAAAAGAATTTGATCGAGCATTGGAATTTGCCCCCGGCAGTTTGCTCGCGCTGGAACAATTAGTGGATTTGGATTTAACAGAGAAACAATTTACCACGGCGTTGCAACGAGTTGAAAAAGTCATTGAAAAAAATCCAAAACAAGCGGAGTTGCGGCTCCTTCAAGCCAATGTGTTCATTGCGCAGGGAGAAACCAACCAGGCTGAAGCCGCATTGTCGAAGGCCATTGAATTGCAACCGGAATCTCAAACGGGCTATTTGGTGCTGGCTCAATTGTATTTTGATTCCAAACAGAACCAGAAAGCCGTGGACGATCTCAACACGGCAATCGGGAAAGATCCAAAAAATGTTTCGGCGCTGATGCTTCTGGGAATGATCTACAACGACGAGAAGGATTATAAAGCGGCAGCGGATGCCTACGAAAAATTGCTGGCAATAAGTCCGAAATCCGGCTCAGCACTCAACAATCTGGCGTATATTTATTCCGAATATCTAAATCAGCTTGACCGCGCATACGAGCTGGCGCAACGCGCGCGGGATTTGCTGCCCGATGACGCGTCCACTGCGGACACGCTGGGATGGATTCTTTACAAAAAGACACAATATCCTTCGGCGTTGAGCCTGCTTCAGCAGAGCGCAAATAAATTGCCAGACGAACCGGACGCTCAATTCCATCTGGGCATGACTTATTACATGATGGATGAGGAAGAACCCGCGCGCGCCGCCTTTCAGCGCGCACTTCAGTCGAACAAGGAATTTTCCGGCAGGGACGAATGCGACCAATGTTTATTGGTGCTGGCTGTTGATTCCAAAACATCTGACACCGCCGCACAAACCAGCCTTGAAAAAAGGGTTGCCGAAAAACCCAATGATCCGATTGCACTTATCCGGCTTGCATCCATTTATCAGCGCGATGGAACTTTGGACAAGGCGATTGAGACTTACGAAACAATCTTGAAATCAAATCCGAATAATTTGACGGCCATGATGAATCTCGCCCAACTTTATGCCCCGAAAGACCTACCGAAAGCTTTTGGTCTGGCCGAAGCCGCTTACAAATTGTCACCAGATGATTCAGCAGTTTCTTATACTTTCGGACGGCTGGCCTATCAAACAGGCAATTACAAATTGGCGGCAAGTCTTCTTCAAGAAATGGCCAAAAATAAGCCAGCCAATCCGCAAGCACTTTATGATTTCGCCGAAGCGGCCTACAGTATTGGAAAAATATCGGACGCCCAAGCCGCGATGTTAAACGCCCTGCAGTCCGGCCTTGCTTTGCCTCAATCGGATGAGGCCAGACGATTTCTCGATTTGGTTTTCATCGCAAACAATCCGGCGCAGGCGGTCGCGGCGGAATCCCGCGTTGAAGAAATCTTGAAATCAGATTCCAATTATGTCCCAGGACTTATGGTCGTCGCCGTCATCAATGAGCAGAAAACAAATTTTTCCGCAGCGGAACAGACTTATGAAAAAGTGTTGAACCACTTTCCAGATTTTGCCCCGACAAAAAAAAAATTGGCAGTCCTTTATGCCGAAGATTCGAGCAACCAGGACAGAGCTTATGCGCTCGCGACAAAAGCGCGCGAATCGTTTCCCGACGATTCGGAACTTGAAAAAGCTTTGGGCATCATCGTATTCCGGCGGGGCGATTATATACGCGCTGCGAACTTGTTAAAAGAAAGTGCTGTCGAACGAAGCTCGGATGCGGAACTTTTTTATTATTTGGGAGCCGCGCAATATCGCCTCAAGAATCGCGCGGAAAGCAAAGTGTCTCTTCAGCGAGCCTTGAGCGCAAATTTGTCTGGTAAACTGACCACAGACGCGAGCCAGATGTTGGCGGAATTGAAATGAACGCGGCACAATTCACGCAAAGTCTGCGGAAAGTGTCAGAAGTGATTACGTAATTTCAAATCGAACCGCATTAAGTTCAAGTTGAACGAGTTAGAGTTAAAACACACGCCAAAGTGAATTTCAGCGTCGGAATGCTTTACAGTTTTGAATTATTCCATGATAAATTTTGAACCAATTCAATAAATACAATTCATTCTAAATGAACAACTTAATCAGTCATTCAAAACATAAAAATCAGTTGGCATTGCCATTGCTAAAGTAGCGGCAGTGACGGTTATAAAAATTAAACATCAACAATTAACAAAAAACAAAAAATGAAAAAAAATTGGATAAAAAAAATGGCAGCGACTGCGGCCGTTGTTTGTGTGGCTGGCATTGCCCAAGCAACGCCGATCACAGGTAACATCGGATTCAGTGGCGCCGTGGATTTGAATAGCACATCGGCAAACAGCGCAACGGCGGCAACTACCTGGTTCAATACGGTCGCGGCCAGCCCCTCCGGCTCGTTTGTCGGTCTTGTCAACAATGGGGACGCAGTTTCGATGACGGGTGCGACTCCGTGGAACTTTAATTCGGGTGCTCTGGCTAATTTCTGGAGTGTTGACGGGTTCACGTTCAACTTGATTTCGTCCAGCATTTTCTCCCAAGTCGGAGGATTTTTGAATGTAAATCTTATCGGCACGGTCGTTGGAAATGGTTTCACCGCGACGGCATTTAACGGAACCTTTCAAGTGGCAGACCCGGCGTCCAGCGGACCTCAAACATTCACTGAACGGCTCTCGTTCAATTCCGTTCCCGATGGCGGCACAACGGTGGTGTTGCTCGGTCTCGGTCTTTTGGGCCTCGGATTGCTTCGCAAGAAAATGTTGATTGCCTAATCCGCAGAACATTAAAACTTGATCAAGGGCAGGGATTTTTCCCTGCCCTTGCTTTGCTGCGATAGTTGATTTGATTTTGATTCGGGCGGACGGTCGTTTTTTTCAACGGGATTCTTCATCCCATCTCCTGACGACTGTCGCCCGAATCCCTTTTTAAGCTTCCGTCAAGCCGCCAATCAACGCCCTGAGAATCAGGAAAACAAAGCCATGAACATCGCTGCCATGCTTGCCTTTGCTGGCGCTCTTTTCAGCGGAGCTTTGGCTTTCATTGTCTGTTGGCGTGAACGTAAATCCGTTGCTCATCGGTCCTTTGCAACAGGCATGGCTGTGCTAGCGGTAGAAAGTGTCTTCAACGGATTATCCTTTAATGCCGTTTCGATGAAAGAAATGATCTATTGGCAGAATTGGGGGCTGGTCAGCATATCTTTTTTACCGGGAATCTGGCTTCTCTTCAGCTTGAGTTACGGTCGCGGAAACTATCGGGAATTTTTGCAGCGATGGCGGTCCGTTTTGATCTTGGCATTTTTAATTCCCGTTGGGCTGGTGATTTTATGTCAGGGAAAATTGATCGTTTCCACGAAACAAAATACTGCGGGGCATTGGATATTTGCTCTGGGAATTCCCGGCATTGTTTTGAACTCCCTCTTTCTGCTCGGTGCGGTGCTTATTCTGATTAATCTTGAGCGGACATTTCGGGCATCAGTCGGGACGATGCGCTGGCGAATCAAGTTTATGGTTTTAGGATTGGGTGTGTTGTTTGTCGTCCGATCATGCATCGGCAGTCAAGTGCTTCTGTTTCACGCGATAGACCTCTCGTGGCAAACGGTCAATTCCGTCACACTGCTAGTGTCGTGCCTGCTGATTCTCCGTTCGCTTTTTCGCGCGGGGCATTTCGACATGGACGTCTATCCGTCCCATTCCGTCCTGCAAGGTTCGCTCACGGCTTTGCTGGCGGGAATTTATCTGCTGATCATCGGCGTGTTCGCCAAGTTGGTGACTTTTGGGGGAGGCGACACGGCTTTTACCCTGAAGGCGTTTGTCATGCTCGTCGGATTGGTGCTGCTCACGATCCTGCTGTTGTCTGACCGGGTGCGAGTGCACACCAGCCGTTTCATCAGTCGTAATTTTCAAAGGCCGTCATACGATTATCGCACCGTGTGGAGAAAATTCACCGAAGGCACGGCTGCTTGCGTGACACAAAAAGAATTGTGCCATGCGTCGGTCAAATTGACGGCGGACGTTTTCCAAGTTCTCTCCGTGACGATATGGCTGGTGGATGAAAAAAAAGAACAATTGGCTTTTGCGAGTTCGACTTTTTTGTCCGAAGCCAAAGCAATTGCACTGAATCCAAAAAATAATGACGCGGTCAGCGTAATCGTC
>Ga0210398_10006240_pt1 | contig 11006 bp, 8 predicted proteins | sample IncBWC4OmetaG_FD_161047 | JGI IMG/M metagenome (GOLD analysis project Ga0210398, IMG submission 161047) | Forest soil microbial communities from Barre Woods Harvard Forest LTER site, Petersham, Massachusetts, United States - Inc-BW-C-4-O | ecosystem: Environmental > Terrestrial > Soil >... | reverse complement strand
CTTGGTATAAACGAACAAAAGAAACCAACTGCTTCTATAACAGTTTATCCTAATCCAACCTCCGATAATTTTACAATTGCGGTGAACCCCATGCAGGAAAAGCAATATGTTAATATTTATAGCATTGAAGGTAAACTTGTAACGCAGGTAACTATAGCACCGGGGCAAAAAACATGTGTTATTGAAACAACCAAATGGGCCAATGGTGTTTACAATGCCTCACTGAGCAATGGTACTAAACAAATTGCAACCACAAAAATTGTAATTGCCCACTAAGTAAATTTCACCTGTTTTGCGGATATTAATTTTATCACTTTGTCTCTCCCTATCTTTATTCGCAACAGCGCAGGAAAAAATAAGGCACGACAGTGCCATAATTGTATTTAAGAATGTAAGTACTGATACGCTTGCCTATATACATGCAGTTATAAAAGGGCAATTCATGTTTGTAGATAGCCTGAAGCCCAATGAAGAATACCAACATAAATTGTGTACAAACTGCCCAGGTATTCATAATGATGTTCAAAAGGCCATTGAATATTACCCGGATACTTTAATTTACCGCTTCCATGTAGTTACCATAAATGGTGGTGGCGATGAAATTGTTCCTATGGATTACTTTGGACAGGTAAGTAATGAAAACATAACCACTGGCACATACATTTATTACATAGGCTGGAGTAAAGATACCAATGACTCAGGGCTTGACATAAAACTTAAGAAGTTAAAGTAATTTATAAATCTTACTTCTTAAATCTTAAATTTAGTTCAGTGCCAATCAATTTCCTTTTTGCCCTCGCGGTTAAGGATTTCATTTGCCTTTGAGAAATGCTTACACCCGAAAAAGCCACTGTACGCTGAGAACGGTGAAGGATGCGGGGCTTTCAATACAAAATGTTTGGTATCTATAAGTTGTTCTTTTGCCTGGGCGTATTTCCCCCAAAGCAAAAATATTACTCCCTCTTTCAGTTCCGATATGCACTTTATTACACTGTCGGTAAACTGTTCCCAACCCTTGCCTTGGTGCGAACCTGGTTCATTGGCGCGGACGGTAAGCATTGCGTTAAGGAGAAGCACCCCCTGGTCGGCCCAGCGTTCAAGGTTGCCCGATGTGGGTATAGGGTAACCCAAATCATTATGTATCTCTTTAAAAATATTTACCAGCGATGGTGGCATGGCTATTCCGTCGCTAACAGAAAAGCAGAGGCCATTGGCTTGCCCTGGACCATGGTATGGGTCCTGCCCGAGTATCACCACCTTCACATTATCGAAGTGCGTATGGTTAAACGCTGAAAAAATAAGCTTCCCGGGAGGATATATGGTATGCTTCTTGCGTTCCTCGACAAGAAACTGTTTTAATTGTGCGAAATAAGGTTTTGCGAATTCTTCTTTCAGTGGCTCTTTCCAGCTTTCATGAATAACAGGCGAAACTGCGACGACTTCCATAAATACAATCTATTGCCTGGTCTGGCTTATAAGAATCCTGTCTACCACGCCATTGCTGAATTCGAAAATTACGCCCTGCGTGTCGTAGCTTATATTGGCCGGAGATCTGTATGATGGATCGCCATAGGCAAGTATTACCTCAGCCTGTGTACTGCTGCCAATAACTACATCCCGTTCTGTCCGTGCCCCTGGCATTACAATTTCTATAGAATATATTACAGTGGCGCTGTCGGGAGTACTTATGGCGAAAAATTTAAGCCCTTTGGCTTTATATGTTACAGTCTTATCAGTATAAATCTTGCCGTTACGTTTCGATTTCTCATCCCTTATTTTGCCCTTGCCGAAAATCCTTTGCACATCGGCAATAGTTGAACTACCCAGCTTAACACCACCTGTGCCTTCGCCTACCTTTATAAAATAAGGTAATCCCTTCACGGTATCCATTTTCCCGCTCCTGTCCCTTCCTTGTGAAAAAGCGGAAAGTGAAAGCGCTAAAAGGCTTGAAATAATTAATAATCTGCTCGTGAACTTCCTGTAAGTAAGCATTCTTATTATTATGAATTAGGGGTTTTTCATGAATAATTTTTAAAACTACAAAATATTACATTCCCGAACATTAAATAGCCTTTAATTTTATGCACTATTTCTCCAATCCATTTCTCCTTTTAACTTTGCAAGTCTTCATCTTATACCTTTGTCAGCTATGAATAAAAAGTTTAACGAATTACAGAAAAAAATAGCCCTTTCAAAACTTGGCGGAGGTGAGGCCCGTATTGAATCGCAGCATAAAAAAGGCAAGCTCACCGCCCGTGAGCGCATTAACATATTAATGGACGAGGGCAGCTTTGAAGAAATAGGCATGTTTGTTACCCACCGTGCTACAGAGTTTGGCATGGAGCGCGAAAAATACCTGGGCGATGGCGTTATTACAGGCTACGGAACTATTAATGGCAGGCCCGTATATGTTTTCGCACAGGACTTTACCGTTTTCGGCGGTTCACTTTCCGAATCGCATGCGGAAAAGATTTGCCGCATTATGGACCTGGCCATGAAAAACGGCGCTCCCGTTATCGGGCTCAATGACTCAGGCGGGGCACGCATACAGGAAGGTGTAGTATCGCTGGGCGGCTATGCCGATATATTTTACCGCAACACTATAGCATCGGGTGTTATACCACAGATATCAGCCATCATGGGCCCATGCGCAGGAGGTGCAGTTTACTCACCCGCTATTACCGACTTTATTCTGATGGTAGAAAACACCTCGTATATGTTTGTTACCGGCCCCAACGTAGTAAAAACTGTCACCCATGAAGAAGTAACATCGGAGGAACTGGGTGGTGCATCGACACATTCATCAAAGTCGGGTGTGGCGCATTTCAGTTGCGCCAACGGGCCTGAGTGTTTGAGTTACATTAAGCAATTACTAAGTTACGTACCGCAAAACTGTGAAGAAGATCCACCTGCACTGCCCTATGAGGGTGGCGATGAAAAGCGCATGGCTTTAAATACGCTGATACCTGAAAACCCCAACCAGCCTTACGATATGCGCGATGTAATTAACGAAGTGGTTGATGCCGATTCGTTTTTTGAAGTGCATAAAAACTATGCTGAAAACATATTGGTAGGTTTTGCACGGCTTGCGGGTAAAAGTATCGGCATTGTGGCAAACCAGCCTGCTTTTTTGGCCGGTGTGCTCGATATTAAATCATCATTAAAGGCGGCACGCTTTGTCCGCTTTTGCGATTCGTTCAATATTCCTTTACTAGTATTCGAAGATGTGCCAGGCTTCCTTCCCGGTACAGACCAGGAGTGGAACGGCATTATTTCAAACGGCGCCAAACTGCTTTATGCTTTCTGCGAAGCCACGGTTCCCCGTGTTACTGTTATTACCCGCAAAGCATACGGGGGAGCATATGATGTGATGAACTCCAAACACATTGGCGCCGATATGAACTATGCATGGCCCACTGCCGAAATTGCAGTTATGGGTGCAAGGGGTGCGGCTGAAATCATTTTCAAAAAGGAAATAACAGAAGCAAAGAACCCGGCTGAAAAACTCAAAGAAAAAGAGATGGAATATGTTGAGCACTTTGCCAACCCTTACCGTGCAGCCGAACGCGGTTATGTTGATGAAGTGATATTGCCTGAAGATACCCGTATTAAGCTTATTAAAGCTTTCAGCATGCTTAAGAATAAAGTTGATAAACTGCCCCGCAAAAAACACGGGAATATTCCGTTGTAAACGGCAATAAGTGATACGATATAACGTTACTCTTGTATCATTATGATTAGGAAATAATATGAAACGCATTACCACTCTTATTGCATTTCTTGTTTTAGTTATAGCAGGTAAAGCCCAGGCATGGAATTGGGCAAAACAAGGCACTACCACCGGAGGCATGATAAGTTATACCTGGGGTGGCTATCCTGCGGGCTACTACCCTTTTGGTTATCTTTCTGCATCAGCTATTGATAGTAAAGGTAATGTGGCCTCATGCGGTTATTTTGACGACAATTTAACTTTTGGCACCTACAAGTTAACATGCCCCCCGCAGGTGCCTGCAAGCTTTGTAGTAGAATACGACTCTGCAGGAAACCTTCTATGGGCCGATGATGCAAAAATAAGTTCACCCGGTGCTTACTTTTACCAGAATATGGCTGATGCATTTGCAATAGCCACAGATAAATCGGGTAATGTTTATGTAACCGGCTATTTTCACGACTCCGTTACTTTTGGTACATATTTACTTGTATCTAATGCATACACCAATGGCAACGTAGAAGGTGACGTTTTCCTTGTAAAATATTCACCCACCGGAACAGTATTATGGGCCAAACAATCTGTCGGCACCACCTATGCCGGCGCAAGGGGCTCGGGCCTTACAACTGATTCGGCATGTAATATTTATGTTACCGGGCCTTTTTATGATACACTTGCTTTTGGTTCTCATACTCTTATTACCCCCTATTCATACGGTTCTTGTTTTGTTACCAAATACGATTCCAATGGAAATGTAATTTGGGCCAGACAGTCTTACGGTGCTGTTCAGGGAGGAGCCCAGGGTATGAGTTGCAATACACTCGATGCCAAAGGGAATATATATGTATCAGGGTTATTTTCAGATACCCTTATTTGGGGGACACAGAAGCTAATTGATCCCAGCAATACGCAGCAGTATGGCTATATAGCCAAATTGAATAATTCAGGTAATGCCATTTGGGCCAAGGAAATTTCGGGCGATTCGTTAGAATATTGGCACTGTCCACTGGCAACAGATATGGCAGGGAATTCATACATCGCAACTACTTTTAAGCACAACATTGCTTTCGGGCCTTATCATTTTAATAACCCCAAGGAAAGTATTTTACTGGCTAAATGCAACACCAGCGGAACTATTTTATGGGCCAAAACATACAGGGGGGTGTATGGCTGGTTTAATAACCTGGCCGTTGACACCGTGGGGCATTTATTTTTGGCCGGAGAAGTTTCAGATACTGCATTCCTGGGCTCCGATACCATAATCGGACTGCCATTCGGAGGCGCAGAAGTTCTTGCAAAACTTGATACAGCTGGCAATGTCATTTGCGCTTCTTCTGTAAACGATGCTGCCTGGATGTGCGGCCTGGCTGCCGAACCCAAAGGTAACGGGGCATACCTTGGAGCCTCACTATATATGAAAGAAACCTTGGGAACAACTACAATCGGCCCTCCATCTTCTTCTAACTATAACTGGCCATTTGTAGCAAAATGGACCGGCTGCAGCGACAAAGATTTTTACGCTTACAGTACTACAATACCGCCTTGTAAAGGAGAATGCAATGCCGTTGCTACAGCAATTCCCTCCGGCGGATATTCTCCTTACAGTTATGTGTGGGATACCAAGCCTACTCAAACTACACAAAGCGTTACTGGATTATGCCCGGGTAATTATACCGTAACCGTAACGGACGATGATGGATACAAATCGGCTCAGGTTGTAACGGTGCCTCCTCCAACAAACAGCCTTGTAGTACAAGCCATTAAAGACAGTATTTGTTACGGGAACAGCACAACATTAATAGCTTATGGTCTTACATCATACAACTGGAGTCCCTTTACGGGCCTTAGTTGTACAAATTGCTCCAATACCATAGCTAATCCAACATTAACCACTACGTATACAGTTACAGGCGCTGATACGCTTGGCTGCAAGGATACTACCTTATTTAAGCTTACTGTTCTGACTTTACCTGCTATTATCGGGGGAACTGATATATGTGAAGGTAGCTCAACCGCTTTAACTGTTAATGGCGGCTGTTCTTATGTTTGGAACACAGGACAAACCGCGAACAGTATTTCAGTAACTCCTACTTCCGGCACAACCTATTCGGTTATTGTAAATAATTACACTGCCTGTACAGATACTCTTTATAGTACAGTACTTGTGCGCCCGCTACCGGTTGCAACCGTTTGCTGCGATTCAACCATTACACCTGGGCAAAATGTTCAGCTTATCGCAACGGGAGGCATAAAATATTCATGGATGCCGGCTTCGTACCTCAACTGCGACACCTGCAGTTCACCGGTTGCCACTCCGCTTGAAACAACTATTTACACTGTTACTGTTACTAACGACAGCGGATGCTCGGTCAATGATTTTGTAACCATTACTGTAAATTGCAACATATTTATACCCGATGCTTTCTCACCCAACGGAGATGGGCAGAACGATTACCTGTATGTACGCGGCAAGTGCATTAAGGAAATGACCTTTATAATTTTTGACCGCTGGGGCAATAAGGTTTTTGAAAGCGACAACCAGGATACGCCCTGGGATGGAACCTGTAAAAGCCAGCCAATGAATACGGGCACTTATGTATATTACCTGAACGCCTCAACTTACGATGGTAAAAGCATTACAAAAAAAGGTAATGTAACATTGGTGAGGTAATATTACTTGCAATTGAAGTTGAGGTTTAACAAAAAGAACACCTAAACCTCCGCCTAAGCCTGTAACTCAACCTTAGCCTATTTTTTTTAGATTTGCACACTATTTTGGCCCTAAAACAGTTATTATAAGTTTGATATTAAAGACCTTACTTGTTACGTAAACTTTCAAATACACGCTTCGCACTCATATTCTTGCTGTTTGCAGTTGGCTGCACCACGGAAAAGAATACGTGGATAACAAGGCATTTCCACAACACCTGCGCCCACTTCAATGGCTATTTCTGGGGCAAGCTTTCATTCCAGGACGGGCTGCAAAAACTGGACGCTACCCATAAAGAAGATTTTTCGGATGTTATACCTGTTTACGTTTATGCCGACCAAACTGAAGTTACTTCAATATTCCCTGAAATGGACAGGACCATATTGAAGACCAAAACCATGATAGAGAACCACACTATTACTGATAAAAACAAGCATGAAATTTACGATGCCGTTAAGTACATAAAATATTGCTACCTGCTTAATGCCCAGGCTAACCTTTATAAAAACGAATACCTTAAGGCTATTGATGAATTCGATTATACATCTCGCGTATATAAAGGCACCGATGTAAAGTTTGAAGCCATGATATGGCAGGCAAGGGCCTTTAACCAAATGGGGTCGGTATCACGTGCCGAGGAACTTATTGATTATTTAAAAAGCAACAAAAGCCTGCCCGAAAAACTTATGACCCAGGTGTATGCCGTTACTGCCGATTACTACGAACGCACCGGGCAATGGGAAGAAGTAGCCAAATGGATTACGAAAGCAATAGGAACAGAAAAGAAAAAGAGCGTGCGCGCCCGCTACTATTTTATACTTGCCCAATTGGCAGCCAAAGGCGGCGAGCCGAAAAAGGCGTTTGACTACTACACTAAAGTATTAAAATCGCATCCGCCATACGACCTTGAATTTGAGGCTAAGATTAACCGTGCCTTGCTTTTTATGGGCGGCCCTAAAGAAAATGAAAGCATAAAAAAGGAGCTTAACAAGATGCTTAAGCCTACTAAAAACAGCGATAACCGCGACCAGATTTATTACGCCCTTGCCCAGATTGCCCTTAAAGAAGGAGATACTGCCCTCTGCATAAAGGACATGAACAAATCTATACGTACTAGCACTACCAACCAGCGCCAGAAAGCCCTTTCCTATATGGCCCTTGCCAATTTCAATTTCGACTGGGAAGAATATGTACTGTCGAAAAGATATTTTGACAGTACCCTTACCGCCCTGCCTAAAAACTCAAAGGGACGCGATTCAATAGTGGCAAAGAGGGATAACCTTCAGAAACTGGTAACCTATCTTGAAGTTATAACTTTCCAGGACAGCGTTCAGAAGCTGGCAAAGATGGATAAGAAGGATCTTGACAAGTATATTGATGATATAATTGCCAATGCCAGGCAAGCTGATGAAGATAAGAAAAAACAGCTGGAAGCAGCATCGGCGCCTTCTACTTCCAATCCCAATGGAAATGCCACCGTCTCCAACGGCAAATGGTACTTTTATAACCCGGCCCTGGAAACACAAGGCACTGAAGAGTTTATTAAGAAATGGGGTAACAGGAACCTGGAAGATAACTGGCGAAGAAGTAAAAAAATGATTGATGCTTCAGCCGCTACCTCAGGGGCTGAAACTACCGCAAAGGATTCTTCGGCGGCTAAAGGGAAAAATGTAAAAACCGCTAAGGATTCTTCGGCGAGTAAGTATAACCGCGCCCATTATCTGAAAAACATTCCGCTTACGGATGCTAAATTCAAGAAATCGGTAGATAGTGTGATTGATGCTTACTATAATGCCGGAGCCATTTATAAAGAATACCTGCATAACTACCGCAGGTCGTCGGCTGAATTTGAAGAACTGCTGCAACGTTTCCCTGATAATAAGTATAAGCTGATTGTGTATTATGAGCTTTATGTTATTTATAAACTGGTGCACAACGATGACCGGATGAACTACTACAAAAACCTGTTGCTTACCAAGTACCCTAATACTGTGTATGCCAAACTGGTTTCGGACCCTGACAAATATGCCCGCGATGTGGAAGCCAACAAACAGGCTGTTTTAAAACTATATGGCACTACCATTGACGACTACAAGCATGAAAAATGGGCCCAGATGATGATTGATTGCCAGCAGGCCGATTCGCTTTACCCCAAAAACGACCTCACACCCCGCTTTGCCTACCTTGAAGCTATAGCAACAGGCGGCACGCAGGGCGAACAGGCCTATAAAGACGCCCTTACAAAGATTACCATTGACTATCCCAGGGATTCGGTTAAAATACTGGCACAAAATGTACTGAACTATTTAAATAAAAAGCCCGTGGCGCCTCCTCCGGTTAAAGATACAACCGTTACCTATTTAAATTCCCCCGATACGGTTTACCTGTGGGTATTGCTTGTTGACAACAAGGAATCGCAAAAAATAAGCGACGTACGGAATAAACTGACTGACCTTAATTCTAAAACCTTCAGCCAGAGTAACCTTTCTACCGACGAAATATTCCTGAATGCAAACCAGTTGATGATAGTAATGAAGAAGTTTGCAACCCAGGACCTTGCGAAGAACTACTATACATACCTGAAAAACAGCGACGATGTGTTTAAAACACTACCACCCAGCGCATACCAGACCTTCTATATTTCGCAGCAGAATTACCGCCTGTTGTTTGGCCATAAAAAGGCCGACGAATACCTGCAGTTCTTTAAAGATAAGATGCCCTGATGAAATAGTGCCTTTATTCAAAATAAAATCTTACTTTTGCACGGTTTTTTCCAACGAAAAGAGTGAGAATAAAGGACACACAGTGCATTATTGACTTTGCCCCCCTTAAAGCGGGTGAATATAGCTTTCTTTTTACCCTTGATGGTGAACTGTTTAAGGAGAACCATTATGAAGATATTCATGATGCTAACCTTAAGGTAATCATTGAGTTTAATAAGAATTCGCGCATAATGATGTTCAACTTCACCATTGACGGTACTGTAAACGTTACCTGCGACCGCTGCGGGGACGATTTTAACCTGCCCGTTTACCTTCAAAAACAGCTGATTGTAAAGACCGATGGCCGTGAACACCAGGAAGAAGATGATATGGTTACCCTTGCCACAGGCGAAAAAGATATAGATATAGCCCCTTACGTATACCAATATGTTGTACTTTCGCTGCCCATGCAAAAATTGCACCCCCCTGAAAAGGACGGAACGCGAAATTGCAACCCGGAGGTATTAAAGAAACTTAAGAACATAGAAGTGGAGAAAAGCAGTGACGAACAATACATAATTAACAGTAACAAGCGTTTTTCCCACGAGGAGGAGAAACCAAAGAAAAAAACAACTTAAAACCAAACAATTATGCCACATCCTAAACGAAGACATTCGAAAAGCCGTGGAAGGAAACGCAGGACCAATTATAAGGCGGTTGCATCTACCTTGTCAACCTGCTCGAATTGCGGTGCTCCGGTACTTAGCCACCGCGTATGTCCGGAATGCGGATTTTACAAAGGAAAACAGGCCATAGAAAAGAGTGTTTCTGCATAACAACGAGCTTGTTTATGACTCATTTTTCATTGAGCTTAATCCTTAGCCAGTGAGAATAGGGCTGGATATAATGGGGGGCGATTATGCCCCGCGTACTACAGTCGGGGGAGCTGTATTGGCCGCAAAGGAACTGCCGGCCGGTGCAAGGCTTGTGCTTTTTGGCGACCGCGACCAGATAATTCCTCTTTTGCATGAAAACAAAGCGAAGGAAGAAGACTTTGATATTGTACATACCACAGAGGTTATTGAAATGGCTGAATCTCCACTCAAGGCCATTAACCAGAAACCTAGTTCAAGCATTGGATTAGGGTTCCAGCAATTAAAAAGTAAAGAAATTGATGCTTTTGCCAGCAACGGCAATACGGGCGCCATGATGGTCGGCGCGCTTTACAGCGTTAAGACTATTGAAGGCATACAACGCCCCTGCATAGCTACCGTGGTTCCTAAAGAAGACGGTGGCGTGGGTGTTCTGTTAGATGTTGGCAGCAATGCCGATTGCCGCCCCGAGGTGCTTTGCCAGTTTGCTGTACTGGGGCAGATTTATTCCAAATGCATTTACAACATTGCCGACCCTAAGGTGGCATTGCTCAATATTGGCGAAGAAGAAGAAAAAGGCAACCTGGTGGCACAAGCTGCGCACCAGTTGCTAAAGGACATGAAGCAGATTAACTTCATTGGCAACATAGAGGGCCGTTATATTTTCGACGGAGGCTCGGCCGATGTAATAGTTTGCGAAGGTTTTGTAGGAAATGTGGTATTGAAAGAAGCAGAGGCTTTTTACAGGATATACAGGAAAAGAAAAATGAAAGATTCTTTCTTCGACAGGTTCAACTACGAAATTTATGGTGGCACCCCGATTTTGGGTGTTAACTCCACTGTTGTTATAGGCCATGGCATTTCAAATGAAGTGGCAACTAAGAATATGATACTGCTTACCAGCGAAATGGCGGCTGCGGGAGTAGCTGAGAAAATAAAACAAGCATTTAATCCTTAACCGAACATGGCCATTACCGCCGCAATTACTGCTGTAGAAGGCTACTTACCCGATT
>Ga0210398_10006239_pt1 | contig 11006 bp, 8 predicted proteins | sample IncBWC4OmetaG_FD_161047 | JGI IMG/M metagenome (GOLD analysis project Ga0210398, IMG submission 161047) | Forest soil microbial communities from Barre Woods Harvard Forest LTER site, Petersham, Massachusetts, United States - Inc-BW-C-4-O | ecosystem: Environmental > Terrestrial > Soil >... | reverse complement strand
GCGACCCGCCCGCGAGGAGTACCGGGCAATTGCCGGATACCTGAGCGAGGTGGTCGAAGATGGCGCAACCATCCAGATTGGGGTGGGCGACCCCTCCTCGCAGATGCCGCGGATGGGAGCCTTCAACCGAAAGAATGACCTCGGCCTCCACACCGAGATGGTAGCGCCGGGAATCGCGAAGCTGGTCGATGCGGGAATCATCAATGGGCGGAGGAAGAGCATTCATCGGGGGAAGGCGATTGCGAACGCGTGGTCGGGGTCCGATCCGGCGGATTTGGAGATCATCAACGACAATCCGGCATTCGAGATCTACGACCCGGAATATGTACTAGACCTCGGAGTGTTACGCTCGAATCATAAGCAAACGTCGATTAATAACGCGCTTAGCATAGACCTGACGGGCCAAATTAACTCCGAGACGGTTACCGGTGCGCGTATGATCAATGGCACCGGGGGGCAGCCCGAGACCCATATTGGGGCATTTTTGAGCAAGGGCGGCCGTGCGATAACGCTGTTGCAATCGACGGCGTTGGCAGGCGCAGTGTCGCGTATCGTGCCTCAACTAGAAGCGGGCGCACTGATAACTGTTCCGCGTTACTTTGCTGATACGGTTATAACCGAATACGGCATAGCAAGGCTGCTTGGAAAGAATCATCGCGAGCGTGCGGCGGAGCTGATCGCGATCGCGCACCCGGAACATCGCGTGGAGTTGCAATTCGAAGCGAGACGTCTGTTCGGATAACCTTGCAATAAGCCTAAAAGATGCATCTTGCTAGCTATGGCAACGATTGTCTCATTATGGTACACATATGCGGACCTAGACACTGTTGAGAAGGGCATGCGGCGGGGGAGCCTGCGGACGTGGCGGGGGTGATGGGGTTTTGCGTTTTAATAGCTGAGGAGACGGTAGGAATACCAAAAGGAACCATCGAATATGGCCGCCGCGCCCAAAGTTCTAACTGTTAACGAATTGGCGGACTATCTCCGCGTCCATCGGTCGACTATTTACCGCCTTTTGAAAAAAGGCCAGTTGCCCGGCTTCAAAATCGGCAGTGACTGGCGTTTTAACGTCGAAGTCATCGACGAATGGCGGCTTAAGCAGGGCGCCGGGCTGCTCGAGGAGGCCGCCGTCGAACAGGCCGCTCCCGCCCAGCACGCGAGGCGGTAGGCCTGACCAGCTAGTCTATATCTCGATTTCCCGGATCTGAGAGACTTGGCGCGAGCCTCGTTCGGCGCATAAACTGGCCCGGCGATGCCGACAGACGTCTCTCATAAGACCCGGTTTTTCACCGAATCAGTCATCCGCGAAATGACCCGCCGCGCGCTGCGGGTCGGCGCGGTTAACCTCGCGCAAGGGTACCCCGACTTCCCCGCGCCGGCGGAGCTCAAGGAGGCCGCCAAGCGCGCGATCGACGAAGACTACAACCAGTACGCCATCACCCATGGCTCGCCCAACTTCCGCGCCGCCATCGCGGCCAAGGTCCGCAGCTACAACAAGATCGAGTGCGACGCCGATAAGAACGTCACCGTGACCTGCGGCGCCACCGAGGCGATGATCGCGACGATGCTCGCGGTGATTAACCCCGGCGACGAGGTCATCATTTTCGAGCCGTTCTACGAAAACTACGGCCCCGATGTGACCCTGTCGGGCGCGACTGCGCGCTTCGTCACCTTGCGCGACCCCGATTTTTCTATCGATCGCAAGGAACTCGAGGCCGCGTTTAACCGCCGCACCAAGGCCATCATCATCAACACGCCGCATAATCCGACCGGCAAGGTTTTCTCCCGGGCCGAGCTCGAGATGATCGCCGAGCTATGTCTCAAACACGACACCCTGGCCATCACCGACGAAATCTACGAGCACATCATCTACGGAGGCGCGCAGCACCTCTCGATCGCGACCGTGCCGGGGATGGCGGATCGCACGGTCACCATCAGCGGGCTGTCCAAGACCTACTCGATCACTGGATGGCGGCTCGCGTATACCATCGCATCCGAGCGGCTGACCTCGGCGATTCGCAAGGTGCATGATTTCCTGACCGTCGGCGCGCCCCATCCGCTGCAGGAGGCGGGTGCCGCCGCGCTCAAGCTGCCGCTTAAGTTTTATGCCGACCTCGCCGCGATGTACGAACGCAAGCGTGCGACGCTTTTGGGAGCGCTCCATGCGGCCGGCCTCAAGTGTCGCTCGCCGCAGGGCGCGTATTACATCATCGCGGACATCGGTCACCTGGGCTTCAGCGACGACTTTGCGGCGGCGGATTTTCTCCTCGATCAGGTAGGTGTCGCCGCCGTTCCCGGGTCGAGCTTCTATCGGCATCCGGAATTGGGCAAGCGCAAAATTCGCTTCACCTTTTCCAAGAGCGATGAGACGCTGGCCAGTGCGGCCGCGCGGCTGGCGAAATTGAACGAGCGGCTTCGCGGCCGCCGGGCAGCCTCACTGCAATAGCATTTCTCGGATTGTCCCCTCTCTCGCGCGCGAGAGAGGGTGGCAGGCGCAGTTTCGTGCGATGGCTGCGCGCACGAACGGTGACTGACGGGTGAGAGCCGCGCGCGGCGTCGGAGTGATGCGACGCTCCTGGATCTGGTCTGTTTTGTGATTGCCGCGCCGATCTTTCACAGCGCCTTGCCCCCGCGAATCGCGCGCATCTTCGGCTTCTCAATCCCGCCCGAAAGATAAACCAGCACCGTCCAGATGCTGCGCGAGATTGGATAACAGATCAGTATGCTCGCCACGGCGACCGCACCCACTATCGCCACCTGAACCGGATCCGACAGATGCGTGGTGAGGTCGAGAATGAACCACGTGATAAGAAACGCGACGGTCGCAACCGCATAGTCAACGTACATGGCGCCCAGTGACTCGCCCGGGTCCTTCCAGAAAATCACTCCGCACGATGAGCAACTGCGATTCATCCTGAAATGGTTCGCGAAGATGTCGCCGCGACCGCAGACCGGACATTTGCGCGTCAGCGCCCTGCGGATGAGCATCGAGTTGGAAGGAGTCGCCGTCATTGGAGCCATTCTATCGCGCCGCACCGGCCTCTTGCCAAAATGTAACCATCGCGATGGGGGCCGTTACTCGCTAGTGCGATGCGGCCGGGGGAGGGGCGAGGCTCGGCGCGGGCGTGCCCGGCTGCGTGACGAAATTCGGCAGGTCGCGCACCGGGGTGATCTTGATCGCGATGACGCTGCCCTTGTCGAACTTTTCCTGGCTCGGCCGGAACAGCCCGACCCGCGCCAGCAGGTACCTGTCCGGATAGTCGGTGATGATGCGATTGATCACCTCCGGGTCGCTGGTGATTTCGGCCTTGCCAATGAAGGCAGGACCGTCGTCGGCGCCAATCCAGACTATCGCCGGACTGCCCCGCCGGATGCGCTTCGCTTTCCAGGTATCGAAATTGGTCTGGATTAGCAGCATGTGATCGGGCGTGGTGGTGAACCATACCGGCGCGGCTTTGCTTTGATTGCCGTCTTTGCGGACGGTCGCAATATAGACCAGACTGGCTGTGGAAATGCATCGATATCGCGCTGCGTCGCCTGCGCGAAGGCGGCGCTGCCGGCAGCCAGGATTGCCAGCACGGTCAACAGGATGGAGCAGGATGTACGCAGACGAACTCGGCGCGGCATGAATTTCCTCATCGGTGAGAAGTCGAATCAGTCTCCCAGAAAACGCCGCCTGACGAATACTTCGCCGAGGAACAACATGATCGCGAGGGGCAGCAGGAACGGTTGCGCACTGCGATTTACCGTGACCAGCGCGCCGGTCGGTTGCAGGATTTCCGCCACCGGCGCATCCAGCGCGCCGCCGGTCGCGAGCGCGAGATTTTTCAGCATGGCGAGATTACGCGGGCGCAGGCGCACTTCGTCGGCATCGGCCGCCGCGGTTCCGGTCGAAGCGAAATCGCGCTGCATGATGACCCGCTCGGTGTCGCCGCCCTTGATCATCAGCATCGCGGTGTATTTGCCCCGCGGCAGTTGCCCCAGCTCCCCGCGGTAGAGCGCAGGGTCGGACTGCGGCGTCATCGCAACATCCATCGCGTGGCCGGGGCCGGACACGCGCACCACGAGGTTGGAAACCGGACTGATATCGACTTTCTCGGCGTCGATTCGCACGCCGCCATCGGATGCAGTTTCGACCCGCAGCGAAAATGGACCCGCGTCGCCGGGGCGCATCGCCCAGTTGACCAACTGTGACCAGAATTCCGCGTAGCGGTCCCATCGAATCCAGCTCAGCGTGGCCAATGAGTCGGGATCCGCGGTGAAGACGACCGCGCGCCCGAGTCCGTATTGCCACGCGGCGAGCAGCGGCGATGAACTGTCGTGGCGGGTGATCTTGAGCGGCACCTGCGCGCCGTCTTTGGGCAGCGTGGTCGCATAATAGTCGATCGGCGGCATCTGCTTGATGTCGATGCCGGTAAGAATCGCGCTCGGTTCGCCCGCTTCCAGCTCGGAGCGCCCCTGCTTGCGCCGGTTCATCGCCTCGCGAGTAAGGCCGACCAGCAGCAGCGGCAGCTTTTCGATATCCTGCACCCGATAGAAAGTGCCGCCGGTCGCCTGCGCGAAGTCCTGCAACAACTGCAGGTTTTGCAGGTCGGGACCGATGCGCAGCGTCGAGACCGGAATATGCTGCGCGGCAAAATCGGCGATCAGCGCATCATGATCGTGATACTGGCGATTGGTGTCGCCGTCGGTAAGCAGAAAAACCTGCCGCACCGCGATCTTGCTGTCGAGGATCTCCTTCTCCGCGATCTCGAGCGCGTCTTTGAAATCGGTGCCCCCGCCGGGCTCGAGGCGCTCGATACGATTTTCCAGCTCGGTGCGATCCTCGCCCAGCGGCGCCAGATGGCCGAGCACGTAAGGCTGCGAATCGAACGCGATAACCCCAGCCAGGTCGGTGTCATCGAGCTGGCGCATCAGCGCGATGGCCGCGCTTTTCGCATAGCGGATGCGCTCGCCGTCACGCACCGCGGGATAGCGCGAGTCGTAACTCATCGAGTTGCTGCGATCGATGCAGAGGAACACCGCGATCGGCTCGCGCGACGGCGGCGGTGGTTGCGGTTGAAACTTAACCGGCAGGGTTTTTTCCAGCGGCGAGCCCGCGAAACGCTCCTCGCGCAAAGTCTCGCCGGTCGCAACCAGGCCGCCGCCATAATCCGAGACATAGCGATTAAGCGCGGTCGCCGACGCATCGCTGAGCGTCGCCACGGTGGCGTCGGAAAGGATCACTGCCTGGTAGGGCAGGTAGTCCTCCGGATGAGTCGGCAGGCTGCGCGGCGAGATCACGGTGACGTTGTATTCGCGCAGCTTGAGGGCGTTGAGCAGGCTCTCGGGCGGGGCGCTGCCGGCGAGCAAAATCTGCGGCGGCGTCATCACCGTCAGCGCCGTTTCCGCCAGCGCATTCAACGCGACCATCGAGGATGGGATGAGCAGCCGCGCGCCCATGATATAGGCGCCCGGCTGATCGATTCGATAGGGCAGCTCGAAACGATTGAGTCCGGGCTTCAACTCGACAGTCTGGGCGCCGACCGGATCCTTGTCGTTCAACAATTCGAGATTGATTTTGACCGGCGCGGGCGCTTCGCTTTCGATCGCAATATGAAAAGTGAAGCGCTGGTTGGCGCGCACCACGCCGGGCGCCTCGAAGCCGGTCAATGCGACCCGTTGGGTGGCCGAAAGCGGCGGCGCGGCGGAAAAAATTCGAACGTTGTTTTCCACCAGCGCGGGAATCTCCGCGGCCGCGTCGCCCACGGTCTGGTTACCGTCGCTAAGTAGCAAAATCCGCTTGTCAGCTTCCGGCGAAAACAGGCTGTCGGCCGCGGTGAGCGCCTCGCCGATATCGCTGGCGCCGGGATCGGCCGAAATGGGCGGCATCGTCAGCAGACGGGGATCGCCCATCGCCGAAAGCATGCGCACGTCGCGCCCGAAGCCGAGCACCGCGAGCTGACCGCCGGGACCGCCGGCGCGGGCCAGCTCGCGAACGTTGGTGCGCATCCATTTCTGCTGATCGGGCGCGATCGAGCGCGATTGATCGATCAGCGCGACCGTCTCGACCTGGCGCGACGCGGTGCGGGTGGGAATTCCGAATCCGCTCAGCGCGAACACCAGCGCCGCAAACGCGAGCACTCGCAGCGCTGCCGCGACGAGGCCGGCGGCAACCCTTCCGCGCCGCACCGCGAGCAGAGCCGGCAACGCGACCAGCGGCGTCGCGAGCAACAGCCACAACAAGAGGGGACGCTCAAACATGGCGCATCCCCCATCGATTCGCAGTTCGCAACAGCAACGCCGATTCGAGCACAATCGCAATCACCGCGAAGATGATCAGCAGTGCGGAGAGCGGCTGCACTTGAATGGGCGCCGCTGCCGACTCGGCTGCGCTCGCGGATTTCATCGCCGGCGCGGCGGGCGCCGCGATTGCGATCAGATCGGATTCGGAAGCGTCGTAGTAATTCGCATAGACGTCGGTCTTCCCAGTCGCGGCTTCGATCGAGTAATCGCCGGGCTGCAAGGGACGGATGCGCAGGCGGCCCCATTGGTCGCGCACCGCCACTATGGTGCCGGCGCCGGGCGCAACCACCTTGGCGTCGGCTGGAGCCGGCAGCGCGACAAAAGTTCCGGTCGCGACAATTTGCAATTCGCCGGGCGCGACCAGCTCCCGCGCCAGGTCGACCGTCGCCACCAGCGCATCGAGGCGATCGGGATCCAGCAGCAGATGTCCGCGGACATCGAAGGCAATCAACCCGAACTGCCCCGCGGGCAGCGATCCGCTCGCCACCAGCGGCACCATCTCATGCGCACCGGCGCCGGTGCCCGACGCTTTCACCGTCATCCATTCGGGCACGGTCACGGTGCGCGTCGGCCCCAGTGCAATCGGCGCGGCAGTCGAATCGGCGCGGCCCTCATTGGTCATTAGAGCCGCCGCCGAGGTGCCGGTGATGCGCACCCCCGGCACTTTGTCGGTCGCAGCCGCGGGCGGAAAAATCAGCATGACCGATTGCGCCGTGACCCCGGCGAGGTAGCAGTCGTGCATCACCGCGAGTGCATAGTGATCCGTCCCGGTGAAATGCGCGGGGTCGGCGGTTGCGATGATGAAGTTGCTGTTCACCGCCAGCAGCACCCGGGCGAGGTCGTCGCGCACCGCGGGATCGGGCGAAAGCACCAGCACGTGGGCATGACTGTCGAGGGGGGCACTCGCGTAGCGGTCGTTATCGGCCGCCAGCGCGTCGTCATCGAGTATCCGCGCGTGCACCAGGCCGCCCGCCGTCACCGGACCGAAGGGCACGAGGATCTGTTCGCGGGCCGCGAGCAGGAGAGTCTGATGAAGGATTTGATTGCCGCCGTGGTCGATCGCGAGCTCGCACATGTGCGGCTTGGGAGCGAAGTTCCTGAGCACCACGCGGCCGCGGGTGCGGTTGGGGATTCCCGGGTCCAGCGAAACGATCGCGAGGTTGTCGGCGGGCGACCCGCTCTGGTGAAAATGGAACCCCGAGCTCAGCCCCGCATCGGCAATCACCGAGGCCGGCGGTTTCCGATCGGAGAAGAACTCCACCTCGCCTGCTGCGCGGGCACGCATCAGCGCGGCCGACTGCGCCGCGCGCCGTCCTGCTACCGCCATCGATTTCAAACCCGCAATGGCCTGGCGGATCGCGTCGCGATTCGCGGTCTCGGGATGAATCAGGTCGGCTTCCAGCGCATAGCCGATGACGCTGAAGCGATCGCGGGCGGGAGCCCCATCGACAATCGCAAGCGCCTGCTTTTTGGCGACGTCGAGCCGCGTCCCGTTGTCTTCGCGCGCGCCCATACCCGCCGCGAGATCGAACACCAACGCGCGAGTTCGGCCCCGCGCGGTGGCCGAGGAGCTGCGCACGTAGAGTCCGGCCAGCGCGAGCGTGAGCGCGCCGAGCACCGCCATTTCCAGCCAGAACAACGGATCGATGCGCAGATGCCTGACCCGCGTGGTCGGCGCCGCGGCCTCATCGAAAAGCAGCAGGCTCGAAACTTCCAGGGTCGGGCGCGAGCGCGAGCGGAGATAGATCGCGAACAGAATCGCGATGCTGATGGCCCACAGCAGGCTCTGGGGATTAAGCACGCCCACCTAGCGAATCACCCCCATGACAGGAAGTTCGCGCTCCAAAATCGCATCGAGATGGCGCGCGCCGAATGCCTGCGCATGAATGATCGCGTGCCCGATGCAGAAATCGTGGATGCGCTCGGCAATCGCGGTGACGCGGTTGCGGCACGCCGCCGCCAGCTCCGGACCGAAAGCCACTTCGCGGAGTTCGCCGCTCTCGCTGTCGCGCACCCGGTAGAGTCCGGGCGGATAAGAACCCTCGGACTCCATCTCGCCCATCACGTGCACCAGTTTTACTTCCTGTCGAGTGCCGAGCAGATGAAGGATCGCCTCTTCGAAATCGGTTTGATTGACCAGGAAATCGGAAATTAGAATCACCACACCGGCGGGGCGGCGCTGCAACAGCATTTCGCCGATGGCGGCGGACAGCCGCGTCTCGCCCGCGCAGCGCGAATCGTCGAGAAATGGCTTGAACGCCTGATACTGCTCGCGCCGCCGGTAGAAGGGCGTGGACCGAAGCTTGATGCCCTCGCGCCCGGAGGAAAATGACACGATGCGCACCGCGTCATTCTCGGCCATGCCGATATAAGCGAAGGTCGCGGCGAGCGCGCGTGCGAGACCGAATTTGTCGTCGCGCTCCGGCATTGCCATCGAGGCGCTGGCATCGAGCATGATGGTGATTTCGACCTGGCGCTCGGCGCGGTAGGTGCGAATGAGCAGATCATCGAGGCGCGCGAAGGCGTTCCAATCGAGGAAGCGGAGATCGTCGCCCTCGGCGTATTCCTTGAAATTTTCCGGCTCGATGCCGAGGCCTTGCACCCGCCCGATGGTGCGCTGACCGGCCCGCACGGTGCGCGCGCGTTTGACGCCGAGCACCAGGCGATCGAGGCGCCGCAGAAAATCCGGCTCGAATGCGCGAGCTTCGAGCATGCGTTACCCTACGCCGGCCGCGCGGAGTGGATGGATCGCACCACGCGCTCGACGATGTGGCTGCCGTCGATACCGTCGGAGTGCGCGGCGTAGTTGAGCATGATGCGATGCGACAGCGACGAGGGCGCGATCGCCTCGATATCTTCGCGCGCGACATTGGCGCGGCCGTCGAGCAGCGCGCGAACCTTGCCGCCGAGGATGAGCGCCTGCGCGCCGCGGGGACTCGACCCGAACATCACGTAGCGATTCACGGTTTCCTCGTGGACCGCTTTCGGCGAATCCGACACGAACTTGGAATTCGCGGGCTGCGTCGCGCGCACCATCCGCGCGGCGTACTGCTCGATGGCCGGCGCCGCGATGACATTGCGCACCAGCTTCTTGAGCGACTCGATGCGCATCGACGCCTCCTCGGGAGAGAACGCGGCCTCGACCCCGGCGTCTTCGGGACCGGTGGTGGTCGAGATGATGCGCACCAACTGCTCTTCATCGGGATAGTTGAGCTTGACCTTGAACAGGAAGCGATCGAGCTGCGCTTCGGGCAGCGGATAGGTACCCTCCATCTCGATCGGGTTGAGCGTCGCCATCACGAAGAAGGGCGGCTCGAGCGGGTAGGTTTTCGCGGCGACGGTGACCTGCAACTCCGCCATCGCTTCGAGCAGCGCGGATTGCGTTTTGGGGGTGGCGCGATTGATCTCGTCGCCGAGCAGGATGTTGCAGAAGACCGGACCGCGCTGAAATTGAAAATCGCGCCGGCCGTCCTGGCCACTGAGGATGACGCGGGTGCCGGTGATATCCGCCGGCATCAGATCGACGGTGAACTGGATGCGGTTGAAACTAAGATTGAGCGCGAGCCCCAGCGTTTTCACCAGGGTGGTTTTGCCGGTGCCGGGCACGCCTTCGATGAGCACATGGCCACCGGCAAAAAGCGCCATCAGCAGTTCCTCGACGGCCTGCTCGTGGCCGACGATAACCTTGTGAATTTCCGACTGGATGCGGCGGAAGACGCGGGCGAAGTCGCCCACCGTCGGCATCTCGACCGCGCTTACCTGGCTCATCGTTCGAAAACCTTCTTTATCGCGTCACGATCTTCTTCCGGGACCGAAGCGCGCGCGATGGGTTCGTCGGGATGCTGGCTGGAGTTGAGTGGAGTGCGGACCTTGGGCGGCAAATAGGCATGGCCGGAAGCTTGCGGACCCTTGGTTTCAGAGCGCGCGTCGATGGCGATCTCGAAGCCCTGGCCGCCGAGTTTGGGATCGGCGGGACTACCGAAAAGGGTGTCGGGATCGGCGCCGATACCATGCGCCGAGCCGCCATTACTGCTCGAATCGCTGCTGACCTGATCGGCGGATTTGTCCGAGGAATTGTCCGACTGGTTGGCCCGCTGCTCGGGCGTGCTGGTATCGTCGCTGGTGCCTCCGCCGACCGGATTTTTTTGGGTGTCAGCGGGCACCGGGTTGTTGGGCATGCTGGAGGAATCGTCGCCGCTCTTGGGGTGCTCGAAGTGTGCGTCGGCGTCCTCACCTTTGCGATGAGGATTGAGCTTGAGCGGAGGGCGCTTTTCGAGTGAATCGAGGTCCTCGGAGTTGTCCGCGAGTTTCAAGGTGATGCGCGCGCGCTGCGCGGCACGCCCGGTCAGCTTGTCCTGCAGCCGGCCGGCGAGATCCTTGGCGTGGTTCATCATCCGGTCCATCGGAGTATCCGAGGAATTGGCGCGCCCGGCAGCGCCTTCCGCCGCCAGCTTGTCCTCGAGCCGGCGCATGGTCCGCGCGTCGGCGTGAACTTCGACACCGTCGTCCGAATCGGAATCGGCGGCGCGAAGATGCAGATCATTGAGGTCCACCGTCATCTGATCCTGGCCGGCAGGAAGCGGAATCGGCCTGCCACGCAAGCGCGCGATCAATGGAATGATGGCGACCGCCACAACCAGCGCGCCAAGAAAGCCGTAGATCGAGGGCGAGACGCGCCGCGCTTCGATGCGCGCGGGTGCGAATTCCTCCTGGCGGCTAAG
>Ga0210398_10006238_pt1 | contig 11006 bp, 6 predicted proteins | sample IncBWC4OmetaG_FD_161047 | JGI IMG/M metagenome (GOLD analysis project Ga0210398, IMG submission 161047) | Forest soil microbial communities from Barre Woods Harvard Forest LTER site, Petersham, Massachusetts, United States - Inc-BW-C-4-O | ecosystem: Environmental > Terrestrial > Soil >... | reverse complement strand
CGCATCTGGCACTTCCACGAAGGCAAGATCGAAGACTTCAAGGGTCCCTACGAAGAATTCGTGGCCTACGCCGAAGCAAAAGCTTCCTGAGACCGGCTTGGTGAAGCCGGGAACCGCAGCCTTGGCGGCGCGATTTCATTTCTCCTCATGTTGGCAAATTGGCGCTGACGCGAGCTACGATCTGCTCGGAACCAAGTTCCGCCGGAAGCGTTCCATAGGTGCGACCGCCATCTCCTCCGATGCGCGTCGCACAAAACGCCTCCGCAACGGCGGGCGCTCCATAACGCACCAAAAGCGATGCTTCTAGGGCCACCGCGACATTCTCGGTGAGCCTGCGTGCCTCCTTTTCGGATTCGGAACCGCGGCCTTCTTTCATCTGCCGCGCATGTTTCTGTAAGGAACGCTCTACTCCTTCCATGAAATCCTTGAAGCGAGGAACTCCTGGAGCGCCCAACCGGATTTCGTGCACGAGCGCATCCAGTGTGCCGGGTTCCTTGGCGAGCGCGCGCAACACGTCCAGGCAAATCACATTCCCCGAGCCTTCCCAGATCGAATACAGCGGCGCCTCCCGGTAAAGCCGCGGCATAACTGATTCTTCCACGTAGCCATTCCCGCCCAGACACTCGAGCGCCTCTCCCACGTGCGATAGGGCGCGCTTGGCAAGCCAATACTTGGAGATGGCCGTGGCTATACGCGCGAAGCACCGTTCCTCCTCACTGGAGTGTTTCAAATCAAACGAGCTTGCCAGCCGCAGCGCCAGCAGCGTCGCGGCCTCCGACTCCACGATCAGGTCAGCCAAAACATTCTGCATCAAGGGCTGCTCGATCAATCGCTTGCCAAATGCCACGCGGTGTCTGGCATGATGCACGGCCTGAACCACCGCCGCGCGCATCAGTCCGGCTACCCCGATTGCGCAATCTAGGCGCGTGCAGTTCACCATCTCGATGATGGCGTGCACACCGCGGCCCTCTTCTCCAACCAGACTCGCCCACGCTCCCCGAAATTCCACCTCACTTGAAGCATTCGAGCGATTTCCCATCTTCTGTTTCAGCCGTTGAATGTGAAACGCATTGCGCTGGCCCGCGGGGGTCCACCGCGGAAGCAAAAAACACGATAATCCCTTGGGGGCCTGCGCGAGGATGAGAAACGCATCGCACATCGGCGCCGAACAAAACCATTTATGGCCGCTGATAAGGTACTCTTGCGAATTTCCGATGCGCTCCGCGCTGGTTGTATTGGCGCGGACGTCGGACCCGCCCTGCTTCTCCGTCATCCCCATGCCGATGAGGGCGCCGGATTTTTCCGTCACGGGACGAAATCGCGGATCGTAGTTCGTGGCGAGAATTCGCGGCTCCCACTCCGCCGCCAATCGAGGCTCGGCGCGAAGCGCAGCAACTGCCGCAAAGGTCATTGACACTGGACACGTATGCCCCGCTTCGTTCTGTGTCGTCAGCAGCAGCATCGCGGCGCGTGCGACGTTGGCACCCTTTCGCGGCTCAACCCAGGGCAGGCTATGCAGCCCGTTCTCAATGGACGTCCGCATCAAGTTATGCCAGGAAGGATGGAACTCGACTTCATCGCGGCGGTTGCCGAAGCGGTCATGCGTGTGCAGCACCGGTTCGTTTTCGTTGGCTTCAAATCCCCAGCGCTGCACCTCTTCTGTCCCGAGCCGTCGTCCGAGTTCACGGAGCCGCCCATCCGCCCATCCGGCCTGTTCGCGTCGAACCACTTCCATCAAGGTAGTGTCAGCGAGATAGAGGTTCGATCCTGTCAGCGGCGGCGGCTGGTTGAAAACTTCATGGGTGATTTTGGCCTCGGAAACTTTAAGCGAATTCACAAAGCTCTCCGCAGGAAACGCGAAAACCTATTGCTTGGTGGCGCGGTCGATGAAGCTGGCGATTTGGTTGTGCAGGCTCACGCGATCCTCATCGTGGAGGTACATCATGTGGCCGGCATTGTAGTAGTCGAGCTTGACGTTTTTCTGTAAATCGGGCGGCAGGCCGAGGTGCTCCATGGTGAATTCCGTGGCGAAAAATGGCGTGGCCATATCGTAGTAGCCGTTTTCGACCTGGAGGAGGAGCCTGGGATTGGTGATCATGGCTTGCGCGAGATCGCCCTGGACATTGGGACCGCTGGGAAAAAATCCTCTTGGCCCTCTGGATTGGCGAGTCCAGTTCCAGCTGCCCCCGCCGCCGCTCGTGTTGTGATAGACCTTGTCCTTGCCGAACTTCAGTTCCTCGTGATTGTAGGAATTGATTAGCGCGGTGTACGCGCCGCCGACGGCGGGGCCTTCGGGATCGCCTTGCGCGTTTTCCTCAAGCAGATCAGCCGTGTAGCCGGTGAAGCGCGCGTCGATACGGCCGGTTGTCAGGCCGGCACTGCGACGGAGTTCGGCGCGGAACTGACTGAGGTTGACACGCAGATCCGCCTTGATCAAATAGTCCTCGCTTAAGCCCGTGAAGCGGGAAAGTTTTTTCGCTACAACGGCTTTATCACTCAGAGAGAGTTCGCTGCCCTTGAAAAGCGCAGTGGCGTACTCACCCGATGCGAACTTCCGCGCTTCCTCGACGAATCCGGGCAAGTCCGCGGGCCGGTCCTTCAACACTTGGTGGTACCACGCGACGGCGGCGTAGCTCGGGAGGTAGTAGATGTAGGAGCGATCATCGCCTGCAGGAAAGGTGATGGTGGACAGATCGAGAACCGAAGAGATCAGGACGATACCGTTCAGGTGTACGGTGTCGTGGTTCTGCAGATAGTTGCCCAGCGCTGCGGAGCGAAACGTGCCGTAACTTTCACCGATCAGAAACTTCGGTGAATTCCAACGGTCATTGCGGCTCAAGTAGGTGACGATGAATTGTCCAAAGGCTTCGACGTCTTCGTCGACGCCGTAAAAATCCTTTTCCACTGCTTTGCAGACCGCGTGGCTGTAACCAGTGCCCATCGCGTCGATGAAAACGAGATCGGTCTTGTCGAGAAGGCTCTCGCTGTTATCAACGAGTTTGTAGGGAGCGGGCGGAGTGAACGTGCCGTCAACGGTCCAGGCACGGCGGGGGCCGAAGGCGCCCATGTGCAGCCACATGGTAGCGGAGCCGGGGCCCCCGTTGTAGAGGAAGGCAATGGGGCGAGTGCTGAGGTCTCGTACGTCGCTGCGCGTGTACGCGGCGGAGTACAGCAGTCCGGTGGCCTCGCCTTTTTCGTTCTTGAGGAGCGTGGTGCTGGCGGTGGCTTTGTAGGGGATGGATTGGCCTCCGAGCCGGATGGTGTGATCGGTGACGGAAGAATCTTCCTTCGTGGCGGCTGCGTCGCACTTGTCGGGAGCTTTGGCTTCCGGAGCTTTCGCTTCCCGGTCCGGCGTTTGCGCCGAGAGGCACGGCGCCTGACCACACAACAAGAGGAATCCCACGGTCGAAACCCACAAACGCTTCTTCATCGAATTGCTCCCAGTCAAAGTTAGATCGCGGCGAATCTCGTGAACCCGCGGGATTGTATGTTGGCGCGCCGGCAGAGTCAAAGCAAGCGGCTGATGGATGAGGCGTGATTCGTGGTCCGTGGTCCGTGGTACTGAAACGAAGTGGGGCAGAGCAGTTCTATGGCGATGCTGGACTGGGCAGAGTTTTGCCGTCATGGTGCGAGGGCAAAACGCGCCGGAATGCGCCACTGGCCCTGACTTATTCGTAATGCAGGGCGACCAGGGGATCGACGCGAGTGGCGCGGCGGGCGGGCAGCAGGCAGGCGCCCAGCCCCACGGCGACCAGGAGGGCCGCCACCGCGGTGAACGTCCAGGGATCCGTCGCGGAAAGGCCCCAAATTTGGCTCGCCAGGAATCGTGTGAGGCCGTAGCTGGCGAAGAGGCCGAGGAGGATTCCTGCCGCAAGCAGGCGCGCGCCTTTCGCGAGGACCCTATTCAAAATGTTTCCCTGCTGTGCTCCAAGGGCCATGCGGACGCCAATCTCGTGAGTTTGAAGCGAGACCGTGTAAGCCATCACGCTGAAAACACCAATCACAACGAGTAGCAGGGCGATGCTTGCCAATGGCGTGGCGATCAACAGACCAAACTCCGGTGTGGCGTACGTAAACCTTTGCAGAAAATCTTCGAGTGGAGTGGCCAGCAAAATAATCTCGTTGCGATCCACGGCCCAAACTTGTTCCTGGACGGCGTGCGCCAAAGAGGCTGGTTCCATGGTTGTCTTCAAAAGAAAAAAGAATCCGCCGCGCACCGTATAGGGAAGAAAAATCATGGGCATGGTGGGCTGCTGCGGGCCGGCGCTAATCACGTCTTTGACGACACCAACGATTCGGAATTCGGCATCTTGGGTTGTCGCTGACGGTCCTTTGAAGGCTTTCACACGGAGTTGTCGTCCGATCGGATTCGCATCGCCAAAGAAGTCGTGCACCACTCGCTGACTAATCACTCCGACGTATTGCGCGGTTCGCACTTCTTGTTCGGACAGCCAGCGGCCCTTGACCATGCGCAGTTCCAGCGTTGGAACGAGGTTTTCGTCGCAAGCAAAGAGGCCAACTTCTTCCGTCTGAGTCGCCCCAGGCACACTTACTCTGTATCCCGCTGACGGGCTATAACCGGGCATCGCGTCCTCGATCGAAACATGGGCCACGCCGGGCAAGTTCTTCAAACGTTCAGCGACATCGCGGACTTGGGCCAGTCCCTGCGGCGAAGCGAATTTTTGAAGAGGCGAAACGGGAATTTTTTGATGTCTTGTTGGGGGTGCGAAGACGACGAACAAGACATTCTTAGGATTGAAGCCCAGGTCGACGCGGGTGAGAAGGAAGAAGCTGCGCATCATCAGGCCAGTGCCAATCAAAAGGACAATAGCGAGCGCAACTTCAGCGATAACCAGTGCGGCGCGAAGCCTTCCGTGGCGGAAACCAGCGTTGACGCCTTTGCCCGAGCCTGTCAAATGCGGTTGTACGTCTGTGCGCGCTACACGAAGAGCTGGGGCCAAACCGCAGATTAGCGTTGTGAGGACAGAAAGGGCCAGAGCAAAGAATAAAACGGGCGCGTTCAGCCCAGGGGCTGTTTCAGCGCCGAGATGACCGCCCCCATACAGATCTCCCGGGCGGGGAATAATTGCCGGGACGAATTTCATGCCGAGCCACGCGAACAGGCAACCCACAATACAAGCGACCGTCGCAAGGACTGAGCTCTCCGCTAAGAGCTGGCGAACCAGCCGTCCGCGTGTCGCGCCGAGGGCCGAGCGTACCGCCATCTCTTTTTCTCGCACTGTCGCGCGAGCCAGAAGAAGATTCGCAACGTTGCTACACGCGATTAGGAGCAGCATCGCGACCGCTACTAGCAAATCATAGAGCAGGTGTTTCATGTCGGAATGGAATTGCGTCATGCCGCCTTGCGGCCCTAGTAGAGAATCAACAGCGGACTGGACGCTAGCGGCGAAATGTCTCGGAAAATCGTCGGGATGAAGAAGGGCCAGGCGTTTAACGATAAGATCGAGGTCCGCGGAAGCGGTCTCTAGAGTTAAGCCAGGCTTCAGCCGAGCCAACACGGTAGCCTTTGATTGTTCTTCGCGGCGCGGCGCATCTCGAGAGCGCGTGATCGGCGTCCAGATTTGAGCTTGTAAACCATAGGCCTGGAAGCGCTGTGGCATGACGCCCACCAGCGTTCGTGGCTCGCCATCGATGGTAAGAATTTTCCCGAGAATTTTCGGATCTTCGTGGAAAACGCCTTTCCAGGTTTTGTAACTCATGACAAAAACGGGAGGCGCTTCGGGGTTGCCATCTTCCGTGGCGATGCCGCGGCCGAGAAGCGGCGCCACGCCATAAAACTCAAAAGCATCGGAAGTTACACGAGTACTCGAAAACTGGTACATCTGGGAGCCGTCATTGGCGAGCACCATCTCGACAAGGTAGCCAACAATGTTTTCAAAGACTCGATTCTGCTCGCGGATAGCATCCAGATCACCAAGAGGAAGGGTCAGAGGTTGCAGGTTGCTACCCAACTGACCTGTGTTTTCCGTGTTCTGAATCATGGGAACTACCAAGCGGTTCGCGTCTTTTGCAGCAAACGCACTGAAGAACAAATTGTAGAAAATGCTGAAGACCACCGTGGAAGCGCCAATGCCGAGAGCCAGAGCAAAGATGGTCACGAGGGCGAAGCGGCGGTCTTTAGAGAGGTTGCGGAGGGCATAGCGGAAGTCGCGGAAAAGGTTGTCGAGGTAGGTTTCCCAGCGGACGTCGCGGACCTCTTCTTTGACGCGATCAAGACCCCCGAATTCGAGACTAGCGCGACGGCGAGCCTCTTCTCGGCTGATTCCCGCGGCCACATAGTCGGCTATCTGGCGCTCGATGTGGAATTGGAGCTCTTGATCGAGCTCCGTCTCTACGCGAGATTTTTGAAAGAGGCGGCGAATGCGGCGCATCACGAGGACTCCTCCTCTGCGCCCAAGATGAGGCCGACAGCATCCGAGGGGCGCTGCCAATGGATGACCTCAGCGTTCATGTCCCTGCGGCCCTTTTTGGTCAGCGAGTAAAACTTGGCTTGCCGGCCAGTTTCGGATTCTTTCCATTCGGATTGTAACCAGCCTTTGTCTTCCACACGACGGAGCGCAAGATAGAGAGAGCTCTGACGGGCCTGGAAGAATTCTTTCGATATTTGCTGAAGGCGTTGCGCGATGGCGTAACCTTTGGCTGGGGCCCATGGCGAGCACCTTGAGGATCAGCATATCGAGAATGCCGCGAAGGAGTCCTTGTTTGCTCTCCGGCATAGCGATACCTAGAAACTCGACATATATGCTTGAATCGGGCGGATGTCAACAGGGGAATTTCATTTGACAGCGGCGGGAGCAGAAAGGAGGAACAGCACCGTCCGGATGGGTTGTGCCCACTTGGTGATGACGGGCAGCTGCTACGGGCGGAACGTTTTCTGATTCTTTTGGCGCGCAACCTCCAGGGCATCTGTTTCTTTTTTCTGACGATCGGCTTCTTTCTTAGGGCCGTTTTGTTTCTCGAGTCTCGAGGATTCCGCGATGGCTAGTTCCGCTTCGGCATTAGCTCGCTTGGAGTACAGGACGAGTCCGAAACGTTCGGTGAAAGCGGAATGGACTAGATTGAAAGAGTACTGCGCGTCTTCCCAGGAAGCGACGAGGCTTCCTTTGGCTTCATACCTGTCGGTCGACGCTGGATCGGCCACCGGAGCAAGAGTCGTCGAAGGGCCGTAGTTCGCGGAGATGGACTTGACCAGGTCTCCCGCGGTGAGGCCTTCCGTGGAGGATTGATCGTAGGTTACGGACATTTTGTACAGCGCGCCGTCATAAAAAGAAAATAGAATCTGTTCGACGCTGTCCGTGCGATAGGCGGGCCCGGGAATGTTCGGCGGCCACCAGGTCACTTCTTGAAAAAGTGCGGGGCCGGGATGAGTCACGGTGACGTCGGCTAACTTCTGGTCTGTTTGTTTCAGCACTGCTGCGAGGTCTGTTCCGAGGGAAAAACCTCGATACTTGGACAAATCCTGTGGGTGGACGGTGGCAGCCGTAGGAAGCAGAGCAACCAGGCAAAGAATCGCGCAGCGCACCGTCTTCATTTTCGCATCTCAAGCGAACTCGAGACTCCGCCACCCGCGGCTCTCCGGCGGGTCATTCCTGTGGCACCTTTTTGGCGGCGCCGAAGGCGATTGCTGGTAGGAGAGTGGTAGTCACATCCGCTTGGGCCCTCAGCCGAAAATCCTTGACGGGGACTAGGTACATGCCTTCCTGGATATGGCGGGAGTGCGCGAAGATAGTTAGATAGGGCACGCCGAGGAACCGTTTTGAGATTGTTTTTGAGATCTCCAAGGAGTTGTAGTTTTGGCTTTCCTTCTTCGCCAACACGCGCCGGACGGCTTTGCGTAGAGTTCGGAGGCTTTCGCGGCCGAATACCGTGGCCTTCAGTGGTCCGGCTAAATAGAAATAATTCCACATGGCGTTCTCGATCTTGCGGCCGAGTTTGCGCCCGTCGAGATTCTTGACGGATCTCCAGCCGGGTAAGAACGTTTCGCTTTCGAGAGTCACGCTGGTCGGCAAGCGGGTGTTCTCTCTGATGAAAATGGTCGGTGCAGGTTTATTTTCTGACATGAGAGCATTCTTGAACTTGAACAGGCCGACATCGGCAGCTCGCCGAGGTGAGGGAAACAGCGCCTTCTAGGACCGCAATAAGCGGAGCGGCAAGGGGGAATCGGCGGCCCCAGCCAGGCAACCGGCCAATATCGCTCCTTCACGCGCCCAGCACGTTTATCTTAGAGACAAGACGCAGCAGCGCGCTGTCCTCTTTGGAACAGTTTTGCCGAAGGGGTTCTTGGTAGGGTAAACGTTGGCCACCGAACGACCATCTCGGACGGGCGTTTTGGCCTGACTATGAAACCACACAAACACAAGACAAATGCCAAGGTCCAGGAGTTCGACCCGCAGGTATTTCTCGATACGGCAGGAGTGTCACGAAAAATTGCCGAATACCGCAGAAAAGAATCCATCTACGTGCAAGGAGACGCGGCCGAGAGCGTCATGTACGTGCAAAAGGGTGGGGTAAAATTATCGGTGGTGAATGGGTCCGGAAAAGAAGCGGTAGTGGCGATGTTCGGACCGACCGATTTTTTTGGCGAGGGATGCATGGCGGGCCAGGCGATCCGGATGGGCACGGCCACAGCCATTACACCAACCACGCTTCTCGTTATTGAGAAGGAGGAACTGCTGCGCGTGCTGCACGCCGAGCAAGAACTATCCGACCATTTCATCCGCTACATGCTCGCGCATAACATCCGGGTCGAAGAGGATCTGGTCGATCAGTTGTTTAACTCGAGTGAAAAGCGGCTGGCGCGCACGCTGCTGCTGCTCGCCCGGTATGGAAAACAAGACCAGCCGGTTCGCGTCTTGCCGAAAGTTTCGCAGGAGACGCTGGCGAACATGGTAGGAACGACGCGCTCGCGCGTGAATTTCTTCATGAACAAATTCAGAAAACTGGGCTTCATCGAATACAACGGAAAGATCAAGGTCAACAAATCCTTGCTGACGGTGGTCTTGCACGAGTAAAGCGGCCCGCTCCTCTCCGCTACACGGCACGCGATTCAGGATTCGACAGAAAACCGCGTTGTTCCATGCACCCCCTAGGGCAAGCATCTGGGGTCAGCCGGCGGCGATTTTTTCTCAAGTCAGGGATTCACTGGAAATCGAATGTCTTTATCGAAAATGGCACCTCTAGCGCAAACCGAAACGCTGATCAAGTTGCCATCTCTTATAATGGAAGAGAAGGTGTCACTGACACCTGTACCGCAACGCTCCGTGCTCCCCAGCCGCATTGCGGTCGTCGGGAACTATCTTCCGAGGCGATGCGGAATTGCGACATTCACGGCGGATTTATGCGACGCCATACACGCGGAATACGGTGTGACGGAGTTACTGGCGCTTCCGGTTAACGACACGGATGAGGGTTATGAATATCCCGCCAGAGTGCGCTTTGAGCTTGCTGAGGATAACCTGGCGTCCTACCGGCAAGCCGCGGACTTTCTAAACTTCAGCAACATCGATTTGGTCTGCCTGCAACACGAATACGGAATCTTTGGAGGACGGGCAGGAGGACACATTCTGGAGCTTCTGCGGCGGCTGCGAATGCCATTCGTAACGACGTTGCACACCGTCCTTCGCGAGCCAAATCCCGACCAGCACAGAGTGATGGGGGAAATTGCGACCCTTTCGGACCGCTTGATCGTCATGAGCCAGCAATCCGTGGAGATCCTGAAGGAAGTCTTTCACGTTCCAGCCGACAAGATCGATCTGATTCCACATGGCATTCCCGATTTGCCGTTCACCGACCCCAGCTTTTACAAGGACGGGTTCGGAACGGAGGGAAAAGAGGTTTTGCTGACGTTTGGGCTGCTCTCCCCAAATAAAGGGATAGAAAACGTCATAAAAGCGCTGCCACAAATTCTGGCGCGTCACAGCAATGTGGTTTACATGGTTTCCGGCGTAACGCATCCGCATGTTTTGCGGCGGGAAGGCGACAAATACCGGCAATATTTGCAGAACCTGGCGAAAGAGCTGGACGTAGAAGGCAAGGTAATCTTCCGCAATCGGTTTGTGAGTCCGCAGGAGATGGTTGAATTGATTGGCGCGGCGGACATTTACATCACGCCATACAAACATAAGGCGCAAGTGGTTTCAGGCACGCTGGCGTACGCTCTAAGCGCCGGCAAGGCCATCATCTCGACGCCCTATCTGCATGCGGTTGAGCTTCTGGACGACGAGCGCGGAGCGCTTGTTCCGTTTGATGATCCGGGAGCGATTGCCGCAAAGACGATTGAACTTCTGGACAGCGGCACAGCAAGGCACGCCATGCGGAAACGCGCTTATTTATACGCGAGAGACATGGTGTGGAGCCGCGTAGCGCAGAAGTATATGAATAGTTTCGCGCGAATCTACAACGAGCGATTGCGCACTCCGCGGGCCACATTTTCGGCCCAAAACACGGAAAAGGATCTGGACCGCCTGCCCACCATCAAGCTGGATCACCTGTATCGAATGACGGACCATACGGGAATGGTGGAGCATGCAGTTTTCGTAGTGCCAAACTATCCGGAAGGCTACTCGACCGATGACAACGCGCGCGCATTGATCGTAACCACACTTTTGGAAGAGATTGGAGTTCACGCACCGGCAAACTCGGCGGACCTGGCGTCCCGCTATCTGGCCTTCTTGTGGCATGCGTTTGATCCCGCCACCAAGCGCTTCCGAAATTCCCTGACTTACGAATGCCAGTGGCATGAGGTTGAAGGATCGGAAGACAGTCATGGGCGAGCCGTGTGGGGATTAGGAACAGTTCTCGGCCGATCTAAGAACGCGGGATTGCGAGGAGCCGCGGGCCGTATGTTTGAACTTGCCGTGCCGGCAGCTGTGGAATTCCGGAGCCCGCGCGCCTGCGCTTTCGCATTGCTGGGACTGCAGGAATACCTTGATTCGTTTCCCGGGGATCGTGCCGCGCTAGGTGCTTCGGACGAGCTGGCCAATCGG
>Ga0210398_10006237_pt1 | contig 11008 bp, 9 predicted proteins | sample IncBWC4OmetaG_FD_161047 | JGI IMG/M metagenome (GOLD analysis project Ga0210398, IMG submission 161047) | Forest soil microbial communities from Barre Woods Harvard Forest LTER site, Petersham, Massachusetts, United States - Inc-BW-C-4-O | ecosystem: Environmental > Terrestrial > Soil >... | reverse complement strand
CTGATCAAGCGCCCGCTCCTTCAGGCGCTGGAGCCCGACACCGCCGGCGCCCCGGTGCTGCTGATCGACGAAATCGACCGCACCGATGAGGCCTTCGAGGCGTTCTTGCTCGAAGTGCTGGGCGATTTTCAGATCACCATCCCGGAAATGGGCACGGTGAAGGCCGCGCATCCGCCCATCGTGGTCATCACTTCGAACCGCACTCGCGAAGTGCATGATGCACTCAAGCGGCGCTGTCTCTATCACTGGGTCGGCTATCCGAGCGCCGAGCGCGAGCTCGCCATCGTGCGCACCAAACTGCCAGGCGTGAGCAAAAAACTTTCCGAGCAGGTGGTGAGTTTCGTGCAGGCGCTGCGCAAGCAGGATTTGTTCAAATCGCCCGGCGTCGCCGAAACGCTGGATTGGGCTGGGGCTTTGTCTGAGCTTGACGTTGTCGCGCTCGATCCCGCCACGGTCTCCGACACGCTCGGCGTGCTACTCAAGTACCAGGACGACATCGCCAAGCTCGAAGGCTCCAAGGTCAAGGAGCTGCTCGACGAGGTGAAATCGGAGCTGCGGGCGGCGGAATAATTCTTTTCCCTCTCCCGCTTGCGGGGGAGGGTAGGGTGGGGGTCACGGCGGCGAGGCTGCTAAATGCGTGAAAGACAGACCCCCTCCGATCCCGGCTTCGCCGGGTCGTCCTCCCCCGCAAGCGGGGGAGGAGAAACAACTGGCCGCCTCGCCGAAAACATCCTCTACTTCGCCCGCGCGCTGCGCGCGGCCGGCATTCCGGTCGGGCCGGGTGCGGTGCTCGATGCGCTCGAAGCATTGCAGACCGCCGGCGTTGGCACCCGCGAGGATTTTTACTGGACGCTGCATGCGGTGTTCGTCAAACGCCACGAGCACACTATCCTGTTCGACCAGGCGTTCCGTATCTTCTTTCGCCGCCGCGGCTATATCGACCAGCTCATCGCGATGATGATGCCGCAGGCGCCGGCGGCGGCGCCGCAAGCGCCACAAGCCGGCGCGACGCGCGTCCATGAGGCGTTGTATTCCGGGCTCGACGACAAGCTGAAAAAAGAGCGCGAGATCGAACTCGATGCGCGCCTGACGGTGTCCGACCGCGAAGTGCTGCAGAAAAAAGATTTTGCGCAAATGACCAGCGGCGAGATCGCCGCGGCGAAAGAGGCGATGAAACGGCTGGTGCTGCCGCTCGCCGAAGTGCGCACGCGGCGTCTGGCGCCGCATGTGCACGGTCATCTCATCGACATCCGCCGCACCTTGCGCGCCAGCATGAAAGGCGGCGGCGATTTCATCGATCTGCGTTTCATCGGGCCGAAAACCAAGCCGCCGCCGATCGTGGCGCTCCTCGACATCTCCGGCTCGATGAGCCAGTATAGCCGCGTCTTCCTGCATTTTCTCTATGCGCTCACCGATGCGCGAAAGCGCGTCTCGACGTTTTTGTTCGGCACCCGGCTGACCAATGTCACCCGCGCGCTGCGCGAACGCGATCCGGACGACGCGCTGGCGTCCTGCTCGGCGGCGGTGCCCGACTGGTCGGGCGGCACGCGGATCGCCTCGTCGCTGCGCGCCTTCAACAAGCTGTGGGCGCGCCGCGTTCTCACCCAGGGCGCGATCGTCCTTCTCATCACCGATGGGCTCGAGCGCGATGCCGACGATACGCTCGCCTTCGAGATCGACCGGCTGCATCGGTCCTGCCGGCGGCTGATCTGGCTCAATCCGCTCTTGCGCTTCGAGGGCTTCGAGGCGCGCGCCCGCGGCATCAAGACCATGCTGCCCTATGTCGACGAATTCCGGCCGATCCACAATCTGGAATCGATGAGCGAGCTCGTTGCCGCGCTGACCAAAGGCGGCGGCTCCGCCGACCCGAAAGCGTGGATGCAAAAGGTGGCGTAAAGACCTATATAACTTACGATCGATACGCTATATTCCTTCCGATATAGCGAATGGTAATGGAGAGGCCCATGCTCTCGACCGACAATGATATCCTCAAAGCCGCCGAAGACTGGCGCAAGAAAGGCCGCGACGTCGCGCTCGCCACCGTGGTCGAGACCTGGGGCTCGGCGCCACGGCCGGTCGGCTCCAATCTCGTGATCGACCAGGAGGGCAACTTCCTCGGCTCGGTGTCCGGCGGCTGCGTCGAAGGCGCCGTCGTCACCGAGGCGCTCGACGTGATCGAGAGCGGCAAGCCGAGAATGCTGGAATTCGGCGTCGCCGACGAGACCGCCTGGAAAGTCGGGCTGTCCTGCGGCGGCACCATCCGGGTATTCGTCGAGAAGGTGGAGTAAGATCGTCGCGCCATGAAACTCGACATCCTCACCGCGCTCAATGCCGAACGCGCCGCGCGGCGTGCCGCGGTCGTCGTCACCAATATCGAAAGCGGCCAACAGCGTCTGATCAAGGCCGCCGACATCGCCAAGGATCCGCTGCGGCCGCAGCTCGCCGAACATCTGCGCACCAGCAAGAGCGGCATGGAAGAGACGGCGGAAGGCAAAGTCTTCCTCACCGTCTATGTGCCGGCGCCGCAACTCATCATCACCGGCGCCGTGCATATCAGCCAGGCGCTGGCGCCGATCGGCAAGCTCGTCGGCTACGATGTGACCATCGTCGATCCGCGCACCGCGTTTGCCTCGCCCGAGCGTTTCCCGGATGTCAAAGTCATCGCGGAGTGGCCCGACAAGGCGCTGCCGCCGCTCAATGTCGACCGCTACACCGCCTTCGTCGCGCTCACCCACGATCCGAAGATCGACGATCCGGCGCTCCTGCACGCGCTCGCCCGCGATTGTTTCTACATCGGCGCGCTCGGCTCGCGTAAAACCCATGCCCGCCGCGTCGATCGGCTCAAGGCGCAGGGCGTGAGCGACGCCGCGGTCGCGCGCATCGCCGCGCCGGTCGGACTCGATATCGGCGCGGTGTCGCCGGCCGAGATCGCCGTCGCCATCATGGCCCAAATCACCGAGCGGCTCCGCGAAGAGGTCGACCCCCTCCCAATCCCTCCCCCGCAAGCGGGGGAGGGTAGGGTGGGGGCTATAGCCGTGTCATGAAATTCGGTGCGGTGGCGCCCAAGGACGCGCTCGGCGCGACCGCCGTGCATACCATCCGGCAAGACGGCCTCGTGCTCAAAAAGGGCACGTTGATCGGGGCCGCCGAAGTCGCGGCGCTGCAGGCCGCCGGCATCAAGGACGTTGTGGTGGCGCGGCTCGAGCCGGGCGACGTTTCCGAGGACGTCGCTGCGGCGGATATCGCCAAGGCGGTGGCAGGCGAGGGGGTGCATGTCGACCGCGCCTTCACCGGCCGTTCCAATCTGTTCGCGCAAACGTCAGGCGTTCTGGTCGTCGACAAGGGGTCCATCGACCGGCTCAATCGCGTCGACGAGGCGATCACCTTCGCGACGCTGCCGGCCTACAAGCCGGTCGTTGCCGGCGAAATGATCGCGACGGTCAAAATCATTCCGTTCGCGGTCGCCGGCGCAGCCCGCGATGCCGCGCTTGCCGGCATCAAGAAGCCGCTGCTGTGTGTTGCGCCTTATCGCATCCGCAAAGTGGGCGTGGTGTCGACGGTGTTGCCTGGGCTCGCGACCAAGGTCATCGAAAAAACGTTGAAAATCACCGCCGAGCGGCTCGCTCCCGCCGGCGCAGCGATTATCGCCGAGCGCCGCGTGCCGCATGACAGCGCCGCGCTGGCTCGCGCATTGGATGAAGTTCTTAAGGCCGGATCTGAACTTGTCATCGTATTCGGCGCTTCGGCCATTGCCGACCGCCGCGACGTCATCCCTGCGGCGCTGGAAGAAATCGGCGGGTGCATCGAGCATTTCGGCATGCCGGTCGATCCCGGCAATTTGCTTATGATCGGCACTGCCGGTTCCCGTCCGGTGATCGGCGCGCCCGGCTGCGCCCGAAGCCCCAAGGAAAACGGTTTCGATTGGGTGCTCATGCGGTTATTGGCCGGCCTGCCGGTGCCGCGCGAGGATATCACCGGGCTTGGCGTCGGCGGCCTGCTGATGGAAATCGTCACCCGGCCGCAGCCGCGCGACGAACCGGTGCAGAGCGGACGGCCGATCGCCGCGATCGTGCTCGGCGCCGGCCGATCAAGCCGCATGGGCGGCCCGAACAAGCTCCTCGCCGAGATCGGCGGCAAGCCGCTGGTGCGCATCGTCGTCGAGGCGGCGCTGGCCTCGCGGGCGCGGCCGGTCATCGTAGTCACTGGACATCAGCGCGAACGGGTCGAGGCGGCGCTTGCCGGCCTGCCGGTCAGTTTCGCGCACAATCCGCATTTCGCCGAGGGGCTGGGCACGTCGCTCAAAACCGGCATCGCCGCGCTGCCGGCGGATGTCGACGGCGCCATCGTCTGTCTCGGTGACATGCCGCAGGTCGATGCCGGCCTGATCGACCGCCTGATCGGCGGCATCGACCCCGACAAGGGCGCGCTGGTCGTGGTGCCGACCATCGACGGCAAGCGCGGCAATCCGGTGGTGTGGTCGCGTCGGTTCTTCGCCGATCTGATGACGGTCGAGGGCGATGTCGGGGCGCGCTATCTGATCGGCCGCTATCCGGAGGCCGTCGTCGAAGTGCCGCTGACCGGTAACGCCGCGCTCACCGATGTCGATACGCCGGAAGCGCTCGCCGCCGTGAAAGCAGAGCTGGAACGAACGTAAATTGTTGATTTGAGCATGATCTCATCCGAAAACCGGCTTCCATCCCGGCTCAAGTCCGGGACAGGCTTTTTCGGGATCATGCTCTAGATGCGCCGCCCGCTGTTTCTGCCGACCGCGCGCCAGACCAATTGGCTTTTGATCGTCGCCTTCCTGTCGGTCGGCGAGGCGCTCTACATCCGCTACATGGCGATCGAGAATGTGAACACCGAGCTGGCCTGTCAGGCCGGCCTGAATACCTGGCTGTGCACGGCGTTCCGCTGGTCGATCGTGTTTTTTAATCACGACGTGTTCGGCGGCGTCGCCTTGATCGCCGCGCTTCTCAACTTGATCCGGCCGTCGATCGTTTTGACGTCGCTGTCGCTCGCCGCGGCTGGGTTCGGCATCGTTCTGCACAATCCCGAGCTTTCGGCGCTTGCCGCGGGCCTGTTGATCCTCAGCTTGGCGCGTCCCGCGCCCGCAGCAGAATGACGGCGAGGCCGAGAAATCCGGCGCAGAGCCAGATCGCCTGCCAATTGGCAAAAGTTTCGTTGAAGGCAATGTAGCCGGCCGACAATGCCAGTACGCCGGCGGCGACGGTTTCCGCCATTGCCCGCGGTCCCAGAGGCCGCGGCGTCGATAACATCAGCAGCAGGAAGGGCAGGGCGGCACCACTTTGCGGTGCGAAAGGGATATCGCGGTAACGCGGATCGAAGACCAGGCCGAGCGCCGATTGCACAGAAAGCAAAGTCAGCGCGACCAGGGTGATGCCGACGGCGAGACTCAGTCCATCGCGTACGCCACCCGAACGCGACAACAGCGTCGCAAATGCCGGCGCCCTTCGCCCAGCCGCGCAGGCGGTGGCGCAGGCGATCGGCGCCGCCGCGGCCGTTGCGGCAAAGGCGAGCGCGCGCAGCCAGCCGCCGGCCGTGTAACTGTCGATCGGTATTCTCTCCAGGCTCCAGCCGAACAGCACGGCGGGCACAAAGGTTATTGCCGCGATCCGCGGCCATAACCAGGCTGGCGCAGTTTTGCCGCGGCCGGCAGCGGCGGCGCCGGCAAAACCAAAGGCGGCGAGCACAATGCCGGCGAGCGCCTGCGTCAGCCAATGCGGATGGTCCGAAACGCCGTCGTCGAAACTGAACTTCGGGCCCTGCGTCGTCCGATCAAAAATCCCCCAGTAACCGCCGGTCGCGCCTTCAAGCTGGCGCTTCCAGGACTGGTCGAAGGCTTCGATGACGTTGACGCGAAAATTTTCGCGCTGCGCCAGCGCTACGGTTTCTTCGATGACGCGCGCCTGGTTTGCCGGCGACGGCAGCGCGCCCTCGCGCATCCGCCCCGCGCTCGGCCAGCCGACTTCGCCGATCATGATTTCCTTGTTGGGTATCGCGGCGACAACCTTCTTGCGGATGTCGTCGACATGGGCGGCGGCGAGCGACGCCGGCAGCGGAAAATCCTCCCAATAGGGCAGGATATGAATGGTGACGAAATCGACAAAGTTTTGCAGGTCGCTGTAGCGCAGCCAAAATTCCCAGACATCGGCATAAGTCACCGGCTGCGACACCTGCGCCTTGACCTCTCGGATCGCGGACTCAAGATCCGTCACCGACAGATCGCCGCGCAACAGCACCTCGTTGCCGACGATAATGGCGCGAATGACGTCGGGATATTTCTTGGCGAGCGCAATGACGGTGGCAATCTGCTGCTGGTTTTTCGCCGCGTGGTTGGACAGCCATAGGCCCTGCAACACCTTCATGCCGTGGCGCTGCGCAATGCCGGCGATCTGGTCCTGGCCGTACTCGACGGAATAAGTGCGGACGCAATCGGTGTAGCGCGACAACAGCGTCAGATCCTCGTCGATCTGTTTCGCGTCGACGTGGACATTCTCGCCTAGCGGATCCTGCCCGTCGCGAAACGGTCCATAGGACACGCAATAAAGCTTGCCGCCATTGGCGAGCGGGGAGGGCGGCAGATGGCTCGGCGCGCCAAGCCACCACCATGCCGCGCCAATCGCGAGCGCCGTGAGCGCAAAATGCGCCAGCGCTGCACCGGTTAACTTGCCGTCGAAAGGGCGGTCCACCGTTTCGCATTAGCCTTGCCAGCGAACGATGCCAAGCGCGCGGCCCGGCACGCTGGACAAACGAACGGAGTTAGGGTGTTCTCTTCGTCGGGTGGTGTCGTCGAGCCATTGGGAGCGGCCGCCGCAATAGCGGCCTAATCTGGTGGCCAAAAAGGCGTCCAACGAGCGTCGAAGAAGTGCCGGGTAAGCGGCCAAATTGGTTAAGGGGAACGTCCGTCTACCGGCCCAGTTTGGCCCAACAATCCAAGGGAACCATGTTCCAGCGCGTATTCAGTGTCGTTGGCGGACTATGTCTTGCCGCCTGGCTAATCGTTCCCGTGAGCCCTTTCATCCATCCGGCCGTGGCGCAAAGCAGTAACCCGAACCCCGCTTCGCAGCAGGCGCCGGCAGGCCAGGACACCGCCAAGGAAGCCCAGAAGATCGACGAATACGCCGAGGCGCAGCATGCGATTAACGGACCGGCCGGCAATCCGGAATGCGTGTGGCTCGGTCGGCGGGTGGTCAGCCTGCTCTGGCGGGACGATCTCGATACCGCCTTCCGCCACCTCGATCTTTACGACCGTTTCGGCTGTCCCAGCGGCCATATCCAGGCTGCGTTCCGCTGCCTTGTCCTGCACTCCAACACCATCGATCCCAAGACCCCCGACAGCTTGAACGGCCGGGTACTGGCCTGCTGGATCAATCCGTCGCTCGAAGTCGTGCCGGCACCCGCGGCAGCGGCGCCGTCGGCAGCCGCGCCCGCTCCAACCACGGCGCGATAACCTTCGTCGTCAGGTCAAACCACTATTTTTGCTCCGAAGTATTGTTGCTCGCGCTTTGTTGTCTTGAATTCGCCATTGCCTGACGTTAGGTTAGTAACGCCGCTCGCAAGGTTGCCTCACCCTTACGACCTAGTCGAACCTGGGGGCAGGTTCGGGCCCGTGTCGTTCGCCCCGCTTGGTATGAGTCCATGCGCACCGTCGTTGCCGTGCTCGCGCTCGTAGCGTGCGTGCATGCCGGCATCTGGGCGTTGCTGAGGCCCCAAGGAACGGCTCCGGATTACACCGGGCAGCTCGCCAGCGTCTCCTATTCCCCGTTTAAGGATTCCTCGCACCCGGACACGGGCCCCCGCCCGACCGCGGAGCAAATCCGCGCCGATCTCGCGGCCATCGCGCCTTATACCCGGGCGATCCGCACCTATTCGGCGACTGGCGGCGCGGAACTCGTTCCGCCGATCGCGGCCGAGTTTGGCCTCAAGGTCACCGTCGGCGCCTGGATCGACAAGGATCAGGCGCGCAATGAGCGGGAAATCGCTTCGGCGCTGAGCCTCGCCCGGCATTACAGCAATGTCGACGCCATCGTCGTCGGCAACGAAACGACGCTACGCGCCGAAATGACGGTGCCCGACCTGATCAAGCTCATCCAAACTGTGAAGCGGTCGAGCCCGGTCCCTGTAACAACGGGCGAAATCTGGACGGTCTGGATGGACCATCCGGAACTGGCCTCGGCTGTCGACTTCATCGCCGCGCATATCCTGCCCTACTGGGAGGGCTTTAGCGCCTCGACCGCGGTCGACCACACCATCGAGTTCTACGACCGGCTCCGCGAGATGCATCCGGGCAAGCGGATCGTGATCGCCGAATTCGGCTGGCCGAGTGCCGGCTACAATTTCCATAATGCCAATCCCGGTCGCATGGAGCAGGCCGAGGTTTTGCGGGATTTCGTCACCCGGGCCGACGCCTACGGCATCGACTACAACATCGTCGAAGGCATCGATCAGCCCTGGAAGACGATGGAAGGCGGCGTCGGACCCTATTGGGGCCTTTTCGATGCCGCGCGACAGCCGAAATTCCCCTGGACCGGACCGATCACCGATCCGGATTACGTCAAACGCGCCGGCCTGGCGGTGCTGTTTGGACTGTTACTGTCCTTGCCGATCCTGGCCATGGCAGGGGTGGGATTCACCCAGGCGCTGATGTTGGCTGTTTCCGCCAATGCGGTCGGCGCCTGGGTCTCCGCCATCGTCGCGTTCTGGAAGGGCCACTATTTCGTGCCCGGCGCTGCCTTCGCGCTCGGTCTCGGCATCATCCTTCTGGTGCCGCTTGTCGCCATCGCGCTGGCGCGCCTGGAAGAGATCGCCGCAATCGCTTTCGGCCGGCCGCCGCGCCGTCTCGCCAACGCACCCTCGCTGGTGCCCGACGTCGCGCCCAAAGTATCGATCCACGTGCCGGCCTGCTGCGAACCGCCCGACATGCTGAACACGACGCTCGACGCCGTGGCGCGCCTCGATTATCCGAGCTTCGAATGCATAGTCGTGGTCAACAACACGCCGGATCCATTGCTGTGGCGGCTGGTCGAAGAGCATTGCCGCACGCTCGGTGAACGCTTCAAATTCCTCCGCGTCGATAACCTCGAGGGCTATAAAGCGGGCGCGTTGCGTGTTGCGCTGGCGCACACCGCGCCGGACGCCGAGATCATCGGCACCATCGATGCCGACTACGTCCTCGCTGCCGACTGGCTGAAGGATCTGGCGCCGTTGTTCGCCGATCCGCGCGTCGGCTTCGTGCAGTCGCCGCAGGATCATCGCGACGGCTCGCGCTCGCTGATGCACGCCGCCATGAATTCCGAATATGCCGGTTTCTTCGATATCGGCATGGTGCAGCGGAACGAGTTCAACGGCGTCGTCATGCACGGCACGATGTGCCTGATCCGGCGCGCCGCGATCGAGAATTCCGGCGGCTGGTCGTCCGAAACCATCGTCGAGGACACCGATCTCGGCTTAAGCATTCTCGAACATGGCTGGATCGCGCATTACACCAACCGGCGCTACGGCCACGGACTGCTTCCGGATACGTTCGAAGCCTATAAGCGCCAGCGCCACCGCTGGGCGTTCGGCGGCTTCCAGCTGGTGCGCAAGCATTGGCGGCGGATGTTGCCGTGGGCGGCGGGGCTTACCCGCGAACAGAAGCGCGAATACAGCATCGGCTGGCTCAACTGGCTCGGCTCCGACGCCATCGGCGTCGTGGTCGCGCTCCTCAATATCCTCTGGGTGCCGTTCGTCGCCTTTGCCAATATCGCGGTCCCGGACCGCATTCTCACCATTCCGATCATCGCCGCCTTTACGGTCTCGGTTGCCCATTTCGTCGCGCTCTACCGTCTGCGGGTGCGCGCCACTTCCGGCCAGATGCTGGGCGCTGTGTGCGCCGCGATGTCGCTGCAATGGACCGTGGCGCGCTCGGTCGGGCTTGGTTTCATCCACGAACGCATGCCGTTCCTACGCACCGCCAAGGGCGGCGTCTCGCGCAAAGGCCCCGATTTCCCGGCGTTCTGGGAGGCGGTGATTGGCGCGCTGCTTCTGGTCGGGGCGGCGACGCTTGTGATCACCAATTACAAGCAGGTTCACGAGATCAATATCTTTGCCGGCGTTCTCTTGGTGCAGAGCCTGCCCTTCCTGGCGGCGGTCATTCTCGCCACCGTCGAGGGCACCCGCTTTAACAGCTTCGCCTATTGGCGGGGCGTCGAGACCAAGATCGTCACCACCATTGGCGCCAAGGCGGCCGACCTGTTGCCGCAGTCGCAGGACGTCATGACCAAGGTTATGGCCGAGCCCCCCAAGGTTTCGACCGATAACGTTGAAGCAGCGCAATAAGCGTCATTGCGGACGCAACACTCGCCTGGTCGCGTCAGGCTCCGCCAAGCGGCATTCACCAACTTGCAACCCTTCCCCGTTAGCCTGCGGGCATCCTCGGGGGAGGGGTTTTCCATGTTCGCAATTGCGCGAAAACTTGCGCTCGCGGCAGCGAGCTTTGGCTTCCTGACTGCCGCAATCGGCGGCGCCAATGCGGCCGGCGCGCTCGCCGTCGGCGTTTGCGGCGCCTACGGCTATGGCTTCGATTACAGCAAAGTCGCGGACGCCCGCACTGCGGCAATGAGCAAATGCTCCGGCGGCCGTTGCAAGGTGGTCGGCGTCATCCGCAAAGGCTGCGCGGCCATGGCGGTCGACGCCAAGAACCCCTGCGGCTCCTACGGCTGGGCGCTCAATTCCCATCTCGGCAAGGCCGAGAACATCTCGATGCAGCGCTGCGCCCAATTCGGCGGCCGCGAATGCGTGGTGCGCGCCTGGGCCTGCGACGAAAAGGGCTAGGGTACCCTTCAATATTTAGCGCTCACGCCGAGCCGCAGATATGGACCGCTGCGGCGGTCGGAATCCATTGACCAGCCGGCGCCGGCCGACCATTCCGTGCCGCCGACATGCAAGCCGGTCAGATGCGCGCCGACTTCGAGCTGCTGGAAATTGGCGCACCACAGCATCGTGCTTT
>Ga0210398_10006235_pt1 | contig 11010 bp, 6 predicted proteins | sample IncBWC4OmetaG_FD_161047 | JGI IMG/M metagenome (GOLD analysis project Ga0210398, IMG submission 161047) | Forest soil microbial communities from Barre Woods Harvard Forest LTER site, Petersham, Massachusetts, United States - Inc-BW-C-4-O | ecosystem: Environmental > Terrestrial > Soil >... | reverse complement strand
CGCAATCCAGAACGGCAGCAGCACCAGCGCGACCGCGGCCCCGACAACCAGGGTAATGCCCCCGGTGCGGACGAGGAACGCAGGAGCTGAGATTCGCTCGCCGTCTTTTCCATTGCCATCTTGCCGGTCGGTTCCTTGTCGAGCCGTATTTTGTCGATCCGTATTTTGTCGATCCGTATTTTCTCGATCCGTATTTTGTCGATCAAGCACTACTAGCGCCAGCACGGGCACTGCGAAGAAAAAAGATCCAAAGAGCAGCGTGGCGTGATGAGCGGCAGCAGCGGCCACGAAGAGCGCTCCACCTTTGAGAAACGATCTCCACTTGCCGTGCCGGACCCATTCGAAAAGATAAGGCAGCGCGTTCAAATAAAGGGGCGCGGCAAACGTAGTGGACAACTGTCCCGCGGAATAAATTAGAAAGCTCTCAGAGCCGAGAAACACACTGGCCAGTGCCGCGAACGCGGCCGACCGCCGGTCGACCCAAAGCAACGAAAATCGATAAACCCCTAACGCGAGAAGCAGAATGGCCACGAACTGGACCGCCATATAAGCCATGTCTAATCCGATGAGCCGGGACGTCAATGCCAGCCACTGCTGCGGCAATGGGGGATAAGTCATTTGCGAAAAACCCGCATACCACTTTGGGTTCCAGGGATCGAACCAGTCGTGCAGGTAATGCGATGCGAAAAAGATGTGGAAGTTCGCGTCATACGACTTCAACGGCAACTTCATGAGCAGTAAAGGCAAATGAACGACAAGAGCCGCCAGAAAGATCAAGCTCAACGGGATTGACCCGGATGTAGGTGCGACGGATTCAGTTCTCTGCACAGCGCCCTCTCGGTTGGTTGGGCTTGGATTCGAGGCTGTCATTCCGGGTTGTATCGCCGCGCGTCCTGTTTCTGCCCTGTGAGGACCTAAAGTCCGCGACCGTCCAGCCAACGCAGAAGGCCTTTCTCGAATCGAAGAGCCTTGCAAGCAACTGGATTCGGTGGTAACCCCTTGAGTTTCGCGCTGGTATGCCGGAAGACCGCACATGTGTCTCTGCTGATGGTTGCGGTTGCCTGCTCGCTTCGAGCGCAGACGTATAAGGTGGGGTCTGACTCAGCCGAAACGCCTCAAGCGAATCCCGAGCAAACATCGTCGGCAAACAAATCGTTAGGCTGGGGATCGAACATTCAAAACGCGCGTCTTGCGCGGGCCGCTGAATTGGCCCTGAAAGACGGAAATTACGCGACGGCGGTTGACTACGCGCAGCGTGCTGCGAAGACTGCGCCCAACGATGCTCAGCTATGGTTCCTGCTGGGTTACGCGGCGCGGCTGGCCAGAAAATCGCAGCTGTCCGTGGACTCCTTTAGTCGAGGCCTTCGCGTGAATCCGTCCTCGCTCGACGGAATCTCCGGACTCGCTCAGACCTACGGCGTGATGGGACGTACTGACGAGGCCGTGCAGCTGCTGAACCGGGTGCTGGCCGCCGATCCCAAGAGAATCAGCGATTCGCTGTTGTTGGGCGAACTTCTTATGCGGTCTGGAGATTACGACGGGGCGCTGAATGTTCTGGGGCGTGCGGAACAAATTCAGCCCGGCGCGCGGTCGGAATTGCTGATGGCGCTGGCCTACGAACATCAGAAGCAGCCCGATCAGGCAAGCCGTTACCTGGAGTTGGCTAAGCGGCATGCGCCGGACAATCCCGAAGTTCAGCGATCGATGGCGGGCTACTACCGGGAGTCGGGGAACTATGCGGCAGCCATTGCCGCTCTTCAATCAATCCAGAGCCCGAAGCCCGACATAACCGCCGAGCTCGCTTACACCTACCAGCTGAATGGCCAGGCGGACGAGGGCGCAAAACTCTACGCGCAAGCCGCCAATGCCGTGCCGGGGGATTTGGGCTTGCAGCTTTCCGCGGCGCAGGCCGACGTGGCTCTAGGTTCCGTTGAAGCTGCCCAGCCTTTTCTCCAGCGTGCCGCCCGTCTCGATGCGGAACATTACCGATTGCACGCCATCCGCGGGGAAATGGCGCGGCTCCAGGAGCGCACAGAAGACGCGGTTGTGGAATATAACGCCGCTTTGGCTCATTTACCGCAAAACCCCGCCGAGGGCCCGCTTTACGGCATTCAGCTGCACATGGATCTGACGGAACTCTACCAGAGCCTGGGAGACGCGAGCGCAGCGCACCGCCATCTCGAAATTGCGCAGGCGCAGATCGGCGCGTTGGACGACCACGGACCGGGGCGGCCGCAATTTCTGCGCCTGAGAGCTGTGATCAACATGAACCGCGGCGACCTCGACGGCGCGGGCAGCGACATCAAGGAGTCGCTGGCGATCAACGCGCAGGATCCCAACAGTCTGCAGCTGGATGGAGATTTGCTTCTGAAACTCGGCCGGACCGAGGAAGCGACTAACGTGTACACGAAGATCCTCGCGAACGACCCGGTGAACCGATCTGCTCTTATCTCTCTGGGCTACATCTCCCGTAATGCCGGGCACGACCAGGATGCGGAGAAGTATTTTCAGCGGCTATTGGCAGCCTATCCAGCGTTATACATACCCTACCTTGCGCTGGGCGACATGTATGCGGCGCGCCGAGACTTTCCGAAAGCTGAAGCCGCTTACCACAAAGGTTATGACCTCGCGCCGCACAATAGTTTGATCGTTGCCGGAGGCATGAACGCCGCGATCGAGGCGCAGCACTTGCCCATGGCGGCAGAGTGGTTGAGCCGCGCCACCAATGAAATGCAGCAGGAACCTCACCTCATGAGAGAAAAAGAAAGGTTTTTGAGCTTCAAGGGCGAATATCAGAAATCTGCCGACGTGGGCCGCGAAGCCATCAAGAAACTTCCTACAGACCGGGATGTAGTGGTCTATCTCGCGTATGACTTGCTTTACCTTGAACGCTACGACGAACTGCTGCAATTGACTTCTGAGTACGACAAGGTGCTGCCCAAAGAACCCGACATTCCGCTGCTGGCCGGCTACGTGCACAAACGCGCTGGACTGTTGGATCAGGCGCAAGCAGACTTCAGCCAGGCTCTGGAGCGCGATCCCGATATCGTTACGGCATACGTGAACCGCGGCTACGTGTTGCACGATCTCCACCAGTCGGAGGCCGCCGCCGCAGATTTCGAATCCGCGCTAAAGCGTGAACCCAAGAATGGTGAAGCGCACCTAGGACTGGCTTACGCCAGCCTCGATCAGCACCGCCCCCGAGCGGCCTTGCAACAAGTGCAGCTGGCGCAGGAAGAAATGGGCGATTCCTTGCCTACCCACCTAATTCGGGCAACCGCCTATGGGCAAAACGGGATGTTGACGAAATCGGCCGCCGAGTATCGCGCCGCGTTGAAGTTCGCGCCCAACGACGGGAGTCTCCATCTGGCATTGGGTGAAACGTTGTATGGGCAGCGACTGTATCACGGGGCGATCGATGAATTGCAGGTTGCGCAGAAGCTTTCTCCCGACAACAACGATATCTACGCACAGCTTGCACGTGCTTATGCCCAACTGCACGATCGAGAGCAGACTTTGCGTTATGTCGAGCGGGCAGAACAGTCCACCCAACTGACACCGCTCTCGCCAACCGATCAGTCTAAGGAGAGTCGAATCCTGGTTTCCACGGGCCAAGCTTTGAGCTCGCTGGGAGACCAGAAGGGCGCCATGGAGCGCTTTGAGCAAGCGCTCGCAATGCCAGGCAGCGACCGCATCCGTGTCCGTTTGGCAATTGCCCAGGTGATGGCAAGCGAGGGTCATCTGGAGGATGCGCAGCGGCAGATTGCATTAGCTCTGATGGAGGGTCAAACGGAAGAGGCGTTACCCGCTACGGGCGAACAGTTGATGGAAGCGGCCGACGTGTTCCTCAGCATGCATGATTATCAACTGGCGCAGACCTACTTGCAGCGCGCGCTGGCGGCGGGAGCGCCCGAGACATCGGTGCGGATCGGCATGGCGAACACTTATCTGGCTCTCGGGGACACGGCCAGAGCGCAGGGCGAGCTCTCCCTGATCGGCAAGTCGGCCGATAGCGAGCCTGGTTATGAATATCTCCTGGCTAAGGCAAACCTGCTGCGCCAGGAGCATCAAAACATCCAGGCGCTTACCGCTTTTGCTCAGGCCGCCAACTCCGCGGGCGAACATCAAAACGCGGAGCAGGATCTGCTGCAGGCGGGAGCGAACGAAGGACTGAGGATCGACCCCACAATAAGTTTTCTGTCAGATTTTTCCGTGGCGCCCATCTTTGAAGACACGACGGTTTATGTTCTGGACGCCAAGCTGGATGTTCCGAATCCGATGCCAGGAAGCCACGGGCCGCTTCCGCCTCCACGATCGTCCCTCGAGACGGAATGGACCGGCGCCTATCATCTCCATCTCGGCGATTTGCCCGAAGCCAGCGGATTCTTTCAGGTGCGTAATGCTCGCGGGCAAATTTCTCTGCCCAGTGAGGAATTGATCATCAATCGCGATACGACCGATTACTCGTTTAACTTTGGACTGACTCCTACCCTGCATCTGGGTACCAATGTGTTGAACTTCAACACAGGTATTCAGGAAACGGTTCGCCGGGATTCCTTGTCTCCGGTCGATATGAATCAAAACCTTTTTCGCCAGTTTGTGTATATGTCGACTAGTTCATTCTTCAACATAGTTTCGGTGAGTGGTTATGCCATTCGTGAAGCGGGACCTTTTACGGAAAGCGCACAGCATTCAAGGGATTTGGCGGGGGCGCTCAATTTCCGCGTCGGGCGGCCCTGGGGAAAGACTGCCCTGTTGACCGGATGGGGAGCACGCGACGACCGCTTCTCTCCGGTGATCAGCGAGGACTACTACACTTCGGCTTACCTGGGCATCGAGCGTCGGGTTTCCGAGCGAATCAACTTCACCGTTGTCGCAGAGGACTTGCGAGCGTGGCGAGTGCAGGGAACCAACTTTGCGATCGCGCAGGCTCTCCGCCCAGCCGGCAGCGTTCACTTTGCCCCGACGCGTAATTGGAGCTTGCAGGCGTCGGTCGCGTACTCGCGGAATATGGGATTCCACTTCTACGATGCGGTCCAGAGCGGCTTCGCCGTGGCTTATGCAATGCCCTTCCACCGCACGTTTAAGGAGGCAGGCAGGGAGGTGGAACTCAAGTACCCGATTCGTTTTTCAGCGGGCATGCAACAGGAGACTTTCTTTAATTTCACGGGTGGGCAGAATCAACAGTTCAGACCTTATCTGCGCATCACTCTGTTCTGAGAACGGGATCCGATGAAAATCTGCTTAGTTGCGACTTTTCCTCCGAGTGCGCGCCAGCTGAACGAGTACGCGTTTTACATCGCGCGGGAACTGCAGCGCAATCCCGACATCAGTCTGACTATTCTCGCCGACGAACTGACCGACTATGAATTCGCGACCGATGAGAACGGAAAACCGCTGAACGCTCAGCAAAAAACGGAGCTGCCGGGGTTCGACGTGATCCGCTGCTGGAAGTTCAACAGCCTCAAAACTCCCGTGCGCTTGTTGAGCACCATCCGCAAATTGAAGCCAGATGTGGTGTGGTTCAACCTCGTGTTCTCAAGCTTTGGAACTCCGCAATATCCGATTGCGGCGTTAGCGGGACTGTCGACGCCGGCCCTGACTCGGGCTCTTGGTCATTACACTCACATCACCCTCCACCACATCCTCGAACACGTTGATTTTGCCACTGCTGGAGTGCGCCAGAAACGATTGTTCCGTCTGGGCGGTAATCTCGCCACCAGGGCCCTGCTAACGGCAAATTCGGTATCAGTGTTGCTGTCCGGGTACCGGCATACTCTGGTTAAGAAATACTCCGCTCAAAATGTCCTGTTAGGCACCCACGGGACGTTCGCGCCCTGCCCGAGCCCTCCAGACTTTTCGCAACGTGGTCATCCGGAACATCGCATTCTGGCGATCGGACACTGGGGAACCTACAAACGACTGGAAACGTTGATCGAAGCCTTTCCTGCGGTCGTGAAAAAGGTGCCAAATGCCAAGCTGATTATCGGGGGAGCCAACCATCACACGAAGCCGAAATATTGGGAATCGATACGTGAGTCGCTCGGCCCCGGCTCAGGCATCGAGTTTCGCGGATATATTCCAGAAGCAGACATTCCTGATCTTTTCCGGACATCCACGGTTGTAGTGATGCCCTATGACTCCGCCACGGGGTCGAGTGGTCCAGCCCACCAGGCTTGCGAGTTTGGAGTTCCGATCGTGTGCGCTGACCTCACCGACTTTCGTGATATGGCGGCGGACGAAGATATGGCCATCAGTTTCTACCAGGTCGGTAGTGCGGCCGATCTCGCCGACAAACTGATTGCGATACTGCAGTCTCCCGAGCAACAACGGCGAATGGCGGAGCACAATTTTTCAGCGGCGATGCAGATGACCATGAGCAGCGTAGTGCGCAACTATCTTCGCTGGTTTGAGCTCAACAGGTGCAAGAAGGCCATAGGTCCCGCACCGTTGTTTCCGGGTTTACGCACCTTTTGGCAGCGCTATGTATCTCCGAATCCTGGTGCGTCTCCCGGAGGCTGGTCGTTGCGCTCAGCGTTCTTTGCTGGCGCAGGGCGCAAGCATGGCGGCAAAGGCCTCGAATCGGCAGAAGAGAGATCCCAGTCCATGGTGCTCGCGGATGCGCACGACTGGCAAAGATCGGAAATTATGGACGATCAACCAGAGCTTGCGGACGATCGCGAGTAGGGGGCGCCGCTGTCAGGCGTCGAACGTCTCTGTGAGCCCCAAACAGCAAAGGGCGGGAGCGGGAGTGAATTCGCGGGGGAGGACTTTTCAGGCTAGCGGGCTGGCACCAATCACGCGGTGGTCTCTACGCCACCAGCGGCGCTGGCGGCATAACCACGTGGGGGCCCAGTGGCAGCTTCCAGTTCTCTCGTTCCTTGCTGACGCGCTTTTTGGCGCACGGTTTCCCGTTCCGCACTGCCAACAGCACTTCAGGCGCAGGGGCCAGGAGTTCGCGAAATCGCAGTTTCGCTTTGTATAGCTGGGATTTCGAATTGCCTACGGAGCAACTCAGCATCTCCGCAATTTCCTGGTGCTCATAGCCTTCCACTTCGTGCAGCAGGAAGATCGTCCGATATCCGGGGGGAAGGTCTTTCATGGCGCGGGCCAACGCGACCCGATCGACACAGCCTGCCAGGCCCTTATCTCGGGTTCCGTATTCGCGGCGTATCTTGGAACCTTCGCTGTCGCTGTAGGGCTCGTCCAGCGAAATCTGAGACAGGGAATTCTTGCGAAAATGCATCAGTACGGTGTTGACTGCAATGCGGTGCAGCCAGGTGGAAAACGCTGAGTCTCCGCGAAATTTCGCAATCTTGCGAAACGCCTGCAAGAACGCATCCTGCGTGAGGTCCTCCGCTTCCGCGGCATTGCTGGTCATGCGCAAACATACCGAGTAGATCCGCGACCGGTGCGCCTCAAACAACGCGCCAAACGCGTCGGAATCGCCTTCTTGCGCGCGCTTGACCAAATCAGGGTCCAGAAGAACCATGCCCGTAGTCGCCGAGTCGCTGTTCACCTGTGACCCCCTGGTTCAAGTTTTGCGTCCAATTTGTGAATGACGAAAGAAAATGAGTTACGCCTTCACTTACCTTCTCAGAGTAGAGTCGGAACCGAGAATGGTCTATCCTGTGCAGTCGGTAAGGCTTTCTAATTGTTGCTGTACCCAGCTCGGGCCGACGAAGTCGAACATGAGTCGTTTTTCAGCAATATTCCCGTTCGGTTGTCAATGCAGCGTTGCGCCGCAGAGCTTGCTGCTGAACATTGAGATGACGATCGCGGAGAAGATCGCGCTCGCGAAAACGTAACGGAACTCTTCCCGACAAATACCCACTCAGCACGATAGACCGCGGTAGCTCAACTCATCTATTCCTTACCTTAGCCCCAACGCGAGGGGCGGGAAGGCAGGCGTTGGCTCGAACCTCCCCGTTTGTCACCAGCGCTTTGCCTCCTTTCGCGATTTGGCCGCCGTGGTCGCCGTGTTAGTCCCCGCGTCCCGACATTTGACGACGATCTCCGCGCCATTGGCTCCGCATCCGCCCACAGACCGCCCAACCCGGTTTCTCTGCGATTCTCGCCTCGCGGTGACAGGCACGGAACGTGAGCTATTGTGCTCAGACGGCCGGCATGGACCTTGGTAACGTAGTCACAGTACGGGGAGGTTCTTATGGGTTCATTTCGTATCCTAGTGGTTGACGATCATCCAATATTCCGGTTCGGTTTGTCCTCGCTGCTTCGATCTCACGAAGGCTGGGAAATCTGCGGAGAAGCTGCTGATGGGCGAGATGGGGTCGAAAAGTGCAAGCAATTGAAGCCAGATCTGGTTATTTTGGATATTTGCCTGCCAAAACTCAATGGAGTGGACGCGGCACGGCAGATCCTGAAACACGATCCGGCCCAAGCCATACTGATCCTCACCGCGGTGGACTCTGAGCAAGTGATACGGGAATGTCTGGAAGCGGGTGTGCGCGGATGGGTCTTCAAATCCGACGAAACGATGGACTTGATGACAGCCGTGGAAGCACTGCAGCGACGCAAGAGTATCTTCAGCTCGCGGGTTTCCGATCTAATTATGGACGGTTACAAGCAGCATCGCGTTGGCCCGGTCGCGCCCAAGGTAGCCAAGCTGTCGCCACGGGAGCGCGAGGTAGTGCAGCTGGTGAGTGAAGGTAAGGCTTCCAAAGAAGTGGCCACCATCTTGTGTATGACGGTGGCAACAGCCGAAACACATCGCAGCAATATCTTACGCAAGCTCAAGCTTCATTCCATCGCCGAATTAGTGTTGTATGCGGTGAGGAACGAAATAGTGCACGTGCAATCTCCAACCGTGCTGCGCTTCCCCAACCCGGGAGATGAGCGCGCTCGTCCGCAGTCAACTTCTGCCTATGCCGCCCTTCCCAAAGCCGGGAATGGCCGGGGCGAAGTTGTACGTCAGGAAGCGAACTGAGAATCGCGTGTACCTCGCCGACCAGTCCCCGTTGACTAGCTTTCGTTCATCTGGATCTATAACGGTGGCAGCCCAGTCAATCAGGGATGATCTTCTTGGGGATAACCTTTGTCCGGATCATCTTTGTCTGGATAATCTTTGTCTCGACAATCTGAGCAATCTGAGCAATCTTGCACAGACCTGCCGCTCCGCTTCTGTCACTCTTGTTACTGCTGAATGTGTCGAGCGGGCTTCAGCCGTGTTCGTGGCTGTGGCTGTCGCTGGTCGCTGAACTCCGAGAAATCGAGGGCGAGTTGGCTACATTCGGCAGGAAGGTTTGACGCAGATGGCGACGCACTGTGAATGCGCCGAGTCGAAGATTTGAGGACATCTGGCTGTTTCAGTTGAGAGGTCACGGTTGCGGACTAATACGCCATTCACGGGAGAGGTCTGGGGGAAATTTAACAACTACCGGACCGATGGCCTGGTCGGCTCAGCTGTCGTCCACGTTGTACTGATAGGCCTTATCCTTGCGGGCGCGGCTTTTGGCCATCACGTCGTGGAGCAAGCCCAGCAACGCCAGGTTGTAACTCTCATCGCCCCTTCTCCGGACACCTACATTCTACGGGCCGCCAGAAAAATCGTCAGCGGGGGAGGCGGCGGAGGAGATCATGATCGCCTGCCTGCGCCCAAGGGAAGGCTGCCTAAGCTTGCGATGGTGCAAATCACGCCGCCGCAGATTGTGGTTCGCAACCAGCATCCCAAGCTCACCGCAGAACCTACAGTGGTTGCGCCGCCGGTACAGGTTGCGGAAAATCACATGCCGAACCTGGGGCTTCCAACGGCTGCGCCTATGCCGGCAGCGCCACCTTCCAACGGAATCGGTTCTGGCGGCGGCATTGGGTCCGGTTCTGACGGCGGCGCAGGTGTTGGACACGGTCCAGGCACTGGTCTCGGAAGCGGTGGCGGCATCGGCGGAGGAGTGTACAAGGTCGGAGGTGGAATTTCATCGCCGCAAGAACTTTCAACGCCCGATCCTGAGTACACCGAGGAAGCCCGCAGAGCGAAGACTCAGGGCACCTGCACTCTATGGCTGATTGTCGACGCAACCGGTCATCCGCGCGACATTCGAGTGATCCATGGACTGGGCTTCGGTCTGGATGCCAAGGCAATGGAGGCCGTGAAACAGTGGCGCTTCGATCCTGCCCTGAAAGATGGCAGACCGGTAAGTGTGCAGATTAGTGTGGAAGTAGAGTTTCGACTTTACTGATCCGACAAGCAGAACCTGAGTCCGGCGGATTCGTAGTATCTGTCCATCTGCAATCCGCATCATGCTCTCCCGGAAAGGCAGCAACCAGATACTCCAGAGCGCGTCTTGTTGCGATCCAAATACATCCGAAGAATCGTCGCCAGTTGAAAATCTGGCGAGCAGATTAGCGTCCTCTGATTATTGTGAGCCGTATTGAACAGACATTCCAACGCATCCCAAATAAAGTTCCTTTTGTTCCACTCTGGATGCTCCAGGTTCCTTCGGCCGAAAACTCGACCCGCATACAACGTGCGAGTTTTGTGATAGGGATCGGCGGCAAAATCAAAACCTAAGTGAAATTTTCAAAGCGCCACGCGGCGAGAGTCTTAGGAGGATTCTTATGAAAAAAATATTTCTCCCGATCATCGTACCGGTCCTGCTGGTCACGTTGGGGTTTGCACAAAATCCGGCGCCAAGCAGCGACACAGACCAGGCCAGCATCAAGGGATGCCTTGGTGGCTCCGACGGTAATTACACCGTAGCGCAAGATGGCACAACTCAAATTTTCACAGTCACCAGCAGCACCGTGGACCTGAAGGCGCATCTGGGCCACAACGTCGAACTCATCGGGCAAAAAGCAAATGCGTCTGACAACAATGTTACCGTCACCGGACTCAACATGATCTCCGACCACTGCGCCGCTGCGGCTGCCAGCACTGTCGTTGTGGCCGATCCAACGCCTACCCCGGCTGCCAGCGCTGCCGTTGTGGCTGATCCGGCTCCCGCTCCGGCTGCCAGCACCGCCGTTGTGGCTGATCCGGCTCCCGCTCCGGCT
>Ga0210398_10006233_pt1 | contig 11013 bp, 10 predicted proteins | sample IncBWC4OmetaG_FD_161047 | JGI IMG/M metagenome (GOLD analysis project Ga0210398, IMG submission 161047) | Forest soil microbial communities from Barre Woods Harvard Forest LTER site, Petersham, Massachusetts, United States - Inc-BW-C-4-O | ecosystem: Environmental > Terrestrial > Soil >... | reverse complement strand
AGCGCATCCCATCAAGGTCCAGAGCTTTGGCTCACACAAAGACCGAATACATTTGCGCAGACCCAACCGTCCATCTTCACTTTTCGCTTGCAACAAGGCGGCGGACCATACATTCCGTATTGCCGGTAATTCATCCAGAATGCCGACTGTGGCTGAGAAGTCCGTTTTCGAGGATGCCAGTTCCAAAAAAGGGGAGCAGCTATGAAACCGCAAAAGTGTGCACCCACGGCAGCACTTCCCATCGACCCTCTCTGCGCTCCAGCACCACCCACACCCAATTGCCGCATCGGGAACCGCACCACATGCCCTCCTCTGCGAGCGCCAGCGTGTGGTTTGCATTGAAGAAGACCTCCGTGAACCGGTGCAGACCCGCACCATCGGCAAACTCAGCAGGTGGATTGATGGGGTTTTTCCGGAATCTCTTCTGATCCTCAGCGCTCAACAAACGAACTGGTACTTTAGTCCTGAAGCTCTGGTTATCTAACCGGATCACATCATGACAGTGCTGATCGTAATCAGCCAGGACTTCTTTCCACTCAGTTTGCCGATCTTCCGGCGCTTTCACGACGTCATGTGGGTTCATCCCGATGCCGTGAACATCGGAGGCAGGCTGGCAAGCTGCATCGAGAGGAAGTGCATTTGTGGTCTCTTCGATCAGCCATTGTTTCCTGCTGACGTTCCGCCATTCGATGGGGCCGCTCTTTAGCAACTGTGAATAGATGGCGTATGAGTCCTCGGCCCTTTCTCCCGGCATGGCCGTCGGCTTTGCAAAGCGCGGTGTCCCGCTAGGCTGTCCCGGCATCAAAGTGGCTAATCCGAGGCACGTCAGAAGCACAGCCAACGTTCGCATAATCGTGTCTCCTCTAGGGGTTGCCGAGTTCGGATCACTGCCCGCCAGTCGTTGTTGATCATTGGACGTCCGTAAGACTTCAAGGGCGACACGACTGGAGTCTTTTAAGGGACGCGGTGCCGTAAAGTCGGCATACGGACGTTTCATGTGGTGAAAGTTCCGTGTTGCCGGTGACATATCCGCAAGGGGACGTATATTCCAGACATGGTGCGATGGTTTTCCTGCTCGGTCCCAGAAGAGACGCCCCAGCGATCGATGAACCTCGAAGATGGTATGGTCTCCGCTGGGACTTAGCATTCCGAGCGATGCCCCAACGGTTCGGATTGGTCACACAGAAGCCAGCTCTTCTGCGACCGATTCGGTGGAGATAGTCTTCTTGAGCTGCGCAAGAACATCGCGATCGAAGACGTAGGTCCCGGCCGCCGGCATCCTACCGAGGTATTCATCGGCTTTCACCCAGGCGGCCTCAGCTTCCGCGCGATCACCTTCCGACCATCGCAGTGCGCTGCGCGCCATCCAGTAGTCCGCGGTGATGAGCTTTGGCTTCTTTCCTTCCATGCGATCCCACCACAAGCGAGCGCGAGCCGGGTCGCGGCGTACGAGCGCTTCGTTCATGACAAAGGACGGCAACAGCTCGGCACGGATTTGCGATTGGTATTTCTCAAAAACCTTATCTGCCTCGCGCATCTGGTCGTCGGCGTCGCTCCTCCGTCCACAATCGACGTAGTACGAGTGCGCGAGAAGATGGAGGAGGAACTCAGGCGGGCCGGTGACCAACTCGGCGTCGATGACCCGATGAAGCGCGCCGATGTCGTAATCACGCGGCCGGAGCGGCGTGATAGTGGTGGCAGCCGCGATCCTGAAAACCTGGTGTAGCTCAGCCCAAACCCCACCCCGCAGGAGCTGCGCGATACGCGCTCCGTCGGAATAGCCGGAACCCGCGCGCAGAGGCATGAGATTCATTACCGCAATCAGCAGAGAGAGCGAGCCAAACATGCCGATGAGGAAGCCTAAGTTCTCCCATCGACTATCCGGAGCATGCAGCGCAACCCAGAGGCCGACGGTGCCCGTGACCAGGCTGGCGAGTGGTCCGGCGGCAATCATGGCAAGCTCCCGCCCACGAGGTTCATCGAGGGTGGTGGGCACGACGCCAGTTGCGCCTCCGACAGCAAGCAGGGCGAGAGGGTTGAAGGTGAATTTCCAGCGGCCCTCGAATCGCAGCAACTGGAAGGGGCCGGCCTGGAAGGAGCGCAGCTTATATCCGAGAGCGATGCCGCAAAGTGCGTGACCGCACTCGTGAAGGGCGACGGCTAGGATTTCGATCGCGACGATCTGGAGGAGGGTCGGCCAGAAGGGGAGCAGGGGCAGGTAGTGGCGCCTTGCCCACTGCTCCCATGCCGACCAGAGGCCCATGAACGCCATGAGATGGATGATGTAGTAGGTGTGATTGAGGAAGGACAGGGTGCCGTCGCCGCGACGCGGCGCGACGGAAATGGCATCTCCATCGTTTGCGGAGGGGTCCCATCCCCAGAAGGCGACAATACTCAGGACCCCGAGCACCGGGAGGAGAGCCGTTGCCGCCGGCATGCCGAAGATCTGGTGGTCGCCTTCGTGCCACAGTATCGCGACGAGCAGAAGGGGGATGCACAGATTGACGACACCGATGAGCAGACACAGAAGGCGCGCAGAGCGCCACTTTCTCCAGAAGGAGATGGCGGCTAGAAGGAATAAAGCGGCGGTAATGGGGAGAAACGCCGCCGCAAGAACGCGCATGGGCGTATAGGGTGCGCCCTCGGCCATCTGCGCCGCATTGCGGAGAGAAAAGAGCGCTTTGAAAAGAAGCAATCCGCCGACGCCGGCGTAGAGAGTAACGAGTGTTTGCCGCAAGGAGCGCATCGGGTGTCCAGAAAGGTGCGGCCACGGTAGCATGCGCCGGATCGCGGTTGAATGCCTCTTTTGCGTGAGCAAACCCGATGACTCAATCACAACGTTGCACGATGGCAACGAACGTCGTGGCTATGATCGTTGCCGAAGGTCTCGCGACATTTTGAATGTACCGCAGCCATGCCACCGCCCAGCCGCTTTAGGACGCAAGCATATGCACTGCGCCGCACTCAACGTATTCCTTTGAAGTAGGCGCTACCTGATTTCAGGCCCCGTTCAGCAAACTTGTCCAGAAGGGCATGCCCGTCCTGTTACGGGTCTACTGATGGTTGCCGAATGGTCGGCAAACCGACAGTTTCGCCGCCACGGGCCGTCGGATCGGTCCCGCCCCTCGAAACGTCCGTACCGACGGTGATACGGCCCAGGACGCTGGGTTCGCTGAGTGCATTGGCGATTTCGCATAAACCCAGATCCTGCGGTCCTCGCCAGCGTTTTGCTAAAGCAGGTCCGGTTTGGCATCGTTGCCTGGTGAATGGTAGTTCGCCTGTGTCTGGGCTACGCGGCGAATTACCTCTTAGACAAGCTCTCGTCTGGCGAAGCATGTTCAGGATATGGTCAAGCCGCGTTGACCTGTCGAAGATATCCGACAGAGAATGACGATGCCAGATGCCCACAGTGTGAGGCCAGTCGACATACATCCACTGACAGTGCGGAGGTCGCTGCGCGGGATGATAAGAGACCCAGTTGCTGCAACTACCATGATGCCGCTCGTCCAGTAGAACAGGCGTGCAGTAAAGATTTTTGCCAGGGGGAGAAAGTGCAACCCGATAATCACTCCAAAAGCCTGCGGCATCAGGTCAGAGCGGCCGACCCGCGCGAGCAAGAAGGCCGCAATGGCGCACAGTCCCCATTCGAAGCCGAAATCGATCCAGAACCATTTACGGAAGCGCATCGAGTGCGCCAGCTCGGCAGAAGAAGGGGAGAGGTGGCGAAACGCTCGAATGCGAAGGATCGCCCACAGCGTCAGGAAGATCGCCGGCAAGGTCACAAACGAGAACCATAATGGAGATTGCGTGCCTGAGGATACAACAGCCCAATACATCCAGCCAGAGCCGAAACACACACAAATGAGAGCGCCTCGGGCGCTCCCTTTCAGCGTTCCTGCGCTGAGGCCATGGACCCCACCAGTGGCGTTTCCCATTGAATCCATGCGTCCTCCCGTTGAGCGTTTCGCGTCTGGCACGGCAAGTTGCAATGCAGGAGCCGGATAGAGCACCTTCCGGTCCAGTTATCTCTCCAGTTATGCCGAACGCCCCCCTGGCGCCCTGCAGCGCCGCTGATTCTCCCACGCGATTGCTCGTTTCATTTCGCCCATCGGCGTATACCTTGACCTTCTACAGCTTGCATTGTATATGTAGAAGTCATAGGCATGAAGAACACTGACGACAGGTTCGACCTTCCGCAAGGGACGCTCGACCTGCTTATCATGAGAGTGGTTGCGCTCGGACCCATTCACGGCTACGCCATCGCGCAGAGAATCCAGCAGATCTCGCGCGACGCCCTTCAGGTCCAGCAGGGCTCCCTCTATCCCGCGCTCCATCGCCTCGAATACAAAAAATTGCTTAGCTCTCGCTGGAAGCCGTCCGATACTGGCCGGGAGGCCAAGTTCTACGAGCTCACTTCCAGAGGACGCACTCATCTCAAGGCTGAAACCGAAAACTGGACGCGCCTGACGGACGTCGTGGGCCTCATTCTCAAGGGAACTCTGGAGGGAATCTGATGGGCTGGTTACGGAGACTCTTCTCTCGCGGACGATTGGAGGCCGATCTGGACGAAGAGCTGCGCTTCCACTACGAAAACCAGGTCGCCGACAAGGTTCGTTCCGGCATAGCGGAGAGCGAAGCCCGCCGCCTCACACGAATCGAGTTCGGCGGGATCGAACAGGTTAAAGAAGACTGCCGCGAGCGGCGCGGAACGATGGGTCTTGAGTCACTACTGCAGGATCTTCGCTTCGCGCTGCGCATGTTTGCCAGGTCGCCGGGCTTCTCAGCCATTGCGATTCTGACGATGGCGCTGGGCATCGGAGCGACGACGGCGATTTTCAGCCTAGTCGACGCCACGCTGCTGCATCCGCTGCCCTTTCCTCACCCGGAGGAATTGGTGCGCATCGAGGACGATCTGCCTGGCGCGGGCGCGACGGACGCGGGCATCTCGATCCCGGAGTTTAAGGATCTGCAGCGTTCCGGGATTTTTCAGTACGTTGTGCTGCAGATTTTCGGATCCGCGAACCTGACCGGCGCATCGCAGCCCTCGCGGATGCAGTATGAGGGGGTGTCGCCGGGGTATTTTGCGATGTTGGGGGTCAAACCGCAACTCGGGCACACGTTCAATCCGCAGGATCAAACCCCGGGCATCTCGCCGGATGTGGTGATCAGTGACGGGTTGTGGAAGCGGGCTTTCGGAAGCGATCCGCATGTTGTGGGAAGAAGTTTGCGGGCAGACAACGATTTGTATCGGGTGATCGGGGTGATGCCGCCGGGTTTTCGCGACCCCGGACGAACCGTGGACCAGAGGAATACGGAACAGTGGGCGGCGTTGGGTTTTTCCGATGATCCGGCGAGCACCCCGAACCGCAGTGTGCGGTTGCCCCTGGAAACGGTCGGGCGCCTGAAGCCGGGGCTGACGCTCGCAGCGGCGCAGAGCCGGCTGGACGCGTTGGCTGCTTCGTTGCGGAAGCAATTTCCGGACGATTATCCGGCCGACAGCAAGTGGTCGGTGCGGTTGGTGCCTCTGAAGGAAAATTTGGTCGGCAACGTTCGGCAGTCGCTGATCCTGCTGTTTGCCGCAGTGGCCGTGCTGCTGCTGATCGGCTGCGTGAATGTAGCGAATCTCCTGCTGGCGCGGGCCAGCGCGCGCTCGCGGGAGATGGCAGTGCGCCAGGCGCTGGGAGCAGCGCGTCAGCGGCTGGTGCGGCAATTGTTGACGGAGAGCCTGCTGCTTTCGCTGCCGGGCGGAGTGGCGGGGTTGGTGATTCTGTTCTGCATGAAGGGATTCCTGGTGCGGCTGATTCCGGAGAGCCTTCCTCGGCTGAACGACCTGTCGATCAACTGGACCGTGATGCTGTTCGCGCTGGCGGCTTCGATCGCAGCCGGAATCATTTTCGGGCTGGCGCCCGCGAGGCAGGCGGGCCGCGTGGATTTGGCGCACACCCTGAGGATGGAGGGGCGTGGCTCGAAAGGATCCACACTGCAGACGCGCACGCGCCGCGTACTGGTTGTTACCGAGTTCGCGCTGTCGCTGGTGCTGATGGTCGCCGCGGGCCTGTTGCTGCGTAGTTTTTGGGATTTGTACAAGGTGCCGCTGGGATTCAATCCGCAGCATGTGATGTCGGTCCAGTTGTGGCTGCCGAGCCCCAACGATCCGAAGACGGACATTTACGGAACGGCTGCTCAGGAGGCAGTGTTTGCGCGCGAATTGCTGCGGCGCAGCCGATTGCTGCCGGGCGTGCAGGAGGCAGCGCTGGGAGCGGAGCCGTCCATTCCGCTGCAACACGACGGCAACCCCAGCCCACTGATCATGGAAGGGCGCCAGACTCAGAGCAAGCAGCCGCCTTTGGTAGAGCGATCCGAGGTTACGCCGCAATATTTTCATTTGCTGGAGATTCCGGTGCTGCGGGGCCGTCTGTTCAACGACGGCGACAACGAGAATGCGCCACTGGTCGCCGTGATCAACCAGGCGATGGCGGAGACTTACTGGCGCGGCGAGAATCCGCTCGGGAAGCGGCTGAAGGTGGGGCGCGGGAGAGAAGGGATTGGCCTCCATGCGAGCAAGTCCTGGATCACCATTGTCGGGGTGGTCGCGGATGCTCGAACTGAGTCCCTGGCAAACGCGAGCGTTCCGCAACTCTATCTGAGCCTGTACCAGGACACGCCCAAGGAGTTGGCCATCTTTCTGCGTGGAGACCTGAATGCGAGCGCCATCCCGAAAGAGGTGCGGGCGATGGTGCAATCAGTGAATCCGGAGCTGCCGGTTTATGGGGCGAAGACCCTGAACGATGCGGTGTCGGCGTCGCTGGAGCAGAGACGATTCTCGATGGATATTGTGGCGGCCTTCGCGATTACGGCGCTGCTGCTGGCGGTGCTGGGAATTTACGGAGTGATTTCGTACATCGTGAGCGAGCGCACCCGAGACATCGGCATCCGGCTCGCGCTGGGCGCGCAACGGGGCGAAATCATGGCGATGGTTCTGTGCCAGGGGCTGGGACTGGCCGCGGCCGGCGCCGCGCTGGGACTGGTGGGATCGGTGATCGTGTCGCATCTGATGGCGGGTTTGCTTTTTGGCGTAATGCCCAGTGATCCACTTACATTTGTTGGCGTCACGCTGGTGCTCACAGGAGTGGCGCTTGCGGCCTGTTATATCCCCGCGCGGCGAGCGATCCGTGTCGACCCGATGATCGCATTGAGATACGAGTAGTTTTCGAAGTCCTCGATTTGGCGCCCTGGAAGTTCAGTTCAACTGGCGCCTTCAGGGCAAATCACGTTTCCAGACCTCCAGAGCGTGAAAACGTGCATTGGCGATTGTGCGCTCATTGAGGGTTCAAGCCTCCTCAATGCTCCTTCGGCGAAAGGAGCACTGGGGAAGAGGCGCGGCAATCGTAAAAGGGCAACATCAATGTACTGCGACGGGAGTTTTAAGAGCGTGAGCTACGGCATCCGCCAGGAGAGTGGTTTTCCGACCAATGAGTCGGCTCAGCGTGTGCGAATTGTCATCGAGAGCGCCCGCAGCCGCGTTTGCTTCTGCATCGGCAATGACGTGTGCCGCCACTTGGGGGACGAATTTTGCGAGGATCTTCTCGTATTCCTCTTCAGGAAGATTGCGATAAGCGACCCTCTTTCCCAGCTGCTTGCTCACTTCCGCAGCCAGTTCGGAACGCGTGTAGGGAAAATCGCCGCCAAGCTCGTAGATCGTATTGTCATGCCCTTCCCCCGTGAGGACGGTGAGCGCGGCCTCAGCGTAATCGGCCCGAGCGGCGGCAGCATACCTTCCGTCGCCCGAAGCGCCGATAAATGCTCCGTTTTCGATGGCAAATGGGATGGCTGCCGTCTGATTCTCGAAATACCACCCATTACGCAACAGTGAAAATGCGATGCCGCTGGCGCGGAGATAACGTTCCGTAGCCAGATGCTCCACTGCAATCTTCAGGGGAGACGTGTCGGCGTGCAGCAAGCTCGTGTATGCGACGAATCCGATCCCCGCTCTCCTCGCGGCGTCGATCACGGCCTTGTGCTGCACCTCATAATGGCCAATATCATTGCTTGAAATCAACAGCAGCTTCGCCGCTCCCTGAAGCGCGGTCTCCAGTGATTTCGGCTGCTTATAGTCGGCCAGGCGCACCTGAACACCGCGTGCTGCCAGGTCATGAGCTCTCTCGGGTGTACGAACGGCGGCAACGATTTCCGACGCCGGCACTTTCTTCAAAAGGCCATCGATCACCAGTCTCCCGAGATGTCCCGTGGCTCCAGTCACAACAATCATTTCTCTCCTCCTCGGCCCACCTGGACCGCATGAAACGAACGTACTCTTTTACGCTTACTTTGGGTAAGTACATACCTTGAGGTAAGCTATATAAATGCCGTGGCCGAAAAGCACCAAAACAATCCGCATCCCCAAGGGAAATCTGTTTGCGGCCGACGCGTTTCATCCTTGATGACGTAACCTCGCGATGGGGATCACTTGTTGTGGTTCTGCTCCTGGAACAGAGCTATCGCTTCAGCGAACTCGCGTATCTCATCGGCGGCGTGAGCGAGAAGATGTTGGCGCAAACATTACGGATCTTGGAAGATGACGGCTTCGTTCTGCGTACAGTGCACTCAACCAAGCCGCCTAAAGTGGAGTACAGTTTGACAGCATTTGGACGCGAGTTGGGTGAGCGGCTCCATGCCTTGACAATGTTCGTGCATCGAAATGCCGAACGTGCGATGGCAAATCGAGCTAAAGTTCGCGAGAAGCCGGCGTAAGAGGTGTGATGTTGATATTTGCAACGGAAAGCGGTCAGCACTGATTCAGTGGATGCCCACGGAGCGAAGCGCTGATTTGGCCGGATGGATTCGGCCATAGACAGAGGTTTACAGCGCAGTAATCGTGGGGTTGACAGGAGTGAAATATGCATCTCAGACTACCTCTCATACGTACAAATCCAAGGGCATCGTGGTCATGGTGGTTTGCCCTACCTCGATGAGATATCCATCCGGGTCTCGCATGTAGCATCGCAATTCGGTTGCGTGCGCTTTCGGCTCAGTGATGAATTCGCTCCCCGCGAAGACCAAAGTTCGTAGAAGTGTCGAATGTCCGTGACGCGAAGGTTCAGAAAAAGGCTCAAAACATTCTGATCGCTCACGGGCGAAGCGACGACTTCTGGCTTGTCGTCGCTCGGCCCGCCTCCGCGATTGATTGTGAGCCAGACGTTCCCTAGTCGCAGAAACGTCGGTTCGCCTTCTCGCAGCACTGTAGCGCCAAGAACGTCTCGGTAGAACAGAACTGAACGTTGAATGTCTGCGACGATGAGGGTGTTGGTCACGACAAACTGCGGTTCAATGTTTGGATCTGGTCCAATAGCCACATTGACCTCCCATCGGAGCCTGGCTCGTCAGCATTCCATCAACGTATGAGTCTGAATACAGAGCTGAGTATTCGCTTCACGCACCCTTAAGGTTGATACCCTTCTTCCATCCAGCGAGCAAACAGGTCAATGCGTTCCTGGGGCCAGGGACCTTCTCCCCTTGGCGGTGGCGGTGGCATCACTGCGCCGCCGATACCTCGAATCCGGTCGTAGATAGCGGCCGCGTGTGCCCTCACGTCGTCATAACTTGACAGGTTGAATGCCTTGCTCATGGCGCGAATATCGCGCTCTGTGAAGAGTGGGAGAATGTCGTCTCGAAAGCTTACTGGTTTAGCCATCAGAGAACCTCGAAGATGCTGTAGAGCGGGCCGTCTGCAAACCTGTGTCCCAGGCCGACGGCGATGATGCGATTGATCCAATCGTATTGCGGCGCGCTTGTTTCGAACATTGGGCTCATACGGAAATAGTAACTGCTGGGGTCGACCGCTTCTCCTTTATCGAGCTTTTCGATGACGTCGGGCGTACCGGCGCGCAAGCATGTGTAGGTCATGACGATCAGGGCGCCATCGGTCGCTTTAAGCAATAGCCGGACGTCGAGCTTGATGCACGAATCGGTGCGCACGGACTGCCAGTCATTGCCACTAACGACTTCGCCGGAAAGGCGCTCGCCCTCGAATGACCCTCCCGGAACGACGCCTATGCGACGAAATCCGTTGGGAGTCTGACCGACGATGAAAAGCGGCGGCACTTGTTCGCGTAGGACGAACAACGGGCGAGTCCGCACGTTCTTAAGAGTTTCGGGTAGTGCCGGGCTCAACAAAGTGGACAAGATGTTCTCCTTTCCATGGCGATCTTTCCGAAGCGGTCGCGCTAAAGCCAAGGCTCTGAGACGCCAGGCTAAGCGCTCGCGGAGAGAAACGGAATGAGAGACTTGGCAAGCGCCTCGGGCTGCTCTTCCGGAACGAAGTGCCCAGAATCGGAAATCACAACAGACTTTACGTCCTTGAAGTAAGGCTGCAGGGACTCTCCCATCGTCGGAATAGAGTATTGACCACCCACTGCGAGAAGGCGAACGGGAATCTTGCTGGTGAAATGTGCCTTGTTGAATTCCATGTCCGGGACGATGTTGCGGCAATAGTCGAAGGCGGCGTCCATTCGACCAGGTCGCGAGTAGGCCCGCACATAGGCAGCTACATCGGCTGCGGGAATCACTCCCGGATTGTGGACCTTGTTCTTGTACCACCATCCGACGTAGATGTCTTCCTTCCCTTTGGTGAGTTCGGCCGGCAATTCAGGAAGCTCCTGGAACATAAAGCACCACTTCCTCTTGCAGTCGGACAGCTGAATATCGTTCAAGAGCGTGATGCCAGGAATTCCCGCCTCCATGAGTGAGAGCGACTTGAAATCGCCTGGGAAGAGCAGCGCCCAGCTATACGCGCACCATGCACCGAAATCGTGAGCAACAACGTGCATCGGTACGCCCAGGCCAGCTACAAACTCGTGAAAAACTCGCCCGACGTTTTCGGTGGTTGCTGGGGCCGAAAGGAAGCCCGAATCCCCGAAGCTCGGCAAATCGGCCGGTATCGTCTCAAACTTCGACGATAACAACGGAATCACCCTGTTCCACGACCTCCGCGTCTGCGGAAAACCTGATATCAGC
>Ga0210398_10006232_pt1 | contig 11013 bp, 11 predicted proteins | sample IncBWC4OmetaG_FD_161047 | JGI IMG/M metagenome (GOLD analysis project Ga0210398, IMG submission 161047) | Forest soil microbial communities from Barre Woods Harvard Forest LTER site, Petersham, Massachusetts, United States - Inc-BW-C-4-O | ecosystem: Environmental > Terrestrial > Soil >... | reverse complement strand
GAGGTCTCGGTCTTTTTCGAGGTCTCGGTCTTTGGCGCCGGCAAAGGCACGGTCTCCGGAACGTAGGTCGCAACCAGGGTTATCTGGAGCAGGTCTCCAGTGTTTGAATGTGCGTCGTCTTCACTCTGAATATAGGTTTGGGTAAAATACCGCGAGTCTTCCATCCGCCGCGCCAGATCAAGCGCCTTCTCCCGGGAATCGCCCCCCACCTGCATCTTCAGCTTGAGTTGATTGTCCTCGTCGAGTTCCGGATGAATGGATACCACGTGCACCCGGGCAGGCATGACTTTTTCCAGGTCCTCCAGCACCCGCGTCCAGGAGAAAGACTTGCGCTCAATCAGTTCGTTGAGAAATTGCGATTGATCCCGCGTGGTGCGATTTGCCGGGCGATTCAGGAAATCCTGGGCCTGCTGACGCGTCCGGTCGCGCTGTGCGATTTCGGCGTTCAATTGGGCAATCTTGGCATGATCGCGGCGGGAGTCGAACCAACCCGTGACCGTAGCGGCAAGCAACGCCAGGGTCACGATGGCCGTGACCGCAAGAGCCGTTCCCCAGCGCATCCAGAACTGCTGCGCATCCTCGTAGGGCTGGCTGGCGAGATTGATATCAAGACGCATAATTCATTCAGTAGCCAGTGACCACCATAGTTAGGAAATTAGAGCGCCCACCACGCCCGCCATTCTCCACCGTGGCACCGAGCCTCCGGTGCTGACTCCCAACTGCGAGGAGGTCACCAATTCCTCGACGTCGGCGCCAGTTTGCGCGCGCAGCGCGGGCGCCGCGCTTCCGGTGTCGGACAAGCCCGCCACAAAAATCTTTTCGATGTTCAAGTGATAGGTGTCCTGAAAGAACACTACCGATGGGTAAACTTCCTCGGCTAATTGCTCGCCCGTGATGGTCACACCCCGGGTATTCTCGAGCGTGCGGAAAAGCTGCACCTGGCCGGCGTTGAGAATGGCAATGCTTGTGGTGTGCGCGTCCACCTTCACTACCAATGTAGGCCGCTGCCCCTCGGCCGCGCCCAGTGCTGCCAGCATGGAGGGCAAGACCACTCCCGGGCTGAATCCCGCATCCCGGAAAGTCGCCTCGTAATCCTCCACCACACTGGCCAGGGCGACCGCGGCCACAACCCGTACTCCATCCGCGGTTTTCTGCGAGTGGTAAGAAACTCTGGCCTTGTCGACATCAAAGGGCAAAGACTTCTTCATGCGAAACCGTACCACGCCAACCGCCTCCTCGGGGTCGGAAGGCAACGCGTCAAATTCGAGCAATACCACCCGCACCGCTGCGTCCGGCACAATCGCGATCAGGTCGTGAGAGCGTCCCGCTACACTGCCCAGCGCCGACTGCACCGCCGCCGTCACCGCATCGCGCTGTCGAAGGTTGCCCTCCACCAGATCTGGGATCACGCTGCCGGGCGCGAGTTCCCGCGCGGCGCACGCTTCCAGACTGCGGCGATCCTCCGCCAGTCGTCCCACCAGCACACGGTCGGCGGCGATTTCACACGCCAATCTTGGTTTTGCTGAATTCGATCCGGAACTCATTTCAGGAACACTCCCCAAGCTTACCTTCTACAATTCAAACGCCTCGCCCCGCGAAATGCAATAGCTGGAAGGGAACGAGAGCCGTGGCTAGCGGTCAATGATCAGTGAATTTGGAACCCTAGGACTGGCCACTCTCCACTTATTTTCGCATTACCGCATGGCCTCGATGAAGGTGACCTTGTTGATCTCTTTCAACGTGGTCAGGCCGAGCCGGACCTTATCGAGCGCCGACTCGCGCAGGAATCGCATGCCCTCTTCCCGCGCGGCGCGCCGGATTTCCGAAGTTGGCTTCTTGGCCAGAATCATTTCCCGGATGCGGTCGCTCAAATCCAGCAATTCGTGAATCGCAGTTCGTCCCCGGAACCCGGTGCCGGCACACTCGATGCATCCCGGTCCTTCATAGAGCGGTACTTTTGACCATTGCGCCGGATCCAGTCCGCTGGCCTCCAGCACGTCCGGCGGATAGTTCACCGGCGTTCTGCAGGACTCGCAGATCAACCGCACCAGCCGCTGCGCCAGAATGCAATTCAACGCCGAAACAAAGTTATAAGGCTCGACACCCATGTTCAGAAAGCGGCCAATCACGTCCACTACATTGTTGGCGTGGACCGTGGTGAAAACCAGGTGGCCGGTAAGCGCCGACTGGATGGCGATCTGGGCCGTCTCGGTGTCGCGGATTTCGCCGACCATGATTTTGTCCGGGTCATGGCGCAGAATCGAGCGCAACCCGCGCGCAAAGGTTAATCCTTTTTTCTCGTTGACCGGAATCTGCGTGATGCCGCGCAGCTGATACTCGACCGGATCTTCAATCGTGATGATCTTGTCTTCGTCGGTCTTGATCTCGTTCACCGCGGCGTAGAGCGTCGTGGTCTTGCCGCTGCCAGTCGGGCCGGTGACCAGGACCATGCCATACGGTTCTTTAATATAGCGGCGGAATTTTCTCAGATCGTCCGGGTCAAAGCCCACCACGTCGAGCGTGAGCGTGCGGAATTTCTCGCTCATCGATTCTTTGTCGAGCACGCGGAGCACGGCGTCTTCGCCGTGAATCGACGGCATGATCGACACGCGGAAGTCGATGGCGCGTCCGTTGTACTTCACCCGGAAGCGGCCATCCTGCGGCACGCGCCGCTCGGAAATATCGAGCTCGCTCATTACCTTGATACGCGAGATCACAGTCGAATGATGTTCCTTGCCAATCGGCGGCATGGCCTGCGTCAGCACACCGTCGATACGGAACTTGATCACCACCGAATCGTCCCGCGTTTCAATATGAATGTCGGAGGCCCGCCGCTGCAACGCGGTAAAAATCGTCGTATCCACCAGCCGGATGATCGGACTGGTATCGCCCGCCGCCGTCAGCTTGTCGATGGTCAGCGTTTCTTCGGCGCCCGTGTTCTCGTCTTCCCGGATAATCTGGAAGCCTTCGCTGGCCTCTTCGAGAACCCGCTGCGACTGCTCTGTCTTCTTGAGAATGTCGTCGATCTGCTTCAGCGTCGCCACTTTGGTGACGATCCGCTTTTGCAGCAGCAAGCTGATCTCGTCGATCATCATCAACTGGCTGGGATCGGCGATGGCGATCGCCAGCTTGCCGTCCGCGGTCTCTTCGAGCGGCACAAATTTGTAGCGGAACATCAGCTCGGGCGAGAATTTCTTGAACAGCTCATGATGAAGCTGGAAGTCCGTGAGGTCGACAAATTCGCAGCGATAGCGCCGCGCCACGTCTTGAGCGCGTTCCAGGTCGGTGACCGGATTCCCCGTCGTCACCACCTGCCCGCTATTCTCGCCGTGCACGAAAAGCGATTTCTTGTCCGCCGTTGCCATTCTCAAATCCCCGCGTTCCGCACCTGACTGTCATCCTGAAGCGACAGTTTCATCGTCGCCGAAGGATCTGGGCGAGCCGCGCGAAGCGTCCGTTCTGGGCGACGCAATCCTCGCGCGTTTGGCTCGCGTCCTTTAGTGGATTCCCAAGGTGAAGATCGGCAGATATAGAGAAATTAATACTCCGCCGACGAAAACCGCCATCACCATTAAAATCAACGGCTCAATCAGCGCCATGGAAGCGCCCAATGCCGTCTGCACATCTTCCTCGTAAAACTCCGCCACTGAGTTCAACATCGCCGGCAATGCGCCCGTGGACTCTCCCACTTCCAGCATCTCTACCGCCAGGTCGGGGAAAATACCCTGCTCCTCCAGGCTGCTGGCCAGACCTTGTCCTTCCCGAACCCGGCCGCAGGCCCGCATCACGCCCTTCAGAATCCGCCGGCTGCTCATCGAACCGCCAGCCGTCTCCATCGACGGCACCAGCGGTAACCCGCCCTGCAACAGCGTCGAGAGCATTCGGGAAAAAGTTGCCACCTGGTGCTTCAGCCGGATATCGCCGAGCAACGGCAAACTCAGGATGAAGCGGTCAATCTGATCAGCCCCTCGATCCGTCTTCCGCCATTGCCAAAAGACAAATCCACCCAAAACCGCTCCCCCGATCGCAAAGGGAAAATATTTCTGCGCGTTCTGCCCCACCGCCAGCATGAACAAGGTGAGGGCTGGCAGCTTCGCGTCCAGGCTGTTGAACAGCTCGGCAAACTTCGGCACCACGTAGGTGAACAGAAACATCACCATGATGGTCACCACGCTCACCAGCAGGGTGGGATAGATCAGCGATACAAATAGCTTCTTGCGGAACGTCATTGACAGGCGCTGAAAGTTGATGTATCGGGTCAATACCTCGTCGATGTTCCCGCTCTTTTCACCTGCCGTCAGCGTGGTGGTATAGAGCTTCGGCACCGCGGCGTGCGTAGCAAAAGCAGCCGAGAGCAGCTCTCCGCCCTTTACCCGCTCCCTCACGTTCTCCAGAATCTGCCCCAGGTTGCGATCTTTTTGCCGCTTGATGAGGAGATCCAGCGAATTCAAAATTGGCAGCCCCGCTTTGAGCAGGGTTAGAAATTGCTGGTTGAACACCAGAAACGAACTCTGTTTCAGCTTGCGCCCGCGTCTTAGCGAAAACCCGCCAGCGAGCATCCCCTGGGGCTTTACCCAGTAGACGAGATAGCCCTGGGAGGCAAAGCGGTCGCGCACTTCAGCCACGGAGTAACCCTGCTCCACTTGCTGGTGCAGGTGACCCCGTTCGTCCGCGATTTTTACGACAAATTCCGCCATTTACCCGTTCTTTTCGGTTCTTTACCGGTCTAGAACCCTCTCGCCTCAGTCTAACATCGCTGCTCCCCATCTCAACGGCCGATCGCTCCAACTTCCCCGGTTTCCAAGTATCGCAAGTAACCTGTTTCCCAGAGCCCGCAGGACGTGAATCTGGCACCTCTCAACTGCCTCCCAGGTCCCCTTCCACGATCTCGGTCCCCGATGGCGGACGGAACTCAAACTGTTGGTTCGGAATCGTCACATTCTCGTTCTGGTCGCTAAACCTGTATTCCGTCGTCGATCCATCCACGTCGTCGACCACAATTCGAACGATCTGATGCGCCGGATTGATTTCCACCTGAATCTCGCTCACCCGGTCAGCCAAAGCCCGCGGCACCCCCCGCAGAACCACGTCTGCGGTCGCCAGGGCGGCCACATCCGGAGCCAGTGACAACCCTTGTAATTCCTTTTCCAGCCGACTCTTACCCAGCAAAAACGCAAGTGGAGATCGAATGTCATCCAGCTTCCGGGCGTCGGTCTTGCGGGCCTGCCGATCCCCTGGAACGTAAAACCACGCATCTCTCCCGTCACTGACGAAGAGCTTGTCCCTTGGAGAACGGTACTCCCACCTCATCTTGCCAGGTTTTTTCGCCCCACCCTTCGCCAGCCAAAGCGTCCCCGATTCCGTTCGCTCCATTCCCGAGCCTTGATAAATCTCCTGAAACTCCGCCTCCAGGGTCCGCAAGTGGTTGTAGTGCTCATCCACCGCTTGCGCGATGGCGTGGAGATCTTCGCCCCACACAAGGGCCGGCAGCGCGAGAGTAAGCAGAAAAGCCGCCATGCAAAATCGAGCCATCCTGCGATTCTATCCTCGTTGCAAAATAGCTGGCCGATTGTGGCTACGGAGCTATGCGGCGCTTGCTCTACACACCCTAATGTGTAAAGATATACACATGGCTACGAACCTGGCCCTTGACGACAACCTCATCGAAGAAGCCCGCCGTGCGGGCAGCCATAAGACCAAGAAGGAAGCCGTAACCGCTGCCCTTGCGGAATACGTGAAACGACGCAAACAACTGCGCATTCTCGAAGCCTTTGGCTCCTTCGATTTCGATTCCGAATACGATCACAAAGCTGAGCGCAAAAGACCGCACTCTTAAGTATGCTGGTTCTCGTCGACAAGCCCATCTGGTCGCTCGCACTCCGGCGAGCGCTTACAGATTTAAACCCGGGCGAGCAACTTCTGACTTCTGCCTTGAAAGAACTCATCCGCAATGGGCGCGCTCAACTCCTCGGTCCGGTTCGCCAGGAGTTGCTTTCCGCGGTCCGGCAGGAAAAGACCTTCACCGAACTACGCGATTATCTGCGCGCTTTTGATGATCCGAATCTCGAGGTTGCCGACTACGAGGAAGCCGCCCACATTCACCACCGATGCAGATCGCGAGGCATCGCCGGATCAACCATTGACTTTCTGATCTGCGCCGCCGCGATTCGGCGCGACTGGCAGATATTCACCAGCAATCAGGACTTCAAGCACTACGCACAGGCGTGCCCGCTGCAACTTTACAACGTCAGCCACACCGATCAGCAGTGAGCCGCACCGCGCCGAAATTATTCACGCGATACATACATTGCATACTGATGTGTCCCGCCAATCTTGTCCAGAGCCCTACTTCCGGCCAGCACATCCTCGAGCAGAGGATTGTGATAGAGCACATAGACCGGTCGCGGATGGTCGCGCAGACTCTGCTCCAGATTCACAATCACACGCTTCAATCCGGACTCGGGAAAGGGATTGAAGAGAAACAACACCGTCGGCTCAACCGGAAAAGCAAACTCAGCCGCATCCCCGCAGATCAATTCCATCGCGAAGCATTTCTGTGACTCACTCCGGTATCTCGAAATATTGTCCTGAGCAGCATTATGGAGCGCGGATAACAGCTCCACGCCCGCGATGCGCCGAAAGGGATAATCGGAAGCCATCAGCAAGGTTCGTCCTTTGCCCGAGCCGAGATCGAGGAAGATGAATTCGTGAAAGTCGAAGCCAGCGCGCACCGATACAGCCCCGATCATTTCGTGGAATAGAACGGATTCCGTCGGCTGATAGGGAGAGTTAAAAAAACCCAGCAACCGGTCGTGCCAGCCAACTCCAGCACTGGTGGTGTTGACCCGATACTGCCAATCGTATTCCGCATCCCCGTAGCGCTGCCGGCGCCGCTGCGGAGTCGAATCGCGAACAAACTCAAACAGAATTTTCAGCAGTTGCCAGGTAGCCAGCACGCTTCCACCGCGTGCCGCAGCATCTCTCCACCAATGCCATGCGGAGCGTGGAAGCCTGATGCGCTGAGGAGCCGAGGTGGCATCTGTGTTGCCATCCATGCCCCGACATCATAAGCCATGAAGAGTTTGCTAGGGCTGGCCGTGGAATTTTGGCTGCGCCACGAATCCGGGTGGAAGGCCTTTGGTAGCGAACGGGAAATCCCCGGGCACCAGCAGTTCGATCCGGCCTTCCGGCGTCAGCTTGTAAGGATGTCCATCGGGATCGACAGGAATTCCAGGCAATCGCTCGGCGCCCGCCAGTTCTGCCATACTCAACGGCAATCGTCCCGTGTGCTGGCCAAAGCGGGTGACCGCTTCCTGCACGTGGGTTACGTCCTCATCGACGCGTAAGGCACGCAGATGTTCCAACGCATTGGCGCGGATCTGCTTGTCCTCGCTGCTCTGATAGGTTGCGGTCCAGAGCATTCGTGCCGTGTCATACTCTCCGGCATGCTGCGCCATCTGCGCTGCCAACATGCCCAGGAACGGATGCGCATTCGGCACCTTCGAGCCGCGCCTGAAGGCCTCGGCGGCATGGCCGTAATCCTTCAGATTCGTGTAGTAGACAAAACCCAGATCGTAATAGAGCTTCCAGTCGTTGGGATTATTCTGAATGCCATATTCCATCAACTGAATGGCACGCTCAGGTTGCCCGGCTCCTTCCGGTGGCGGCGGAGCCAGAAAGCTCGCTCCGAATTGATAAGCCGCGATCAGCTGCGGATCGAGATGCGTGGTCAAGCTCAGCAGAGGATAGAGCAAGTTGTAACTTTGCGCGCGGTCGTGGTGCCGGCCGCCAAAGTACTGCACCGCGCGGGTCCAATAAATATCGGCGAGGAGCCCGTCGTATCCCAGGCTGACCCGCTTCAGCACCTTCGGAGAGTTCAGATACAACACATCTTCCAGCGTGGCCCGCGGACGAAGTTGATCAACATGGTGAAGCACCAGGGCGCTGGCCGCCAGAGAAAGTGCGACGCATATGCCTGCAACGATGGAAACTTTGCCGCGTGGCTTCATTTCAGGTTCCGGTGTTCGAACACCAGCACCGCCCCGCTCAGAGCCATGGCAGCATAGAACATGGCATACCAGGTGTTCTGCCAGATCAGTTGCCCCGCCACGGGCTGCTCGTGAGCGATGGAGCTGACGATATTAAAAGCAGAAAGATTTGGCACCAGATAAGCAGCACCCGTCACCGGCCAGCGCACAAATCCATGCGCCATGCTGGCGAACCCGCGCAAGTCTTCGGCGAAGCTGCCAATCACGAACAAGGAGAAGGCGAACACGGCCGATAACAGAGGTGAAGAGAATGACGAGAACAACAGCGCCAGCGAGCAGATCATCAAGAATTCGAGAATGATGAAATATAACGCAACCAGTATCCATGCATCCGCTCGCACGAACTTATGGGAAACATAAAACAACGCGGCAAAAACGCCGATGGCCATGAAAAACGTATTCACCACCAGCGTCCCCGCCAGCCCAAAGAACTTGCCGACAATAAACTCCCACCGGCGCACGGGGCGCGACAGAACGGTGTAGAGCGTACGTTTGTCGATTTCTTTCGAGACCAGGCCGATGCCTATAAATATCGCAATCACAATTCCGAACAAGGAAACTGCCGTCAGACCGAGATTAATGACCACAAGTTTTTCAATGTCGATGGAAATCTGACCGACCAGGATGGCCGCTCCCGAAAGCAGCACAGCGAACGCGATAAGGTTGTACAGCACGCGGTCCCGCACTGCTTCGCGAAAAGTATTGAACGCAATATGCATCACCCGCGCTTTCATGCCGTTCTCCTCATACATTTGTCAACCAGCGTCGATCTCATACGGTGGATGCGGCCGTAGTTTCGGCGCGCCGCAGCTTCTCAATGAAATAAGTTTCGAGTGAGGTGCGCACGGGCGTGAGCGAAATCAGACGCAGGCGCTCGCGGCGCAGGGCATCGATGGCAGCATCCTGCTGGGTCTCGTCAATAATGGCGCGCACCGTATCTCCTGTGACATGGCACTCTGCGCCCAGCGCCTTCAGGGACGCCGGTACCTGCGTGCCCCGCCAGATCACTTCCACTTTGCTCAGTACAGTCGATGTCAGATCCGCGACCCGGCCGGTGCCACGAAGTTCGCCTTTGTGGATAATCGCAACCCGATCGCAGAGCGCTTCGGCATCGGAAAGAATGTGGGTCGAGAAGAAAACGGTCTTGCCTTCGTGCTTGAGTTGCTCCATCAGATCGCGCACTTCGCGCCGGCCCATGGGGTCAAGTCCGGACATGGGTTCATCGAAGAACACTAGCTTGGGATCATGTAAAATGGCCTGCGCAATTCCCACCCGCTGCAACATCCCTTTGGAAAATTTCCGTAACTGCATGCCCTGCACATCCGGCAAGCCCACGCGTTGCAATGTGCTTTCGACCCGCCGGGTGCGCTCCTTCGCCGCGACTCCGGAAAGCTGAGCATAGTAGTTCAGCAGTTCGTGCGCGGTAAGATGATCGTAAAAATAGGGCTGCTCGGGAAGAAAGCCGATTTGCGCCTTCACTTCCGGGTCAGTCCAATCGCGCCCCAGAATGCGTGCCGATCCGGAGGTCGGAAAGACCAATCCCATGAGCAGCTTCAAGGTTGTGGTCTTGCCGGCTCCGTTGGGTCCCAGGAAGCCAAATATCTCGCCATCTTCCACCGTGAGATGCAGAGGATGGAGGCCGTACTCGGGACGTTTCCGCCAGAATCCTACTAAATAGATTTTTTCCAGACCAAGAATTTCAATCGCAGGCATAACGCTCCAGCAGCATGGAATGGAAGCATTTTCTTTCTCCAAGAAATTATATGAAACAAGTCAGAATTTTTGTACTGGCAGAAAGTTACGAAAGTTACTACATGTGCCGCGATACTCGGTCGACTGCGGCTAATTGCTCATCGGGCTCAGCCCCGCGCAGGCGACATAGCCGGGGACCAGGGTGATGTTGCCCGCAGGCTGAAGGCGCAACACTGCATCCTGGATGGAACAATAGGCACGAGTCCCGGTCAGTGCGCTCAAAGGCGTGCCGGTCGAATAGAATTGATCGTTGACGACGCTCCCCGCGCTAGCCGACCCCGTAGCGTTGAAGTTATAGCCGCTTTTACCGCTGCCTCCGCCGTTTGTGGCCAGGTAATTATCGATCATGCAAGCACTGGTTGTGCTGGGAGTGCATGGAGATGCGCCGCCCAGGGCGGCCAGAGTTGCCGGAAAACCGACGGTTGGGTAGGCGCCGGAATAAGCAATTTCGGCCGTGTTGACGGAGCGGACGGAGGCGGCCGCGGAAGCGTCGTTGGCCGCCATGCGGGCGCGCATCAGATTCGGGATGGCGATCGCCGCGATGACAAGAATGATGGCGACCACAATCAATAATTCAATGAGTGAGAAACCCTTCTGTCTTCGCATGGGACGCTCTTTGTTCTTTCCCTGGCTCTGTCTTGCAATCTTAAAGATACCAACACTCATAAGATCATGAGATTTGTCGCAAGTGGAGGACCAAAGTGAGCAACTGGACACTTCGGTTACATTCCGGGAGACCGGCTTATTTTCAACTCGATGTGGGGCCCAAGTCCACATTCCTGGCGAATCGAAGCTTCTCGAAGGCGGTTCGTGTTCGCAGCTCTGACAAATTGTGTCATTTTGCAGAACCCACTGTCCGCTGTCTCGGTCCAGACCGCTTAGGCCCGGAGGAGTGACTCATCGGCTGCCCGATCTTTACGTAATTACCGACACTCAGCTCAGAGGCGGCCCCGACGGAGTTGCCCTCTGACATCCAACTCTCCAGCCAAAATGTTATCGAGATCGTCGCCAGGAGGAGAGTCCAGGGGATTATCGGAGACTTGAGAGCCAACGATACGCCAAAACGTACCAGGAGAAGCCAGGCCACGGTGAATCCAAGGCCTGCGGCCAAGGCGGCGATGCGCCGCGTCGTGTTTGGAAGGGAATAGGACGCGGCCGCCTGCACCGCCAGCACAAAAGGCAAGCTCACCACCAGGTCGACTAAATAGTGCTG
>Ga0210398_10006228_pt1 | contig 11015 bp, 9 predicted proteins | sample IncBWC4OmetaG_FD_161047 | JGI IMG/M metagenome (GOLD analysis project Ga0210398, IMG submission 161047) | Forest soil microbial communities from Barre Woods Harvard Forest LTER site, Petersham, Massachusetts, United States - Inc-BW-C-4-O | ecosystem: Environmental > Terrestrial > Soil >... | reverse complement strand
ATCGCTGTATTTGAATTGCGCGTTCTCTGCATTAGCGCTCCTGTTTTGTTCTTCTGTCGCTGCCGCGCCGGCGTGGGCGCAGTTCGAGACCCGCTCCACGACGAAGTTTCCCCAAGGCGCTGATTGCATCGCTGTCGGCGACTTTAATAACGACGGCAATCTCGATGTCGTCATGACAACCGACAACGGATTTACGGTAGCCCTGGGCAATGGGGACGGCACTTTTCAGAAGCCGATGACTACTCGGACCGAGCTTTCTTATTCGCTGGCGGTCGCCGACTTCAACAACGATGGCAACCTCGACATCGTGGTTGCCAATGAAAACCTAAGTCCCAGCACCGTGAGCGTCTATCTCGGAAACGGAGACGGAACATTTAAGCCGCCGATCAATTCCAATACTACGAGCTACAACGAGTTTGTTGCCGTGGGGGATTTCAACAACGACGGCAAGATGGACATGGTCGTCATCGAGAACCCTTACATCAGCGTGCTGCTGGGCAATGGCGACGGCACGTTTCAGCCGCCAAGCGACAACGACTCGTTTGTTGGCGCGCAGTGGCTGGCGGTAGCCGATTTCAACAACGACCACAATCCCGACGTGCTTGTGACCGGATCTTTCGGCGCGACATACAGCATCGGGGTGCTGCTGGGGAACGGAAATGGCACACTTCAGGATTCCATCACTCAGGATATCGAATATGTGCCTGCCACGGTCGCTGCGGGCGACCTAAACGGCGACGGGAACATGGACGCGGTCCTGAGCTACGACCTTGCGGGCGTCGCTGTATTGCTCGGCAACGGGGACGGCACGCTGCAGCCGCCCGTAAACTATGACACCACCGGGATCTCGTACTATATGGTCGTCGATGATCTGAACCTCGATGGCAAACTAGATGTGGCGGTTACGAGCACGATCGGACTAGGCCCGGCCGTGGGTGTCGATGTTTTCTGGGGGAACGGGGACGGGACGCTTCAACCGGCGCAGTTTTTCGCGTCTGCTGTATCCGGGCTTCCGGCTGTGGGCGACCTGAACGGGGACCATCTGCCGGACTTTGCCCTCGGGAACTCCGATTATGGCTTTGGGAGCATGCTGAACACTGGCGAGGTAAGTTTTTCACCTAGTACGGCACCGCTGACGTTTCCAGTGCAGTTATTCAATACAGCCAGTTCGAAGCAGACTTTGAACTTGACTAACACCGGGCCCGACCCTTTCGATCAGTTCCATAAAGCTATCTGGCGAATTTCACATGAGCACCACCTGCGGAAGCATGCTGGCGATGGGCGCGAGTTGCCCAATTGCCGCGACGTTTGATCCCAGGTCCGCTGGAAACTTCAATGGGCTAATTACGATTGTCGACAGCGCATCTTCGAAGCCGCAATTCATCGAGCTTACCGGCAGCGCAACCGTGATCAAGGTTTCGCCCGCTGCATTAAAGTTCGGCAGCGAGGAAATTGGGATAAGGAGCAAGCCGCAAACCGTGACCGCGACCAATGAGGGAAGCGCTGCGATCACGTTTCTTGGCGTGGGTCTCGGGCAAACGGCCGAGCATAATTACCTAGCGACGCAGAACTGCACAGGCCACCCGATTGAGCCCGGCGGAAGCTGCACTGCCACAGTGGTATTCGATCCCACCAAGACGGGAGCTGACAATGGGCAGCTCTTTTTCAACTTGCCGACCGGATCGATAAGTCCCGCCCCCGTGAATCTATCCGGCAACGGGACTTAATCCCACCTCACTACCGCGCGAGAGCAATCTCTTCACCGTCTTTCGCGCCTTTTCGGGCGTGATACTTAGTTGAGCTCTCTCAGTGCACCCTGCGGAAACATTGCGCTGGCACATTGCCGGCTACGGCTCGGTGAGTATCCTGTGTCGAAAATCTATCTCTTCTTCGCTGCCGCGGCCCTCGCCGCCCGCTCCTGCAGAGCCAGGTTGACCACCTGCAGCATGTCGTCCTGCGGAGCAGGCTTGCCGGTCCAGATTTCGAATTGGCGCGCGGCCTGGTGGACGAACATTTCCGATCCGGGAATGATTTGCGCTCCGCGTTCTTTGGCCAGCTTCATCAGGCGGGTTTCGACCGGGTCGTAAATCATGTCGAAGACGTAGCGCGCATTGATTTCTTTTTCCTGCAGCGGAGTTTCGCGGGTGTTGCCCATGCCGACGGGCGTGGCGTTGATGATCACGTCGAAGGCGAACTTCTTCAGGTCGGCGCGCTTCAGCGAGCGGGCGTGGGCACGGTGAGCCAGCTTCTTCGCTGCGGCAAGATTGCGGTTGAGAATGTAGACTTCGGCTCCCCGTTCTTTCAGGCCGAAGACCGCCGCGCGGGCCGCGCCTCCCGCGCCGAGGACGAGAATTTTTGCGTCCTGCAGAGTGCTCAAGCGGCGCTCGAGCGGGCGAACTACTCCCGAAGTGTCGGTGTTGAAGCCGTAGAGTTTGCCATCCTGCGCACGGACCACGGTATTGCAGGCGCCGATTTTCGTGGTGTGCGAATCGGTGTTGTCGAGATACGGAATAATGGCCTCTTTGTACGGCATGGTGATGCTGAGGCCGTGGATGGGAATCTGGCGCACGCAGTTGAGCAGATCTTTGAGAGTCTTGGCGTGCAGCGCGAGATAGACTGCGTTGACATTCTCGCGGCGGAAAGCTGCATTCATGATCGCGGGCGAGAGCGAGTGCGCGATGGGATCGCCGGCGACTCCGTAGACGCGCGTGGCGACGTCGACTTGTTCAATCCGGTAGACGCTGCGCAGTTCCTGCGCCGTGACCTGGCCGGGAGCGGTTTCTTCTCCGGGGCTGATGGAGGCGAAGGTAAAGACGCTGCCGGCGCGCACTCCAAGAACGCGGCTGATGATTCCCTGCTCGCCCATGCAGACGCCGACCAGCGAATGGTTATCGGCTTCGCGGCTGAGAAACTCGATCATGGTCAGGTTGTCGGAAAGCGTTGACGCGGTGCTGACGATTTTGTAGAAGTCGGCGGGGAAGCCGCGCATCTTCTCCAGTGTTTCGTCGAGCTTTTTGGTGCCGCGGAAGTCGTGAAAAGACAGAATCACCGCCGAGCGGGTGCGCAGCTTCTGCAATTGCGCCGGCTTGATCTTCTGAGCGGTTTGCAGCTCGACATCGACCAATTGGCAGCCGCTCGCTGAGGCCTTGGCAAGGATATCGATCTGCGAGGCGATGGAGCCGCGAAACTTGCCTCCGCTGGCAGCGCGGCGGCAGGTCGCGATAATGGAGATCCCGGCATGGCTCTCGAGGAACTGCTTGATCTTTGGCAGCGCCAGGCTGGGCTTCGAAATGTAATCTAACCTGAACTCCAGAAAGGGGTTATCACGAACCAGAGATTCGGCCTTGTCGATCAATTCAGCCGGATCGGAGGCGGCGACAGCCACGCACACCCGTGGCAGGCGCAGGGGAATGAGACGGGCCGGATAACTGTTGGCAGCAGAAATCATCTTAAATCAATGGTTTGACCGAAAAGGTTCGGCGCGAATCTTACAGGGGCGGCTTGCCAGTTTGCAACACCAGATTCACAGAATATTAGAAAAAGCGTTTCCAACGCCGTGACACCCTCGTAACCTTGACCCTCCCCCAGCCGGTTGTTACCTTCCGGATGAAGCCTTGAGCAGGTGGCATCTTAACAGGAGCAGCGGCACGCGTATGCCCTCTCCCGGAGGTAACATGAAGAAAACAGGATGGTTATTCTTGCTTGCCGCGACGGCAATGTGGGCGCAGTCGGGAGCCGACACAGTTCCGGCCACGACCGTGCCAACAGGAACGGTGATAACTTCGGCGAGCTTCCCGATCGAACGAGTGCAGATGCCCACCCAGGCCGATGTTTATTGCGCCGGATTTATCAGCCAGCATCTGCTCCCGGATGCGAGCTTTGTCGACGGAGGGTTGGACACTCCCGCAACGACAAAGTATGTAAACGGAGACATCGTCTACTTGAGGGGCTCGGGATACACGGCCGGATCGCAGTACGAGATTATCCGTGAACTGAAGGATGTGAACGAATACGAAATGTTCCCCGGCCAGAGCAAGCTGCTGAAAGCCACGGGACAGCCTTACGCCGAGATTGGGCGCGTTCGCGTGATCGATACGCGCAGCAAGTCTGCGATCGCACAGATTGAGTATTCCTGCGATCCCATCAATCCCGGGGATACAGCGATTCCTTTCAATGAGAAGCAGATGGTATCGTTCCATCCGCCGCTGCGCTTTGACCGGTTTCTACCCACCCGTAGCAAGGTTTCCGGGCGCATCGTCATGGGCAAGGATTTCGACTCCGAACTGGGGACGGGACAAAAGGTCTATTTCAACGTGGGATCGAACCAGGGCGTGAAGATCGGCGATTATTTCCGTGCGGTGCGGAATTACGACGCGGACTTGCACGATCCAGTCGATTCGCTTTCATTCAAGGCTTCCTACACCGACGACACCCAAAAGAGACAGGCATCCTTCGATCCGGGCTTGTGGGAGAAGAGTAACGGCCCAGTGATCCATGTTCGCGATCTGCCGCGGCGCGCAGTTGGCGAGATCGTGGTAATCGGCACCACACCCACAACCGCGACTGGCATGATTGTGTTTGCCATGGAAGACGTACACGCGGGCGATGGGGTGGAGCTGGACGAACAGGCACAATCACAATAAAACCGCACTAAAACCAGGATAGAAAAACCGGGAGCGGAGAAACCGCTTCCGGTTTTATTTTAATGAGTGCCTTTTCCGCCGAACACCTCGGCGCTAAAACCCTCGATGGTCGCGCCCTTTTGCCAGGCATCTGCCGGCAGGCCCGCCTTCCGGCAGGTTTGCTCCAAAAAGGTTCGTCGATCCCATCCATGCTCAACTGGAACCTGAGGAAGCAGCAAGCCCCGCCTGCCATGCCAACCGATGAGCAGACCATCCCGGCCGATTTCTATTTCTTCGGCCTGAATTGGCTTAGGAACACTAAGAATACTGAGCTGAATTTCGAGACGAGCGGCTTCTTCCTGAGTCACCGGCGGGAAACGATTGTCTTCGAAGGCAGCGGCCCGCGCGGTTTCCGCGGCCGCGCGAAAGACCGAATAATTTGGCAGAACGTAGCCAACACATCCGCGCAGCGCTTTCTGCAGATAAAGTGAAGTGAAGACCCCACGAGGTTCGGCGAGATGAGGCGTGGGCGGGTCAAGCGAGATTGCGCGGCCTTCGAGCGCTGAGGCAACGGAATCGTGAGCCAGTCGAAGCAGCAGCCAGCGTTCTTCGTCAGTGAACTCCCGCTCGCAGGATTGCTTTGCTCGACGCGCACAAGCTTCCGACGGAGAGCGGTCGATATCGTTCGCTGGAGACGCGTCAACCAGAGAAGGCGAATTAGGCTGTGGGAGCGACATCGGCATCTGCCGCACGTGGCGCCGATTGCGGCTTATTGCGGCGACTGAGAACGAAGGCCCGGCGGCGGCGCTTGGAAACCCGCTTGTCAATCTTCGACCAGAAGGCGACAAAATAATCGACGCCCGAGATCAGCGATACGCAGACTACAAACCAAATCGCAGTGTAAGCGATCCAATGCACCGGGAGGACGAAGTTTCCGAACAGAGGCCATTCTTTCCAGCGATGATCGAGAATCACCGCGACCACCGAAACGATCTGCACGACCATCTTGAATTTGCCCAGATCGCTGGCCTCAATGGTGAATCCGCCGGACGCCGCAATTGAACGCAGCCCGCTTACCAGAAACTCGCGTCCGATGATTATGACGGCAATCCAGGCCGGAACCAGGCTCGGATTGAATTGCACCAGAGTAACGAAGGCCGCGGCAATCAGAAGCTTGTCGGCCATCGGGTCGAGCAGAATGCCCATGGTCGTGATCTGACCGCGCTTTCGAGCGAGATATCCGTCGATGCCGTCGGTCATCGAGGCCGCGATAAAAATCGCCGACGCGATCAGTTCCTTGGCGCCGTGTTCGCTGCTGAAATGAGCGGAAGACAAAACCCAAATGAACAACGGGATGCTGCAAATGCGGATCAGCGTGATGGAGTTGGGAAGGTTCACGCGCGGCCAAAGGCAATCATCGCTGAATTGCCGAAGTAGCCTCGATTATGCTCCACCGGGAAGAAGGAAGGCAATGCACAAACTCTCGAGGCTTTGAGGTTTAATACTTTCAATAAAAAGCCAGCTTGACCGCGTCCTCCAAGTTACTTCGTCGCCGGAGTCATTGCGCTTGGCTTGGGCTGCTTGGCGATGATCTGGTCCTTAATTTTGTCGTACGTCGATTGCGGGATTATCTTTTTGTGGACTAGGTCGAGCTTGGTGCGGTAGGGACGGCCGGCGATGATTTTCTGGGAATACGCATCCCCGATGCCGGGTAGGGCTTTAAGTTGGTCGGCGGTGGCTGTGTTGAGGTCGAGCTTATCGGCCGCAGAAGCGGCTTGCGGCGCGGGATCCGCATAGGAATACGTGGAAGCGACCGCAGGCACCATTAGCGATGCAAGCAGCAGAGGCAACATCCGCGCGAACAGTTTCCTGGTAAGCGAACTCATCAAGCCTCCTTAGGCGTAGATTCCCCGCTGGCGAATCGTATAAGCTACGCGGTCGATCGCTAACATATACGCCGCAATGCGATTGTTCACATGGTGAGTTTCGGCATAGCGGACGACGTCTCCGAAAGACGAGATCATGATTTCCTGCAATTGTTCGTTGACCACCGATTCCTTCCAGAAATATCCCTGGCGATCCTGCACCCACTCGAAATAGGAAGTCGTCACGCCGCCGGCATTCGCGAGAATATCTGGAATTACAAAAACTCCCTTGTCGGCAAGCACGTCGTCGGCAGCGGAGGTGGTTGGTCCGTTCGCGCCCTCCGCCAGAATGCGGCACTTCACACGTTCAACGTTTCGCGAGGTGATGACATTCTCGGTAGCGGCGGGAATTAAGATTTCGCATTCGGTGGTCAGCAGCTCCGCAGGATCGTAAGACTCTGCGCCGGGAAATCCGTGCACAGTGCCGTTTTTCTGCCGGTATTCGACGAGCTTGTCGATATCGATTCCATTTTTGTTGTACAGACCGCCTCCGACTTCGGCGATCCCAATAACTTTGTATCCGGCCTGGAACATCAACTGGGCTGCGTTGGACCCGACATTGCCGAAACCCTGAACGATCGCCCGGCTGCTCTCGCGCGAGAGGCCGAGCTTCTTAATCGCCTCATCGCACACGACCATTACACCGCGGCCAGTGGCTTCGCGGCGACCGCGGGAGCCGCCGATGTTGATGGGCTTTCCGGTAACGACCGCAGTAACGGTCTGGCGCATGTGCATGGAATAGGTGTCCATCATCCAGGCCATGATTTGTTCGTTGGTGTTGACGTCGGGGGCGGGAACGTCTTTTTCAGGGCCGATGAATTCGATCAGTTCGGAGGTATAGCGGCGAGTCATGCGCTCGATCTCGCCCATCGACATTTTGTGCGGATCGCAGATGACCCCGCCCTTGGCTCCGCCGAAAGGAATGTTCACTACGGCGCACTTCCAGGTCATCCAACTGGCGAGGGCGCGTACTTCATCGAGCGTGACGTCGGGAGCGTAACGGATACCTCCCTTCGCCGGACCGCGGGCAATCGAGTGCTGCACGCGAAATCCGGTGAAGACTTCGAGGCGGCCATCATCCATCTGAACCGGAATATAGACCGTGAGTTCACGATTGGGATAACGCAACACCCGCCACAGGCCGTCATCAAGGTTGAGCTTCTGTGCAGCGAGATCGAAACGCGCTCGCTGCGATTCCCATGGATTGCTTTCTTTATCGACTTGAGGCGCTGTGACGAGGGTGCTCATAGACATAATCTCCGAATAAGTGCGATTCATTTTGCCGGCCACGGCGTCAATTCTGCACTGAACGGCAAACGTTCAGAGTATATGAGCCGGAAGCATAGGGAAGCAAGGTCGTGTGAGGACATGCCACCTCATTAGATGGCACTTAGGGGCAAACGGAAACAATGCTCGCGAGTCGGCTCAGGGGCGCGCCGTGCCCGCATGGTTATGCGGAAGAAGCGACCGATCGGAAATCTGCCGAAGACAACCCCGGCACGGCCGGGTTAGCCGCGGGGAGATCTTCGCCCGCAATACTCCACAAATGCATCGCGGCATAGGCGCGCCAGGGACGCCAGCTTTCGGCCCGAACTTCCACTTCCCTCGCACTTCCTAAATTCAAAGCCCGCATCAGGCCGAGATCGCCGGCGGGAAATGCATCAGGCTCGCCCAGGCCCCGCATGGCGACGTATTCGGCGGTCCAGCTACCGATGCCTGGAATCTCTTGAAACCGGTTGAGAAAATCGGCCGAGTCGGCAACGGCTTCAAAGTTGATTCGTCCGTCGCAAACTGCCCGCGCGAGTGCCCGGATGGTAGCAGCTCGGGCTTTCGGCAGGCCGATGCCGCCAAGGTCGGCGTCGGACAAGACCATGGGCGACGGGAATATATGCGTGATCCCATCAGCCGCGGGAAACCCTTGGCCGAAACCTCTGGCGATGCGGCCCGCCAGAGTCGATGCTCCTTTCACGCTGACCTGCTGCCCAAGGATCGCCCTTATCGCGAGTTCGAAGCCGTTCCAACAACCAGGAACCCGCAAGCCGGGCCGGGATTGAATTCGCCGCCGCAAAGCCGGATCAGTTCGCAGGCTCCGCGCAATCGCAGCCCAATCTGCATTCAGATCGAACATCGCGCGAATGCGCTCGGTGATAAAGAAAAGGCAGCGCGGGTCGCCAAATTCGACCTCGGCGATCAGCGCGTGATTAGCTTCATCGAAGGAGACCTCGAAATATCCGTGATGCCCCTCCAGCGAGATCGAGCGGCGGTAGCGATCGTTGTCGACAATTTCAACGCCCGGAATCGCGCGAACCGCAAGAAAGGACATTATTCCTTTCCAGTCGTATGGAGGGCGGAAGCGAAGTCGAAATAGGTAGTGATTTTCAGGCTGGCGTTTTTTCTGCCGCGCCAGCCGCCGAATTTGCGTCGGCGTCCGATGGTAGACCGTGCTGATTCCGGCATTGAATCGCCGCACGCAGCCGAAACCCGAGGCCAGCGCGATCTGCATCATGGGCAACCTGGTCTCGTCGATCAATTTCTTGGCAAAGTGCAGACGCCGGGTGTGAGCCACCGACATCGGAGTCGCCCCCAGATGCTTGATGAACAAGCGCCGAAGATGACGAGAGCCGACTCCCAACCGCTCTGCCAACAGCTCCACTCCGCCTTCTTCGAGGCCGCTTTCACTGATCAGGCGCAAAGCCCGCGACACGGTGTTCGATGTGCCCATCCAGGCAGGAGTGCCCGGAGAACACTCCGGCCGGCAGCGCAGACAGGGACGAAAGCCCGCCTCGGCCGCCGCGGCCGCGGAGGGGAAATAGCGAACATTCTTCTCCTTCGCAGTAGGCGCGGGACAAATCGAGCGGCAATAAACGCCGCTGCCCACCACTCCGATAAAGAATTTCCCATCGAAGCGGGGATCGCGCGAGAGACGCGCCCGCGAACAGATTTGCCAGTCGAGATTCATATAGCGAACTCATCATAGCTTCTTTTTCTCCCGCTCTATGGACGTTTTCGGACCACGCTCCCGGAGCCAATTCCTAATCTTTCTGAGCGGGATCCCGCGCAACGTGATGCCAGAAGCGATCTGGTAGCGAAGTCCGAGAACGTCCGGGCTCTCGGTAGCGAGGTCCATAAACGTCCAATGAAAAAGGGCGAGCCGATCTATGTTCAAGTTCGCGGTCGAAAGCATTTCAGAGAGCAGAAAAAAGTAAGCAAGAGAGAGAGAGAGAGGCAGTTATGAAATCCAGGTCGATGGTTGCGGTTGCTGCAACGAGCCTGTTGGGCGGACTTTTTGGAACACTTCAACTCAGCGGACAAACCCAATCTCCGAATCAGAATTTTCAGAAATATTACGTGTTTAATTTAGGCGCGCCGCAAGGCGGAAACACCGAACCGGTAGGGATCAACGACCTCGGCTGGATTTCAGGCGCGGCGAACGCGGCGAACAACCAGACATCGGAGGCGGAGCTTTGGGTTGGCTCGCCGATGGCTCTGGGCACGCTGGGTGGCCCGAATAGCGCTGTGGAGTGGCCCAACCACAGCACGCGCGGCGAGATTGTCGGCATTGCCGAAACTGCGCAGGCAAACCCACTAGGCGAGGCTTGGAGTTGCTCAGCCTTCTTTCCCACTGTCACCAATCAGGTATGCCTCGGATTTGCCTGGCAGGATGGCGTCATGTCGGCGCTGCCGACACTGGGAGGCTATGACGGCTATGCTGCCGGGGTGAACGACAAAGGGCAAGTTGTCGGTTGGGCCGAAACCGCGGTTCATGACTCGACCTGCACTGCTCCTCAGGTGTTGCAATTTGAAGCAGCAATCTGGGGGCCGAGATTGAATCAGATAACGGCGCTGAAAGGATACGGGACCGACCCGGATTCAGCCGCAACCGCGATCAACGATCAGGGACAAGTCGTAGGCATTTCCGGCATCTGCTCGGTTGCCGTGGGCGGAGCCAGTGCAGAACATGCGGTGATCTGGGAAAACAGAGTGCCGACGAATATGGGGAATATTGGAGGCCAGGCGTGGAATACGCCCGTAGCCATCAACAATCACGGAGTCGTCGTGGGGTTTGCCAATACCAGCGGAGATCAGAATGCCGCGCTGAGTCCGACGGGATTTATTTGGACGAAGACCAGCGGCATGATGGAAATTCCTCCCGCCCCCGGCACGGGCGATGAGAACAGCATCGGCTTCGACATCAATGAAAGCGGACAAGTCGCCGGACAATCTTACGGGCCCAACGGCGTGAGGGCGCTGCTTTATGAAAAGGGCGCTTCCGTTGATTTGAATACGCTGGTGACTGGCGGCAATTTGAATCTCGATCTCGTTCTGGCGCAAGGCATCAACGACGCAGGCGAGATCAGCGGTACGGCGGTCGATTCGACCACAGGTCTGGAAGTCGGGTTTCTGGCAGTCCCTGTTTTTGACGGCAGCGGCAATCCGGAAACAGAATTGAAATTGAATTCACGCCCGA
>Ga0210398_10006227_pt1 | contig 11016 bp, 10 predicted proteins | sample IncBWC4OmetaG_FD_161047 | JGI IMG/M metagenome (GOLD analysis project Ga0210398, IMG submission 161047) | Forest soil microbial communities from Barre Woods Harvard Forest LTER site, Petersham, Massachusetts, United States - Inc-BW-C-4-O | ecosystem: Environmental > Terrestrial > Soil >... | reverse complement strand
GGGCTTGATGTCCCTCGGGGCCTTCGGTCTCTCGCCCGCCACCGCACCGGGTACCTTAACCCGCGCAGCGATTCGCAAGTTACAAGGGGGCCTCTCCGCCGGGCTGTGGCCTCGGGTCGAAGCTGCAGCGCCGTTGCGCCGACGCTCCGCTCAGAATCGCGGAGAGGCCCCCTCACCCCAACCCTCTCCCCGCGGGCGGGGAGAGGGAGACGCAAGCATCACAGCGGCGGGTCTTCCTCATCCTCCCGCTTCAACGTGATCGCCGCCTCTTCCAGGTCGAGCTCGCGTTCGATGCGGCGGCGCGCTTCGTCGGTGATCTCCCCCTGTTGCAGCAGCCGGTAGATATATTGGCGCTCGGCATTGATCAGCTCGGCGCGCAGCGCCAGCGCCGCCGCCACCGCCTCTTTGCCGCCGGCATCGCGCGGCAATGCCCGGACGCGACCTTCTTGCCGCGCCTGCAAGAGGCCAAGCACATTGGGCTCGGTGTCGCCGTCGGCGGCGAGCCGCTCCAGCTCGCTCTCCGCCACCTTCAATGTTTGCAGCCGCGCCTTGAGCTCGGCCTCGTTGTCGCGCCGGCGCTCCTCGTCGGCGTCGTGCGGCAAGGCGAGCCAGCGCACGATTGACGGCAGCACGACGCCTTCGCCGATCAGCGTGACGACGATGACGCCGAAGGTGACGAACAGGATCAGGTCGCGGTCCGGGAACGGCACGCCGGCGCTGGTGGTCAGCGGCAGCGCCAGCGCCGCCGCCAACGAGACGACGCCGCGCACGCCGATGAAGCCGAGCATGAACAGAAATTGCCAGGACGGCAGCGGGTCGCGGCGCCTGAGCGACGGACTGAGCCAGCGCGGCACCAGCGCCGCCGGATAGACCCAGATCAGGCGCGCCACGACGACCACGGCGACGGTAAGCGGCACCGCCAGCGCCAGCTGGTGCAGCAACATCGGCTCGGAGCGGTCGATCAGCGTGCGCAACTGCATGCCGGTGACCAGGAACAACAATCCTTCCAGCAGATAAATCAGCAGGTCCCAGAAGAAGATGCCCTGCAGCCGCGTCGCCGCCGGAATGAGCAGCGGCCCGTTCCAGCTCACATAGAGGCCGGCGGCGACCGCCGCCAACACGCCCGAGCCGCCCAAATGCTGCGGCACCAGAAAGGCGAGGTAGGGCGTCAGCAACGACAGCGTGATCTCGACGCGCGGATCGCCCGCCCAGCGGCGCAGCCGCAAGCTCGCCCAGCCGACGGCGATGCCATAGGCGATTTCGCCGATGACGATGAGCACGAACTCGCCTGCGGCCGTGCCCAACGAAAACAGGCCGGTGCCGACCGCAGCGACGGCGAAGCGATAGAGGAGCAGGGCGGTGGCGTCGTTGGCGAGCCCTTCGCCGTCGAGCAGGACGATCAGCCGGCGCGGCAGGCCGAGACGGCGGACCACGGCGAGCGGAGCCACGGCATCAGTCGGCGACACGATGGCGCCGAGCACGAAGCCGACCGCGAGCGGCATGCCGAGCAGATAATGTCCCGCGACCGCGACCGCGGCGGCCGTGAAGATCACCAGGCCGAAAGCGAACAGCGCGATCGGCCGCAGGTTGAACTTGAATTCGCGCCAGCTCATGGCGACGCCGGCCGAATAGATCAGCGGCGGCAGGATGCCGAGCAGCACCAGTTCCGGCGCCAGCTCGATGCGCGGCAATCCGGGGATCAGCGCCAGCCCGATGCCGGCGACGACCAGCAGGATCGACGGCGCGATCTCGAGCCGGCGCGCGACGACGGCAACGACGACCAGGACCGCGAGGAGGAGCAAAATTGTCTGGAGGGTCGCCGCCATGGAGTTGCACCGTCATTCCGGGGCACGCCGGAGCCGCCGAACGAAATCCCTAAAACTGGAGCCTGTCGTTGGTGGCTCCGCTTACGTGAGGCGAAACTTGGGCGCGTACTGATTTACTGCGCATCGCTCCGGCTTTCACTGCTGCTTCGTCGGGATCGCGTCTGTTGAAGCTGCTCAACGAGTGTCCAATTGTTTAATTCACGAGTCAGCTCGCGCACTTTGTGACGAAACGTATTCTCAGCGATTTTAAGTTGATCATCTTTACTTATACCTCGGGTAAGCCACGCCCGATTCTTCTTAGTCACCCAAATATATGTTTGATACCTAGGTGTGTTGCCATGCAGGTTTTCCAACCGCTGAAGCAGTTCAGCGGGCGGGATCATCACATAGTCATAGGTGCTCTTTTCAAAACCCAACAACACAAATACCCACAGGTCAGCGGCGGATGTTACGACCTTTTTCCGCTCCAACGTAAACCACGTGCACGACCTCAGTTCTTTTAGAGCCGATGGTTCCAATTTCATCGTCGGCAGAAAGTCACGCGAAAACTTCACCTGAAGACTAAGCGTCTTTTTATGCGTCCCATTTGTAATCAATAAATCGAACCCTCTGTCTTTAGTTGGAACCCATACATTCGTTCCCTTGAACCGGGATTCGATATATTGGCCGACCAAAAACTCGCCAGCATGCACAGTGAAAATTGGACGCATCTCATCACTCCAACCAGGTGCCCGTGCTAAACGACCAAAGAGAGCGGGTTGGCGAGTGCCCTATCTGTACACGGCAAATCCTTGAACCATGTAGGAAGACGAGGCCCGTTACTTCCATTGCGCAATCCGCTTTCTTGCCCGCTCCGACAGGTGACCGATGAATTCGTCTAGAGCTTCTGGAGCGGTTTCAAGCCGTGGCGCCTCGACTCTCGTTTCCCAAGTTTTGAATTCTGCCTCTGAGGCAAAAGTAATTAAACCGACACGGAGACGCGCCGCTTCTCGCGCGCATCGATCAAGTAGTTCGTCAACAGCCTCGGTCGAACGCTCAGGTATCTGGAGCAGTGCGTAGGACCGCGTCGCTCGACTCGCGTGTGATGCCGCTTCAAAGATAGCCGTAACATCGAGTGCTTCCACCGGCTTCACTTCAAAGGTCCAGACGTCGACATACTTGCCGGGAAGATGTTGGAAAGTTCGCACGCTTACCCCGGTGATGTCGGGGCGCGTCCAGGTGCCCCCAGTGGGCTTCTTGCCTTGTCTGGCTGTTATTTCGAAATGGATTTGATCTGGCTCTATTACCATCTCCCGCACCCACTCATTTGAAAGAACATCCAAGAGCGGTTCATAGAGGTCAGCTTCTGGGAGACTGCGAGACATTTTCGGAAGGGATGTATGGACCATTCTGGTTCGACCTTCGGACGCTGCCCCCTTTACCCTTACCTCTTTCGAGATGCCCACTTTCCAGTAGACGTTCACGTACACGCCAATATTTCTCCTGCGCCCAACCAAGCTCTCCAATAAGGGTGACATTTCCGATGGAGCTTCCATCCTTCGGAACAAGCTCAAGCAGCATTTCGTTGTCCGGTCGACGTGTCATGATATTTCCTCGGTCGGCAGATCAGCGAATATCGAACAATTATACCTACAACTAATCGTTGTAGAAAACCCTGTCGTCCCGGACACTACAAAAAACTCTGCGGGTCGACGTCGATGTCGAGCTTGATCGAGCCCTTGGGCTTCGGCCCGGCGGCCAGCCATTCGCGTAAGTATGCCGACAGATCGAAGCCGCGCAGCGCCTTGACCAGGAGCCGCAGCCGATGCCGGCCGCGGACCAGAGCGAGTGGCGCATCGGCGGGGCCGAGCACACGCACGTCGTCGAGCGGCGGCGCCGCGCGCGCCAGTGCCCGCGCGAAGCTTTGGGTGTCGTGCCGGTCCTCGCCGGAGACGACGAGGCTCGCCAGCCGCCCGAACGGCGGATAGGCCGCGCGCTGGCGCGCTTCGATCTCGGCGTCGTAGAACGCCTCGCGGTCCTGGGCGATCAGCGCCCGCATCACCGGATGCTCGGGCTGATGCGTCTGCAGAAGCCCACGGCCGATGCCGGCATCGCGGCCGGCGCGGCCGACCACCTGATGCAGGAGCTGGAACGTGCGTTCGGCGGCGCGCGGATCGCCGTTGCTCAAGCCGAGATCGGCGTCGACGATGCCGACCAGATTGAGCTTCGGGAAATGATGGCCCTTGGCAACCAGCTGCGTCCCAATAACAATGTCGAAGCGGCCGGCGGCGACGTCGTCGAGCTCCTCGCGCAGCCGCTCGACGGTGGCGACCAGATCGGACGACAGCACCAGCACCCGCGCCTCCGGAAACAGCGCGCGCACTTCTTCCTCCAGCCGCTCGACGCCGGGGCCGATGGCGGCGAACGAATTCGCCGCCTGGCAATGCGGGCATTGCGGGGGATGCGGCATGGCGAAGCCGCAATGATGGCAGACCAGTTGCTTGCGGAAGCGGTGATCGACCAGCCAGGCGTCGCAGTTCGGGCAGGAGAAGCGGAAGCCGCAGGCGCGGCACAGCGTCAGCGGCGCGTAGCCGCGGCGATTGAGAAAGAACAACGCCTGCTCGCCGCGCTCGATCGCGGTTTGCACGGCGCCGGCGAGCGTCGGCGAAATAAAACGGCCGGGCGGCGGCCGTTCGCGGCGCAGATCGATCGCCTCGACCGCCGGCATGCGCGCGCCGCCGAAGCGCTCGGGCAGCGCCAGCCGCCGGTAACGGCCGCGCCGCGCATTGACTTCCGTCTCCAGTGACGGCGTCGCCGACGACAGCACCACCGGGACGCGCGCGATGTGGCCGCGCACCACCGCCATGTCGCGGGCGTGATAATGCACGCCGTCTTCCTGCTTGTAGGCCTGGTCGTGCTCCTCATCGACGACGATCAGGCCGAGGTCGGCGTAGGGCAGAAACAGCGCCGACCGCGCGCCAACGACGACGGCCACTTGGCCGTCGGCGACGGCCTTCCAGGTGCGCGCGCGCCGGCGCGGCGTCAGCTCCGAATGCCATTCCGCCGGGCGCACGCCGAACCGCGCGGCGAAGCGGTCGAGGAATTGCGCGGTCAGCGCGATCTCCGGCATCAGGATCAGGCTTTGCCGGCCGGCGCGGATGGTGTCCGCCACCGCCTCGAAATAGACTTCGGTCTTGCCCGAGCCGGTGACGCCGTCGAGCAACGTCACCGAATACCCGCCGGCGGCAACGGTCGCTTTCAGCTCCGCGGCGGCGGCGCCTTGATTGGCGGTGAAATCCGTGACCGCGAAATCCGGATCGGGCTTTTCCGCCACCGGCTCCGGCGGCAGCACGATCGTTTCGAGCGTGCCCTCGTCGATCAGGCCGTCGACCACGCCGGCGCTGACCGAAGCTTCGCGCGCCGCCTCGCTCTTGCCGCGCACCATGCCGTCGGCAAGGAGCGTAAGCACGCGCTCGCGCGCCACGGTCTTACGCTGCGGCGGCGGGCCGGCGAGCCGCACACCGACACGCTCGCGCTCGGCGCCAAGATGCTCGCCCATGCGCAGGCACATGCGCAGCACCATGCCGCGGGAAGAGAGCGTATAGTTCGCCACCCATTCGACGAAGCTGCGCAATTCGGGGCGCAGCGGCGGCAGCTCGAGTTTTTCCTCAACGTCCTTGAGCCGGTTGTCGAGCCGCGGATTGGGCTTCGGGTTCTCCGCCCAGACCACCGCGGTCGCCTCGCGGGCGCCGAGCGGCACGCTGACAATGTCGCCCGGCGCAAGCGCAAGCGTCTCGGGCACCCGGTACGAATAGGCCCGGTCGAGCGCCACCGGCACGAGGACATCGACAACGCGTTTGGCCATAGAATTCTTTAGTGGAGCATGATCTTTTCGGAAAACCGGCTTCCACTTTTCCGGATCATGCTCAGGTTGTCCCGATTCCACTGCATTTAGGAAGGGGAAAGGGCTAGGATTTAAGCTCTCGCCATGCCGCCGCACACCCCCCGCTCATTCCCGCGCAAGCGGGAATCCAGTGCTGATCGCGCCGCAAAAGACCGGGTCCCCGCTGGAGTTTACCCCCGACCTGATCGGGGGCGGGGGACGAGCGGCTCGGGATTCCCCGCCCCGAAAGTCGCCGCCGAAGTCGAAAAGTGGCTCGCCCATCTCGGCAACGAGCGGCGCTATTCGCCGAAGACGCTCGAAGCCTATCGGCGCGACGTCGAGCAGTTCCTTGAATTCCTCACCGAACATCTCGGCGGCTCGCCGTCCCTGAAAGACCTCGCGGCGCTCGAGCCGGCCGATGTGCGCGCCTTCCTGGCGGCGCGGCGCGCCGAGGGCATCGGCAGCCGCTCGCTGATGCGCACCCTTGCCGGTGTGCGCGGCTTCGCCCGCTATCTCGAACGCAACGGCAAGGGCAAGGTCGGCGCGCTCGCCGCGGTGCGTACGCCCAAGATCGGCAAGACCTTGCCGCGGCCGTTGTCGGTCATCACGGCGCGGCGGGTCGGCGACGCCGAGCTTCTGGCCGGCGAAGCCACCGCGCCGTGGGTGCATGCGCGCGACGCCGCCGTGCTGGCGCTGCTCTATGGCAGCGGCCTGCGCATCTCCGAGGCGCTCGGTTTAAAGCGCGCCGATTTCGGGACCGGCGGGCGCGATGCGATCACCGTGACCGGAAAAGGCCGCAAGCAGCGCATGGTGCCGGTGCTGCCGCAGGTGCAGAAACTGGTCGCCGACTATGTCGCACTCTGCCCGTATGATTTGCCGCCGGATGGCCCGCTGTTCGTCGGCGCCAAGCGCGGTCCAAAGGGTGGCCCGTTGTCGGCGCGGATCATCCAGCTTGCGATGGCGCGGCTGCGCGGCGCGCTCGGCCTCCCCGAGACGGCGACGCCGCATGCGCTGCGCCATTCCTTCGCCACGCACCTGCTGGCCCGCGGCGGCGATCTGCGCGCCATCCAGGAGCTGCTCGGCCACGCTTCGCTGGCGACCACGCAGATCTATACCGAAGTCGACGCCGAGCGGCTGATCGAGGCCTATCGCAACGCCCATCCGCGCGCCTAAGCCAATTTCGTGCTAACTGTCATTCCGGGGCCGAGCGCAGCGAGGAGCCCGGAATCCATATTCGCTAACGGTGGTTATGGATTCCGGACTCGCCGCTTCGCGGCGCTCCGGAATGACAAACGAGGGGGCTCACATGCCGGAAGCACAGGAAACGATGGAGCACGCGGTTCACGCCGAACACGCCGCGCACTCCAACAGAAAAATCGCGATGGTGATCGCGGTGCTGGCGCTGTTCCTCTCCTTCTCCGAAACGCTGGGCAAGAGCGCGCAGACCGAGGCGATCGACGCCAACGTCAGAGCATCGGATGCCTGGGCTTTCTTCCAAGCCAAGGACATCCGCAAGACCACGGTGCTGACGGCGGCCGACCAGACGGCGCTGCTCGCCGCGGGCTTCAGCGATCCGGCCGCAAAGGCCGCGGCCGACAAGCAAATCGAAACCTGGCGCAAAACCGCGGAGCGTTATGAATCCGACCCGAAAACCGGCAACGGACGCAAGGAGCTTGCGGAACGTGCCAAGGAGGAGGAAGGCAAACGCGATCTTTCGCTGGCGCGATATCATCACTATGAGCTTTCGTCGGCGGCGTTTCAGATCGGCATCGTGCTCGCCTCCGCGGCGGTGATCACCGAGATGATTGGGCTCGCCTGGTTTGCGGGCCTGCTTGGCGCCGGCGGGCTCGTCTTGTTGGGCCTTGGGCTGTTCGCCCCTCATTTCCTGCCGCTGGCGTAGCTTCGGATCGGCGATGGTTTCGCGCGGCAAGGCGGAAAAAAAGGCGGCGCGGACCGAGCGGCTGTCCGCGGCGTTGCGCGAGAACCTCAAGCGTCGCAAGGCGCAGGCCCGCGGCCGGGCGGAAAACCCCGACGTGGAAGCAAATGAGTCACCATCGCGGGCAAATCCCGGGAACGAACGGCAAAGTCCCGACTTTCGCCGTAATCGGAGCCGCGATTAAGCGGTTCGGCTGGGTTAGGGGTTAAGGGGGCATCATGGACCGTATTCGCATCCTTGGCGGCCGGCGGCTCAACGGGACGATTCCGATCTCGGGAGCGAAAAACGCCACGCTGCCGCTGATGATCGCCAGCCTCCTGACCGACCAGACGCTGACGCTCGACAACGTGCCGCGCCTCGCCGACGTGGCGCTGTTGCAGCGCATCCTCGGCAACCACGGCGTCGACATCATGGTCGGCGGCAAGCGCGCCGGCGAGACCGCCGACGACGGCCAGACGCTGCACATTTCCGCCGCTAGCATTGTCGACACCACCGCGCCCTATGATCTGGTGTCGCGCATGCGGGCAAGCTTCTGGGTACTGGCGCCGCTGGTCGCACGCATGGGCGAAGCGCGGGTGTCGCTGCCCGGCGGCTGCGCCATCGGCACGCGCCCGGTCGACCTTCTGATCATGGCGATGGAGCGGCTCGGCGCCAAGATCGACATCGACGCCGGCTATGTGGTGGCGAGCGCGCCGCGCGGCCTCAAGGGCGGTGAGATCGTCTTTCCCAAAGTGACAGTCGGCGGCACCCACACGGCGATCATGGCGGCCTCACTCGCCAATGGCACGACGGTGATCGAGAACGCGGCGCGCGAGCCGGAGATCGCCGACGTCGCCGATTGCCTCAACAAGATGGGCGCGCGGATCACCGGCGCCGGCACCGAGCGGATCGTCGTCGAAGGCGTCGCCACGCTCCACGGCGCGCGCCACAGCGTCCTGCCCGACCGCATCGAGACCGGCACCTATGCGATGGCGGTCGCCATGGCGGGCGGCGATATTCTTTTACAGAATGCGCGCCCGGAATTGCTGCAAGCCGCGCTCGACGTGGTGCAGGCGACCGGCGTCACCGTCACGCCGACCAACCAGGGCATCCGCATCGCCCGCAATGGCCAGCATCTGGCGCCGGTCGAGGTGACCACCGCGCCCTTCCCGGCTTTCCCCACCGACCTGCAGGCGCAGCTGATGGCGCTGATGACGTGCGCGCGCGGCACCTCGCATATTGTCGAGACCGTGTTCGAGAACCGCTTCATGCACGTACAGGAACTGGCGCGGCTCGGCGCCCGCATTCATCTGGAAGGCGAGCGCGCCACCATCGAAGGCGTCGACCGGCTCAAGGGCGCGCCGGTGATGGCGACCGATTTACGCGCGTCCGTCTCGCTTGTGATCGCCGCGCTCGCCGCCGAGGGCGAGACCATCGTCAACCGCGTCTATCACCTCGACCGCGGCTTCGAACGGCTGGAGCACAAGCTCGCCCGCTGCGGCGCCGCCATCGAGCGGCTGTCGGGGTAAATCCGGCAACGCCTAATCATCTCATTCGTCATTGCCGGACAAAAGGGCGAAGCGCCGCCTTCGTGTCAAATGATCCGGCAATCCATGCGGGCCTAGAGATGCGCCGCGTGAACGATGTCTGCGTCGTCATCGCCGGCATAGCGCTGTCTTCCCATCAATAATTCGGCAATCCGTGCGGAGCCCGCGAGCACTCGATCCCGCGCGCCCCGAAGCGATTCGCCCGCCGCCTTGAACCGCCCAACCGTCGGGCGCGACCAATGGCTATCGAGGTCCGCTTTGGCGGCCTCATCGCGGGAGGGTGCCATGTCTGAATTGTCTCCGCTTTTCAAAGGCGTCTGGGCGCGCAGTTTGCCGGTTCTCGAGCGCTATCAAACCTGGATTCTGCTGATCTTGGCGATCAATGCCACCACCACGATCGGGTCAGTCCTGAGCCACGACTTCCCGGGAAAAACCATCTTTGCGCTGGTCTGGCTGGTCGCGTTTGGCGCGGCGCTGATCATGGTCATCCTGAGCAGCGAAATCGGCGGCGCCACGTCCCGCCCGGCGCTGGTAAATCGCGGGCGCTCGCTTCGCCGTCCGCTTCGCAGCGCTACCCGGTTTGGCTAGCACGCGGTGCCGGTTCCAAGCTGCAGCGTTGATGCCGGAACGCACCATGACAATGACACCAACTGTGACCGGTATCACGGCATGGTTTCACCGTCGTGGCACTGTGAAGCCAACTTGCCAAGCCAACAAACAACAGGCGCAACGGGAGTGCAGCCATGGTCGATGCTGATTGGATCACAAAGGGTGCAACCCTCCTAAGCGCCGATTGGAAAGCTTTTGACGGAGAGATCGTAGGCCTGGTGCTTGTCATCGGCGCCGTGTTGGCGCCGGTCTATCTGATACTCCAGGCATGGTTCGGTTACGCGTGGACCGGACGTTGGCGTATCGTGGCGCTTGTTCCCCTGGCCGGGCTCGTCGTCTTTACATGTTTCAATCTCCGGGCGCCGGTCAATATCACCGATCCGCTCGCGGCTGTGATGTTGTTTGCTCCGCTGGGTTCCGTCTACCTCGTGATCGCGGGCGTCGCACGCGCAATTTTTCATGCCAATGGTGCCGCGGCGGGGGCGGGAACTGCGGTGGCCGGATAGCGGCCGGCCTGTTGCGTATCGGTGGATATCGCCGGGCAAAAGACAACCTTAAGTCCAGTTCCAGCTAATCCGCGCTCACGCGCGCATTCGAACTATCCGATCAGAAAGTGCAACATCGACCGCGTCGCCATTTCGACGGAATGGACGTACTTGCCATCCGCCGCGCACGAAGTGCTGGCATCGAGCACTCAGCAACAAATTATCGCTCAATCGTGGAGGTGCGGCGAATTTTCTTCTGCAACAACAGCACACCGTAAAGCAGCGCTTCGGCGGTCGGCGGGCATCCCGGAACGTAGATGTCGACCGGAACGATATTGTCGCAGCCGCGCACGACCGAATATGAATAGTGATAATAGCCGCCGCCGTTGGCGCACGATCCCATGGAGATCACATAGCGCGGCTCCGGCATTTGGTCGTAGACCTTGCGCAAGGCCGGCGCCATTTTGTTGGTAAGCGTGCCGGCGACGATCATGACGTCAGACTGGCGAGGAGAGGACCGCGGCGCGAAGCCGAAGCGCTCGACATCGTACCGCGGCATCGACATTTGCATCATCTCGATTGCGCAGCAAGCGAGCCCGAACTGCATCCACATGAGCGAGCCCGTTCGAGCCCAAGCGATCAGATTGTCGGCTGTGGCGACCAGGAATCCCTTATCGGACAACTCGCTATTTACCTTGGTGAAAAACGCGTCCTCGTCGACGCGTGCCTCACTGTTGCGCGCCGTGACGAGCTTCTGGTGCGGGATCACGAT
>Ga0210398_10006226_pt1 | contig 11017 bp, 10 predicted proteins | sample IncBWC4OmetaG_FD_161047 | JGI IMG/M metagenome (GOLD analysis project Ga0210398, IMG submission 161047) | Forest soil microbial communities from Barre Woods Harvard Forest LTER site, Petersham, Massachusetts, United States - Inc-BW-C-4-O | ecosystem: Environmental > Terrestrial > Soil >... | reverse complement strand
AAACCTCGGGAGCATCTCCAATCTCCCCTTCATGGGCCCCATCTTTCTCATTCCAGGGCTCCACAACTTCATCGGCAGCGCAGGTAAGCTCAAACTACTCGAGCATGCTTATATGGCCTCGTACCCTTGGTCTGTCAATGTTACCTTGGGTCAACTAGTCTCGAGTTGGGAACTAGATGTGACAGGTTAGATCGCGCGGTTTGTGGATGGCGCAGCTATGGTGTTTTCGCCTCTCCTTTCTTGTGTGGAACGTCTTGAGGTCAATGGAGATACTTATTTTCATGACCCATGACCCAGAAATGGCATGGTGTCCTCCCAATGGGTAGACTCGGAGCCTTTTAGGCTTTTCCCACATCGCCCATTTACCGCCGTCCAGCGTCTGGGTTAGCCCCGCTCGTTGCACATGCGTTGCAAGAGCTCACCGAGGAAAGGGCCACGGAAATGTCACCTGCACTACACGGCCTTTCCCTGCGGGGAACTCAGGCCATGTCGGTCATAAGAGGTAGTTATAGAGCCATTTGTCGCTGTGCGCCGAGGGTCGCTCCGATCATCGTGTAATCATTGAGACCCGGGAACCAGACCTGCAGGAGGTTCGACTTTGTAGAGGGTGAGTCGATCGGCCTCAACCATGACGTGTTCGGGATCTCCTTCAAAATCACCTTTTTCAAGTCATAAACGGTCTCTGAACTTTCAAGAAGAGCTACTTAGTCCAATAATAATAATATAGACGAGAATCGTGAGATGTGCGGCCATAGTGACAGACGCTGACAGCCAAGTATCTAGGCTCAGGGAGGCCCCTGATAAACATACCTACTTGTAATCATGTCGCTCCACCGCCATTTACAAGTCCCCTATCACACGCAAAAGTCAGAGAAGCTTTGATTTATGGCATTGAGGTGTTTGAGTCAGTCAGGGTGGATTGCCAACTGAACAACTGACGGCTGATCCAGACAATTTGGTTCAATCAAACAGCACATCGCGCGAAGCGTTGGACTGAACTAAGCCAGTGAACTCGGCCGGAAACCGGAACCAAAAATGGTAACCCGGCGCCTGCATTTTCTCCCGCCTCCAGACAACCCAGTTGAACCTTACGGCTGACCAGCTGCTAGCCAACCCAACTATTGACGACATATACATTATCTCTAAGGCCCTCCTTTGCTTGGTGAACCACCATGTCCGACGAGGAAATGAACATTGATGAGGGTACGTTCATGGATCTCATTCTTTTTACACTGCCTCACCTTATTCTTTCTCTCCTCTCAAGTCGCCAACGGAGGTGGACCTATCCGAAAAAGAGGTCGTGGTTTTCAGAGTTCAGCAGGTTTGTCACTTTGCCTGTATGGCGCTTTATATCTAGATTCTTATGCCAAGTCATGCCTCTCAGCTGGCAACGAAGGAGGCGTTGGGCCAGAACAAACTTATGACCGCGTCGAATCAGCACCAGCGCGAGACCTGGATACCCGAGCGGCACGATGTGAGTATTGTCACCCTTCGCTGGCTACGTATCTGATTTTTACGCTTATCTTTCGCATATCAGCGGTCGAAGGATGGATCGTCCTCGTTACCAATGTCCACGAGGAGGCTACAGAGGAAGATGTTACCGAAAAGTTCGCTGATTATGGCGAGATCAAAAATCTACATCTCAACCTCGATCGAAGGACAGGCTATGTGAAAGTCTGTTTTCAGACAATCATTTCTACTCGTGAACAATGTCTGACGTGTTCTCGGGTTCGCAGGGCTACGCGCTGGTGGAATACGAAACAATGGCAGAAGCTCAGGCGGCGATCGACGGCGCATCAGGCACGACGCTGTTGGAGCAGACACTATCGTGTGACTATGCTTTTGTGAGACCCCCTCCATCGGGTCCTAAGAAGGGTAGAGGTCGAGAAGGACGTGGCCGTAGTGCCAGTCCTCGGCGAAGGGATTGACTGTCTTTGTTTTTTTTTTGTACAAGCGTGAATTTGTCACTGCATTTTGCTTTCACCCCTTCGCAACTCCAGAACTCTGGCCGCCACGCCCGCCCAAGCGGGAGAGTTTCACTGTTTCACTTAAGGGAAAACCGACGTTCGGCGGCTGAAGCAGCGGAGGAGCACGTGCACAATGGTCATGTGAGTGAGTGAGTATCGGGCGGGGTTTCAACTTCGTGTTGTTGATGTGCGTTGAGCGTGGCGGCGTGTCTCGCGTAGTGCACTTGTCCTTCATCCTTGAAAGGTTCTATGGCTCCCGCAGCTCATGATAGCGACTCTAATGGTTCAAATGCTGAGGAATCTCCAAGACATTCAAAGTCACAAGGACAGTCTCCAGAGCGACACGATCAAAGTGACCAGCCCCGTCCTGCGGATAGCGGAGAAGACAGCGAGGTGTACGAAATCGAAGCCATCCTAGATGCGAAAAGGGGTGCCACAGGTTCTGTGCGTTTTTTTATTTTAAAGACGGATTTCGAAAAAATCGCGTCTTATTCCCTTCCCAAGACCAGAATCGGCTACCTCGTCAAGTGGAAAGGCTATCCCGACGAGGAGAATAGCTGGGTTGATGAGCGAGATGCCGTGTAAGTGACATTTATGGGTCATACGTTCCATTCTCACGTTCTCTATAACAGAGGTGCAAAGGAGCTCATCACGGAGTACTGGTCGCGTCAAGGAAAGAAGAAAGGTGACAAGGGAGGGCGTAAATCCGACGCCAAGCCAAAGTCTGCCACTCGTCGCCCAGTAGCTGCCTCTGTTGAAACAACACCTGAACCCGTTCAAGCCACGAAAAAACGAGGTAGGGGTCGAGCGAAAGCTAAGTCAGGCAGTGACGATGAGGGTGCCGATGAAGAGGAGGATACCAGATCAAGGAAGAGGGGTAGGAGGAGCAATGGCATCACGCGAAAGGCGTCTCCTTCCCCAGCAACGTCTTCAGACGGGGCCAGTCCGGCCGCAGAACTCCTCGAACCCAGCTCGATCAAGAAGTGGGGGAATCTCCCCAGTTGGGAGCGACATATAGAGGCGATAGATACCGTCGAGAAGACGGAAGACGGGGATCTGTTTATCTATTTTAAATTGTGTGTCGTTCGTCTTTCATTCTGCATGCCCGATGTCTGACTGCTCGGAAATTCACTTGTAGGAAGGGTGAAAGGACGGCATGCAAAGAAAACTCGAGAATTTGTGCGGAAAAGTTCCCGCAACAGGTGCGCTCCTTCGCGATGCTCGTTTCTCAGTCTCTGAGCACGGTTCACGATTCAGCTCATAAAATTCTACGAGGCTCATCTTAAGTGGAGACAGGCAGAAGGGGGGCAGGAGTCAGATTGAGAGTCGTGTACTCGTGGATGAGCGCCGATCTGCGATTTCCCCTCCTTTTCCAATCACCTATTGGCCTATTTCTTGTCGTGAATGCACCCCCAAAAGTTTTTGTTTACTGTGTCATGTACTCTTGGTTCCTGCCTTCATCGGGCCTTTAAAACTACTAGTTTTATTTACAGTCGCGACCTTTATTGCCCATCGGAGTTCCATCTCTCCCTCAAATCACGACCTCACCTAAACGTCAGGGCGCGCAGGGCGCCCTGCTATATTCCGTGTTGTAACAAGTTACATCTGCACCTCCTTGCCAGTGTACCTGGGGGCTCGCGCTCCCATCCAAGGTAACTGGACATTGGCTACGCGCGCTTCGAATCAACCCTGGATCGTGTCATAGGTCGCAGACGAAAGCACTTGCAAGCTCAGGATGTTGGGTTTGGGTTCTGGTGTTTTGCCAGTGGTATATCGAGCCATTAGCTTGGGGTCTGTCCCCTTCAAGTTATATTAACGTTTCCAATCACTTTGCCGCCCCCTCCGGCAACGTCACCTATCAGGTCAACGTCATGCCAAGGACGGACTAATTGCACTGCACACTACACAAAGTGAAACCATTGCGGCGCGCTAAGTTTCATCTTTGCGGTGGTAAAGGGTTTAACGGCCCGTTCATCCCACTTCCATGGGGTAATAAACTACAACCAAGGGTTCCAACCAAACCACCGAGCCTAAGGGAGGATCGCACCGAAAATCTGAATGCGCAAAATTGCCCCTTTCTTTGGTTCTTTCCGCTTCGTACGTCTCCTTTTGTTTAGCTGACGGGCTTTCCATTCATCCGAAAATCCGAATAGAAATCATCCCGACGCTCGAACACCTTAGACTATGATGCATGGAGCATCAGGTAAAGGATGGTTGATCCTTGCATGGCGGGATCCCTCAGGAGTCTGTCTTGATCGACCATCGCATGTATTAGATTGTGCCGAAGGGCGTGTACAGGTAGCTAAGCTTCCCTGGTAGGCACCGTAAGTTGGCAGCCTGCTTGGGGTTAATCGGACGATGCGTAATAAGTTTGAACGGGTCGAACAGTCAATAAAGGCGGAGAAAAAAATGGGGAGTCGGGGATAAACCATACTGCTTATCTAACATATCATCCTCATAGCTCGTCGCGTAATGGACTCTCAGAAGGCGGTACGACCGTTGGTGAGATCTGGCTGGACTCAGCCTCATTAGTCCCGTCGGCGGAGGTGTGCCCAAGTACTTGCGAATGCTCCTGATCCGAGACGGCATCCGCACGCGCAAATGCCTCTTCTACTTCCGCCTTTCCCCGTCCGACCACCGCAAACTCACTCCCCAAGACGGGAGCTGCCGGATTGGGCTCGTCTCCAGGGATTGGGAGTATCGAGACTTCAGGAGATAGGGGCGGCGTCTCAACATCATGGTCAGTATCCTCTCCGTTCATTGTGTCTCCGTGAAGAGAATCAAAGGCTTTAAAGCCATTGCGTTTGATGCGGCGGAGTCGAGTCTCGAAACCTGCGATCACATCCTGTAGTTCGAGTTGGAGTTCGTGCATAGCAGTCGGAATAGGATCAATGGGAGGTGATGGATGAGAACCACTCTGAATCGACATCGCCAGCTCTGTGAAATTCTTCGACGCTAAGATGAGACACAAGTGAGCAGCACGTATACATGAGAAGGCGCAAGAGCTCACTATCGAGGAGGGCATGATATCGTTGCCAGTCGAGATAGGTGACATCATCGAGCCAGATGTAGTCGTATCCCACATCGGCTTGGGCTTGGTCGGCCAGCTCTCTTACTTCCTCGGTCACCTGCGTAACCTTTTGATCCGGAGTGAGGTCATGGGAACTCGAGAATGTGCAACCCTTGAACTCACCTCCTGCATTTCCTTCTCCAAATGTGCTGTGTACCATCCGTTCACCACATCTTCGGTGTGGCGCAGATGCTCAGTAAACTTTGTGTCAACTTTCGCAAGTACTTTTGTCCACGAGGAAATCTTCTCGTCTGTCGTTCGCGATTCTGCCTTTAGATTGTTAAGGTATGCCTCGGCACCTTTCAGGAACTTCTCTGCATTCTCCACAAGTTCTTCGATGGCGGAGTGTATCTCATTGTTTGCTTTGAGTTCCTGTGCTGCGGCTTTTCGCAAGGCGACAAGAGCCTTACGCAGAGCCTTTGTCTTCTCCTTGATCGTACTAAGCAACTTCTCCTCCCACTTTGTATGACGGCCGGTGATGTCGCGGCGCTTCTCGGCTGTTTTTGCAAGCTTTTTGAGGCGAATTTCTTCCAGCTGCTCCTCATCCAGGGGAGGAGGAGCAGTGTGAACGTCTTCATCAGGTACTTCGGCCTCAGGTTCTTCATCGGTAAGTCCGATGTCTGCGTAGAAGGCTTCCAGGTCAACATCCTCGCCAGGAGATTGCTGGATTGCTGGATTAGATGACGGGGAAGTTGTTGGTACAGGAGCAGTTTCCCCGACTGGGGATGTATGAGCTTTCACGGGGATGGTCTCCACGAGCGAACTACTACCCGAAGGGAACGCCTCATACACCACTTCGTCAGGAACACCGTCATTTTGCGAAAGTTGAGATACGGGGGTGGAAACGTGGAGTGTTTCTGAAGGAAGTGAAGACGTAGAGGATGAATTGGCAGAGTCCTCAGCAGACGAGGGTGTAGGCTCCACCTCATCGGCCTTTACTGAGAGACCTTGTACAACCGGAAGATCAGAAAGCGTCTCCACTGCAGTCGGGGAAATGGAGTGTGCTGAGGATGACTGCGCTGTGATGGTCTCATCGCCACCGCGGCTGAGTTCTTTTACTCGCTCCCAGATTCTTGCTACATGGGGGTCGACGAATTGACGCCGCTGAGCGCGTAAGAAAACCAGGAGTTGCCTGAGCGTGCCCATAATACGTTGCCAGAGTGGACGCAGGTAGGGTGTGGCAGTTTGATAAGCGGTGTACGCCCTATTGGCAGCCATAAGGATGTAAGGACGAGCGGCACGCTGGTACTTGTCCACGGTGTTAATCATTACACGAACGTGGGGCTCCAATAAGTATTCGTACATCTCCTCAACTGCGGATAGATAGGGTTGAATGACGGCATTGGCACGCTCCAGCTGGGGGGTGAGATACTTGTGGTACTGGGGGACGATAACTTTATTCCACTGAGGAACGATGCGGTGGTTCCACTCGAGTTGCGTGCGCGATACGACAGGCCTTGCAATTCGAATAGCTTGATTGGCAAGAGGCATCGCCCGGTCAACGTATGGAAGGATAGAGGGGTGAGAGAGTGCCTTGTTTACGGCAGGGAAAATGTACGGTTCCAGAATTAGTCGACGATATTCGGATAGGCCACGACAGACAGGAGACTTGAGTTCTGCGTCACCAGGGCATGCAGACAACACATAAATAGTGAGAAATAGTAAGAGATAGCGAAACAAAACGTCGGTAAGGCTGGCGTTCTTGTTTTTCCGCTTCTGTCGAACTCATGGTGAGATACGCCAAGACAGGGCACCATGTAACGCACCTTCCCCCCATTCTTGACTTTTCGTCCCCCTTTGCTCTTCTTTGCTCGAGGAGCTCCCTATAGATGACGGAACAGGTGAGCTAAGGGTACAGCCTTGAAGGAGGTACGACTCACCGTATCACGCGAGCCATCCTCACGAATGCTGTCATGAGAATCTTCTCTCGATTTTCCATTGGCCAGAGGACTTGACTGATCAGGGGAATGGGACGCATGATGCAAAGCCTTTGCCTTTGATGAGGAAGTTGCTGTCGCCGAAGACTCTGAATCTTCAGAATTGAACTGAGGTGGGGGGCCGGGGGATCTACGTATCGCAACCATTTTCGAGGGGGAGTCAAAATAAAAACGTCGTAGAAGGCACGAATAAACCAGAAGCCAGTGGTTTAGAATAATGGAGAGGAGGTGGGATGTAGGAACATGAGTAAGGCCGCTCTGAGATCTCCAACACGACAGACAGCGCAGCCACTGATGGGGCGTGGAAGGTTATTATGTAATCCGGACGTCCCTTTTTGATGCAATCGCGTCTTCGGGTCTCCGCTCCGCCTCCTCTTCCCTGAGAGGGAGACGTGAGATGCAAGTCACCAGACCACCTCCAGAGGGTCTTCTCACAACTTACGTTCACAAAAAGGGCAGGTCTAGGGTCTTGCAGACTTCGTCATCTCCCGTCAGGCCTACGGACAGCGAGGACTTATCTCTGGCCGAAATGACCCGACGAATGAAGAAACGCGCTAGGCAATCCATCAACGGTGCTTGCCCCGTCGTAGAGCGGGGTCTCACAGACCCAGAGAAATTCCCTAAGCGGCCTAAGAATACCCATGCTGCAGCTTCTACACTTTCTTCTGAACCGGATAGCATATGTCCTCCATCCCTTTTCCCACTCGATTCCCTCACTTCTCTCAACGACGGGACCAACAACCTTCAATATCAGACCCCTTTCAATTTGTCTCCTGTCAGCTCTCCGACTGTTCCTGATCCTATGTCGCCTGTTCCTCCGTCTCGCCGCCGTCTCTCTGCTATTGGCTCTCGTAATCTTAAAGAAAATAGGATCGTCAAACGTCTTTCCTCTCCTTTCCATAGTTGCTCTGTCTCAAAGGCTTGCTCCAGGTCAGGTTCAAGAACCAACTCGCCCAAAAAAAAGGTCAAGAAGCCTCCGTTCTATATCAAAACCCGTACGCGTTCAGAGGCGAACGCACATCCGGTTGAAAACGTAGCTGATGAGGTACTATTCCCTGTCAGCGGATCTCTTCCCACACTGGGGTCTATGAAAACTGCAGTCTCTGGTCGTCAGGCTGATAGTTCTACCGCATATATGCTACAGAATCTTGCGGGGCAGGACTGGTTCACACCCGCAAAGGCACTTTCTCGTAGCCCCTTTCCGGAAGATTACATCCCCCCTGGAACCCCATTCCAGGAATGGGATTGCTCGGCTGAGACTTTTCTTGGAGGAACGCCTCTACAAACTTCGACACCCAATGTCGTGAAGGGCACCGTAAGGAGACGCATATCCGCTGATGCTGCACCTAGTGAACCTAATACTCACCATCCTGCCCATGCTCTGGACGATGTTGGTTACAACACAACGAACTCTTTCAAGGCGCGGGGCTTGAAATTTGGTGGACATAAACGGCAGCACTTCAATGACGACAGCATCTTCTCCTCTATCGATACCTGTACAACACTCTCCACGTCGGTCTCTCTGTCCAACTGCATGAATATGAAGACCAATCGTCAGGGCGATCCTGCTTTGTCGACTGTTGCTTGCTTATCGGAACCTGGACAAGCATTTGTCAATCTTAGTGGCATGCTTGATTGTCTTGACATCGACGGTATGACTTATTCACACGTCCGTTGAAGTCTTAAGTCGCCCCTACGTTGGGTCAGCCGCCATAGCGCGCATATAGTCTAGCTCCGTTCTTCCTGACCTTTGACTATCCCCTCCATGCCTGTTGCCAATGGGAACTCACGTCTTAATTTTAACAGGCATGAACAACAGTTCACTGCATCTTGTTCAACGTTCGCGTTCCCTTGATAGCACACAAAATACTGCCCTTAAAAGCCCTTCGTCTGCTGTTCGTCAAACAGCTGGCAGAAGACGAGACAGAGCAAGCACCATCCGGGCGTCTGATTACATAGTTCAACCAGTCATTTCGTTACCTAGCGGCGGAGAAACATCGACAGGTGTTTCAGCCTTGACCACACGAACGCGATCGGGTACAATCCGCCCAGTGCGTCCCCCTGTGGCTTCTTCAACGAGTGGTTTTCCCGTAGCCACTCTTCAGTCATGCGTTGGACAAGAACAAATTCAAAGCAGTGCCTCTTGTGACCCAGGCTTCGATAAGAAATCACTCGGTTCTCTTGGTCCCTCCCAGGCCAAACTCATACAGAAGTCACGCTCCTCAGGAGTAGAGGCGAAGGAACGTATGGCCCTTGACGTGCACGACGATGAGAGCGATGACGAACTGCTTCTTGATCGCAAGGGTTGGAATTGGGACGGGAGATGGGATTAGCCAGTCATTGACCTGGTGACTTTTATGTACCACTCAGACCTCGACTTTTCTTGATCAGGACAGGGACCATTACCAGCACCACTTGAACACTTTGTATTTGCACCCCACTGTAGCCTTACTCCTCAATAATGGGCCACTGCCCTAGTATAATCCGTCACTCCTTACCGCTGCAGAGCTCGCTCGGCAAAAGCCGACGCAATTGCCAATAGCAATTGAGTATATCGCCTGTGCGTCTGCCACGAGTGCGGCATCCGAGCGAGTTGCGGTTCCCTTCCACCGCTTTATCCATCACCGCACCATTTCACTTTCCTGGCATATTGACGTCTGGTATCTCGGCTAAATGACCGATGATCCTACTCACCAGGATTCCCAGCGACCTTTTTCACTAAGGTATCCCTCAAGTTTGTCTTCGACGCAGCGCCGAGCGGTTTATGAGGGTCAAGTGCGCGCTTTTTTGGAGGCCTCTGAAATTGTAGAAATGGAGGAAGAAATTCTGGACGACATTCTGGACGGGTTTGGTGACATTGATCCCGAAGTCAGTGATGATGCCACAGGCGACGAAATCTTCATTCCCGTGCGAAAATTAGACCAGGGCGCTGCCAGGAATATTGAACTGCATCTGCCCTACGGATTCTACGTCTACTTTGGCCCACAGGGTATGGTTACTTACAGTACCATCTGCCATGGATAAATGTTTATATATCGCGCGAACGCTCGCGTCTTAACCCCCATTAGAGAACATGACTCCTCATTGGACGAAACAACAAGTGAAAGGGATGCTGACCCATCTCAAACAACGAGGAAAGCGCGCTTTCTACAGGTTTGGACTACGCTAACAACGATTGTACAGGGCTATCGTCATTTGTGAAGGAATATGTAGTCACTCGTGCGATACCCATCCCTGAATTACTTTGTGCCTTCGACGTCTACCTGGTAGGAAGATGGAGTCTGGCTGTGTACAGGCGCTTAATGTATCCAACCAGTGTGAAGAACTACAACGAAAGAAACCGATAACCTTAGTATATTTTCTCCAAGTCGTCCTCTCGGGAGAGTGAGCGCAAATCACAATGTCATGCGGGCGGCCCTTGACATCTCAGATCAGACTACAATTACGGGAGCGATTGTCTCAGTATAGGACTGTCCAGGACGCTGTCAACCTTATCACTTCATCGCGGCGCATACTTGTTTTGACTGGGGCTGGTATTAGTGAGTGCGAAACCACAAATCCGAGTGACAGTTGCTCACAGTGTACCGGGATGAGGCGTGTCGTGCGGCATCCCTGATTTTCGCTCGCGCGACGGCCTATACGCGACATTAAAAGAAAAGGGGGAGTACGATCTAGACGATCCTCAACAAATGTAGCGACGCCTGTACACTTTATTGACGCGCCGCGTTGACTCGCCTTAATCAGGTTTGACATACAGTACTTCAAGGAGAACCCATCCGGTATGTAAACCACTTTCATTCCCTCATGCTTTGTCGTCAAGGTCGCTGAAGGTAGGGCATGTAGTGTTCTAGTGCGTGAGAACTGACCCATACCGACTCAACCCTGACGTAAAACTATTCTTGGCCTGGCAAGTTCTTTTGCGAGACAGATATATCCATCAAATTTCACACCATCGCCATGTCACCGTTTTATTAAGCTTGTTGAGGACAACGGGCAGGTGAGGATCTTCAATGTTTGGGACCATCACACTTAGGTATCTGGAA
>Ga0210398_10006224_pt1 | contig 11017 bp, 8 predicted proteins | sample IncBWC4OmetaG_FD_161047 | JGI IMG/M metagenome (GOLD analysis project Ga0210398, IMG submission 161047) | Forest soil microbial communities from Barre Woods Harvard Forest LTER site, Petersham, Massachusetts, United States - Inc-BW-C-4-O | ecosystem: Environmental > Terrestrial > Soil >... | reverse complement strand
AAACTCTAAATGCTTTGGCTGGTGTCGCTTAGGAGCCGGAAAGCTGATTTTCTCTCGCTCAGTTGTACTGAAGTTGTACCGAAAAGGCGACCTCGTCCAAATTGGGGGGTTCGCGGCTTACGCGAATCTGCACCTATGACGGTGCTGGATATGTGTGGAGCGATCCGGGACCGGAGTTCGACACATTCGATCAGGCAACGCATGATCTCCACCTCCTGCTTGCGAAAGCAGGTATCCGCGCGGAGGTGCAAGCCCACAGCGGGATCAGCGCCGGTAACGGAACAGAGTGGGAAACAGAAGTCGGTACATTTTCGTTGGGCCTGTCCGAAGTTTTTGCGACAGAGCTTTCACGAATGGGCGGGCCATTCCATCGCCCACTCGCAATGGGCGCGAAGTTACTACCAACAACAGCGGAAGCGAACCAAGGGACACCACGCGGTAGTGCGGGGGTTGGCCTTCAATTGGATTCGCATCGTTTTCCGATGCTGGAAAGATCGGGTGGCGTATGACGAGAGCCGATATCTCACGACGCTCGCCAAACGAAACTCACCGCTGGTTGCGATCGCAGGTGGGACAATCCTGTGAAATCTTTGTGGATACCCTGTGAACAAGTTCATGCACGGAGATAGAAAATCTATTGACAGACTTACTCAAATATCTGTTAACAACAACTAACCAAAAAGGACAGTCACGGATTCGTCAACCTACGCGGGGAGGATAACTGAATGTTGACATCGGGCGAGAACTGAATACTGGTTCTCACCCGCACCAACAATCGTTTCTACGAGTAATTTTCTTCAGATCAGTTCAGACCGATTCAGTCGCTCTCCATCGACATTTCCGGCAATCTGGCGCACTATGGCCTGGGTTCGCTGGATTGCTTGCCATCCTGAATCGTCGCGGATGGCCTTCCTCTTCCCATCGATCGCCCCGTCTCGTATGCAACGCAGCCGAGACGAGATCTGCCGTCAATCCCCAGAGGAGTCGCCCCTATGAAATCCCGCACGTTTTTCAAAAAAACCAATCTCTCGACCGCGCTGGCGATCGCTTGCGCTCTACTGCTGACCTTTGCCGCCGTTCCGCTGCACGCCCAGTTCAGCTATACCGATCTCTACGAATATTCCAGCTGCTTTACGACGACTGGTTGTGGACCCCGTGGCTTGACACAAGGACCGGACGGTAACTTTTACGGCACTGCATCCTCGGGTGGCGCTCACGGCGATGGCACGGTTTACAAGATCACGCCGAGCGGGACTTACACCGATATCTATTCGTTTGACGGCACCACAGGAAAAGACCCTCTGAATGGCCTAACTCTCGCCTCGGATGGCAATTTTTACGGCACGACTTCATCGGGAGGCGCCAAAGGCGAAGGTACGGTATTCCGTATCACACCCTCCGGCACTCTAACCGTGCTCCATCAATTTCAAAAAGGGAAGGATGGCGGCGTTCCGTTTGCGCCTCCGGTGCAAGCCAGGGACAAAAGCCTTTATGGCACAACCGGGGCGGGCACTGCGTACCGAATCACGCTGCCGGCGGGAAAATACGCGCAGATTACGGCAATCAATCCAATTTTGGACAACGCGCAGACGGCCCTGCTGCTGGGAGCAGATGGATATCTGTATGGGACGACGTTTGGGGCTACGGGGGTGTATTCCGACGGCAACGTCTTTCGCCTCTCTACCAGCGGAAACGTCAAGCTCGTACATGCTTTTTCCGGTACAGATGGCGCGAATCCTGGCGCTCCTTTAGTGCAAGGCGCCGATGGCTCTCTCTACGGATCGACTGTATTTGGCGGCGCCAACAGCACGGGCGTGATTTTTAAATTAACTCTCTCCGGAGCCATCACGAATCTGCATACCTTCACGGCGCAGGACCCTCTCACTCATGCAAACACCGATGGTGCTGCCCCCGACGGTGGCTTGCTGCCCACTCCTGACGGCATGCACTTCTATGGAACAACAGGTGTCGGCGGTGCGAATTCGAACGGCACGATTTTTGAAATTTCATCCAGTGGAACATTTACCAAGCTCTTTGATTTCTCCGGCGACGCCGGATCTGTACCCGGGGCAGACTCCGCGTACGCGCTCGTGGAACACACAAACGGTTCGCTGTACGGAGCAACCGGAGGTGGGGGCGTGAATGACGAGGGAGTATTCTATCGGCTCTCGCCTTCCGGTCCGATTCCGATTCTCATCATCGCAGGGCCTGTCTGGGTCAAGCCAGGACAGCCGGTGGAAATTCTCGGAGACGGCCTAGCAGCAGTAAGCAGCATCACCTTCGGCGGCGTCGCAGCACAGTTTCAAATCGGTTCCGACACGAATATTAATGCCACCGTGCCTGAGGCCGCTTTGGACGGGCCCGTTGTTGCCACCCTAACCACGGGTAAGCAGATCGAAACACAGATGGCGATCCATATCCAACCCGAGATCACGAATCTTGATCCATCCAGTGGCACGCCCGGTACAGTGGTTGGGATTGTCGGCGGAGGTTTCACCGGCACAATGAAAGTAACCTTCGGCGGCGTAAAGGCCACATTTACAGTCCTGAACGCGACTCTGATCCACGCCACCGTGCCAGCGGGAGCCAAAACCGGCAAAGTCAATGTCATCACGCCAAATGGAGACGCCGCCAGCACACAGACATTTACTGTGAACTGATACTGCGAACTTAACAACGATAGCTCTTGCTTTCAGGGCCCCGCTCAAGCTTCGTGTTGAGCGGGGTTGTTCTTATTACCTTCAGTTGTACCGAATGTACCGAAAAGCAGCGAAAAAACTGAAGTACAAATAGCAGCATAAACGATTGAAAGAGCGAGAGAAAGATTGGTCGGGGAGAGAGGATTTGAACCTCCGACCCCCTGGTCCCGAACCAGGTGCTCTACCAGGCTGAGCCACTCCCCGACTGACGACTGCTTGACGGCCACCACGGGAACTAGGCGGTGGCTCGAACCCTCACAGTATAGCATTCTGTGCTCTAGCGATTTGCTGGCCCGCCGCAGGCTGACGTTGGCTCACGACTTGGCCGTCCCGCCCCCGGCAGCGTGCGGAAAGACTGCTACAATCTTGTCATAGTTATCCATAGGTCGTCGTTTTTGCCTCTATTAAAACGTTTCTATGCTGGCTTTCACTGCTGGAAGACTGTTCACTCCGACTGACACTATCGAGCATCCGGTTGTGCTCGTTGAGCACGGACGCGTCGTCGCAATTTTCGATCGGAGCCGCGGGGAACCTCCGCCCGGAGTTGCCATTTCTGATTTTGGCGATGGCATCATAGCCCCGGGTTACGTGGATCTTCACATTCACGGTAATGCCGGGTATGACGTCATGGACGACAGTGCCGAGGCGCTGCCTGCGATTGAGCAAATGTTGGCGCGGCACGGGGTCACGAGTTATTTTCCGACAACCGTCACTGCTCCAATGGATAAGACTTTGCGTGCGCTCGAACGGCTGGCGGATGCCATCGAAAATCGCGAGGAAAAAAACGCCGATCACAAGGATCGAGCGCTTCCGCTCGGAATTCATATTGAAGGGCCGTTTATAAGCCATGCTCGGCGCGGCGTGCATCCGCTGGAGGATTTGCTGGCTCCCACGTTGCCTTTGTTCGAACGGTTGTGGCAGGCGGCGCGAGGCCGAATTCGGATGATGACGATTGCTCCTGAACTCGAGTCCGCACTCGAAGTTATCGCCGAAGCGGCGCGGCGCAGCGTTTGCGTTAGCCTGGGACATTCCGACGCCGATTTTGACACGACTGAACGTGGAATCTTAGCGGGAGCGACGCACGCCACACATACTTTCAACGCTATGCGTCCGCTCGATCACCGCAGTCCCGGTATTTTGGGCGCTGTCCTCACGGATGATCGAGTAAGTGCCGACATCATCGTCGATGGCGTGCATCTCGATCCGCCAATCGTCAAGATCGTTGCCGAGACCAAAGGATTGGAGCGAACCGTCCTCATCACTGATGCTACGGCCGCGACCGGAATGCCCGACGGCCGCTACCACCTTGGATCTTTCGAAGTAGAGGTCTGCGATGGCAAATGCACAATCGATGGCAGGCTGGCTGGAAGCGTTTTGAGCATGGACCGCGCAGTAAGAAATCTGGCGCGCTTTGCGGAGTGGAATTTGACCGATGCGGTCGCGGCCGCCAGCCGAAACCCAGCGCGGGTCGGTCATGTGGAGAATAAAGGTGTACTCGCGGTGGGAGCTGACGCGGATTTCGTGGTCCTGAACCGCGAAGGGGAAGTGCTGCGGACTTTCATCGGCGGCATGGAATGCTCCAAGTGACTTTCTAAAGCTAAGCACGTTGAATTGGGCGCATGGAATTGAGCACAATCACTGAAGGAGAGTAATGGCTGAGACGCGCAAATTTCCACATCATCTGATTCGAGAAATTTTTGAGCAGCCCGATGCTTTGCGGCGAACTATTGAGCCACGCGTTTCGCTGGCCAATGGGTTGGTTCATCTGGACGAAATTCATATTTCGCGCGAGGAACTGCGCGCTTTGCGGCGAATCAACATCGTGGCTTCAGGAACCAGTCGCCATGCCGGGATGACAGGCCAGTACATGATGCAGGAGTTGGCAGCTGTGCCGGTCGATGTGGACTACGCGAGTGAGTTTGAATACCGCAATCCGATGATTGGGCGGGGCGAGCTCAGCATCTTTATTACGCAATCGGGAGAAACCGCCGACACCACCGCATCGCAGCGCGAAGCTCGTCAGAAGGGATCACGCACCATTGCAATTTCCAATGTTGAAGGCTCGACGATTGCACGCGAAGCCGATGGTTTTATCTATACACACGCCGGCCCAGAGATCAGTATCGCGTCGACCAAGGCGTTTACAGCGCAGATGGCCTGTTTATTTTTGTTCGCGTTGTATCTGGGCGAAATCAAAGAAAAAGTTGCAAAGACATTGGCGCAGCACTACATTCGCGAACTGCTCGCGCTTCCTGAGAAGACGGAGACAATCCTGGCGGGAGCCGAGCAAGTCGAGAAGCTAGCCGAACTCTACTATCGTGTGGACGATTTCATGTTTCTCGGCCGCGCCATCCACTACCCGATCGCGATGGATGGAGCTCTCAAGCTGAAAGAGGTCTCTTATATTCATGCGGAGGGTTATCCGACCGGGGAAGCCAAGCACGGACCGAACGCACTGATTGATTTCCGCTTGCCGCTCGTCATGATTGCAACCTGCGATCGCAACGATGCAGGTTCCGTGATGCGTTACGAAAAAAACGTCAGCAATATGGAAGGGTTCAAGAAACAAGGCGGGACTGTGATCGCGCTGGCTACCGAAGGCGATAACATCATTCCGAAGCTTGCAAATCACACCATCTTCATTCCTGCGGCGCCAGAGTTGCTCTCGCCGATTCTTGAAATTGTTCCTCTCCAGTTGTTTGCCTATTATGTCGCTGCCAAGCGCGGCCTTGATGTGGATCGTCCGCGTAACCTGGTCAAGTCGGTTACGCTGGAGTAGCTTCTGGTCGTTAGTCGATAGCCGACAGTCGTTCGCAACCTGGCTTGCGGATGCCCGCGACAAACAACCATCGATCAACAAGACGACTGTCTTCTTCAGCAAAATCTCCGGCGATTGCTTATGATAAAGGGTTCCAATTTTATTAGTGAGGTCATAGTGGCTGAGACGCAACATACAAACGGAATCGAAGTCCTGGAAACGCGGGAGTGGCTGGACTCTCTCGACTACGTACTTTCGCAAGGCGGAGCAGAGCGTGCGGGCCGGCTTCTGCAACAACTGGCGCTGCACGCGCGCCGTGCCGCTGGAGTGAACCTTCCCTTCACGGCAACGACTCCATACCAGAATACGATCTCCTCAAGAACGCAGCCTCCATTTCCTGGCAGCCAGGACATGGAGCGCCGCATCAAGAGCCTGGTGCGCTGGAACGCCATGGCAATGGTGGTTCGCGCTAATAAACTTCAAGAAGGAATCGGCGGGCACATCTCCACATTCGCGTCGGCGGCCACGCTCTATGAAGTTGCATTCAATCACTTTTTTCACGCCGCGACAGAATCGGGCGACCGCGACGTGGTTTATTTTCAGGGACACGCAGCCCCTGGAATTTATGCTCGCGCGTATCTGGAAGGCCGCATTTCCAAAGAGAAGCTGGAGAACTTCCGCCGCGAGTTGAAACCGGGCGGAGGCTTGTCTTCCTATCCTCATCCATGGCTCATGCCCGACTTCTGGGAATTTCCCACGGTGTCGATGGGACTCGGCCCCATTCAGGCGATCTATCACGCGCGCTTCATTAAATATTTGGAGAATCGCGGACTGAAAACTTCAACTGGCGGCAAAGTTTGGGCATTCCTCGGTGACGGCGAAATGGACGAGCCGGAATCTCTGGGCTCAATTACGCTAGCTTCGCGGGAACGCCTCGACAACCTGATTTTCGTAGTCAACTGCAATCTGCAGCGTCTCGACGGACCTGTTCGCGGCAACGGCAAGATCATTCAGGAACTGGAAGCGATCTTCCGCGGCGCGGGATGGAACGTCATCAAGGTCATCTGGGGTGGAGATTGGGATTCGTTGATTCAGTCCGATCGCGATGGCCTGCTCGTCCGGCGCATGGGCGAGATCACCGACGGGCAGTACCAGAAATATTTTGTAGAAAGCGGAGCTTATTTCCGGCAGAACTTTTTTGGCACGGATCCCCGTCTGCTGAAGATGGTCGAGCACCTTTCCGACGAGCAACTCTCGCGCATGCGACTCGGAGGCCACGACCCCATCAAGGTCCATGCGGCGTACCGTGCAGCGGTCGATCACACCGGATCGCCGACCATCATTCTAGCCAAGACCATTAAAGGCTACGGACTGGGCGAAGCGGGTGAAGGCAAGAACATCACTCACCAGCAGAAAAAATTGAATGACGATGAGTTGCAAATTTTCCGCTCGCGTTTCGGCATTCCGATTCCAGACAACGAAATTCACAATGCTCCTTTCTATCGTCCCGCCGACGACAGTGTGGAAATCAAGTACATGCAGGAGCGTCGAAAACGATTAGGCGGCTACATGCCGGTGCGCAAAGTGCGCGCCACGCCGCTGAAGCCGGTTTCTGAATCGCTATTTGAGGAGTTCTACAAAGGCACGGAAGGCCGCGAAGCGTCTACCACCATGGTCTTTGTGAGAATGCTTTCCAAGCTGTTGCGCGATCCTGAAGTCGGACCGCTCATCGTGCCGGTAGTTCCGGATGAGGCACGTACTTTTGGCATGGAAGCGCTCTTTCGCCAGGTCGGTATCTATTCGAGCGTCGGCCAACTCTATGAGCCGGTTGATATGGACACCCTCCTCTACTATAAGGAGGCGAAGAACGGGCAGATCCTCGAAGAAGGCATCACCGAAGCGGGATCGATGTGCTCCTTCATCGCCGCCGGCACCGCCTATGCCAATCACGGCATCAACACGATTCCCTTCTTTATTTATTACTCGATGTTTGGACTGCAACGCATCGGCGACCTGATCTGGCTCGCCGCCGACATGCGCTGTCGAGGCTTCCTCATGGGAGGCACAGCCGGTCGAACTACGCTGGCTGGCGAAGGACTGCAACATCAGGATGGGCACAGCCATGTCCTCGCTCTGCCGGTGCCGAACCTTCTTGCTTATGATCCGGCCTTCGCCTATGAGATCGCTGTCATCATCCAGGATGGCATCAAGCGCATGTATGTCGATGGCGAATCCATTTTCTACTACCTGACGGTCGGCAACGAGCCGCTGCCCATGCCCGAAATGCCCAACCAGCCCGGCATTCGCGAAGGCATCATCAAAGGCTTGTACCGCTACAAAACTTCAGAAAAGAAAGATGCCAAGCTGCGAGCGCAGCTGCTGGGCAGTGGCGCAATCATGTTCGAGGTGCTCAAGGCGCAGGCGATCCTCGAAAAAGACTACGGCGTCGCGGTCGACGTGTGGAGCGTTACCAGTTACAAGGAACTCTATCGCGAGGCGAACGACTGCGCGCGCTGGAACATGCTGCATCCCGCGCAGAAAGCAAAAGTACCCTACGTTACCCGGACGCTGAAGGGCGCATCTGGCCCGTTCATCGCCGCATCGGATTACATGAAGGTGCTACCGGAAAGTATCTCGCAGTGGGTTCCGGGCAAGCTGGTATCGCTCGGTACGGACGGTTTCGGACGCAGCGAGAATCGTGCATCTCTGCGAGATTTTTTCGAAGTGGACGCGAAACACATCGTGCTGGCCGCGCTGCATGCACTGGCAAACGAAGAGCCCAGCGAAAAAGACAATAACAATAAGAAGGACGCAAAAAAGAATGGCAATGAAGCCATCAGCGCGAAACTTCTGGAAAAAGCAATCCGCGATCTCGGCATCGATTCGGAAAAACGCAACCCGGCAATCAGTTAGTGGAGAGACGGGCGTCCTCGCCCGTCCATGACCGCGCAAGCGCAAGATTAAGGATAAGGAAAGAATGGCAACGGAATTTAAGCTGCCCGAGCTGGGCGAGAATATCGAGAGCGGTGATCTGGTCCGCTTGATGATCAAGCCCGGCGGCAACATCGCCGAAGGCGAGCCGGTGATGGAGCTCGAGACCGATAAAGCCGTCGTCGAAGTACCGTCATCGGTAACAGGCACCGTCGGAGAAATCCGCGTAAAAGAAGGCGACAAGCTGCGTGTAGGACAAGTTATTTTTACCGTCGAAAACGGCAGCGGTTCTGCGACCACCACCGTATCGAAAGAAGAAACCAAAAAAGAAACGCCAAAAGAAAAACCGTCCGCGCAGGCGGCTGCCAGTCCAAAGACTCCTGTACCACCCGAAGCTCCGACTTCAACTTCCGCCGCACCGGCCTCCACGCCGCCAGTTTTGAAAGCGCCGGTACAGCCCGCGTCTGCCACAACGCCCCAAGTCGACAGACGAAAGCCCACCGTCACCGCGCCGACCGAATTCAAAATGCCGGAACTGGGAGAAAACATCGACTCCGGCGATCTGGTGCGCCTGATGATCTCGCCGGGTGCGGCCGTCACCGAAGGCCAACCCGTCATGGAACTGGAAACTGATAAAGCCGTCGTCGAAGTTCCGTCGACGGTCAGCGGAGTTGTGCGCGACATCAAAGTCAAGGAAGGTCAGAAGGTCAGAGTTGGCGAGGTCATCTTCACTCTTGAGAGTGGTGTTGTCGCACCGGCCGAACCTGCTCGCAAGCACGAGCCGGTTGAACACATCTCAGGACAGCAAGCTGCGCGGCTCTCCTTTCAACTGGCAATAAAGGCCGAAGGTAAGTCCGAAGAACAGGCTCTGCCGCCCGATCGGCCGCAAGTTACGAAACCGGAATTCAGCATGCCCGAGCAACTGGGAAAAGTTGCGGGCACGGAACATCGCGACCCTGTGCCGGCCGCTCCGCATGTCCGGCGCCTGGCGCGCGAAATCGGAGTCGACATTCATAGCGTCCAGGGCAGCGGCCCCGGCGGCCGCATCAGTGAAGACGACGTCAAACTGTGTGCCAAGAATGCTCTCGTGGCCGCAGCTGCGACAGCACAAACTCCACGCGGAAGTTTCGCCGAACCCGAACTTCCGGACTTCGCGAAGTGGGGAAAAATCGAACGCGTTTCGATGCGAGGCGTGCGCCGCAAAACCGCCGAGCATCTACGTGAAGCGTGGAACACCATCCCGCATGTCACGCAGCAAGACCGCGCCGACATCACGGAACTCGAGCAGTTACGAGCCCGCTTCGCGCCACGAGCCGAAGAAGCCGGCGGCAAGATGACCGTCACCGCGATCGCGCTGAAAGTCTGCGCGTCGGCCCTGAAAGTCTTCCCTCAATTCAACGCCTCCATCGATATGGGGAAGGAAGAGATTATTTACAAGCAATACATCAACATTGGAGTTGCGGTAGACACCGATCGCGGCCTGCTGGTTCCGGTCATTCGCGACGTAGACAAGAAAAATATCGTCGAGCTAGCAGCGGAGATGACGCAGCTCTCCAAAAAAGCGCGTGACAAGAAACTCACTCCCGACGAAATGGTAGGGGGCACGTTTACGATCACCAATCTAGGCGGAATCGGCGGCACCGGATTTTCTCCGATTGTGAATCATCCCGAAGTCGCGATTCTCGGCCTCTCGCGTTCGCGCATGGAGCCGGAGTGGGTAAACAACAAATTCGAGCCGCGCTTGATTCTGCCCCTCTCTCTCTCGTACGATCACCGGTTGATCGACGGAGCTGACGCCGCGCGGTTTTTGCGCTGGATCGCTGAAGCGTTTGAGCAGCCGTTCTTGCTTTCGGTGCAGGGATAGAAGCCTTTGGACCAGAGTGCGCGGAGAATTTCTTGTTTCGCACGATGATGAATGGACAAGACAGAAAGCAGATACCGGTGAAAGGCGTCGTTTCCATTGACCAGATGGTCGGAGGAGACGACCAGGACACGGAACTCTTGCGAGTGATGGCGTCTGGCGCCGAGAAATATATTCGGTCCTTTCCTTGGTGCAAAGATATCCGAGAAATCTATTTCGGAGATGGCTATGGCGGGGTTGTCGCGGTGTTCCTCTTCCACATTGAGGCTGCCCGAATGGATGTTGACGAGTGGCTCTGGGTAATCTCCTGCGACCTATCCCCTGCATACTTGGTAACAGATTCGTGCAAGACTCCTTCGCAGGCATTAGAAGGATATGTAGAAGAAGTATTGAAGTGGATCCAGTTGGCAAAGCAAGGGCACTCGTCCAAGAATGTGATTCCCGTGTACGTGCCAGCAACACCCGAAAACGCTGCCGATGTTGAGAAAAGGCTCAAAGTGCTCCGCGAGGTCATCGTGCCAGCTTTTCGCGAGGCTGAGATCATACGGGCCTGACGATTTTCTCTGCGCTCTCTGCAGTTAAAGCTTTCGCTGCTTCGCGAATTTAATTTAAGGATAAGAAACGAAAATGTCAGACAATCCAAATCTTCGTGTAGCCGTAATCGGTGGCGGTCCCGGCGGATACGCTGCCGCCTTCCTCGCCGCCGACCTGGGCATGAAAGTTACGCTGATCGATCCGGAAGTAAACCCCGGCGGCGTCTGCCTCTAT
>Ga0210398_10006223_pt1 | contig 11017 bp, 10 predicted proteins | sample IncBWC4OmetaG_FD_161047 | JGI IMG/M metagenome (GOLD analysis project Ga0210398, IMG submission 161047) | Forest soil microbial communities from Barre Woods Harvard Forest LTER site, Petersham, Massachusetts, United States - Inc-BW-C-4-O | ecosystem: Environmental > Terrestrial > Soil >... | reverse complement strand
ACATAAGCCTTCTGTTTTGAAGACTTTATCCACTTTTCTCCGAGGGGAGGGGTGGCCCAATCAGAGGTCAGCTTGCTCACTGTTCGCTGCCAACTGCTCGCTGATCGCTCGCGACGATTTGTCCCTGGAAGCCGCGCCTGAGATAGCCAAACATAGGCGATCCAGAAGGTGATGGCGTTTGAACTCTTAGCGTCGTATCAGATAAGTTCGAATCGATTAGCGATGCGGCCCTGTCCCATACGCGGAAGTCGTTCTCAATCTCGTGGTGCGGCCTGTTGAAGACGCGAGCATACCAACTGTAATTCGCACAGTCTATGGGACGGTCCTCATAGGTCATCAAGACGTTCCCAAGGATAGTCGTCTGTTTCGGGTCTGCCGCGACGATTTCCGGAAGTCCATGAAGCGGACCTCGAGCCTGATAGAAGTTGATAGCGCTGGCTACGTTCGCTGGGATCATGCCCCCCTTGCTGCCAGGCTTGGCAATCGTATCTATCTGGATTGTGAGCGCCACGGGAATCCCCATTTGCCCAAGTGCGTGGGCGAGTGTGACTGTCTCCGCAGCACCCCAGCTGTGCCCGTAGATAATGATCGTCGATTCCCTCTTTTCGTTGGCCGTGAGGACCCCATCACCGTCAGAGTCGAGCATTCGCATCACCTCTTGAAGGGCCTTCCTTCCATGGTGGTTCCCAAACACTACAGCTTCGATGAGCGGGTAGCGACGGCGAAGGTAGGCGGCGAACTGCACCTCAGGGTGCTTCGCATCGTCCTGGCTGACAAAGCCTCCAACAAACCCAATAATGATCACCTTTCCACCCGCGGACCCGGCCGCCGGGAAATGGTCCCTCGGGGCCGAGACTTGCGCGGTGCCCGGTGCGGCGAAGATCGCTGGTGCTAAGACCAAAGCCAATATTCTAAATTTCCAATGTTGAGGTCCTCCCATCACGATTCTCTCCCGGACTCGCTGGTTGATCGTGGCTGAGTTGAGCTGGTCCAAACGATCCCGCAGATTTGCAAAAGCTGTGAAAGCCTTCTCTAGGCCAATTGCGGATTACCTAGTCTGCGATTCAATGTAGTGGGTCATTAACTCAAACGTCCATTACATCTTTCTGGTATCCAGAGAATCGCTGACCGCCGTGGCTGGACCCCTATCCCGTGCGGCTTTTATGGGGCCGTTCAGCTCGGTGCAATCTGGCTTTGTGCCTTTATGGCTGACTCCTTCTCGGTGTACCATCTGCACCATGGGAGCGGGAGAGCTTAGTTCCGTCGATGAGGGCGACTTGGGTCTTCGTCAGATTATCGACTCGTCTCCTGCGCTGATCCATACCGCCCGGCCGGATGGCTACCTTGATTTCTTCAATCAGACGTGGCTCGACTTTTTAGGCCAACCGATCGAGAAGCTGTCGGGATGGGATTGGACTTCCTTTATTCATTTAGAAGATGTCGAAGCTTTCGTACAGAAGTGGCGGGAGTCGATCGCCACGGGAGAGCACTTTGAGAGAACAGCACGAGTGCGGCGTGCTGATGGGGTATATCGTTGGATGCTCCATCGCAAGGTGCCAAGACGGAACGTGGACGGAAATGTCATCAAGTGGTTTGGATCAAGCATCGATATTGAAGAACGAACGCGAGCCGAAGAACAGCGCCAGATGAGTGCCCAGCTGTTGCAAAGAAATGAGTTCTATCTGAATGAAGCACAACGCCTTGGCCATATCGGCAGCTGGGTTTTTGATTTTGAGGGGGGGTTCGACTACTGGTCGCGTGAGCTTTTTCATATATACGGTCTTGATCCGGAAAAACACGCCCCTACTCTCGAGCAATACCTGGCACGCGTCCATCCACATGATCGTGAATTCATGGCATCGCTGATCAAGCGAATGCTTGCGGAAGGTTTGGGATGCGATGTCACCAAGCGCATTGTGCGACCTGACGGCGAACTCAGGCATATTCGTTGCGTCGGTGCGCCTGTTGTAGAAAACGGGACCCTGAAAAGAATCGTAGGTAGCGCCATAGACGTAACGGAGCATGAGGTCCTTACTCAGGAACTCCTGCGTCGCGAAGCCTATTTGGCAGAGGCCCAAAGGTTGAGTCACACAGGCAGTTTTGGTTGGAGACCAGGCAGCGGAGAGAATGTCTGGTCGGATGAAACCTACCGCATCTTCGAATACGATCCGGCGGAGAAGGTCACGCTTGACATGATCATGGAACGCGTCCACCCTGAGGATCGTAATTTGGTGCTTGAGCTCGTAGAACGAACTTCCAGCGGCGGCGCCATCGATTGCGAGTATCGTTTGCTCTTTCCCGACGATCGCGTCAAGTATGTTCGAGTTCTGGCGAGGCCGTTGGAAACCGCTTCCGATGACCTCGAGATCGCCGGGGCGGTCATCGATATTACTGAGGCAAAATGGGCAGAAGAGAAAATCCGCCTCAGCGAAAGAGAGCTTCGGACTCTCATTGAGGCGATCCCCGCTTATGTGGGGACCAATCAGCCGGATGGATCGGTCGACTTCATAAGCCAAAGTTGGCTGGACTACACGGGGTTCTCCAAAGAACAGGGGATGGGTTGGGGGTGGGCGAGCGCAATACATCCAGAAGACTTTGATCGAGTGCTGGCTAATTGGCGGGCCGCAGTGGCCGCCGGAGTTCCCGCCGAGCATCAACTACGCTGCCGGCGCGCGGATGGAACCTATCACTGGTTCCTGTATCGCGGTCTCCCTCTGCGTGATGATGGAGGAAACGTTGTTAAGTGGTACGGGACTCTTATGAACATCGATGCACTGAAGGAGACTGAAAGCGCCCTTCAGATGCGAGAGCATGAACTCCTTGGCATTATCGAAACCATTCCTTCAATGCTCTGGTCAACCTCACCGACCGGAGAACCTACTCATCTCTCTCAAAGATTGCTTGAATATTATGGCGCCCCCTTCGAAGAATTGACTAATCGCGGGTGGGAGAGCTTTATTCATCCAGATGATCGAGAGGAGACCGCGAAGGCATTCTTCCGGGCAATCGAAACTGGAGAATCGTTCAGTGCAATACACCGCGTGCGACGTGCAGATGGAGAGTACCGATGGCATCAAACGGTGGGCGAACCTTTGCGTGATCCCCACGGGAAGATCATTCAGTGGTATGGTCTTTTGATTGACATCGATGAGCGGAAACGGGCAGAAGACCGTCTTCGAGACACGAGCATCCGGCTCAGCACAGCATCGAAAATCGCAACCGTAGCTGAGCTCTCAGCATCAATCGCTCATGAACTCAATCAGCCGCTTATGGCCGTGCTTGCAAATGCTCAGGCCGCCAAGCGTTGGTTGGCAGCCGATCCGCCCGATCTAACTGAAACAAACGCCTCGATTGAGCGGATATTGAGAGATATTCGCTCAGCTGATGAGGCCATGCAGCATATTCGCGCTCTTTTTAAGAGCGGACCATACGAGAAGAGTGACGAGAGTGTTCTGGACATCATTCGGGAGTCCTTGCGTTTCATTCATGAAGACCCCAACAAGCGAGAGGTTCAAATTGACTGGTCCATCGAAGGTAGCCTGCCACTGATTTGTGTCGACCGTATTCAAACTCAGCAGGTATTTATCAACCTGATTTCGAATGCGATTGAAGCGACCGACGGGAGTGCAAATACAGCCAAGATTCTGCTGAGAGTCTTTGTGACACAGGAGCACGAGGTCATTGTTCAGGTCATCGATAATGGCACTGGACTCGAAGATACCGAAAAGATATTCGATGCCTTCATGACAACCAAGGAAAAGGGTATGGGCATTGGCCTGGCCGTCTCAAGATCTATCGTTGAAGCCCATGGCGGGCGGCTCTGGGCGGAGAACAATCCTGTTGGCGGCGCAATTTTCAACGTTGCGCTGCCTGTGCCTTCAAAACGCGGCACGTCCTAAACGGGAGAGTGCGGTTAATTCGCAATGACCCAGTTATGACCAAGCGACAAACCACGCTATCGCTCACGAGTCAGTTCCTCGAGCGCATACACGAAGGACTCGTAAGGCGCATGAGTAGCTTGCTCCATCCCGACCTCACAGTTTCGGTTGGCACACAGGTACAGGTTCTTGCCAGCCACTTCCCCAGCTTCCTCGCGCGTTGCTGAGCGAGTTAGCTCTTCATGGAGCAATCCGCTATCTCCGGCGAATGCGCAGCAAGTGCTGGTGAGTGGGTAGAAGGGCTTCTCGGAGAGTTCGCCCGCTATCTTCCGGAGTGTCGTATCGACACCATGGGGAGGGATAAACAGTGGGTACGGTATGGCAAGGTGAGTTCCCTTGCAGTTCGCGTGATAGTCGACCACCACACCGCACCTTACGGCATGCGTCATCAAGGACGTCGAGCGGCACTTAGCCGGAATGAAATATTCCAGCAAGTGAACGGCGTGATCGTAGCAATCCATCAGAGCGCGGTCTATTACATATTCCTTGTAATAGACACTCAGATCAGACTGTCTCCACCCGGCCACCCTCCCCATTCTTCAAAACGGTCCGTACCAGAAACATGTAATAGCGACTGCTCGAGTTGAACCACTACGATAGAGTCCGTGCCGGTTCCCCTCGAGGCGCTTTATGTTTTCCAAGATTGTTGTCGCCTTGAATGATTTGCCTGAGTCGCAGCGTGCGCTTCGCACTGCGATTGAACTCGCGCGAGCCTCCAATGCGGAGATCGCAACGGTGTCCATTCTGGGAGATCTTCCGGCCTACACCTCGTTTGCCATCGTTGTCGATCCAACTGCTCCCGACGCGATAAAGGAATACCAGCGGCGAGCCCAAGATGAATTGCATGAGAAAGCATCACACTTGGCCCAGGAGCATGGAATTCGCGCGAAAGGCTCGATCGTAGAGGGGCGGGAGGTACAGGCGATACTTCATTTTCTTAAAGTTGAACATGCCGATCTGCTTGTTATTGGCCTTCATCAACACGATTTTTATTTGGCCCGTCTTTGGAGTTCCGTTTATGATCTCGCACAGGAAGCTTCCTGCAGCGTGCTCGGCGTACATTGAGCGCCGGTCAAGAGCGGGGTATTTCAGTCGAAATTGATTCAAGCTCCGGAGGCTTTATAGCATGAGTAAAAAATCGTTGATCATACCGCTCGTCGTCGTGCTCGCCGCTGCGGGTCTACTCTTCGGCATTGCAGGACACTTGACGGGATGGCAAGGAAACCGACCCGAACAGGTGACGGATGACGCCTACCTGAGAGCGGACATGACGCCTTTGAGCACGCGGATCTCCGGAACGATCCGCGAGGTGAACGTTAATGATTATCAGAGCGTCAAGGCGGGTCAGACTCTTATCGAGCTTGACGACGAGGACTATCGAGCGACCTTGAATCAGGCCCAGGCCGCCCTGGCCGCATCGGAAGCCTCTCTCGCGGACAATCAGGCAGCGAAGAGGATTCAAGATGCTCAAATCGACGCAGCCAAGGCAGGGATTCTCCAGGCAGAGGCCACTATCAACGCAGCCAAAGCCGGCATCGCCTCGGCCTCACCCGAACTCGAGCGTGCTTTGACCGAGTTGCATCGTCAGCAGGCCCTATTCGACTCGAAGGCGGCAACTCACCAGCAGTTGGAAACGGCCACCGCTCAGCAAGGCCAGCTCAGCGGGGCACTAGATGCGCGGAAAGCGGATCTCGCGCGCGCCGAGGGAGGCCTGGCCACCAGCCGGAGTCAACTCGAGGCGGCGAAGCGCCAACGGGAGGCGCTGAATACAAAAGATGATGTTTACAAAGCTGATATAGAGGCGAAGAAGGCCTCTATTGTCGTCGCCCAAGTGAATTTGGCCTACACGCGAATCGCGGCACCGACCGATGGAACGGTTGGAGAACGTCACGCCCTTGCCGGCCAGTTGGTCGCCCCAGGAACGCAAGTGATCGACTTGGTTCAGAGCGAAGTCTGGGTGCAGGCGAACTTCAAAGAGACTCAACTAACAAATATGCGGGTCGGCGACACAGCAGATGTTCGGATCGATACCTTCCCAAACCGGGTGTTTCACGGGAAGGTCGAGCAACTCTCTCCCGCCAGCGGTTCTCAGTTCGCGCTTTTGCCGCCTGACAATGCTACCGGCAACTTCACCAAGGTCGTTCAGCGAGTGCCCGTCAAGATTGTATTTTTTCCGGGACAACCTTATCTCGATCGGCTGCGGCCGGGATTCTCGACAGTCGTCACCGTTCACACCGGCAAGGCTGGAGGGCAATCGGACGGTGATCAATGACGGGTCCTGATGCCAACACGAAAGATACTCGCCGAGCAGTGACAACACACCTGTTGCTGGGGGTCGCCGGCGTGCTCCTTGGCGCATTCATTGCAACATGCACGGGCCGCTTGATGAGCGTGGGTCCGGCGGACATTCGAGGAGCATTGCATCTCGGAGTCGATGAGGGGTCTTCGATCAACACCGCGGAAATTCTGGAGCTGCAGATTCGCCAGCAAGCCTACACGTTGGCAATCTCTGACAGTTTTATTCTCCTGGCTACATGCTGCGTGGTTTGCCTCATGGTGGTTGCCTTCATGTCCAAAGTGCCAACTCAGTATTCGCAGGTCACTGCTGCACCAGTGGAGGCCAAATGAGAAGCACACTCCATGAAAGGGGACAGATTATGACATCAGCCTCCGCAGCACAGCGAGAGCTTCGCGCAGCAGCCAGGGTGGGTTTGTCCTTGGGACTCCTGGGTTCGATATTGGTCGCGACTTCGGTGGCACAACAATCCTCTGCAAATCCGATGCGATTAACGCTGGAGCAGGCGATCAATCTTGCCCTGAAGCAAAATCACTCTATTCACCTCCGCAGTCTTTCTGTCGATCAGATGCAAAGCAAGAAAGACGAAGCAAAATCCAACTACCTCCCTCAAATCAAGGCGAATGGCAGCGTACTCCACGTGACCGAACTCGAAGGCGTCGCAGTACCAGCAGGGACATTTGGTAACTATCCATCAACCGGGCCGGTACCCTCGAAACCACTCTTTATCGATCAAGGCTCTGCTACCTGGTACATAGGGGGAGTGGGTTTACAACAACCTCTCACTCAGCTCCTCCGCATCCACCAGGCGAATGTTGCGGCAAAGGAGGATGTTCTCGTCGCGAAAACGCAGCTTGATCAAACCCAGGACGCGATTGCACTGCAAGTCCGCCAGCTCTACTACAACATATTGATCAACCAAGAAAAACTGAAGGCGTCGCAAGACCAGTTGAGCTCGGCCCAGATCAAGGATGAGGAAAGCCGGAACGACGTAGCAAGAGGAAACGCCCTCGAAATATTGGCCCTTCAGAGCAAAGCGACCATCCTGCAGGCACAGCAGGAGAGCTTGACTTTACGTCTGCAAGGAAACGATCTTCGGCGTCAGCTGGCGGACGTTCTTGGACTCCCAGTCGATACCCCCCTTGATCTCGACCCTGGTGCGGCGGCGGTTGCGCTTGACGTTCCAACACGGGCTGATGCAATACGGATCGCACTGGACCAGAACCAGGATCTCAGAGCGGCTCGACAGACTCTAGTTAAGGCCCAAGCGGGCCTGGCCGCGGCCAAGGACGCCTACATCCCCGATGTGACAGCGCTCTCCCAGTACAGTTACCAGAGCGGAGTGCCATTTCTCGTCCATAATTTCGGAACATTTGGGTTTTCACTCAGCTACGACCTCTTCGACGGCGGGCGGCGCGAAGCCAAAATTCGGGAAGCCCGGAGCGAAGTGCACTCTGCGGAAGTTGCCGTGGACAAGCTGCGGTCTGAGATTGAAGTTCAGGTGCAAGGCATTTACGACAGAGTCGACGAACTCAGGCAGATGGTTGATGTTGCCGGACAGATTGTGAGGGTCCGAATAGAAGCGGCCAGGCTTGCCGATCGACAGTTTGAGCAGACTGCGGCGCTTAGTTCAGCTCGCAGTCAAAGTCACGCTGACATGACGAGCGCAACCGCATCGTTGCTGGAAGCAAGTTGTGGCCTCTCATTGGCGGAGGCAGACTTGAAGAGAGCGATCGGCCAGATGCCGCAATAGAGAGAATTTCATGCACGAGACAGTTCCGACACGAAAGCAGGTATGAACTCCATGGATAACACCTAACCAGTGTTTCGGCTGCGCTGGGCGGTTCCGTAATCGGCGCTTCAACTCCGGTCCTTAGCACTTTCGTTCTCCAACGAAGCCTGACACGGCGAGAGCTGACCAATCGCGAAATAGCTCAGCGCGAAGACCTATACTCGGAGTTCATACGTCAGGGAACCGCTTGCTACGCAAAGGCGCTTTCGCAGAGTCTGGAAAGCATTGACGAGATTGTTGCGATGTACGCCCTTGTGAATCGAATCGGGCTATTCGTATCTGGCAGCGTCCTTGAGGCAGCAGAAGCGTTTGTAAAGACACTTGTGGAGAAATACGGTGAAAATAATATGAGCATCGACCAAATCAAATCGGTGGCTCTGGAGCAGCATGCAGACCCCCTGAACGATTTCGCGCTAAAGCGCAGGGCGGAACTTCGCGAGGTCTACGAACGAGGGTCTTGGCGACGCGGATAAACTCCGAAGTTCATCCTTGACAAATTCCCTTTAGAAGGTCCACCAGAGCATCACCGTCAACCGGTTTACGGAAGAAGCCGACTGCCCCCATTTCAAGGTAGAACGATTCCGACTTCTCAGAAGGCTTTCCAGTGATGATAACGACTGGCAAGGAACTAACAGTACTATTAATGTGGTGAAGCAAGCCCAGGCCACTCATCTGTCGCATCTCCACATCAGTAATGACGCAAGAGCTTTTTTGCAGACCGCCTGACTCGAGAAACTCTTCCGCCGAAGAATAACCTTCAGCTTTATATCCGCAGGAGGCAAGTAAGTTTATCAGCGACTCGAGAACTCGGAGATCATCATCAACGACCGCGATCGTGCGGGCCTGCGCGCCCATTGAAACCTCCGCTCCTCTGCTCTCGTCCGATCCGTTGAAAATCATTCCGTGCAACCTAGGATGCTTCAGAAGACCCAAGATTTAGTTTGCTGGCGAGCTTAACCAGAGTTGCGAAAGAGTCGGCTTCCATTTTTCGCATGATATGCCCCCGGTGTATCTGCACGGTATACTCCGTGATTCCTAGTTCCCAGGCCGCCTGCTTGTTCAAAAGCCCACGTACCAACAGCGGTAACACCTGTTGTTCCCTTGGAGTCAAAGATCGGTAACGGGCGAGTAGACTTTCCTGTTCGAATGCAGCCAAACGAAGTCTCCGGTCCCGCTCGAGTGCCTTTTCGATACAGGCAAGTAGTGCCGTCTCGTCAATAGGCTTGGTGAGGAAGTCCATCGCTCCTCCCTTCATCGCCGTGACAGTGGACGGAACATCGCCGCGGCCAGTAATGAAAATAACTGGGATTGTCGTTTGCGCGGCTATCGACTCTTGCACTTGCAATCCATTCAATCCTGGCATTCTCAAATCGAGAATCAGACACGCACACGAGTCCTGTCGTTCGAAGGCGAGGAAGTCTTGTCCTGAAGTGAACATTTGAACCTGTTTGCCATTGGCCCGCAGGAGCGATGAGAGAGCGTCTACAACACTGGCATCATCATCGACGATGTAGACCATCTCCTTTGACGGCCCTATCCCCTGCCGGAGTGAGCTACTGATAGCTGTGCGCGTCATTGTCCACAAGCCTCTAAAATCTCGGCGCACCGCTTCAAAGCGCACCTTTGCGAAAAATTATATTGGGAAGGCATGACGAAGTCACCGACGTATCTTCAAATCAGGCATTACATCAATATGTAATTGCAAAAAGCCCCACTGTTCGGTCATGAGGACTTTCGAGGAAAATGTTTGTTCACTTCTCCATCACAACGAAGAGGCACTCCTGCCGTTCATCTTTTTCCTCCGGTAACGAGACGTTATTATTCGGATCCACTAGCTGCGGAAGGGCCGGAATACGCGCAATACGGAAGCGGCTGCACGAAAAGACGTTCAAGATTCTCTCTCGCGTGATTGAGGGAAAGCAGGATCGAACCGGCGTGGTCACATCCGTCGTGGACGGAGTTTCGTACCTGCAGGAGTTTCATACCAGCAATGCCAGATTCATACTTCAAAACAGGATACAAGGGTCCAAATGAGTCCCGTCGGGAGACAAATGCAGAATCGCAAGTTTGGTTTTTACCTCCTTTGCACTGTCATCGCAGCCTTGGGAACGATCATCGCAGCCTCCGTCGCCGCCGCTCAGGTTGCAGACGGGCCGTGGATGAATCCCAAACTTTCCCCAGAAGAACGTGCCGATATGGTTCTCAAGCAGCTCACTCTCGACGAGAAGCTGGCTTTATTGCACGGGAACGGGATGGCTCACGCGCCCCAGTGGCAGATGCCCCGATCACACCTTACCAACGGCGGTGCGGGGTACGTTGACGGCGTCAAGCGCTTGGGAATTCCTCCCCTAGTAATTTCCGATGCGGGCTATGGAGTGAGAGACAGCGGGGCGAACGGAAGGTATTCGACAGCTATGCCTTCGAGCTTAGGCGCTGCAGCAAGTTGGGATCAAGATTCCGCTTGCGACTTCGGCACTGTGCTTGGCCAGGAACTTCGAGCGCAAGGGTTCAACATGACGTTGGGAGGCGGGGTAGATTTAGTCCGCGAGCCACGGAATGGACGCAGCTTCGAGTATGCGGGTGAAGATCCACTCCTCTCGGGCACCGTCGTCGGCAACCTTATGAAGTGTGAAGAGGCGCAACATGTGGTCGGCGACATCAAGCACTATGTGATGAATGATCAGGAGACGGGGCGTTTCTTTGTGAACTCGGTCATCTCGAAGCGGGCGATGCAGGAATCTGATTTGCTCGCATTTCATATCGCCATTTCCATCGCGAATCCCGGTGCAGTGATGTGTTCCTACAACCGGATCAATGGCGACTTCGGTTGTGAGAACTCCTATACCTTGCGCGATGTGCTCGAGAAAGAGTGGGGCTTTAAGGGATTTGTCATTTCCGACTGGGGTGGAACACACAGTACGGAAAAGGCATCCGCAGCAGGTCTTGATCAGGAACAGCCTATGGCCGACTTCTTTGGTCCAAAGCTGAAAG
>Ga0210398_10006222_pt1 | contig 11018 bp, 9 predicted proteins | sample IncBWC4OmetaG_FD_161047 | JGI IMG/M metagenome (GOLD analysis project Ga0210398, IMG submission 161047) | Forest soil microbial communities from Barre Woods Harvard Forest LTER site, Petersham, Massachusetts, United States - Inc-BW-C-4-O | ecosystem: Environmental > Terrestrial > Soil >... | reverse complement strand
GAGCTTGCTGACCAGCACCCGGTCGCCTGGCAGCAGGGTGTTCTCCATGGACCCGGACGGGATGGAGAACACCTCGACGACGAACGCCTTGAGCACGATGGTCAGGACCAGCGCCGCGATGATGATGACGACGAGATCACGCCAGAAGGGGCGCGCGCGCCGTTTGCGCTTCGCGGTCTCCGGCGCGTCCTGGCCGGCCTGGGCCTCCGGTTCCGAGGTGTCCCGGCCGTTCTGGTTTCCCGGGTCGCCCGGTGACTGCTGATCAGTCACGCGCTCGAACCCCGGCGGCCCGGTTCGGGGCCATCGGTGGTCAGCCCTGCGACCCTGGTCAGCCAGTGGTGGTGTCCCTGCGCTCCTTGATCCGGGCGGCCTTGCCGCGCAGATCGCGGAGGTAGTAAAGCTTGGCGCGGCGGACACGGCCGCGGGTCACCGGCTCGATCCTCTCGATCGAGGGGCTGTGCACCGGGAAGGTACGCTCGACGCCCACGCCGTAGCTGACCTTGCGGACGGTGAACGTCTCGCGCAGTCCGCCGCCTTGGCGCCGGATCACGACACCCTGGAACACCTGGATCCGGGAGCGGTTGCCTTCCTTCACCCGGACGTGCACCTTGATGGTGTCACCGGGACGGAACTCCGGGACGTCGTCCCGGATCTGGGCCTGCTCAAGCTCGGCGATCGCGGTATGCATGGTGGAAATTTCCTCAGTCCTGGCCGGATGTGCGCGCGACGCACCTCCGGGATGTAAGCCTGGTTGCCAGGGAAACACCCCGGCGGAGTCAACGCCCGAACGGGCAGCGCTCCTTAGTGTGCCATATTTTCGCCGTGAACCGGAAAGCCAGCCTGGATGAGCACCGTCCGGTCACGCTCGTCCAGGCCGTCGCCGGCCGCGAGCCGCCGGATCAGGTCCGGCCGCCTGGCCGCGGTGCGGCGCAGTGCCTCGTCCCGCTGCCAGCGCGCGATCGCCGCGTGGTCGCCGGACAACAGCACCGGCGGAACCTCGTGCCCGCGCCAGGACCGCGGCCTCGTATAGACCGGCCCTTCGAGCAGCCCCCGCATCGCTCCGCTGCCCCCGCCAAACGAGTCGTCAGAAACCGACCGCTCGTTCCCCAGCACCCCGGGAAGCAGCCGACACACCGCCTCCACAATCACCACAACGGCGGCTTCGCCCCCCGCGAGCACATAGTCGCCGATGCTCACCTCATCCACAGCCATCCCCCGCGCCCGAGCATCATCCGCGACCCGCGAATCAATCCCCTCATACCGCCCGCACGCAAAAACGAGGTGCGACTCCCCCGCATAGGAAACCGCCATCTCCTGCGTAAACGGCACCCCGCTAGGCGTGGGCACAACAAGCCTCACCGCCGGGCCCGGCTCGGCGGGCGCCGTGGACGGATCCGGAGGCGACTGGATTTCGGCCACCAGCACCGCATCGAGGGCGTCCCCCCAAACGTCGGGCTTCATAACCATGCCCGGACCGCCGCCGAACGGCGTGTCATCCACCGTGTGATGCACGTCAGTCGCCCACCGCCGCAGATCGTGCACGCGGAACTCGACATCCCCGCGAGCGGCCGCCTTGCCGATCAGCGACACGCCGAGAGGCCCACCCGCGCCCGAGTCAGGCCCAAAATACTCAGGAAATATGGTGACGATGTCGATGCGCATACCGACCTCCCTCGGGAGATGGGCTCGTCTTCGATATCGCTGAAAGTTTGACCGCCTATGACCGGCCCAACTTTCAGCGTTAATCAACCCGAGAGCCGAGTCGCCCCGATTTTTGCTGTTATCGCGGAGAGCGGGGGCGCTGCGGCGTAACACCACAAGCCCACGCGACCCCACGCCCTGGAGTCAGCGGGTTTCCTGTAGGTCTATCAGCCCAGGAGGGGGATCGATAAGCAGCACGCCCGCTTCGACGTTGACCTCGGTCACGATCGCCTTCACGAACGGCACCAGGATCTCCCCGGAAGCGCCCCGGACGGAGAGCAGGTCCTGGCCGTGGTGCAAGACGTCCTCGACCACGCCCACGTCGGTTCCGTCGACGGTGCGAACGGCCAGCCCGACCAGTTCGTGGTCGCGGAACACGTCGGGATCGCCGGTTGGGGCGAGGGCGCTCGAGTCGACGCTCAGCCAGGTGCCGCCCAGTTCGCCGGCCGCGTCCCGGTCCGTGACGCCCTCGAACCTGACGACGAGGTCACCGGACTGCCAGCGCCAGGCCGCCACGGTCAGCGGGCCGACGTCCCGCGGGTCGGTGTCCAGCCGCGAGCCCACGGCGAACCTGAGCTCGGGCTCGTCCGTCCGGACAGCGACCACGACAGCACCGCGAATCCCGTGCGGGCGGCCGATCCGGCCGACGGTTACCTGCATGGACCGTCAGCGGACCTCGCCGGTCTCCAGCAGGTCGATGCGCACGCTCCGGTTCCCCGCCAGGGAACTGATCACCGTACGCAGCGCCCGGGCGGTGCGCCCGCCCCTGCCGATGACCTTGCCGAGGTCGTCCGGGTGCACGCGAACCTCAAGGACGTTGCCCCGGCGGAGCATCCGGCTGGCCACCCGGACGTCGTCCGGGTACGTGACGATGCCCCTGACAAGGTGCTCGAGGGCTTCCTCAAGCACCTCAGTCTCCGGAACCGCCATCGACAGCCTCGGCAGGCGCCGCGGCCGGCGCCTCGTCGGCGGCGCTGGCCTCAGGCTTGGGCTCGGCGGGCTCTGCCTTCTTCGGCTGATCCCTCTTGGCGGCGGACCTGGCCGGCCTAGCGGCGGCCTTCGTCTCCTTCGCCGCGAGGCTTTCCTTTACCAGCGAGTCGTAGCGCTCCTTCTTGTCCGCCTTCTCCCCGGCGATCTTCAGCGTGCCCTCAGCGCCGGGCTCACCCTTGAACTTCTGCCAGTCGCCAGTGATGGTGAGCAGGTGGCGTACGGGGTCGGTCGGCTGCGCGCCAACCGAGAGCCAGTGCTGGACTCGGGCCGAGTCCACCTCGATGAGCGACGGATCGGCCTTCGGGTGATACTTGCCGATCTCCTCGATGGCGCGCCCGTCCCGCTTGGTACGCGCGTCGGCGACGACGATCCGGTAGTACGGTTCCCGGATCTTGCCCAGGCGCTTTAGCTTGATCTTGACAGCCACGGCTGTGGTCTTCTCCCAGCGAAGTAGGTACGTGCGTCGGGCACCCGCCAGCGGGGAATGGCCGGCCGGACCGAACGATGGACCGGGCCGGCGGACGAGGAGAGGGCGCCACGCGGCCAGGTATCAAGACGCCATTCTGCCAGATCCCGCCGCCCAAGGGGTAATCATGCGGCCGCGCCCGGCGCCCTGCTCGACGAGAAGTCCAACAACCGGCTCTTCCCGGTGGGCAAGACCACAGCAGCCGTCGGCCAACTTTGTCGCTCCCTCACTGTGTCATTCCGGGTGGATAGCGCCCAGAATTACACATGAAAGGCCGGGGCGGCGTCACCGCCCCGCATGTGCGCCTGCCCAGGGAAGGGAGCAAACGAGTGGGACTCCACGAGGACGTGGTGGTGACCACGGTCGCCGAGGCTTACCTGAGCGTGCTGAAGGATCGCGGCGTCAGCCGGCTGTTCGTGAACGCGGGCACCGACTTCGCCCCCATCGTCGAGGCGTACGCGCGCCGGAAGCAATCGGGACTGGACTTCCCCGAGCTGGTCGTCTGCGCGCACGAGAACCTCGCCATTTCGATGGCCCACGGCGCCTACCTGGGCGACGGGCGCGTTCAGGCGGTCATGCTGCACACCAGCGTCGGAACGGCCAACGCGGTCTGCGGGGCACTTAACGCCGCGACAGACCGCATCCCCATCCTGCTGACCGCGGGGCGCAGCCCCCTGTTCGAGGACTCCGTGCTCGGGTCGCGTGACGGGAGCATCCACTGGGCGCAGGAGATGTACGACCAGGCGTCCATGGTGCGCGAACTCGTCAAGTGGGACTACGAGCTGCGCGACGGCTTCCAGGTTGCCGCGGTCGTCGACCGTGCCATCGACATCGCCACGACGGCGCCGCAGGCTCCGGTCTACCTGTCGCTACCGCGGGAGGTACTCGCCCGGGACGCGGCCGGTGCCGTGCCTGCCCCGCACAGCGCGGCGCCCAGCGATGCCGCACCCAGCGCCGACGCCGTCGATCAGCTCGCGGACCTGCTGGCCGACGCGAGCTTCCCGGTCTTCGTCACGGCGGCGTCGGGAACCGACCCTGGTACGGCGGCGGTGCTCGGGCGACTGTGTGACGACTACTCGATCGGCGTTCTGGAGTCCGGCCCGCGCCGCTACAACATCAGCAAGAGCCACCCCCTCCATCTCGGCTACGACCTGCGCGCGGCGTCGAACGCAGACGTGCTGTGTTTCCTCGACATGGACGTGCCGTGGATTCCGGCGCGGGCCACTCCGCCAGCCGGCGCGACCGTCGTCCAGTGCGGACCGGACCCGCACTTCTTCCGGTACCCGATCCGCACGCACCGGTCGGACCTGTCGGTCACCTCGAGCGTCGCGAACCTACTCACGGCGCTTGCGGCGGCCTTGCCCGCGCGAAGCGGCCAGATCGACAAGGGGCGCCGCTCGGCTATCGAGCGGGCCGCCGCGGACAGCCGCTCGCGGACCGGCGAACGCCTGGCCGCGGCGGGCCGCGCGGAGGGCCCGATCAACAAAACCTTCATGAACTGGGCGCTCGCTCAGGTACTGCCGCAGGATGGCGTGGTCGTCAGCGAGTACTGGGCGCGTCCCGAGCTGCTGCCGGACCGCGGACCGCAAAGCTACTTCGGCACCCCGCCGGCCGGCGGTCTTGGGTGGGGGCTGCCGGCGGCGATCGGCCTGAAGCTGGCCCGGCCCGAACGTACCGTGATCGCCGCCGTTGGCGACGGCGCCTACATGTTCGCCAACCCGGCCGCGTGCCACCACGCGATGGCGATGCACGACATTCCCGTGCTGACGGTCATCTGCGCGAACCGCAAGTGGACCGCGGTTCAGGCCTCCGCCCTTGGCATGTACCCGGAAGGTCACGCGGCCGGTGCCGGCCAGCTCAGCCCGCTGGCCGAACTCGGCCCGGCGGTCGCGTTCGAGCAGTACGCGGCGGCCTCGGGCGGGTACGGCGAGGCCGTTACCGATCGCGGGGACCTGGTGCCGGCTCTCACGAGAGCGCTGCACGCGGTCCAGGCCGAGCACCGTCAGGCGGTAGTGAACGTTTCCTGCGAGGATTGAGCATGGCAAAGATCCTCATCGAGATCGATGACGGTTACCTTGCAGCTGCCCAGCAGGCGCTGGGCACCAGGTGCAAGGAGGAAACCGTCAACGCCGCACTCCGGGAGGTGACCGCGGTCGCGTCCCGGCGGCGCGACCTGTACCGGCTCACCTCGGGTGCCCTGGCAGATCTTGAAGACGAGGACGTGATGCCCGCCGCATGGCGGCGGTAGGCCTTGCTCCCTGGCTGATTGTTCGAGCAGGCATGGACGCGGGGAACAATGTAAGGCGTGTTGCTCGCAGAACTCGCTGAGGTGTCCCGCGCGGTTGGGGCTACGCCAGCCCGGCTAAGCAAGATCGAGGCGCTTGCTTCGGCGCTGCGCGCCGCCTCCGCTGACGAGGTGCCGGTTGTCGTGGCCTATCTGTCAGGCGAGCTGCCGCAGCGGCAGATCGGGGTCGGGTGGGCGGCGCTTCGTGAGGCACCGAAGCCGGCCGAGGCGCCGTCGCTGACCGTTCACGACGTGGATGAGGCGTTCAGCCGGATCGGGGCGGTAACCGGGAAGGGGTCGGCTGGAGAGCGGCGCCGGCTCGTCGGGGAGCTTTTCGGGATGGCTACCGCCGGCGAGCAGTACTTCCTTGTGCGGCTGCTGTCCGGGGAGCTGCGGCAGGGGGCGCTCGACGGGGTGATGACCGAGGCGGTGGCGCGGGCGGCCGACCTCCCGGTGGCGCAGGTTCGGCGGGCGGTGATGCTGCGCGGATCGCTTCCCGCGGTGGCCGGGGCGGCGCTGAGCGGCGGAAGCGCGGCGCTGGCCGGGTTCGGGCTGCTGGTCGGGCAGCCGCTCAAGCCGATGCTGGCTTCCAGCGAGCCGTCCATCGAGGCGGCCCTCGCCAAGATAGGCGGACGAGCCGCCGTGGAATGGAAACTCGACGGCATCCGCGTCCAGGCACACGTCTCCGGCGACGGCGATAAAAACGTCCGGCTGTTCAGCAGGACCCTCGACGACATCACCGCCCGGCTGCCTGAGGTCATCACCGCGCTCGCCGCGCTGCCGGTCCGCGACGCCGTGCTCGACGGCGAGCTGATCGCGCTGCGGGCAGACGGGCGCCCGTATCCGTTCCAGGACACCGCCGCGCGGGCGGCGAGCGAGACGGCAGTGCAAAACCCGGTGCCGCTATCGGTGTTCCTGTTCGACGTGCTGCACCTCGACGGCGCCGACCTGGTCGACCTGCCGGACGAACAGCGCCACAAGGCGCTCGCCAGGGTCGTCCCCGCTCGCATGCTCATGCCGCGGCTGGTCACGGACGACGCCGACGAGGCCACCGCCTTCTTCAAGGACTCGGTCGCGCACGGCCACGAGGGCGTGGTGGTCAAGGCGCTGACCGCGCCGTACGCGGCCGGCCGGCGCGGGGCCGGCTGGATCAAGGTGAAGCCGCGGCACACTCTTGACCTAGTGATCCTCGCGGTCGAGTGGGGTCACGGCCGCCGTCAGGGCTGGCTCTCGAACCTGCACCTCGGCGCCCGCGACCCGCGAACCGGCGGCTGGGTGATGCTCGGCAAGACGTTCAAGGGCCTCACCGACGAGATGCTCACCTGGCAGACGCAGCGGCTGCTCGAGCTCGAGGACCACCGCGATGGCTGGACCGTCTACGTACGCCCAGAACTCGTCGCGGAGATCGCCTTCGACGGCGTGCAGCGCAGCCCCCGCTACCCCGGCGGCGTAGCGCTGCGCTTCGCGCGGGTGCTCCGCTACCGCGAGGACAAGCCCGCCGCCGAGGCCGACACGATCGACACCGTCCGCGCCCTCGCAATTTCATGATCACGAAGAGTTTTGGCAGCTACAGGGTCCGTCTCCGAACCCTGGCGGGATCCGGCCCGGATACCGAGGGCAACTTTCTATCGGTTCTGACCATATGTGACCGGTCACTCACCTTCGAAAGTGGTCATAACCGATAGAAAGTGAACAGGAGAGGCTGGTGTGACCAGGGGTGCGCGGCCGGGCTGGCCATCGGGCGCACCCACAGCTCAGAGACCAGGCTCTACAGCTTGATAGCGGGTGTTGTGGACCTACTTCTTCTTCTTGTTGTTGCGCTTGCCGAACGCCGCCGGGATGGTGCCCTGGGGCATCCCCCCGCCGGGCAGCGGAGGCAGGGCAGACGGGCCGCCGCGGAACCCCGCGAAGCCGTCTCCGCCGCCGGGACCGACGCCGGCCTGGGCGTCGCGCAGGATGTCGGCGAGCTCCTCCATCGAGGCCGGCGCCTGCTGGGGCGCGGCGGCGTTCTGAGCCGCCTCCTTGCCACCACCGGACCCGCCCGATCCCGCCAGCGCGGCCTTGCGGGGGTCACCGCTCTTGCGCTTGCCCTTCTTCGGCTTCGCCGCGGCCCGCGCCGCCCGCCGGGCACCGCCACCCATCAGCCCTGGCATGCCCGGCATCCCGCCGCCGAGCATCTGGCGCAACTGCTTCTGGCCCTCGAAGAAGTTCGTGACCAGCTGGGACACCTCGCCGACCGCCGTACCTGACCCGTTGGCGATGCGCAGCCGCCGCGAGCCATTGATGATCTTCGGGTTGCGCCGCTCGTCCGGGGTCATCGAGCGGACGATGGCCTCGGCGTGGTCCAGGTCCTTGTCGTTGATCTGGTTGAGCAGCTCCTTGTTCTTCGCCGCTCCGGGCATCATGCCGAGCAGGTTCTGGATCGGCCCGAGCTTGCGCAGCATGCCGAGCTGGTCGACGAAATCCTCGAGGGTGAACCCCTCGCCGGACATCATCCGGTTGGCCATCGACGTCGCCTGGTCGGCGTCGAACGCCTTCTCCGCCTGCTCGATCAGGCTGAGCACGTCGCCCATGTCCAGGATGCGGGAGGCCATCCGGTCGGGGTGGAACACGTCGAAGTCGGACAGCTTCTCGCCGGTGGAGGCGAACATCACCGGCTTGCCCGTCAGCGCCGCGATGGACAGCGCCGCGCCACCGCGGGCGTCGCCATCCAGCTTGGTCAGCACGACGCCGTCATAACCCACGCCGTCCAGGAAGGCCTGCGCGGTCGCCACCGCGTCCTGGCCGATCATCGCGTCGACGACGAACAGCACCTCGTCGGGCTCGACCGCGTCCCTGATCGCGGCGGCCTGCGCCATCATCTCCGCGTCGATGCCGAGCCGGCCCGCGGTGTCGATGATGACGATGTTGTGCAGCGTCCGCCGTGCCTCATCCAGCGACTGCCTGGCGACCGCCACCGGGTCGCCAACCCCGTTGCCCGGCGACGGCGCGTACACCGGGACGCCGGCCTGCTGCCCTATCACCTGCAACTGGTCAACGGCGTTCGGCCGCTGCAGGTCGGCGGCGACGAGCATCGGCGTGTTTCCCTGCTCCTTCAGCCAGAGCGCGAGCTTGCCCGCCAGCGTCGTCTTACCCGCACCATTGAGGCCCGCCAGCAGGATCACGGTCGGCGGCACCTTGGCGAACCGCAGTCGCCGGGTCTCGCCGCCGAGGATCTCGACGAGCTCCTCGTTAACGATCTTGATGACCTGCTGGGCCGGGTTGAGCGCCGCCGACACCTCGGCGCCGCTGGCCCGCTCCTTCATCCGCGCGATGAACTGCCTGACGACGGGCAGCGCGACGTCCGCCTCGAGCAGGGCGATGCGTATCTCCCGCGCGGTCGCGTCGATGTCCGCGGGGGACAGCCGGCCCTTGCCGCGTAGCTGCGAGAAGACCTGGGTCAACCGATCAGAGAGAGTCTCAAACACGCTTCCAGGCTACCGGTCCCCCAGGGGGGACGGGGGACGGGCAGTCCCCCGTGCATGGTGGACAGACTCTAACCGGCCAAGAGACGGCCGCGTACGTTCCGGATAATTTCAGGCGGAACTCAGCGCGGACAGCACCGCGGCGACGGTGCGGCGCCGCAAGTCCGGATCGGTGAGGAGCCCGCCGGAAGAATCGGTGACGTAAAAGACGTCGACCGCCTCGGCGCCGAGCGTCTCCACCCGGGCCGCGCGCACGTTCAGCCCGCACTCACCCAGGGCCCGGCCGATCCGCCACAGCAACCCCGGCTCGTCATGCGCTCGGACCTCCACCACCGTGGCGCTCTGCGAAGCCTCGTCGACAAGCGTCACCTTGGGCGGCGGAGCGGCGGCGCCGTGCGGCCGGGCGGCCCGTGCCCGACGCTCGAGCCGGTCCTCCACGTCCAGCCGGCCCTCGAGCATGCGCCGCAGGTCCGCGGCGACCAGCGCGGCGTCCGGCGGGTCGCCGTACTCGGGCACCACGCTGAACACCGTGACGGCGATCTCGCCGGACGCGGTCGCGTTGGCGCCGCGGACCTCCAGCCGGTGCGAGGCCAGCACGCCCGCAGCGCGCCACAACAGCCCAGGCCGGTCGAGCGCGACCACGGTTACCTCGGTGCCGTCGACGATCGCCGCTGGTCCGCCCTCCGCGACGAGCGCGAGCTGGTCCTGGCGCAGCGGCACGGGCTCAGGCATCGGCTCGCCGTCGAGCACGGCGCTCACCCGGCGCACCAGGTCAGCGATCAGGCCAGCCTTCCAGTCGTTCCAGGCCGCGGGGCCGGTCGCCAGCCCGTCCGCCACCGACAGCCCGTGCAGCAGGTCGAGCACCAGCCTGCTGCCCACCGTCGTCGCGACGTGCTGGAGGGTCATCGGGTCGTCCAGGTCGCGGCGGGTCGCCACCACCGGCAGCAGCAAGTGGTGACGGACCGCGACCGCCACCAGCTCGGAGTCCGCCTCGCTCAGCCCCACACGGCGGGCCACGTCCCTGGCGACCACCTCACCCGACACGCTGTGGTCACCGGGCCAGCCCTTCCCGATGTCGTGCAGCAGGGCCGCGAGCAGCAGCAGGTCCGGCCGCGCCACGTCGCGGGTGAGGGCGGCGGCGTTCGCCGCGCACTCCACCAGGTGCCGGTCCACGGTGAAGCGATGCAGCGGGTTGCGCTGCGGCCGGTTCCGCACCCGCTCCCAGTCCGGGATCAGCGCGGTCAGCAGCCCCTCCTGGTCCAGCGCCTCCCACACGCCGATCGCGGCCGGCCCGGCCCCGAGCAGCGTGAGCAGCGCGTCGCGGGCCTCGGCAGGCCACGGGACCGGCAGCGGCGGGCACTCGGCCAGCCTGGCGAGCGCCCGCGGCGCCAGCGGCAGGCCCGCCTGCGCCGCCGCGGCAGCGGCACGCAGCACAAGCACCGGATCACTCGCCGGCGCCGCGGCCCGCGCCAGCACCACCTCGCCCTCCTGTTCGACCACCCCGTCCGCCAGCGGGCGGCGCTCCGGCTTACCGCGGCGCATCCGCACTCCCAGGCCACGCCGGCCACCACCCGCCCGGTCCGTCTGCCGGAACGCGTGATCGACCGCGTAAGCCACCGTCCGCCCCGCGCCCGCGAGCTGCCGCAGCAGCGCGTCCCCGTCCAGCAGGCCGAGCGTGCGCGCCACCTCGTCCTGCTCCTCAAGCACCAGCCGGTCCAGGCGGCGCCCGGTCACCTCGTGCAGCACGTGCCGGGCATCCAGGATCTGCTCATAGGCCGCGCGCACCCGCGGCCCGGGCGCGGGAGCCACCCAGGCGGCGGCGATCGCCTGGATGGCATGCACGTCCCGCTGCCCGCCGCGAGACTCCTTCAGGTCGGGTTCGAGGAGGAACGCGAGCTCGCCATGCAGCCTCGTCCGCTCCTCATGCAGCTCCTTGAGCTCGGCCAGCCGGGTCCGCGCGTTGCTCCGCCAGTCCTCGAGCGCTCCCTCCCGCAGCCGGGTCGTGAGGTCGAGATCACCCGCCACATGCCGGGCGTTCAGCAGCCCGAGGGCAACCTTGAGATCGTTGCGGGCCACCCGCCTAGCCTGCGGCACCGTCCGCACGGCGTGATCA
>Ga0210398_10006221_pt1 | contig 11018 bp, 10 predicted proteins | sample IncBWC4OmetaG_FD_161047 | JGI IMG/M metagenome (GOLD analysis project Ga0210398, IMG submission 161047) | Forest soil microbial communities from Barre Woods Harvard Forest LTER site, Petersham, Massachusetts, United States - Inc-BW-C-4-O | ecosystem: Environmental > Terrestrial > Soil >... | reverse complement strand
AAAGTGAACGGATAGCCGCTGTTATCCAGCAGGGGCTGCAAATACGCGCGCCAGGCGCCGTTGTATTCGCAGTCGTCGGTGATGGAATCGCCGATGGCCATGATCTTGACGGGGTTGTTCGTGCTGTAGTTGGCGAGGACGATCTGCCCGTGTGCGGATGAAAACACGCCAAACAGCAGCGCACAGAAAAAAAACGCTCGCCGACAGGTGTGAAGGTTCATTGCTTTAAGCATGGCACAAATGGAGGTGAAAATAAATGCAATTCAGGAGGAGGAACTACAAGATGGTCAGCCGCCGGCCTCGGCGAAGCTGACGGGAACGGTGCCAAGCCCGACCACGGGTTCGCGGACGGCGCGCAAATCCACTTCGCGGCCCTTCCAGGTTGGCTCGCCGACGTGGTTCAGCAGACCGAGACGGTAGCGCCAGGAAATCCCGTAGTACGGATTGCCGGTGGGCCAGAAGGAGATGGCGTCCACGCGCGCCTCGCGGGCCATTTCAATGGCGCGTTCGATGGAGCGGCGACGGTCATTCCAATTAAAGAGGAGGTATTTCCATTCGATGAGCGGATGGGACAGGCCCCGGGAGTTGCGGTAATCCACGAGCGCCTTCATGTTGTCGTAGGCCTTCTCGAAGCTGCCAAGCTTTTCGTATTTCTTGAGCATGGCGTCATCCACGCCGGCGATGGAGAAGAAAAGATGGCTGGCGTACATGGCGGCCTCGCGCTTGGCGTCGCTGTTGAGGATGATGCCGTTGGTGGAGATGACGATGCGGCAGCGGGGATTTTTGGCGCGGATGATGGGGAGTTCCTTGCCGATGTTTGGGGAAAGGAATGGCTCGCCGAGATTGAGGTAAAAAAGCTGCTGGAGGCCAAGCTCGTGGACGAGGTCGGCCATTTTGGAAATTTGGTCGAGCGGCATCTGCCGTTGGGTGCGGATGAGGGCGGCGCTCTTGCGGTCGCAGCCGACGCAATCAATGTTGCAGCTCACGGTGTTCTCGAGGAGCATGCCGCGATAAGGCAGACGCACGGCCGGGAGGTCGGCGGTACCGCGGAAAGGCGAGGCAACGGGCGCCTCGACGCCGGGGGCGGTGGCGGTTTTCGCAAGCTGAGAGGTAAAAAAGTCGTTGGGGATTTTGGATCTGGCAATGCGCCGGAGGTCGCCGCAGCGGGTGCAGGCGGAGATGGGGATTTTACCGCGGGCCAGTTTTTCGCGGAAATCCTGGGCCACAGGGCCGAAGAAGACCTTGTCGAACGAATCCTTTTTCAGATCGCCGAGGTGGCCGGAGCCATCGTAATCCTGGCAATTGCAGGAGACGGTGAGGTCGGAATTGACGGTAATATTGTAATCAGACTCGCCGTGGAGGGCGGCGCAATAGAAGGCCTTGCCGGTGAGGCGCGCCTTGGTTTCGTAGAACGCCTTGAGGCCTTTACGAATGACGTCGCTGAGGAGCCAGTTGAACCGTCGTTTTTCTTTCTTCATCGCGCGCAGGAACTTGGGAGTGACTCTACGCGAAAAAGGGGCAAAAAGCAAGGTTTTTGGGAGGTCGCGAATTCAAGGCCGCCGCGGCGGCCAGTTATATGACAATCTGATAGAAGGCACCCGTCCTATGCCAGCGTCGCCCTGAAACCGTACCCAAATAATCTTGAAATTTGCCCCGGATTATGGGCACCATGCCACGTTCAATATTCTAGGGCTTTGCCTCACGGAGAAAGTCGTGGTCCAAGAAATGAAAGCATTCATCAAGGGGTTGGCTGGCGAAGGAATTGTCGCCCTTGCCATGCTCGCGACCGGGCTACTCGCTCCGCAAATTGCGCAGGCCGAAGGGACGCTTTATTTTTCAAATCTGAGCCAGAATTCGGCAGGCAGTGTGGCTGTCGGAAGTGATTCATGGATCGCGCAGGCATTTTTTCCGTCATTTAACCCCGGAGGGTATGACCTAAATTCCGTTCAACTCCTCATGGGTGCGACTTCTGGAAGCCCCGCTGGATTTTCTGTTTCAATTTATACAGGGCCTCGCATTCCAGAGTTCCTCGTTGGCAATCTGGTTGGTCCCGATCCGTCAGCTGGCGGTATTTTCACTTACAATGCGTCCGGCATTACTCTGTCGAGCGGTACTGATTATTTTATCGTCGTCACTGCGGCAACGCCACTTGCAGATGGGGCTTATAATTGGTCTGTTGCAGACACAACCAGCCACAGTGGCCAGTGGGGGCGTTCGGATGATTATTTTAGTTCTGTTAATGGTTTAAGTTGGTCTGCCTCACCCTCTCCAATCGATCTTCAATTCGCAATCTTTGCCACACCCGCTCCCGAACCGGGCGTCATCGGCTTGTTTGCGCTGGGCGGCTTGTTCGTTGCCTTCCAGCGCCGAAAAGCAAGGTTGGCTCAATGAAGAACCCGGTCATCTGCGGCATTTTTATTCTCGCAGCCGGGTTGCTCGTTCCCAAACTAGTCCAAGCCCAAGGCACACTCCAGGTTTCCAACCTGGGACAGACCCCAACCGGCAGTGCGGCTCTGGGGAGCGACTCCTGGATCGCTCAATCATTTTTTGTCCTAGCTAATAATCCGAATACCTACTCGCTTGATTCCGTACAATTACTGATGAATCCCGGTTCGGGGCAACCCAGCGGATTCAGTGTTTCCATTTATAACGTCTCCAACGGATCGCCACAAGCCGACCTTGGGACGCTTGCCGGGCCTGATCCGGTGGGCGGCGGCGTTTTCACGTATGCTGCATCAGGGATTACGCTTTCCGCCGGGAACTACGCTGTTGTCGTGACCGCTTCAACGCCTCTTGTGCAAGGCTATTATGATTGGAGTGCGGCAAACGGCCAGACACCAGGCAACGGGCTTGCTATCGATAACAATTATTTTAGCTCGACTGACGGTTCAAGCTGGACGGGCCATGTTCGCCAAAATGTTTTTCAAATGGCCATTTACGCCACACAAACTCCCGAACCGGGCGTCATCGGCTTGTTTGCGCTGGGCGGCTTGTTCGTTGCCTTCCAGCGCCGAAAAGCAAAGCCTTTTTAGAAAGTTCCAGTTGACACGGGGCACCGTGTGGCCGACGATGTAGATGTCGGTCAGGGGTCTTCCTATCGCGCAAGGCCCTGAAATGGTCCAAGGTCCAAAGCCCAGATTTTAAGTGACAGCCGAGATGATTTTGAGTCTCAAGTTTTCAGCCCGGAGGGCGGGTTTCCGCGCGGGCACCGGGCAAAAATTGCCGGGTGGTATGGATCGTAACGCTTATGATGAAGGGGGTCAGCAAAATTCAAAACGCGAAATTTAAAATTCAAAATTGAAGAGGAAACAGTGAACGGACAGGTTTGCGGCGAGACGCCACAAAGTGCTTCCGCACAGGCAATACCCGCGGGACGCGGGTGCTTGCTACCCCTGAAATGGCGGCGACCGACATTATCCGCGGCTTTTGGACGGCTGGCGGCGTCTCGAGATTTCAGGAAGCGCCGGAATGGGCCCAGAAAACGTCCGACGGGCCGGACTTCGGCGGGTAACGACGCATATCGTCGCATAACGACGTTTAATAAAATTTTCGAAGCAGGCCAATGGAAGGAGAAAGATATGAATCAACGTAAGTCGTTGATTTCTCACTTAACGAAACAGATGAGAAGGTCTGTCCATTCGCAAGTTCATGAGTTCAAGAATATTGCATCCCAAAACTAATGAGCCTTTGCAAGCGATTGGTTTCTCGCCGGTTATAGATATTTCCCGCCTCATTTCACGAGTTTTCGTGGCAGGGGATTATCCCTTCTCAACAAGTATATCAAAAGCGTAATATGCCCCGTGTTGCAAGCCATAAGTGGACGATGCCCATACGGGATTGCTACCCACCGGGGGTGTGCGTAGATTGGACAGCATATTCTGTGACGCAAATTATTGGCATCGTTATGAAGGACTGCTGCATTGCCATTGGCGGCGACAGCCGGTACTCCTACGAAAACGGCAAAGCAGATGACGGGCAAAAAAAAGTTTTCCGCCTGACGTTTGTGAACCAGGTTGAAGCGCTGATTGCATTCTGTGGGGTGGTCAATCCAGCAATCAAGGTGATAAAGCGAATAGAACATCTGGCCAGCAAAACGGAAGCAAAAAGGGTTGCCGATGTATGGTGTCTGGTCAGGCAAGCTATGACGGAATACAAGCAGGCTGAAATTGCCCGCAATAGACTTGCGAATAACACGGCAAAACAAGTGGAGCACTTCCAAAAGGAAAAGCAATTCTTCGCCTTTATGGTTGGCTTCTATGTGAAAGGCAATCCGCGTTTCAGGCCGCATTTGTTTACAACTGACATTGTCAATATCCAACACCGTTCCCACCCTCGGTACGCAACTCTCGGAAGCGGTGAAAGAGAATGCCGGGCGATCTTGAAAGACTTTTTTAAACATCCATCGCTTCTAAAATACAAATACAGTGTCCCGGTAATCATCGAAGCCTTGGAGCGCATCAAGGGCCAAAGGTTCACTTGCGGTGGCGCACTACAGGTCGGCACAATTGATGCGTGGATATTGGACCCGAAAACGCATTTGCCAAAGGCTCCGGTTCTGTTTGATGATTATGAGCGCAAGCCGCATTTTGCTATTCTGAAATGGTATCAGGGTGCTTTGAAGCAATTACGCGACCGCAGCGAAGCCTTGACGACAACCCTACTGGATAAACTGTACGATGACATCGGCGAAGCAACAGCAAAACACAACAAGGAACATGGCATCGAATGAAACCAAAGAAAATTGACCAAACCAACAAGCCGGAGTTTTTCAAACTGCTGAATCGCGCTGCTCACCCGCTGTCGCCATCAGCCTTGCAAACATCGGGGTCTCAGAGTGCCGGTGATTGTGCCGATAAGCAAACTCGTTCAAATACTTCTGCAAATGCTGCGAAGAAACGTGATGGAAAGTCCCGCTGATGGAACGCTTCAACTGTGCCCAAAACGATTCGATGCCGTTCGTATGAATGTTGCCGTTAACATATTTGCCTTCGCTGTGGTTGATGGTCTTGTGATTGAATCCAAGCGAAGTGAGCGAGCCATAACTTGGAAACTCATCCGTCATCACCGTTGTGCCGCGCTTGGTGGTTTTGCAGATGTTGGTCACAAGCGAACGGGCACTCACGTCCGGGGTTGCCTTCACAACAATCTTTCCGCCGCGCCGAAGGACTCCAACCACAGGAGTCTTGCCCGCCGCTCCGCGTCCGCCTTTGCCTTTGCGAACCCCGCCGATATACGCCTCGTCTGCTTCCACTGTTCCGCCGAACCGCTCTTGCTGCCCCATCGGAACATTCATCAACTGCCGGATTTGATGATTGATTCTCCAAGCGGTTTTATAGGTGACCCCGGTCTGCCGCATCAGTTCCATGGCGGATACCCCGTTGCGGCTGGCGGTCATCAGAAACATGGCGTGGAACCAAGTTTTAAGGGATGTAGGGGACTTATGGAAAATCGTCCCGGCAGTCGGGGCAATCTGGAAACCACACCACGCGCAGGCGTATTGGCGACGGCCCGTCATGGGGTGAAAGCAGCCCGCCTTGCCACATTTCTCGCAAGTCCCGCCGTTCGGAAACCGTTGGTCAAACAGGTATTGCAGGCAGTCGGCATCGGTCTTGAACTGCTCGTTGAAGTCCCGAACCGTGTATTTCGTATCTTTCATGCCTAAAACCTACCATATGAATTACTTGTTGTCAAGGGATAATTACCTGGTTTAAATGATTCGCGAAAGGCAGCGAAAAAGGCAGTTTTGCCGCAAATCGATGGCTCTTTCGGACCGGCAATAATTAAGAGAGAAGAGATTTCAGATGATGCGGGCGTGGCCCTTGCCATGGACGACTTCGCCAATCTGCCAGGCGGCCTGGCCGTGTGCGCGGATGAACTTGAGGACGGCGTCCGTCTGGTCGCCGGCAACAATCGCGGTCATGCCGATGCCCATGTTGAAGACTTCATACAGCTCGGCCTCGGGCACGCCGCCCTTGGCTTCGATGATCTGAAACACGGGCAGGATGTTCCAGGTGCCCTTGCGGATGATGACGTCGCAATTCTTCGGCAGGATGCGGGGGATGTTGTCCACAAAACCGCCGCCAGTGATGTGGGCGAGTCCCTTTATGATTGCGGATTTACTGGAACGCTCGCCCTCACCCCTGCCCTCTCCCCCAGGAGAGGGAGTACCGGCTCCGGCACCCGGCGATTTACCTGCACGCGCACCAACGACACCGCTCTTTTTTCCCGGCGCGCCCGCACGTTTGGAGTAATTGAGATGATGCAACAATTTTTGGATCAAGGGGCCGTAGCTGACGTGGACTTTCAGGAGCTCATCGCCAACGGTGCCGTCAAAGCCGTCAACGCGGCTTCCAGGCTTGAGCTTGAGCTGGTCGAAAAAGATTTTGCGGGCGAGCGAATACCCGTTGGTGTGCAGGCCGCTGGAGGCCAGGCCGATGACGGCATCGCCACGGCGGATGGTCTTGCCGTCGAGGATGCGGGATTTTTCGACGACGCCGACGATGGTGCCGCTGAGGTCGTATTCTCCGGGCTGATACAGGCCGGGAAGCTGGGCGGTTTCGCCGCCGATGAGGGCGCAATGATTGCGGGCGCAGCCGCGGGCGAAGCCGGAAATCAACTGGGTGAACACATGGGGCTGGAGCCTGCCGGTCCCGATGTAATCGAGGAAGAAAAGTGGCTCGGCGCCAAGGACGGCGATATCATCCACGCAATGGTTGACGAGGTCCTCGCCGACGGTGTCATGGCGGTCCAAGGCAAAGGCGAGCTTGAGCTTGGTGCCGACACCGTCGGTGCTGGAGACAAGGACGGGCTGGCGGTATTTTTTGACATCAAGGGCAAAGAGACCGCCAAAGCCGCCGACCTTGCCGAGGACTTCGGGGCGGCGGGCGGAGGCAAGGAGTTGCGGGAGGGTGGCCTTGACGCGATTGCCGAGTTCAATGTCCACTCCCGCGCCAGCATAAGCTTTTTGTTTCATCGAAAGGCAATACGAAATGGCTTCGATGCGCGGCGGTCAATGAAATTCTATCCAAGAATGGCGGGGTGGGCGTCGTTTCCCCTCTCCTCTCCTCCGACCCGGGAGAAGAGGGAGGGGCGACAACCCACACACCCAATACCTACAAGGCGGGCAAAGTTAAGGCAGGTTCCATGCGAGGTTGCGATGGCCTGCGAGAAAAAAAGTCGGGGTCGAACCATCTGGGCGCCCCCCCGTAATGCAGCGCCCAGATGGTATTCAACCCCACCCCCTAAAGCTTGGATCATGACGGCTGGCGCCGCCGCGCGCCGTTTTGCCGCCGTTCGCGGGGCCCTTGAGCCACGCGGGCATGCGCCGGGGAACCAGCCGGTTGCCGACGCCGAGCAGGCGGGCCTGATGATCACCCAGATACGCGTAAGATGCGGTGTATCCGCCGAGCCACTTGAAGGAAGTGTTCTGCGGGCCGTCCATTTTCATCCTTCCAGTCGGAGTAAATATGTAAAGTTTTCGCGCCATAAAAATAAACGCCAGAGACTTCAAAACACTAAGAGCAAACACAATGCCAACACGAAAAAGGCTGAAACACAGGGGTTTTATGCATCACCTCGCACGAGCAGTAGGGATGCACACGCAAAGCGCGTGAATCTCACACAGCACGAGCGGAAGCCGCAGATGACAGCGCTGATTTACGCGGAAGGTAGCGCAAAAAATGGAAAAGCCTGCATCGCATCGGCTCTAACACCAACAAAAGTCACGAAATTGTCACGCTTCGGCCATCCACTTGTAACCCGCGTTACGGGTAATCTTCAGCCAAGCCCGAAGACAATGCGGCGACTCAATTGCAATAAAATCCACGCAGTCATGGGGCGCGTATAGAAATGAAAAAAACGATTATTACTTGTGGCTGGGCGGCCTTGCTGGTGTTCCCGGCCGGGGCGCAGGTATCCCAATTTCAACCGGGCCACCTCGCGGTGTTGCGCGCCGGAGACGGCGTGATGGATCTGCATTTGCGACAAACGCCGATGTTTGTGGACCAGTTCGACGCGAACGCCAGCAACGCGGCCCCATCTTTTACGGCGCGCATTCCGACGAGCGGACCGGACGAGATCTTCATCAACGGCCACGCCGCCACGGAGGGCAACCTGACGCGGTCGGCAGACCACGCACTGCTGGCGTTTGCGGGTTACGGCGGGGTGGGCCTGCTCCAGAACGGCGGAACACCTTCCACGATGGACATTCCGCGCGGCGGTTGCACGATTGATGTTTCCGGAAAAGTGCACGCGTTCCTTTACGGCGGAGTTCCGGCGGGGACGAAGGCGAATCCCAGGGGCCTGGCCACGGACGGAAGCAATAATTTCTGGGGCTGTGGCAATGCGTCGGGAGCGATGTATTACAATCCGGTTGATCATAAGGTGCCCGAGCGATTCAGCGCGCTGCCGAACAGCCGCGCGGTCAGAATCATCGGCAACGCGCTTTACATGACCGTGAACGCCGCCGATGCCTATGCCGACGGAGAAAAGGCCGGCATTTACGGGTTCCAGCCTGATGCGCTGCCGCGAACCAAGGACACGGAGGTGGTTTTGATCATGCCGACAGCGGAACAGTACAAGAAGGTCGTTGGATTTGACATGAACTCAGCCGGAACCATCGCTTATACGAGCGATACGAGCGCGGGCATTCAGAAGTACGTGAAGTCGGGCGGCACGTGGAGTTTTGCGTATAATTTTGCGATACCGCAGGTCATTCCGGCGGACCAGAATAATTCATCGGGATGTTTCGGGCTGGCGGTGGATTTCGGCGGGAAAGACCCGGTGATTTATGCGACGACGACGGAGGGTTACGGAAGCTCGGTCAATTCGAACCGGGTGGTGAAGATTGTGGACACGGGCGCGAAAGCCCCGGTGGTCACGCTGGCCTGTACCGGCAGCACAAACATGGTGTTCCGCGGCATTGACTTCACGCCGGAAGCCAAACCCTCTGCCATGGCCGCCAAGGGGAACTGACCCGCGGCCATTTTAAACTACACCACTTGTCAGACAATCAATGATGGCCGCCGCCCATGCCAAGCGCTGCGGTTTGTCGCCGGTTGAAAGCGACCGCATCCGCGTAGCGAACGCCAGTACCACCAAAAATATCCAGGGCCGAGCCGATGGTGAGATCAATCTTCCCCTGCCCCAGCCGGGTGACTTCTTCCAGGTCGGCGATGGAATTTGCGCCACCGGCATAGGTGACGGGGACTTGTGCCCAGACGCCGAGGTTTTGAACGAGTTCACGGTCAATTCCCCCGCACAAACCCTCCACGTCTACGGCGTGAATGAGAAACTCCGCGCAACTGCCGGCGAACTGGTCCAGGGTCTGGCCGGTGACGGCAAGGTCGGTAAATTTTTGCCAGCGATCGGTCACGACAAAATGGTCGCGGCCCCGGCGGCGGCAGCTCAGGTCAATTACGAGCCGCTCCCGGCCGATGGCCTTGACGAGGGAATCGAGGCGGTCCCAATCCACGGCGCCATCGCGGAAGACCCAGGAAGTGACGATGACATGCGACGCGCCTTCTTCCAGGTAACTGGCGGCGTTGTCCAAATTGATGCCCCCGCCGATTTGAAGACCGCCGGGATAGGCGCGCAGAGCGGCCCGGGCGGCATCGTCGTTACCGGCGCCGAGCATGATGATGTGGCCGCCCTTGAGACCGTCACCACGGTAAAGTTCGGCGTAATAGGTGCTGGGACGGTCGGAGACGAAGTTGGTGCGCGGCGGTGCGTCGTCATCGGTGAGAGTGCCGCCGACGATTTGCTTTACCTTGCCTTCGTGCAGGTCAATGCAGGGACGAAACATCGGCTTAGATTACCCTGCCTGCGGGCGGGAGTCGAGAAGCGAAGCAAGGGCACCGCTCCTCGCGTCTCGACAAGCCCCGTTGGCGGGGCTTATGCTGTGGGGGATGCAACTGGTAAAAGAGCCGCTGGTGATTGCCGGGCGGGAGTTCGGTTCGCGCCTGATATTGGGCACGGGGAAATTTTCGTCGCCGGAAGCCATGCGCGACGCGCTGGCGGCGAGCGGGACGGAAATGGTGACGGTGGCGTTGCGCCGGGTGGATTTGAGCGGCAAAGGGGACCCGTTCGCGAACATTTTGGAGTTCATAGATCCGAAGAGATATTTGCTGTTGCCGAACACGAGCGGGGCGATGAACGCGGAGGAAGCCGTGCGGCTGGCGAGACTGGCCAACGCGGCCGGATTACCAAAGTGGGTAAAACTGGAAATTCATCCCGACCCGCGCTATCTGCTGCCGGACCCGGTGGAGACATTGAAGGCGGCGGAAATCCTGGTGAAGGAGGGTTTCACGGTGCTGCCATACATCAACGCCGACCCGGTGCTTGCGAAGCGATTGCAAGACGTGGGCACGGCGACGGTCATGCCGCTCGGTTCGCCCATTGGTTCCAATCGCGGCCTGCAAACGCGCGACCAATTGCGAATCATCATCGAGCAGGCGACCGTGCCGGTAGTGGTGGATGCGGGCATCGGCGCGCCGAGTCATGCCGCGGAGGCGATGGAAATGGGCGCGGACGCGGTGCTGGTGAACACAGCGATCGCCGTGGCACACGATCCCAACTGGATGGCGGTGGCCTTTCGCATGGCGGTGGAAGCCGGACGCCTGGCACGGGAAGTGGGACTGGGCGAACCACAGGAAACGGCCAGCGCGACGAGCCCCTTGACGGCATTTTTATCCGAACCATGAAAAAGACCACCCTGCCCCTTTCACGTGTGCGGCAAATATTGTCCGCCGCCGCCAAAACCCGCGCGTTGGTGATCGGCGATGCCATGCTCGACCATTTTGTCTGGGGTCACGTGGGCCGGATTTCGCCGGAAGCGCCGGTTCCGGTGGTGGATTTCACGCGGGAAAGTTTCATTCCGGGCGGCGCGGCGAACGTGGCGCGCAACCTGGCGGCGCTGAATGTGACGACGGAGTTGTTCGGCGTCGTGGGACAGGACACGGCGGCGGCGCAATTGAAGGAGTTGTTGCGCGAGCAGAAGATTGGCTGCGAGGGCTTGCTGG
>Ga0210398_10006218_pt1 | contig 11020 bp, 9 predicted proteins | sample IncBWC4OmetaG_FD_161047 | JGI IMG/M metagenome (GOLD analysis project Ga0210398, IMG submission 161047) | Forest soil microbial communities from Barre Woods Harvard Forest LTER site, Petersham, Massachusetts, United States - Inc-BW-C-4-O | ecosystem: Environmental > Terrestrial > Soil >... | reverse complement strand
AGGCGAAGGCAATGCCGCCGGTCCAGCGCTGGGCCGTATACATCCAGTTGCCGGTCCAGGGATATTCCATCGTATTTCCGTCTCCGCGGTACCAGATGTAGAAACCGTAGAGTGCGTGGAACGCGATTGGCAGCCAGATGCCGAACAACTCAAGAAAGAAGACCAGCGGGAGATTTGCGAGAAAGCTCACCTGCCGGGCATATGCATCAGGCCCGCTGATTGCCGTGGAGTTAGAAACCAGAATGTGTTCGAACAGAAACGCGCCCACGGGAACGATTCCGGAAAGCGAATGCAGGCGGCGCAATAGAAATGAAATACCCTTGCCTGCGCGCAGGGGCGCCACTCCGTGGTCCACTTTTTTCGCTACAATGGGAGCAGTAGAACTGGCTGCTGACGCCACGAATCGCTCCTTATGAATGCCTAGTCGTCCAGTTATTAAGCTCTGCTTGTTCGTTCCACAATGACAAAAGAACTTTTTATTATCGGCGGCGAGAGAAGCGAAGTCAAGGTAACGGGGCGGGTGGGCTTGAGCCTTTGCGTCGAAATAGCAACCCCAATCCGAATGCGATTGGCCAATAGATCAGGGCGTTTGCCGCGGCAAAGACAATGTAGCCTGCGACATGATGCTCTGGACCAGAGTGAATGCCCCAAATATTTACGTAAGCAAAGAAGCCCGGCAACTGCAAGAGCATGAGCACTTTTGAATTGGTCGCTCGTTCTAAGACCAGCAATATGACCGCTGCCACGATACTTCCCAGAAGGGATATAAGAAGACGTCTTCGGAGTGCCAAGCTTCCATCCATGTAGCCCCGCTCTCGGGCGGCGTAAGTCGATTCTAACCATTCCCGCCGGCGTCACACCAACGTAAAAGCTCGCGGAACGCCGCGCCGCGATGGCTGTACTTGGACTTTTCCTCGGCCGTCAGCTCGGCGAATGTTTTCTTAATGTCCGGAAAGTAAAACAACGGATCGTAGCCGAAGCCATTCTCCCCACGCGGCGCGTCCAGAATGATTCCCTCGGCACTGCCGCGAAATGTAGCCAGCGTCTTGCCGTCTCGAGCCGCGGCTAGCACGCAAACGAACCGTCCAGCGCGCTGCGCCTGAGGAACGTCCTGAAGCTCGCGAAGAACCCGTGCGTTATTGGCCTCGTCATCCGTGTTCGCGTCGGCCTTGTCAGGCTGGTCGGCGGCGTAGCGCGCCGAGTGCACTCCGGGGGCTCCATGCAGAGCATCAATCTCCAATCCTGAGTCGTCGGCCACAACCATTTCTCCGGGGACATATCGGCTGTAGGCCTCGGCTTTTTTGCGCGCGTTAGCTTCGAACGTGAGTCCATCTTCAACCACCGCGGGCAGGGAAGAGAAGTCAGGAATGCCTGCAATCTCGACTCCGTGTCGCAGAGCAGCGCCGGCAAAGTCCCGAAGCTTACCGGGATTCGAAGTCGCGATGAGAATTCTTCGCATCACCATTTCATCGTAGCAACCAAAGCGAAAGCTGATCCGCTGGAAGATGGAAGCTTCCACAACACGAAAGCCAAAATCAAGGCGAGCAGTGAGATCCACCCACCTGCCGTGCGATCCCAGGTGCGAACGAAGTTGATCTGCACTTGATTTGCACCCGCCTCGACGGGAACCAGCATCTGCCCCGTGCCCTCGCGCGCGCCGGGCTGCACCTGGCGCCCATTCACGCTAACCCGCCATGCGGGATAGTTGAACAACCGCAACGCCAGATTGTCCGGGACTGACATTTCCGCCGTGAAGAGTTTGAATTCGGGAGTCCACTGAGAAACATGAATCGCGGCGTGGGCCGGTCCATCCACCACCACGCGGCGAGCGTCTTTTAAGACCGACGAAGGATCAGCGCCAACCGGAGTGTATTCGTCGACACCCTCGTAGCCCTCGCCGGTCGCCATGTTGTCCTGCATTTCGCGCAGGTCGCCGGCGTTATCCCACCACGGTGGCTGGAAGTGATGCCATCCGAAGGCGAGCACGCCCAGCAGGGCCAGGTAGAACGATACGCGAACGGTCCACCGCCGCAAACCCAGCACGCTCAGCAGAGCGAAGGGAATGCCCAGACACAGCATCCAGCGCCAGGGGAATTGCATGTACTGCAGTTTGGGGAGAATCCTCCACAGCGCATTCGTGATCGAGAGCATAAGCACCGAGCATGCCGCGGCCCACGCCACAAGCGAATACCAAAGCGTACGATTGCGGCGGCGCCAGCTGCGTGCGCCCCAGGCCGCAGCAACCGTCAGCAAGATTTCGCCCACCGCAATCCAGGAAATCAGGTGGTTAAAGGCGTCGTGATCCGCATCGGTGGTGTGGATAAACAGAAAACTGTCTTGCGGCCGCGACCCGGCAGAGACCGCCTGCGCGATGGTGATCCACTTCTGTTCGTAAATCACAGGCAAGAGATAAACCGCAGCCAGCGCAGCTCCAAGGACTGCGGCGACCGTCCCCACCAGCAGAACACGCGCCGAGCGCCGCTGCCATGCAATCAGCAACATCAATAAGGCCAAAGAATAATGGATCATCAGCGCCGCCGGTGCGTTAATCAGCCATGCAGAGGCAAGCAGCAGCGCGAGATAAACGATTATGCGGCGGCCTTTTTCGTCTGCCCGCAACATCAGCAAGAGCAGCAGCGGCAGCAAAGAACTCGCCAGAAGCTCGGCGAACGCACTCCGCCAATACACAATCACAAGGTGATATGGATTGACGGCGTACAGCACCGCTGCGAAGGCTGCGTCGCGCCGGTCAAGCCACTGCCGCGCCAGCAGAAACATGCACACGCCCGCAGCCGACAAGGCAAGCCAGATATAAATGCTCGCGGCCAGCGTCCAGGGGAAGATTGCGCTAAGCGCCGCGCCTAACGCCCACGAAGCCGGGGGATAGAAGATGAAACGCGGCTCACCGTAGGCGAAGTTCGCCAAGGCCGCCCAGCGCGGATAGACAATACCCAGCTTCCATTGCGAGAGAACTTCCAGCCAAGAGTACAAATGAAATTCCACATCGTGCCCGGAGGGTGTGCCGAGGAAGAAGAACGGAATTTCAACCGCGAAGGCCGCAACCGCGATCGACATAAGCGGCGCCCAGGCCAGGCCGCTGTGGCGTTCGTCGCGCGCGACGTTTCTTGGAACATTTCCAGAGTCGAGCTCGTTTCCGGATTTTATGTTTGCCGCCAGCTTCGCTCCCCACCCGCCTGCCCGCCCAGTCGCCGTCTCGTGTCGGGTACATGTTCGCACAAGGGCGAAAACAGTGCACGGAGGAGCTTATCCCCGGGTCTCGCATTTCAGGCAAAGCTGGACGGGCCAACTGGCCGCCGGATTTAACCTAGATTTAATATTTTTGAAACCATGACGCAACAGCGATCAGCTACCGTTCTCGCAATGGGGTGGAACAGACCGCGGAAGGTGGAGGGCCCGCGTCAGAGACGGGACGCGGGTTCTTCGCCCTCCGAAAACAGTTCGCCCGAGCCTCTCGCACGCTCCGCTGCCTTCGCTGCCCAGTACTCTTCCTGCCCTTGAGCTGCTCCGTGAAGTCCCCAAGCCACCTGCCGCGAGAGGTGTGATTTAAAGTAACGGTTTAATATTACAGAAGCATGACGGATCGCAGGGAAAACCGGAGTGGACAAGCGACAAGCTAGGTCGCGACACTCTCGCCGGAACGTTGTCGGCGAAGTTCGTCGAGGAAGTTGTCCTGTTGCAGAGAGGACCCTTGGCGCAGCAGTTCGAGCAACGGATCTTCGAGCGGCTCCGCGGCCGAGTCGTCAGCCCCTTGCGCGCTGTGCTCGAATTGGCTGAGGTCCGCGGTTAGAGCGCGCGGAGAAATAATCAGCTCCGGCATGGATTCCGGGCAGCTGCGAAGAAAGTTAATCAGATTTTCCACCTGGGCTCGTTGCTCCGGCGTACGGGAAGGGAATTCCAATCCCATGCCGTGTCCAGGATGCGTGACCAGCACCATGCCTTCGGTGTGGACCGCCACATCTCCGCTTTTGAGGCAGAGGTCGACCAGCGCCCGTTCCGGAAACGGCGATTCACTTTCCAGATAGCAACCGCCCAGGCTCAGATCGGTGAGCTTACAGTGGGGCACGGCCTCGTCGGGACTTGCGCCGTTCATCACGGCGGCGGCATGCAGCCAGACTTTTAGCTGAGCCTTCATCGACTCTTCCAAATCAAGAAAATGGACCCCCGTTTGTCCGTTCGGGTTCGCCCATGCCACCTGCCCATGAGCGTCAACTTCAAGGCTTCCATCTGGCAACTGAAAGCGGAAATTCAGCAGCGATCCCGGAGCCTGTGGTTCAGCCGTGAGAACGTCCATGCCGGTTTCGCTCAGATCAAGCAGAATGCCCTCGGCTTTGCGAGTGTCCGGCAGCGTGATTTCCACAGGAGCCTGCACCGGAACGCGGTAAGCGCGCCGGCGTTCACGATTTAACAGTGCGGCCACGGCGCGCAGGCCGGCTTTGGCCTTGTCATCGGAGAGTGGCTTGTACAGGACGAAGTGCGCCCCGTTGCTGAGAACCGCGCGTGCCTTTGCGGGCTCCGAAACCAGCGCCACGCTGACCGGCGCGTCGCCCGAATTCAGCCTGCGGGCCTCATCCAGCACTTGACCAGCAGCGTCGGGGTCGTCGAAGTCAACCACCAGAGCATCGAACCTCTGCTGCTGCAGACGGTCGATCGCGGTAGCGAGATCGCTGAAACGCTCCACCACGATCCCCATGGCCGGCAGAACCCGGCCCAGGATCTCGGAGGCAGAATCGTCAGTCGAAACCAGCAATGCCAGAAGGGTCATAACAAAATGCTCGCCCTACAGCGGCGAGATTATGGCCAGCGAGGTGCCGCAGGCCGGGCTGCCTTGGATGCCGCCGCGCCTGAACCAGACGCGCCCGCCTTGGCCGCCATGCTGTCGGAAGTCTCATCGACTTCCATCAATACTGCGTTATCCTCTTCGTCGTTTTCCGCGAGCAGGGGAGCCACTTCACGCAGCTTCTCCGCCGCCTGCTGGAGCATCTCAATCTGCTTCCCCAGTGCCGCGTACTTGGTCTGCTTCTGCCGCAATACCTCATGAATATCCTTCATACGACCCCCTGTGGAGAATGTAAGGAGGGGGACCAGTAGGGGTCAACGGTAATCCCAGCTTAAGGGTTACTGCGGTAATCGCAGGTGGGATCAGGAACAGGCGAAAGGGAATTGAAATGAAATGGAAAGACCGCCGGACTTCGAATCCGGCGGTCGATTGGTTGAAGCGGAGTGACTTGCCCCCTAATCGCCCGTCCCGGTCAAGCTTACCGTTGGGTTTTGTCCACCATTGGTGGTCACGGTAAGTGTTGCGGAGTAGGCGGCCGCCGCAGCTGGATCGAACTGGACCGGCAAAGTGCAGGTCTTACCCGGGGCGACCCCGGAACCGCAGGTGTTCCCAGTGGTCAACACCGTGAACTCCGCGGCTCCCGTTCCTGAAACCGCAGTTTTTACTGTCAAGGACGCGATCTTTCCGACATTCGAAACCGTGACGTTCAGCACTTTTGTGGTCGCATGCGTGATGGTTCCGAACGCCAGCGTGGTGGGGGTTACCGTGACATCGCTGGCGGCCGTGCCGGTAAGCGGAATCACCGGACTCGAACCGCCGTTAGTCGTCAGCGTCAGTGAGCCTGTGTTGCTGCCCACTGCCGAGGGATTGTACTCCACCGGCAGCACGCAGCTTGCTCCTGCAGCTACGCTGGCAGTGCACGTCTTGCCCGTAGTCGAGATCGAGAAGCCTGCGCCCGTAATCGCCTCGGCCAGAGTGAAGGCCGCCGTGCCGACATTGCTGATGGTCAAGTTGATGGTAGACGTGGTTCCGTACGAGATCGTCCCGAAGGGAATAGATGAAGCTGAAATCTTCACCTCGGTACCAGTGCCCGTAGCCTGCGCCAGCAGCGGGCTGGCCGGATCGTTGCTCGCGACCACCAAGGTGCTCTTGAAGCCGCCAGTCGCCTGCGGGTTAAAGGTCACAATGATGGTGCAAGTCGCCTTGCTGGCAAGCGGCCCTCCAGCCACCGGGCAAGTGCCGCCCGTGATCGTGAATGCCGTTACTGCGGTGAGGTAGATCTTCGATAGCGTGACCGCCGCGCCGCTGTTGGTCAGTGTCAGCGTTTGAGCCAACGGGGTCTTGAGCGGCACAGCACCAAAAGCGGTTGACCCGCTCAGCGCGAGGCCCGATCCCGTTCCGCTCAAACGGATTATGTTCGGATTCGCGGCGAAGAATGCATTGGAGGCAATCGTCAAAGAGCCATTCGTTTTACCGGCGGCTGTGGGTTGGAAATAGACGTCGATCTCGCATGTCTGCCCGGTAGTAAGGCTTTCACCCGCGCAATCATCGATTTCGCTGAAGCCTGCGGTGGTTGTGATCGAGGAAATCGTGATCGGCCCAATCGCGCTTACCGCGACGGGTTGAAAGTCGCTCACTGTACCCGCAGGTTGGGTTTCGAAAATCAGGTTCCCCGCTGAGAGGCCATAGCCAGCAAATGGGGTGACCTGACGTATGCGCAAGTTATACTCGTCCGCCACATAAGTATTGCCCGTGCTGTCGCGGGCTATCTGCGCAGGCAAGTAAAACTCTGCCTTCAGCGCAGGGCCGCCATCGCCGGCGAACCCGGCGGTATCCAACGTACCCGCGAAGGTAATCATCTGGCCGGTAGGGGTTATCCAGCGCAGGAGCTCATTGTCCGTGTCCGAAAGGAACAGGTTTCCATTCGGATCGGAAGTCACATAGCCGTTCGTGATCTCGTTGCCAGTGGATGGTCCGTCTCCGGTGTAGCCATATGCACCGTCTCCCGCGACCGTCTGGATGATTCCTGTCGCCGCGACGATCTCGCGCACACGGTAGTTGTTCACATCCGAAAAGTAGATGTTTCCGGCCGCGTCTAAAGCGATCGAATTTGGGTTCCTGATCTGCGCCTTCACAGCCGGCCCGCCATCTCCCGAATAGCCGCAACCAAGCGTTGGGCCACCCGCAATGGTGCTGACCTCCTCGGTCGAAGCCGTGATCTTGCGGATCGCGCAGTTATCGTAGTCGGCAATATAGAGGTTGTTTGCCGCATCAGCCGCGACACCGTAGGGGATATAGAACTGCGAGTCCACTGCGCTTGAATTGGCATAGCCGCAGCCCTTGAGCGCGCCGGGCGATCCGCCGGCAACCGTGGTGATATCTCCCGAGGTATTTACTTCGCGGATCGCGCAGTTCTCGGAGTCGGCGATATATATATTTCCCTTGCTGTCTTTGCCAATCCCGATTGGGTAATACAAGTCCGTGTTGGTCGAACTCGCGGTTCCTCCGTCGCCGGCAAATCCACCGACGCCGCTGCCCGCGAAGCCACTGATTTCATTCGTTGCGCTATTCCATACATACACTGCATTTCCCTCATACCCGCCCAAATATACTTTTGTGGAGGTGGGATCGGCATAGATACCCATCGGGTAATAGAGAGAGGGAGTTCCGCCGGACCCCGTCAGTCCAACTGGGTCCGAGAAGCTCACCTGGGTTCCACCGTTCGGCCCCCATCCGTCGATCGTGCTGATGAAGGTCGTACTCTTCGTCACTTCGCGGACGCGATTCGACCCGTAGTCGCCGATGTAGTAATTGCCAGTCGTCGAGTTGTACGCCAGGCCGACAGGATTCATGCAGGCGTTCAGCACCGGCCCACCATCGTTGCAATAGCCGCCCTGTCCCTTCCCTGCGATCGTTGTGATCGTTCCCGGCTTGGGAACGGCTGATGTATAGGTCAGAGTAAATTGCCGTACTCGAGCATTTTCGTAGTCCGCAATCCCGACGGTCGTCGTAGTTCCGCTCACCGAGACGTGCAACTGGTAGGGTTGCCACAGTTGCGCGCTCAGCGCGTTGACGTTATCCGTGAAGCCGCAGCCCAAAGAATAACTGCCGGCGACCAGGTAGATATCCTTACTTGACCCAACCACCTCACGTACCACACACCGCGAATACTCACTGATGAAAATGTTCGCCGGCGTTACCGTGGTGTCAAGGGCGATTCCCGTCGGGGAGCAGAGCTCTGCGGATGTCGCGGCCGCCCCATTCCCGTAGGGTGCCACGCCCGTGCAGTTCGTCCCTGGTGTTCCCGCCACCGTACTGATGGTTCCAGTCGGTGCGCCGCCGGCGACTTTGCGGACAAGGCCGTTACTGTAGTCCGTAATGTATAGATCATTGGTGGTAGGGTTGATCGCTAATGCGCTCGGATAATACATCTCAGCCTTATTCGCCGCCCCACCATCGCCCGCATAGCCGCAAGTCGCATACGGATTTCCGGACGTCGGGACAGTTACCAGACCAGCTATCGTAGTGATCACGCCGGAGGTCTGATTAACCTTTCGCACCAGGCAGTTGTCGGTGTCCGCGATATACACATTCGCAGGACTAGCCGAATCCACCGCCACACCCCATGGAGTGGCGAGTTCTGCTTTGACCGCTTGTCCCCCGTCCCCGAAATAACCAGAGGTGCCAGTTCCGGCAACCACGGTTTCGGTTCCGGTGGTGCTGATCTTGAAAATCCGGTGCTGAGCGGACGCCGCGACGTACACATTTCCCGCTGCATCTACCGCGACTTGGTAGGGATTGTATAAGTTGGCGTTGACGCCGGGGATGTTGTTGGGACCCCCGCCGACGACCGTATTAACCACATCTTGGGCGGCTGCCGAATACATCATGGCGCAGGCCCCTAATAGACAGAATGCAAATTTCGTTAATGTCTTCACAATATCCCCCATTTCGTCGACTAAAACCTGTTTAAGCGCAAAACGTCTCCACTAACTGTGGCGCCCACGAGCAACTTCTGCTGGCCCTCTTTCCGGAAGAACGACTTGAAGGCCTCCGGCCACGCCGCACACCGGTGAAAACGGACTTAGTCGGTCTTCCCGCTAGGCGGTTCGACCTCGTAGGCCAGGATGCTCACTGCCACCGCGGACTGTCCACTGGGCACTAGGAACTGGAGCCTCGGCGCATGACCGCGTCGCCAGTTCGCGTATTCCGCGGCCGAAATCGTGAGTGTCTGGCTAACTGTAGCCTGGCCTATTTTGGGGAGCGTCTTGATCGCCGCGAATGATCCGATGAGAACCGGATTGGGTTCCGAACTCAGAACAGCGACAATGCCACCCTTGACATCGGTCTTGCCAGGGTTCAACAGCGTCAGCGTCATGGTCACACTCACCTCGCTGCCGTTTTCAACCACATTGCTGAGCTGGTAATGGCCCGCAAATGTGGTCGCGGCCGCTGCTGTGAAGTTAGCGCACACAACAAGAACCGCAAGACTCACAACGACACGCACAAAGCCACACCTCATACTTCCTCCTTGAAATCGTTTTCGTACCAGGCGTTTTACCCCCGTGATTAGCGCAGAGCGCTGGCCTTTACGAGGGACAGTTCTTTGATCTCGTTTGGCAAGCGAATGTTTTTGTTGAGCTGGAAACGATGACTTCAACTAACTGTTTTTTTACTGACCTTCTCTCCGAGCCTGCCGTCAGGGGGGACGGCGCCGGAGAAGACGACAAGACAACAGCTTCCTAAGGCGGCGCCAATTGTCTGCTGGCGGCCCAACCTTGTCAAGATGAACGTTTTTGCACAGTCGCCTCGGAACGCGACCCAATCACGTCCCGCAGACGCCGGGACAGGTTCGTGGCCAGAGACCGGTAGAAGCGCGACGCGAGGTGGGGAAACAGCTCAAACAGGCTTTGCAACGTGGGATGGTCGAGATGATAGGCTTCCACTTCACCGTCGGCGACTACGTTGGCGCTGGCCGCCGCATCTTCCAGAAATGACATCTCCCCGCAAATTTCACCCGGCCCAATCACCGGAGTCGGACTTTGCGGAGGAATTTGCACTCGCGCGGTTCCTTTAAGCAGAAGAAAGACTCCAAAGCCCTTCTTGCCCTTTTGAACCAGGACTTCGCCCTTCTTGAATTGGACTCGGCTCGCCTTGTCGGCGACCAAAGCCCAATCGTTTGCGGTGAGATAGATCAAACCTTGTTTCGACGACGACAGGATAGATACATCCTGTTCGATGGCTTTCGACATGGCGCGGGACCCGAGTTCCGGAGAACTTCTCCGGTCAATGACAGAAACATCATCCAAGGCAACAACAGGGCTGCCCAAGATTAACAGAAAATCCCAAGGGCGCAACCCAACTCGCCACGCGCTGTTGTCTACCAGGACACCCACCCCGATCCGCGCCACGGTTCGCGTTGCAAAGAAACCAGAAATCAAAATCAGATGAACGAAAAGAGGAAAGAGGAATGGTGCGCCCTGAGAGATTCGAACTCCCGACCTTCTGGTTCGTAGCCAGACGCTCTATCCAGCTGAGCTAAGGGCGCAGACTTGTTTGGGCAGGAAAAACTTTCTTAAGAATTATAGCGGAAGACCGCGCCTGCTGCGAACGTCGCCGCAAACGGCCCTGTAAGGGTTTCCGCTTATGTGCATCGAACGCCTCGGCAAATTCGAGGCCTTCGATCTTTCCACAGGCAAACTTTTTCCCTGCAGCCAGAATAGCCAAGCCTCGTCGCAACCCCCGAAGTAAATCTTTCCCGGCCCAGAGCAATTCCTACAAAGCGGGGCAGGGAACCCGCCTGTATTTTGAGCGGCTTAGAGACGGCATGCTATGTGCTTATAAAAAGCCAGACGAAGTGGCGCGCAACGGGGCGTTCCAAGGACGACTTCGGCCAGAGGTTCTCTTGGGCGCCCCTTGCATTCAATAGATCGCGCCAGCGGAAGCCCTCCCCCACCCTCGCTTTCGCTGGCAGCTTCAGGCCAGCGTCAAAGGTTCTCGCACATCCACTCCCGCTTGGCGCAAGAGTCGCGCCACAGCTTCCGTCTTCAGGCGAGAAGCGTCAAACTCCACCCGTACGGTGCGTTCCGCTTCGTTGAATTCCACTTTCCGGATTCCATACACCTCGCGCATGCCGTCGATCGCCCGCAATTCGTTCTCGCCGGGCGCCGCGCCGTAGCGAAAAACTACGTCCAGATAAGTCATGGGATAATCCTTTGCTGC
>Ga0210398_10006217_pt1 | contig 11021 bp, 5 predicted proteins | sample IncBWC4OmetaG_FD_161047 | JGI IMG/M metagenome (GOLD analysis project Ga0210398, IMG submission 161047) | Forest soil microbial communities from Barre Woods Harvard Forest LTER site, Petersham, Massachusetts, United States - Inc-BW-C-4-O | ecosystem: Environmental > Terrestrial > Soil >... | reverse complement strand
GCGCCCTTCACGTTTGTCGAAAAATTCTCGTCGTAGATGGCTTCGGTGGTTGCCGAAAAGGGGGCGAACTTCGCTACGCCCGCGTTGACAAAGAGCACGTCAATTTTTCCGAGTTTCTTTTCCACGGTTGCGTAGATTTTGTCGATGTCTTCCATATTGGAGACATCCGCTTGGATGGCCAGTGCGTCCTTGCCGAGCGCTTTTGCCGCTTCGTCAAGCGTCTTTTGGCTACGTCCTGCAATGGCCACGCGAGCCCCTTCCTCCTTCAAACGCTTTGCCGACGCCAGCCCGATACCGCTGTTTCCGCCGGTTATGACCGCTACTTTTCCCTCTAATCTCTTCATGGTGTTCTCCGTGTGAATCGACTCCTCCAAAAGCAGGACGCGGGAGAGCGCGCATTTCCTGCTCTCTCTCGGCTGCCATACTTAGATGAGTGTCTAGTTCATCGGTTGCATCTTGTTTTAGGTGGTGGTCGTCGAGGACTACCCTCGGGCGCTCGCGCCGATAGCTCCTGGCGGGAAAAAACAGCGCAGGCCCTCGAGCGTCGTCTCAGTCCGTTGGGTTGCGCGGAAACTTAAAGTAGGGAAGCCGCACTCCGTTGATCGAAATCTGGTCCGCGCGGACATTTGCCGGCGCCTCGAATCCTTTCGTCCCGCCATTCGTGACGTAGTCGTCTTCATCCACGCCGTCTCCGCTGACGCCAAGCCCGCCGACGAGCGTGCCGCTGCGATACAAGCCCGCGCTTCCGGGAAAGAAAACAATTCCGCTCTTGTTGACGTTCGGAGGACCCGCCTGAAATCCCTGTGTGCAAGGGTTTGCCAAGTCCTGCAAGTAAGTATTGAAGAATGGCCCGGGCGCCGAGCCGTCAATGCCCGGCGGGAAAAGAGGTTGCGCCCCAAAACTGATTGTGCGGTTCGTAACGGCCGTACCCATCGGCACCTGATTCAAGTCCGCGGCTGCGCGCAGGGATCCGTTGAAGTACACCATGTTGCGCGCTTTGCTTGCCGCGACGTCGATGCTGAAGACCGTCGAATCCGGCATCCGTCGCAAGCCGATGATGGTGCCGTCCAAATCGGAAACCGCAATTACCATTCGCGCCCGCGAGCCAATCGGCAAGCGAATCGCGGCGCGCGTCACGTTTGCCGTCGCTTCCGCATTATCCAAAATGGTCTGAACTTCCGCTGCGCTCAATCCTCCTAGCGGACCAGCGGCAGGTGTTACTAAATCGCCTTCTGGCGGCTGTCCAGCGCTGTTCCGAGGCGCAACGAAAAACGATCCGGCGCCTGCAACCGGTCCGACGGAAGCGCCTGCAGGCCGCGATGTCTCTGTAACGAATGGAAGCGAGATGCCTGCGATAAAAACTATTCCCGGAGCAGCCGGCGTCGGCCCAAACGAATCCGACGGCCCAGTACGCTGCGTCGTGGATCCAACGAATGCCGCATATTCCGCCATGTTCGGATCGCTCGAAGACGCAACCACGCCAATTCCGCCCACAACAACATTCTGATAAAAAATCGGCACGCCTCCCGGATTCACTGCCAGGGGATTCGAGTCCATGGCATCGGCCTTGCCCGTGAGCACTCCGGGTCCAAAACCTCCGCCCAGCGCGAGCGATGGCGGGATTTGATTCTGAAATGCTGCGCCGCTCACCAGCGTGCATCCACGATTCGTGTTTTCGATGCCATACAGGTCTGCCGGAGGCTGATTCGTCGCGCCGGGGGGGAAATGGATTCCACTGATGAACCGCACGGTGCGTGAAGAAAGCGGCGCCTGATCATTGCTGAAAAACGCTCCTGTGCGCGCCAGCGCCACTGCCACGTCGTTCGCGTCGAGCGTCTGTCCGAAATTCCCGAGGGCCGCGGCTGGCGCGTTTTGCGTGCGAAACACGCCCAGGACAAATCCCGCGCGGTCCACCACTGCGACAACCATATCGACATTCGCGGAATTCACAGCTGCCTGCACGATATTCTCGACGTCGGCGATTTGCAGCGCTTCGACCGTCACAACCGGCGGCGGAGACACCGGAGTGCTGCTCCCGCCGCCGCAGCCCACGAGCAACAGCGCAAGAACTCCGGCAATCCCCAACGCCAGCAAAATACCCACCGCCAGCATCTTTTGACGCTGTTCCATGGCGCGCCGCGCCGCGACCGGCCTCCGAATGGGGCGTTCCGTGTGCATGAAGGATATCTTCCTTAGTAACACGCATGCTCGCGCGCCTCAATCGTTCGCGAGCCGCGCGATTCCTATCGGTGAACGTTTGCACTCCACGGGAAGTGTTATCGACTGTGTTCATGCCACGCGGAAATGGGTTGCCCGCCGGGGCCCGATATTGTTAGCTAGAATGCGATCCCTTTTACTTGCGCAAATTCTCCCAAGCCGCAGGCGTGCTCTTTCTCTATTCGCGAACCTCTCGACGCGTGAGCGGCCCGGCTCGCGCCGCGATTGCTGCGTCGCTCGCGTTCTTCGCAACGACGGACATATCCAGCGGACAGCGCTCTACACCCGGGCAGCAATCCGCCTCCCTGGGACAAGCCACGGTTCAAAAATCCAGCGAACGGGTTCCTCAGCGACGCATTCCCCGTCAGCAGGCCCTGACGACCGCTGCCCTAGATGGCGTGCTGCGCGAAACCGTATCGCCGGGTGAATTTCGGCCCGTGGCCGCAGCTCAACTCACGTTGCGCCACTTAGCGAACGGTCAGATCGTGCGCGCCACGTCGTCGGCCGAAGGTGTCTTCCGCGTCCTGCTGCTTCCACCAGACCACTACGAATTTCGCGTCGAAGCCGAGGGATACGCACCATTCATAATTCCTGATCTCGTTCTCAGCGCGAATGAGGTCACTACGCTTGAGATTTCTCTGATCAGTATCAGCAGCGCCGAATTCCGCTCACGTCTCCCGCGCCTTCCTGAACTGGGTCCCGCAGTCTCACCTGGCTCCTCGCCCGTGCGCGGTAACTATGGCGAACTTCGTCACCGTCTCGATTCCGATCCGAATTACATCGTCGAACTCGCACCCGAATATCTGCCTCCCGTGGCCGATATCTACAACGTGGTGCCCAATCGCTGGGCGCTCGATCAACCCGACTATCGGCGCTATCCGCAGAGGGGCGAGTATCCTTACACCAGGCCGCACTGGTACGATCCTTTCAATCGCAACCGCCTGAAGGGCGACGAGCCCATCTGGCCGGAACTTCTCGGCCAGCAGATATTTCTGAACGTGAATGTTTCGTCGGAAACGTTTTTTGACAGCCGACGCGTTCCATCGCCGAGCGGAGTAAGCGCCGCCCAGGCTGGCAGCTCCGGTTTTTTTGGCCGCGGCGAGCAAGCCTTCGTCGACCAGACTCTGCGCTTCAGTTTCGACCTTTTCCATGGGGACGCGTCTTTCAAGCCGGTCGATTGGCGCATCCGCATTACGCCGGAGCTCAGTCTCAATGATTTCGACGTCCGTGAACTTGGCATTGTCAGTCCTGACGTGCGTCTCGGCACCAACCGTTTCGATGATCATCTCGGCTTCCAAGAAGCGTTCATCGAAGTGAAGCTCCATGATCTCAGCGACAACTACGATTTCGTCTCCGCCCGCGCCGGCGTTCAGCAATTCAATGCCGATTTCCGCGGATTTCTTTTCGTTGACGAACAGCCCGGCCTGCGCATCTTTGGCAATGGGAACAGCGACCGCATCGAGTACAACGCCGCGTATTTTCAATTTCTCGAGAAAAACACCAACAGCGGCCTCAACACTTTCGAGCGCCGTCATCAGCAAGTTGTTATGGGAAACGTCTATCTGCAGGACCTTTTCTTTCCCGGCTACACCGCGGAATTTGTCGCTGCGTGGAACAAAGATGATCCAAGCGTTCGCTATGACGACAACGGTTTTCTCGTTCGCCCCGCGCCCATCGGCAATGTCATCAATCAAGGCCCTGGTGGAGGGCCCCTCGCGCACGGCATTCGCGTCGGCTATCTCGGCTGGCTTGGCAGCGGCCACATCCGCCGCGTCAATCTCACCCATGCTTTTTATCAGGCCCTCGGGGAAGACACCTTCAATCCCATCGCCGGGCGACGCGTCACCGTCAATGCACAGATGGCCGCTGGCGAGCTCTCCTACGATCGCGACTGGATCCGCTATCGTCTTTCGACGTTCTACACTTCCGGCGATGCCAATCCACGCGACGGCCGCGCTCGCGGCTTTGATGCCATCGACGATCTCCCCAATTTTGCCGGCGGGATTTTTAGTTTCTGGAACCGCGAGGCCATTCGGCTGCTGGGTTCAGGCGTCACGCTCACCACCGACGGCAGCCTCATTCCGTCTCTACGTTCCAGTAAAGAAGAGGGGCAGGCAAACTTCGTCAATCCCGGTATTTTCCTCGTGAACGCTGGCGCGGATTTTGACATCACGCCGAAGCTCAAGGGTTTTGCGAATTTCAATTACCTTCGTTTCGAGCGCACCGAGCCGCTCGAATACATATTGTTCGAATCCCCCATCCGCCACAACATTGGCGAAGATTTCGGCATCGGTGTGACATACCGCCCGCCGCTCTCCGAAAACATCGTTCTCACGGGCGGCGCTTCCGCCTTGCAACCCGGCGAGGGGTTCAAAGATATCTACACCAGCCGCACACTCTTCTCGCTTTTCGGCTCCGCGAAGTTTACGTTCTGAGGAATGCATGGGATGACCTCGCCACGTACATTCAAGCGCTCCTCTCTGCGAAATCTTTTCGTCCTGTGCGTCTCCGCATTCTCTCTTCTCTTGGTTCTTTACGCAGAATCCACCTCCAAGGTGCATGCGAAACAAGGCGCTGGGCCCGTTCGCGGCCAATCCCAAGAACAAGCCGCTCGCCAATCGTCCGGCTGCATCTCCTGCCATACCTCCACCGACGAACCGACCATGCATCCCACAAGAACGGTCTTTCTCGGGTGCAGCGATTGCCACGGGGGCAACCCCTCCATCTCCGTTGTTTCCGGTGCTATACCAAATTCCACGGCGTACAACGCCGCCAAAGAAAAGGCTCACGTGCAGCCTCGCGACCCGAGCTTCAGTCGCCGCTCGGCTTTGCCCGAACGCACGTATACGAGATGGCTCAAGGAATCTCCCGAGTTCATCAAGTTTGTGAATCCCGGCGACCTGCGTGTCGCGCCAGAAACTTGCGGCGCCGCCGGCTGTCACGCCAAGGAAGTCCGCGCCGCTTCGACCAGCATGATGACCCACAGCGGTCTTCTGTGGGGTGCGGCGCTCTACAACAATGGCGGTTATCCGACAAAAAACACGCGTTTCGGCGAAAGCTACGATCGCGACGGCAAGCCGCAATCCATCAAATCTTCTCCGCCTCCCGCGCCCGAGGAGACTCGCACCAAAGGCGTGCTCGGGGGACTTGATCCTCTCTTGCGCTGGGAAATTTCTCAGCCCGGGAACGTTCTTCGCGTTTTTGAACGTGGCGGACAGAAAAAAACCGAGCTGGGCAATCCGAATCGCGAAGAAGACCCCGGCAAGCCGGACGACACACTGAGCGACCGCGGCTTTGGCACGGAACTCCGCACCGATCCCGTGTTCCTCGGCTTGCAGAAAACCCGTCTCGTTGATCCGGTCATGTCGCTCCCCGGGACCAACGATCATCCCGGCGACTTTCGAGCCAGCGGCTGCACCGCGTGCCACGTCGTCTACGCAAACGATCGGGACCCGTCGCACTCAGGTTCTTATGCACAATTCGGCCACTCCGGTTTTAGCGCCTCTTCTGATCCGACCATTCCCCGGAACGAACCCGGGCATCCGATCAAGCATGTTTTCACACGCTCCATTCCATCGAGCCAGTGCATGGTCTGCCACATCCATCCCGGCACCAACATGCTGACCACGTATTTCGGCCTCACCTGGTGGGACAACGAAATCGACGGCGACAAAATGTATCCGTCACAACAACGCAATCCGTCGGAAGAGCAACGCTATCAATCTTTCCTGCGCAACCCCGAAGCCGCCGCTGCCCGTGGCCTCTGGAGCGACGCGAAATTTCTCGAAAACGTCGGCAGCCCCGAATTCAACGCGAAATTGAAGACCACGCAATTCGCCGATTTCCACGGCCACGGCTGGGTGTTCCGCTCCGTCTTTAATCACGACCGCAAAGGCAATTGGCTGGACAAGGATGGCCGGCAAATCGCTTTCGATGATCCGGACCGCATCGGCAAAGCCGTCCATCTCGAGGACATCCATCTCGAAAAAGGAATGCAGTGCAACGACTGCCATTTTGCGCAAGACAATCACGGCAACGGAAAAATCTATGGCGAACCCCGCGCCGCCGTCGAAATCGACTGCATCGACTGCCACGGCACGATTCGCAATAAAGCCACGCTCATTACTTCCGGCCCCGCTGCTCCGGAAGGTGGACGCCATCTTGACACGCTGCGGACTCCCTGGGGCCTTCGCCGCTTCGCATGGCGTTCCGATGGAGCGGTCATTCAGCGCTCCATGTTCGAAGAAAATAAGGAGTGGGAAGTTGTTCAAACCGCCGACTCTGTTACACCGGGCAACGTACACTTCAGCATGAAATCGTTCCGCGCCAAGTTAATGGCCAAGGACGGCAGCTTGGCGTCAGAAGTTCCGCAGGACGACGAACATCTCGCTCACGCCAATTCCTCCATGACTTGTTACTCCTGCCACACGTCTTGGACACCCACCTGCTTCGGCTGTCACTTACAAATGACGTCCAACGCCCGCAAACCCATGCTTCACAACGAAGGCCTTACCACGCGCAACTACACCAGCTACAATTTTCAGGTCCTTCGCGACGACAGCTACATGCTCGGCGTCGACGGCACTGTCACCGGTCATCGCATCGCCCCCGCGCGTTCCTCCTGCGCCATCCTCGTAAGTTCGCAGAATGCGAACCGTGACTGGCTCTACTACACGCAGCAAACTATTTCCGCTCCGGGTTTCTCCGGGCAAGCCTTCAGCACATTCGTTCCGCACACCGTTCGCGCCAAAGAAACGAAGCAATGCAGCGACTGTCATGTTTCCGCCGCCAACGACAACAATGCCTGGATGGCTCAGCTGCTGTTACAGGGCACGAACTTCATGAATTTCATGGGCCGATACGTTTACGTCGCCACCGGCAAGAAAGGCTTCGAAGCCGTGGCCGTCGCTGAGCACGATGAACCCGAAGCTATCTACGGCAGCGATCTCCAGCGTATCGCTTATCCCGACGACTACAAAAAGTTCGTCGATCATCGACGCGAACTTTCAATCGCGTCAAGCCACGAAGGCAACGTCCTCGACGTGCAAGCGCGCGGCGAATACGCCTACGCCGCAACCGGACCCGGCGGCTTCCGCGTCTATGACATCGCTAACATCGACAATAAAAATTTTTCCGAGCGCATCACCACCGCGCCCGTGTCACCAATCGGCCAGCGTTTCTTCGTTACTACCAAGAATGCCGTGGCCGTCGCTTCGCCGACCACCCTCGGCGTTGACCCGCTCCGCCAGCGTCTCCCCGAAAACGAAGAACAACCCATCCATCTCCTCTACGGTTTTCTCTATGTCGCGGACAGAGAAGAAGGCCTAGTGGTCATTGGCAATCCCGATCTGAAATCCAACAGCCCCGGCGTAGGCACGCTCCTCGACGGCAACCCCGCCAATAACTTTCTCAAGCGCGCCCTCGCGTTCAATCCCGACGGGATCCTGACCGGCGCTCGTCGCATCACCATCGCCGGTACCTATGCGTACATCCTCACCGACAAATCACTCGTCGTCGTGGACCTCGACAATCCGCTCGCACCGCGTGTCACCGCGACCATCGGCTCGCCCGAACTCGACAATCCTCGCGGAATTGCCGTGCAGTTCCGCTATGCCTTCGTTGTGGACCGCTATGGATTGAAAACACTGGACGTGACGGAGCTGGCGCACCCAAAGTTGGTCGAGAAAGGGAAGGTTGCGCTCGGTGATCCGCGAAATGTGTACGTGGCGCGAACCTACGCCTATGTTGCCGACGGAAGATTTGGCTTGTCTATTGTTGACGTCGAAAATCCGGAACAACCGCGCTACAACCAGGAATACAATGCGAACGGCGCGATTAACGATACCAACGACGTGAAAATCGGAATGGTCGCCGGCAGCGCATTCGCTTTCGTCGCCGACGGACGAAACGGCCTTCGGGTTTTGCAAATTGTTTCGCCGTGGGACGATCCAGCGCACTTCTCCGGCTTTAGCCCGCGCCCTAGGCCAAAACTGATCGCAACGGCACGCACCAGCGGTCCCGCACTGGCCATTTCGAAAGGCATCGACCGCGACCGTGCCGTCGACGAATCCGGTAACCAACTCGCCGTGTTCGGCCGCCGCGGCGCCCGCCCCCTAAATCGCGCCGAGATGCAGCGCCTCTACCAACACCGCAGCAACGGTGCGTTCTATTCCGTCACCGATGAACCTGCCGAATCCTCCCTATCGGCCACCAGTTCATCCTCATGGTCCTTTTTTGCCCGTGCCCGCAATTGGTTGAATTCTCTTTACTGAGGTTATGCCCATGAATCGTCGCAAATTTCTCGGCTCGACACTCAAAGCCATCTCTGTCGTTTCTTGCGCTCCGTTTTACACGGGCGCGCTCGACGCCCGGGTGCCGCAACAGAGTCCCTCCCTACCCCCGCGCTCCGCTAACGTTCCGCGTCCGCAACTCGCCATCACGATGGATGACCCTCGCCTGAAACTCGAATCCAATCTCCGATGGCCCGACGCGAACTCCCGCATCCTAAAAGCTCTCCAAAGCCGCAACGTCAGAGCCGCTCTCTTCGTCTGCGGCATGCGTGTCGATGAATCCGACGGCTCCAGGCTGCTCTCAGCCTGGGACCAAGCTGGTCACTTGATCTGCAATCATTCCTATTCACACTTGAACTACTGCGGCCCGACGTCCTACGCTGACTTTGCGGTCGATTTCCTGAAAAATGAAAAAATCATCGCGCCCTATCACAACAAAACTCTTCTGTTTCGCTACCCGTTCCTAAAAGAAGGCGACACCGCCGACAAGCGCGACCGCTTTCGTGCTCTTCTCGCAGAAAGCGGCTATCGCATCGGCCACGTCACCATCGACGCCTCCGACTGGTACGTCAACGAACGCATGGCCGACCGCCTCGCGAAGCAACCCAACGCGAGTGTCCAGCCCTATCGCGATTACCTCGTCGCGCATCTTCTCGATCGCGCTTCCTTCTACCACCAGCTCGCCATCGACGTGCTCGGCCGCGACATTCGCCACACGCTGCTCCTCCACTACAACACCCTGAACGCTCTCGTCCTCCCCGAGGTGATGGCGGCGTTCGAGACCGCCGGCTGGCAATGGATCGACGCCTCCCTAGCTTTTCAAGACGATGCCTTCCGCCTCCAGCCTAAAACACTCCCCGCCGGGGAGAGCCTGGTCTGGGCGCTGGCGGCCGAAACGGGTCGTTACAAGGATCGGCTGCGCTACCCGGGCGAGAACGACGTCTACGAGGAGCCCAAGATGAAAGCCCTGGGCCTTTAGGTCCTGGCGCCTGGATGCTTCCACCACTTTATTCGCTTTTTATTCTCCGTCGGTATCTCCTTCTAGACGCGTCTTTTGCCGCTTTTCAGTACCAAAAAGGGTACTCATCCCCTTTCCTTTGTATCTTTTAACCTTAGGACACATCTAACCCAGGTATAATGAAACGTTCACGTCTTTAACGCATAGCACCCATCAAAATAATTCGTGGGGGCCCCTAGGTGAACCAGGCTATGGTTGTAAGCGTAGGGGGTACTGGCACCGCACCCAGGGCGGGCCGGCCCAGCCCAAGGCGAGCTTATAGGGGCGGCAAAGGGGCACTAGGACAAATGTTTAAGCACTACTTACTGGCAAGCGATTTTGACCAAACGCTGAGCTTTAACGACTCTGGAGTGGTTCTCTCAGAACTCATCGGCTTTCACGGGTTTCACGACAAGGTCAAGGGCCTTGCGGAGATGAACCTCGTGCAACAAGGCGCCGAACTGAGCTACCTGATTCTGCACGACCCGGAATTCCGCCGCGTGCGCCGCGAGCACCTTATCGACACCGGCAAGCGCATCCGCCTGAAACACAACGTCGCGCTCTTCGCGCGCGCGCTCGACAACCTTGCCGACGGCTACAAGTTCCATTTCAACGTGATTTCCGCAGCTCCCCAGGAAATTATCCAGTCCGCGCTCGAAGGAATCGTCCCGCCGCAAAACATATTCGGCACGCGCTTCCGCTACAACGATTCGACCGGTGAAGTCGAATCCATCATTCGCGCCTCGGCAGGATGGGGCAAGATCACCGTACTCGAAGAGCGACGCGCCGAACTCAGCATCAGCCATGACCATATCATCTACATGGGCGACGGCAGTTCTGATATTCCCGTAATGATGCACGTCAATCAGCACGACGGCCTCACCATCGCTGTCTCCGAAGCGAAGTTCATCACCCGCGTCGCAAAACGCACGGTCCTGAGCGATAACGCCATGAGCGTACTCGTCCCCGTGCTCGAAAAAGTCCTGAACTGGGACTCCGCACACATCCGGCGTTTGTTCAGTTCCTACGGTCTGAACCTGCTGGAATGGGACAAAGTGCGCACCGACATGCTCACCATTCAGGATTCGGCGGAAGCTGTCGTCGCTTCTCAGGCCCAAGCACACTAACTTCAGCTTCAAACGAAACGGGGCTATTTGAGACATCGTTCTCCTCGGGACTCCCGGTAGCACCGGCACTCCTGCTGCCCGCTTTTTGTACTCGCGCTTTGGCGGCACCACATCTCTTGGCAATCGCCGTCTCTCAGCTCCTAGCAACACGCGGCCACGACCAAGATTGGCTTTGCCACCAGCAAACTGATTCACTACTTTTTTTCCACCGTTTGAGCGCGACCTCCTCGGTTACAATTCCCGTGGAGGTCACATGTCCAAGAAATCCATTCTCATGCTCGTTGGTGATTACGTCGAAGACTACGAAGTGATGGTAGCCTTCGAGGCGCTTCTGATGGTTGGCCACACCGTCCATGCTGTCTGTCCTGGTAAAAAATCCGGCGACGTCGT
>Ga0210398_10006211_pt1 | contig 11026 bp, 11 predicted proteins | sample IncBWC4OmetaG_FD_161047 | JGI IMG/M metagenome (GOLD analysis project Ga0210398, IMG submission 161047) | Forest soil microbial communities from Barre Woods Harvard Forest LTER site, Petersham, Massachusetts, United States - Inc-BW-C-4-O | ecosystem: Environmental > Terrestrial > Soil >... | reverse complement strand
TGACTCGCGAGACCCGCGGGCGACGGTCAATCGCAGAAATGCAAATGACAAAAGTAGGCGCAAAACAACGGGCCTTTGGCTGGCTCGCCTTTTGACAACTGAATGGAGACGCGTGAAGACTTCCCTCCACTGGCCCATCGAAGTCGTCTACGGGAAATACCAGTCTTCGATCAAGCGCCGCCAGCCCAATCTTCGAAAGGTCGCCATCAACCGCATAGGAGTAATCGAATTCCAGATGCCGATGCTTCCTCTGCGAAGACATCTTCACCTAACGAAGAACATGCTGGCGCTCGCAGCGCTCGCCGCACTCCAGGACGAGGAGCACTTCGGAGACCATCTGACACCCATGCAACGAGACGCAAGAATGCCTTCGAACTGAGATGGCTGGTGACCAACTGGGTTGGCGGGCCAAGCACACACCTTGATTGAGATGCCTGTGGGATGCCTGTTAACGACAGTCGGAAGGATCACACTTCTAAATTGGCTGGACTAAAGGTAGATGATTCAAGGAGGGCACCGTTCACGGCAGCTGTTGCTTAACTTACACTGAAGTCCTGTTGTTCGATCGGCAACCATTCATACGTTAGCAACTCGGCAACCAGATTCTGAGGGGGTGTACCCCTCTTCAAGGCAGGAAGAAGCGCATCAAAACTGGCGACAGCGATTTCGTCTTCCGGATCGATCCAGAACCAATGGGCGTTTTGCATGGGACGTAAGTCTGCGCGGCAGTTTCCCAAGCTCGCGCGGAAAATTGGGATGCTTTCGAACGTACGCTGGTATCAGTTGCAGTTGAGTGAGTTCCTTCACGATATTCTTTTCCCGCGAAATCGAAGGGTGAGCAGTAAGCGCTTCATTCAGCGCAGAAGGCAGCCACTTAATGGGAAAAGGATGCTTTGGCGGTAGACAGGGCGGCAGAACCACGATATGAGCGGGTCTCCCTTATTTTCCCTGTCTCGAGCCGTCGGACCAAAGCTTAGAACGCACATCCCAAAACCCACTTCGGCCTCTCGTCAGCCGGGCCTCAAATTCATCGTCCTGATTTCATGGAACATCCACCTCCACTTCGTTGGAAGCTATGCTCACCTCGCCGAGGTCGTTCGTCGCCGTCACCATACAGTAGAACGTGCCCGAATTCACATTTTGTACCGTCATGCTGGTCGCGGCGTAACGGGTTGTGCGGTGCCACGGATACGGCCCCCCGGATACATGCCCGCAATTGACCTCATTCGAGACGATATTGGGGCTCCCAGATTGGGTCCACGTGAGTAGTACCGAATGACCGCTTGCGCTTGCGTTTGCCGATACTAGAAGACACCCAAACAGCCAAAGCCTTATTTTCACGAGCCTCTCCTCTTTGGTCCGACCCCCGGCATCGTGGGCGAATAGCTCACGCTAAAGTGGACGCTTTGACCCGCGGCCCTGGGTCCGTGCTGCACAGTGAAATCGCTGACTGTGAATACGGCGTTAGCCACGTTTACTTTCGACACGGTAATCGAGGATGATCTCGTGTTGGTCATCGTGACCACGAGAGTCTGCGACCCGGCCAGTTGCAACCTTGCCGACGACAAACTGCGAGAATTGCAATCCAACTGCGAGCGGCTCGCGAATGTGCTCGGCACACTGACGCCGAGCAGGGATGTCAAAATCAGGGATTGAAAAAAGAGGGATCGACGGACTACTTGGGGTAGAGTCATATCATCCTAGTTTGCTAGCGTTTCCATCGAGGAGGAAACGTATCTGAAGTAACATCCAGCGTTTATTCTTCAACCCAATTCGTTTTCGGAGCTAGGACCCTTATTGGGAGGACATATGGACACACTCCTCTTCCGAGGTTTTGGTAGCCGTAGAAACCCGTGACTCAAAAAGACCCGTGGGATCTCAGAGGAACGTTTAGAAAACGGTACCGAGAGTTCGAATCCTTCTCGCTCCGCCACTCACTCTGGGACTTACCTCAACTACTGCACGCTACCTTCAGTCTTGAGGTCTCCATCGGGAGCACATTAGCCCCTGAACTACGGCGGCCAAAGTCATCGCAATCACGCCTGGACTTACATCGGGACACGCAAACGGAGTGGCCCGTGCGCGCTCCGAACGTAATGCACGAGTGCGGCTTTCCGATTGCCTGGTCCTCCTTCAGCACGAACCGGCGCGGCAACGCGCACGGGAGTTAGCGAACACGCCTGAGTTTGCCAAGGCACAGCGGCAAAGGAAGAAGGTAGAAGCCCTGTTCAACAGCCACGCCTGTTTGCAACAATTATTCTTTTCTGCTCGGACCGACCCAAGGTTCGAAGATGGCACGACCAGTCGATCTACAAAAAGATGGTTAGGTCGATCGAGAGCGGTATCTTTCCGCGGAGCCTATAGTCCTCAAAGTCCTTTGGAGACATCAAGACAACACAGTCATAACCCTGTTTCATGGCCGCTTTTTTCAATCCGCCATTCCATTTGAGTTGTGGCAGCATGTTGTTGGCTTCTAATGGCCCCCGTTGCCTAAGAAGGTCAGTCTCGATTGCTTCCTCGTCCCCCACAAAGGGACTGCTCACATTTACCTGGTACGGTTCTTTGAGAGGCCGCCCCAATACTTCAGACTTCCGAAAAGTGGAAGTTAGGAACGTTCCTTGCTTCTTGTACGTGTTAGGATCTTGCTGGACGTGCCACCAATTTTTGTGATTTATCCGTCTCACAAGTGCTTCGAGCAACCTTCTTCTCGTGCCGATTAATTCCACGTTTTCTTAACCGCCTCTTCGGTGTCAACTGTCTCGATTCAATCCATTGCGAGTAGCGCTTCTCGACGATCCGCGCCGAGTTTTCTAAAATCACTGCGACTTCCGACACCCCGACGCCCTTCGGGTTACAGATCGGTTGCGAAGCTATGCTGCCACCGCCGCGCGCAGATACCATTGGGCCCCAGAGCCGCTGACTGCTTCACGTTTATGGGCGTCGCCGTTTCACCAACAGCCGAGTTGCATTTTGAGCCATTTTCGGGGTGACCTCGTGCGGCCCGAGGATTGTTGCCCCCAGCATCCTAAGTTTCATCAACAATCTCGCTCGTTGGTGATCATCGTCGACAATCAGGATGTTCGGTTTGGGCATTGGGAATTCTCCTTTAGAGATTGGATTGAACTTTCCGAGTGGAACTTGATGCCGCATGGCCGTTGCCGGGTTTGACTGGCTCCGGCAGCATGCTGGCCATGATGATTTCGGTGACGCGGTTGGTGATGGCCTGGACTTGCTTGTCCAGCGAGGCGTCCGGCGGCAGTGCCGCTAAGTCCACGGGCACGGCAGAAATCACCAGCGAGGCGCTGGCCTTCAGTTCCTCATTGCGTTCGAGTTGGCCGCGAATGCGGGCCATCATGATCCCGGAGCGCTGCACGTCGGTGGAAGCGACCACGAAAAAGGTTTGGCCTGCGACTGATCCCCCCATTGGAGGCAAGACCAGGTCCTTATCCACATAGATGCAACGATTTAGGGTCTCGAGCGCCTGCTGCCAGGTTTCCCGCCAGTTAGCACGCGAGGTCCTGGACAATGGCGATAGTTCCACTTTCACGAGTACGAAGTGCTCTCGCAGCCGACCCTCGTGAACAATGATTGAAGAAAGGAGCTTCGCCAGTGAATACACCGGCAAAGTAAAAGTAAAAGTGCTGCCCTCGCCGGGTTCGCTGGCAACCGAGATTTTTCCGCCATGCAGCTTTACCAATTCTCTGCAGATGAAGAGGCCAAGGCCCAGGCCGGTTCGGTTGTTGTGGATTAGTTCGGGGTCTTGGTAGAGGCGTTCAAAGATGAGCGCTTTGGCATCCGGGCTGATGCCGCGGCCGGTATCGGTAACCGAGACATAGACAGCGTCTTCGTCGGCTTCCACCATGCAGGCCTTCACCATCACCGCACCTCCCGGCGAAGTGAACTTGATGGCATTGTCGGTCAAGTTGATCAGCACTTCGAGTATGCGATCGGGATCGGCACGCACCAGCGGGAGGTGGTTGTCGATTCCGATCTCCATGCCGACTTGCTTTTTGTCGGCGAGGTGCCGCATCATACCGACGGCCTGCTGTACAAGTTCGCCGATGGAGATGCAGCGTGGTTCAACGCGAAGCTTGCCGCTTTCGGCGCGGGTTGCTTCCAGCAGGTCGCGGATCATGGCGTGCAATTGGTTCACGCTTTTGAGCACGGTTTCTAGGTGATCGGTTTGTTCCGCGGCCAAGGGCCCGGCTAAGCCATCGAGCAGTATGGTGACGTACTGATGAATGCAGGTCAGCGGGATCCGTAGTTCGTGCGAAACGTGGGCCAGGAACTGGTTCTTGAATTCCAGTTGCTGCTTACGGCTCATCTCAAGCGAGCGCAGCAGAGCCTGGCGCTCCACCGCATAGCGCATGGCGCGGTGCAGTTGCTTGCTGGTGATGTCTCCCTTGATCAGGTAATCCTGCACGCCCTGACGGACAGCCTTGATCGCAAGCGTATCATCGTCCTGCCCGGAGAGCACTACCACCGGGATGCCGGGGGCCTTTTCGAGGACGGTGCGGAAGCTTTCGGCGCTGTGGCTGTCGGGAAGGTTGAGGTCGAGAAGCACAACTGCTGGCGGCTGTTCGGCGATCGCCACAATGCCATCCGCCAGCCTCTGCACGCAATTCACTTCCACCGGAGGCCGGCATTCGACCATGCGAAGTCGCACCAGGTCGGCGTCGCCAGGGTTGTCTTCAATCAGCAGTACACGTGTGGCGGTTTCGCTCATCGCTTTCTCCTAAGTACGGCGGGCTCGGAGAGCCAAACCAGAATTATTCAATGGATTGCACGGGCTGAGAAAAAATCCTTCATGACGAATCGGCTCCAAACTACTCATTTCTCTCTGGTGGAGGACATGATATATTGCAGCACATCTGAGGGGAGAGTCAGTCTTCCCAGTGGTGCTATTACGCCTTGACTTGGCCCACTCTGGGAGTGAGTTCCAGATCGGGAAACGCCGCGACTCGGTGTTACGCTGACGGAAACCCATACCATGCCAGTACCGCAACGGTCAAACAAGCCTTAGGCCTGTGATCTCGGCAGGGGGCATCAGCGCGCTGGACGCGGAGGAGAATTTGTCGTAGTGAGTGACGAAAAATCACCATAGCACTCATTAACCTCGGGCCCCGACAAGAAGGATTCATTTTTCGCCGATCCCTTGGCCGGGGGATTCCGGGGCCACCTCTTTCGTGGGACGGATTGCCTAGAATCCTCATGGCCAGATTGGACTGGTCAGCTCAATCCGCCAGATGGGGCCTTCGTAGGCGAGCGCGCCCTCTAATTTCACGAAGGCTGGATCGTTGCCGGAGAGAATCCAGACGTGGGTGTCTGGGGGTTGCTTTCCTACCATAGGCGCCACTACACCCGCCGCGCCCCCGATCTCGACCTTTACGACGCAGTGAGTGGCCTTGCGGCTGGAGCCGCCGACCGAAAAGGCATCCTCGCCGGGGGATGTGATCGCCAGCTTCACCAGCCGCGGTTTGGGAGTGGCCGCCACCATGGAGAATTTCCGCGGCAACGAGCCAGAGGGAAGGTTCATAAGTAGCGTGAGCAACACACCATTGGACACATCCTTGCGGCAGAGCGAGGTGTTCGGTTTCTATCTTTTCTTTGCCCTTGTCATCGGTGCTGTGGATTGTGACTTGGCCGGTTGACCCGTTGATCAAGACATCGATTGGATGCTGGAACGCCGGACCCTTTTGAACGAGGTGGTCGCTGATGAGCCGAAAACTGCGGTCCTGAGAGAAAACGGCGGTTTCATCATGGACGAGCCGTCCTTGAAGTGGAACACCAGCTGGGTGGTCAGGCGATTCCCACGGACGACCTGAATGACGTCGCCGTCAGCGAGAGCGTCGCCCTTAAGCGTGCGCAGTACCAGGAAGCCGTGGAGCGTTCCCTGCGGGTGGCGAACAGCCACCGCTTGGGCTGACGTTACTGCTGGCTGGACAAGTGCGAGGCAGGCGACCAGAATCGCGAGCGAGGTGGAAAGGAGACGTTCTGCTGTCCGATTAACCAGGCGGAGAACTCCAGGAGTGCTTAATACACGATAGCAGTTCCTCACGATGTGGCAGAGAAGGTGTCCGTCCCGCACGAGTAGGCACCGCTTTGCGCATACGATTGCTTCGGTCACTGGATGATCGCGTTCCCAGCTGAAATGCTACTCACGCAACTTCAAACTGAACAGCGCCGCCCTCCGTTATGCGCAAGCGATCGACCCGCAACTCCTATTGTGATGAACTGGCCTTCAGATCCTTAATTTGCAGATCGTTCACTACCTGCTTCACGTTGGCTACGTTCGTGGCCACTGTTGCGGCATTGTCTCGCTTCGACTGCGAGTTCACCTCTCCGTTCAGCGTGACCACGCCGCTTTTTACCTCGTATTTCACGTCGTCGTGCATCTTGTTCTGGGTCAGCGCAGCATCCAGATTCTCTTCGATCCCCTTGTCCAAATCAGAGTTCACCGCCTTGGCATCTGTTTCGACACCCACTGGAGCGACGGCAATTTCATTCGCCACAACCTGGGCACCCGCCAATGGCTTCGCAAGCGATTCGGCTTGTGCCTTGTCGTTCTCACTAGCAACGGTGCCGCCAAGCGTTACTACGCCCTTGTCGCGATCCTGATGGACAGAAACGTTTTTGAAGCCTGCTTGATCGAGCGAGTTACGGATGTTGTCGGAAACGTCAGGCGACTTTGCGGAAGCCCCTGAGCATCCTAACGTGGCCCCAATGGCCAGCAGCGTTAACAAGGTAAAGAACAACTTAAGCGTTTTCATGTTTTTCCCTCTGATTGGATATGGATTGAATCCGAGAGAATGAGCAACTTCCACCTGCGGAGACAACCTCTAGACTCGCTCATTTTCCTTGGTCGCGCTGTGCAGAAGCGCTCACTCTACGAGGAAAGTAGCCGCTGTGGGAAACGTTGGTGATCGGCTTCAGGTCTTGAGCCGCCTAACGCCGCAAGGCTTCTGGAAATGTTCACAAAAGCCGATAAGATTGTGAGAGAGTATTCGCTAGAGCGGATCGGCGATGTCGAAATGCCCAGGCTCGCACAAGCGCCCTCGGGGTGTCGGTCGTAAAATCGCCATAGCACTCATTGACCGGGGTGCCAGTAAAATACTATTCCCACAGCGAAAGTTTGCTAGAGAGGTGGTCACGTCTTGGCCCCCAGCGCTTCATCTCTTCAGCGCAATAAAATCGGGGCAGACGTGAGGGTCTAATGTCGCCAGACCAGCCGACGCTAGCCCATGCCCGCCCCATGCGAGCGGTCTCCATGTCCCATGAAGAGCCGTGTTCAATGCTGGCCTAACAATACTGCCCTCCCCGCTTTGACGACTGTTCAAAACTGCTCACTTCCGCAAATCACTTGAAAAGGGCTTCGCAGTCGCTAAGACACCATCGGTTGGCGATAAATTGCCTCTTTGACAATGTCGGTGGTGTCAAGCAGTTTTCGAGCTCGCTGCAGCATGCACTCCTAAGAAGAGCGCCATTTCGCTGTCGTTGAAGCTGTACTTGCGCTCTCCAACCGAGGCTCGCTCGTAATTGTTTCAAGACAGGACTCTCGGTCCGACCCATGCATCTCTTCGATCTCGCGATCATGATTACTACTTCGACCCCCGCGAAGGGGAGCGGGACGCCCAATCAATTACTCGGTGTTCAACCGCACGCCATCGCCTGTTCCAAGCTGTCGCGCGTGCGAACTGAACTGCGTCATCTGCTCAGCATCCCCTTGCGCCACATTCAATACATCCGAACGGCGAGTCTGAGGGCCATGCCAACCTTGGCAATCTTCCGTCCCCGCCTCATCGTCAGGTAAAAATACTTAGTGCTCCATTCCGGGTCGCTGCGCACCGTGACCTGCACCGCTTCTACCAGCAAGAAGCGCAAAAGAGAGTTGCCCTATTTCGTGATGTGCCCCAGCTGTGTAACGAGCATTCAAAAGACGAAGAAGATTGAATTGTGACTCAAAGTCGTAACGGGGACCTTTATCTTGTCGTTGTTTATCATTGATCGCAGACAGACTCTCTTGTATCGACCCCCGCAAGATTCAGGTTTTAACAAAAGCCGATAGTGCATTGGTCTCTCCCATGGCTTGCCGAACTGCGGCCAGGAATTCATGATTATCGGGAGGTTTCTGGAAGAAAGCCAGTGCCCCGGCGTCCAGTGCACGTTTCTTATTGCCAGTTGGATCCCGGGCGCTGAGCACGATGACTGGGGTAGCCACAAGGTCTGGCAAGTCTCTCATTCGTTCAAGCACGAGGAACCCGTCACCTGCTGGGAGTCCAATATCTAGGACAACCAGGTCTGGCGCCTCCCTGCGCGCCACAGCGATAGCGGAAATTGCATCCGTTGCGCAGACCACCTCATAACCATTGGCCTTCAATCTGGCCGTCAAGCCCAATACAAGATGGTGATCGTCGTCGACAATCAGAATCTTCTTTCCATTCATTTGAGCGACCCCTTACCCTGGAGGTGCGCGCGAACCAACTGTTCGATTCGTGCCGTGACGTCGCGCACCTGTATATCGCCGGACTCGCCGGGTTTCATGTGAAGCGTCGTTGCAGAAAGTATCGGCTTGAGTGTTGAAGAATTATCGAGGGTCTGCAACTCCCTACCAATACGGCGAGCGATGACCTTAGATCCTTTGGCATCGGTGCACGCAACAATGAAAAAAATCTCTACAGAGTCTGCATTACTCATCGAAGGCAAGAGCACATCCTGAGCGGGATGAATACAGCGCTGCAGAAGCCTCCTTTTGTCTGGCACAAGATCGGCCTGAACGGCACCCGCTATCGCCCGCACGTCCACGGCAATAAGGGTGACCGATCCACCCTCTAGGTTCGGGGGCGTGAAGATGTGCGCACACTGTTTGGCCAGTGAGAAGACTGGCAGGGTAAAGTAAAATGTGCTGCCGTGTCCTAGTTGGCTTTCCACCCAGATTCGACCACCCAGCCGTGATACCAGCTCTTTTGAAATGAATAGCCCCAGCCCCAGGCCGCTGCGACTTGCTTCGGTGGTGCTTTCTACTTGTGCCAGACGGTCGAAGATTATGTCTCGATTTTCCAAACTGATTCCGCATCCCGTATCAGAGACCGAAAGAGTGAGGCAATCGTCATTTCCCACGGGGGGCGAACTCGCGACCGTAACGGTTCCATTCTCGGGCGTAAACTTGATTCCGTTGTCGATCAGGTTGGTGAGAATCTGCCGTAGCCGGGCCGGGTCGGCCCAAACAAAAGGAAGATCCGGAGCGATATCGGAGCGCAAGTTTACATTCTTCACTTCTGCATTCGTAAGGCATGTGCTGAGGACTTCGGCAATTAGCTTGGCTGGATTTATACGTTGTTGCTCCACCGTGAGTTTATGAGTGTCGACACGGGTTATTTCGAGGAGGTCGCTCACCATACTCTTCAGTTGTTTGACATTGTCTAGCGCAAACGTCAGATGTTCGCGCTGTTCGGGATTCAGATCACCAAGTAGTCCATCCAATACATTGGTTGTAAAAAGATAGATTGCCGTCAGTGGAGTACGGAGTTCGTGCGAGACGTGAGAAAGAAGCTTTTCTTGCAGGCGCGCGCGCTCCCGTCGCGTCTCTTCCAGCACGATGGCAATCTTTTTCCGCTCGGTTGCGTCTTGCATAATGAGAACACACCCGCGAACCGGCCCCACACCTTCCAGCAACGCTGTGATGTTGACATTGCCCCAGAACTGCTCCTGGTTGCTTCGGACTCGCCACCCCTCATCCTCCGCCCGTCCTGTTTGCAGAGCCTTGTGCAACTGTTTCTCGGGGACGCAGTTCTGGATATCCTCTGCGCTGTACATGCAGGAGAAATTCTGCCCCACGATTTCTGCCGCAGCATACCCCAACATGCGCTGCGCTCCGCCATTCCAACTGGTCACGCACCCATTTAGATCCATTGTGAAGAGTGCGCAGTCCCTCGCCCCCTCGATCAGCAATCGAAAACGTCCGTTTGCCGTCGCCAGCTTCGCCTCGAGAATCGCCCCATAGCGTTGCTGGAGAAATGCGTGACCCAGAGCACACAGCAAATCGCCGGATGCCTGAAGGGCAACGCTACTTAGAGGACGCTGTTTCCTCGCCAGGTTCCAAAGTTCCTGTGCCGAAACACCAAACTCCTTGGCTACGCGTTGTAATGGCATGGATTCGGGATATCGATCGAACACTTGCCCCGCAATAATGGCCCCTAAACGCCCGTTGCCCAATACAAGCGGAACTGCCACATGCGTGAGGCCAGCTTCGTCACGCACCATCACCACCACGCCTCTTTGCAATGCCTCCTCAACCGCCGCACAACGCGGCCCCGTGGTTATGCAAAAAGGGCATTCGGCACGCCAAACAGAAGCGGCGTCATGAACCAGCTTCCAGACCGGCTGCGGATTGTGGCACTTTCCCAGGACGCGGCCTTGGGAATTGGTCAATGCTACCGCCACTCTCATGGTGCGGCCATACGTCGCCAGGATTTCGTCCCATGCGTCCAGGTCAAGCAAATCGCCCCTTAGTTTGGGCGACAGCTCCGCGCTACCGATTTCGTCCGTCTGGGTATCAGCATGAGAGAAAAGTATCGGACTCGTCGCAACCTGTCCTGGCGTTTCTGTATTCATTCTTTCTCCTGAGCGCCGGCAGGGCCGTTTGTTCGACTTAGGTGAGAGAATCTCGTAGGGGCACGGCTCAAGAGGCTGGAGTAGCTCTGTAGTGGCAATGCAGGAACCAGGTTCTGTTCCAGCGGTACCAGAGAGATTCCTCCCTGACCAATTATGAACTCTCGAGTGTCGAAGGAATGTTTGCTTCCCCGAGACTTGACCACCGAAATGCAGCGGTGAAGCGAGCTATCGATTTCCACCAGGCTCATCAAAATGAGGTTATCCACGATGGAGCTGACTGGAAAATCCGGCATGTAGGAGGAAATTCCCAGAAACTCGGGATTCTCATAATTAAAGAAAGTCGTCATCAAGCGGTGCTTGCTATAGGCGACAAGGGCATGGAAGAAGTCGCGATAGACGCTGATATCTCCGATCG
>Ga0210398_10006209_pt1 | contig 11029 bp, 12 predicted proteins | sample IncBWC4OmetaG_FD_161047 | JGI IMG/M metagenome (GOLD analysis project Ga0210398, IMG submission 161047) | Forest soil microbial communities from Barre Woods Harvard Forest LTER site, Petersham, Massachusetts, United States - Inc-BW-C-4-O | ecosystem: Environmental > Terrestrial > Soil >... | reverse complement strand
CGCCAGCTCGATATGCCAGGCATTACCGCGGTCGTGCTCGAAGAATTGCAGGATCGCATCGCCGGCGGCATGGAATTCGATCATCCGGTGCCGCTTTACCGCATGCTGCACAAGCGTTTTGTCCGGGAAGTCCTGTAAAGCCCTGATATCCCAAGACCGGCGGGATTTCTTGACTTTCGAGCCTCGCCGACTAGGTTGCAGCCAACCGATCAACCCGAAGTCCCTGAGGTCCCGTTATGGCCAAGAACACCACGATCAAAGTCAAGCTCGTATCCAGCGCCGATACCGGCTTCTATTATGTGACGTACAAGAATTCGCGCACGATGACCGACAAATTGAAGATGAAGAAATACGATCCGGTGGCGAAAAAGCACGTCGAATTCACCGAATCCAAGATCAAGTAGGCGGCACTCGTGCAGCATTACGAAGGGCGCCGATCGGGCGCCCTTTTTGATTCCGCAAAGGCAAAAGGAGCGCCAGCGCTAGGCCGCCGGAAAAGGTGGCCGGCCGGAAACGGTGTTATGAGGAGGCCACTCGCACCGCTCCCGTGCCGGCCGAACCCCACGGACCCAGGAGATGCGGCGGACCTGAGCATACCGCAGGGTTATCAATGGGTTCGCATAGCTGGCGGCATCGCCCGGCTCGCCGCAAGGCCCCTTAGCGCAGCGAGGAATGCCGTTCCCTGAAGGCTAATGGAACCGGCGGCGAAATCAACCGGCAAAGTTCCGCCGCGCTGGCCCGGCTGCCGTCAACCCCAAAAATTGAAGTTACCGGCTCAGCGTGCCGATTGGCTTGCCGACTTGGTGCAGGTTACGCCGCGTCGGGCACCACGCGATTGCGGCCGTCGCGTTTGGCGCGGTAGAGCGCCTGGTCGGCGCGCTTGAGCAGTGCCGGCGCGGTGTCGTCCTTGCCGCGCAGGCCGGCAATGCCGATCGAGATCGTCACGGGAATTTGGCGGCTGCCCTGCGCGATGGCGAAGGGTTCCGCGGCAATGCGCCGGCGCAACCGCTCGGCGACCATCGCCGCCACCGCCATGTCAGTCTCCGGCATGATGATGACGAATTCCTCGCCGCCGTAGCGACACGCCAGATCGATGCCACGGATCGAGCGTTTGATGCGGAGCGCGAAATCGCGCAGCACGTCGTCGCCGGCATCGTGGCCATGGTTGTCGTTGATCGCCTTGAAATAATCGATATCGAGAACGAGCGCCGAGAGCGGTTTGCCGCGCGCCGCGGCCTGCTCGATCAGCGTGCCGAGATGGCTCTCCATGTAGCGCCGATTGAACAGACCGGTCAGCGCGTCGGTGATCGCCATCTCGATCGACATTTGCACATTATCGCGCAGCCGCTCGGTGTAGCGGCGCTTGCGCACCTGGCTGCGCGTCCGCGCCAAAAGCTCGTTCTTGTCGATCGGCCGGATCAGAAAATCATTCACGCCGATCTCGAGCCCGCGCAGCATGCGCGCCGTGTTGTCCGGCTCGGTGATGGCGAGGATCGGCAGGTTGCGCGTTCGGTCGAGCGAACGGATCTGACTGCACAACCGCAGCGCATCGAAATGCTCCAGTCCCAGTGAGACGATGAGGAGGTCGTAATTGCCGTCCGCGGCATGGAACAGCGCCTGGTTTGGGTCGGCTTCGACCTCGACGGCATGCTCCTTGGACAGGGTCGCGGCGATGCGTTCGTAAGAGACCGGACGATCGTCGACGATCAGGACACGGCCGTCACGGCCGGTGTCGGCCACTGCCTCGCGCTCCGGCGATTCAATGCCGATCTCGTGCGAAGTCAAAACACGCATACGCAGTTCGTCAGTGACCATCTTGAGGCGCGCCAGCGAGCGCACCCGCGCAATCAGCGCCAGCTCGGAAATCGGCTTGGGCAGAAAATCGTCGGCGCCGGCCTCCAGGCCGCGGACCTTGTCCGATGACTGGTCGAGTGCGGTCACCATAATGACCGGGATGTGATGGGTCGCGGGATTGCTTTTGAGCCGGCGGCAGACCTCGAAGCCGTCCATGTCCGGCATCATCACGTCAAGCAGGACGAGATCGCACTCGGCGCGCTCGCAAATCGCCAGCGCGTCGCGCCCGCACATCGCGATGACGACGTCGAAATACTCGGCCGACAGCCGCGCTTCGAGCAGTTTGACGTTGGCGGGGATGTCGTCAACGACCAGTACGCGGGCAGTCATTGCGAACCTTTACGGATTGCCGAGGAAATGGCGGATGGTCTCGATGAACTTGCCCACCGAGATCGGCTTGGAAAGGTAAGCCTCGCAGCCGCCCTCCCGGATACGTTCTTCGTCGCCCTTCATGGCGAAGGCTGTGACCGCGACGATCGGAATCTTCTTCAGGTCCTGGTCGTCCTTCAGCCATTTGGTAACCTCCAGCCCGGAGACCTCGGGAAGCTGGATGTCCATCAGAATGAGGTCAGGCCGATGCTTGCGCGCCAGATCGAGCGCCTCGATGCCGTTGCGCGTCCCGACCGTCGCATAGCCGTGGGCTTCCAACAGATCGTGGAAGAGCTTCATGTTGAGCTCGTTGTCTTCCACAATCAGGACGGTTTTCGCCATCCCCCATTCCCTTCGCCGGTCCCCGGCCCGATGCTGCGGCAAGCCGAAGAATCGCCTGCAACCGCTACGGGCGGCATCGAGAGGCTAGTCCCGATGTGTTACGGAAAGGCAAATGGAAGCCTATGGCGAAGCCCGCAAGACCGTCTCCGGAAGGCGCCGAAATGCTGGCGATTCAGGCGCTTGCCTTCATCGCCGAAGATCCGGATCGAATGGGCGCCTTTCTCGCCGCAACCGGCATAGCGCCCGATACGATTCGCGGCGCGGCCGGCTCGCCCGACTTTCTCGCGGGCGTGCTCGAGCATATGCTCGCCGACGAGAGTCTGTTGCTTGCTTTTGCCGGCAGCGCGGGCCTCGATCCGGCCGAGATTGCGCCGGCGCGGCGCGCGCTGGGCGGTGAATGGGAACGCGATCTGCCCTAAATGCCGTTCCGAATGGATCAATGAGCATGAGCTTTTGCCGTGACTGCCTGGCCGAGGCTGCGCCGCAGACCAGGCGCTGCGCCGCCTGCGGCTTGCCGCGTTTGCTGCGTCACGACGAGATCGACACGCTCGCCATCGCCCATGTCGATTGCGATGCGTTCTACGCCACCATCGAAAAGCGCGACGACCCGTCGTTGGCCGCTGAACCGGTGATCGTCGGCGGCGGCAAGCGCGGTGTGGTCGCCACCTGCTGCTATATCGCTCGCACCTACGGCGTGAAATCGGCGATGCCGATGTTCGAAGCGCTGCGGCTTTGTCCGCAGGCGAAGGTCGTGCGGCCTAATTTCGAAAAATACAGCAAGGTCGGGCGCCAAGTGCGCCAACTGATGTTTGCCCTGACGCCGCTGGTGGAACCGCTGTCGATCGACGAGGCTTTTCTCGACCTGTCCGGCACGTCGGGACTACACGGTCTGTCGCCGGCCAGGGTGCTGGCGCGCTTTGCCGCAGACGTCGAAAAGAACCTGAAAATCACGGTTTCGATTGGGCTGTCCTGCAATAAGTTCCTCGCCAAAGTCGCCTCCGATCTCGACAAGCCGCGCGGCTTCGCCGTGCTCGGGAGCGCCGAGGCGCCGGCCTTTCTCGCGCCAAAACCCGTCGGCTTTATCTACGGCGTCGGCAAGGTCAGCGCCGCGCGCTATGCGCGCGACGGGTTTAGCCACATCGCCGATCTGCAGCGCACAAGCGAGATCGAATTGATGCGTCGCTACGGCGAGGAAGGTCGCCGCCTGGCGCGGCTGGCGCGCGGCATCGACACGCGCCAGGTAAGCGCCGACCGCGAGACCAAAAGCGTGTCCTCGGAAACAACTTTCGAGCGCGACATCGCCGATTTCCGCTCGCTGGAGAAGATCTTGTGGAGCTTGGCGGAGGACGTATCGGCGCGGCTCAAAAGCAAGGAATTGGCCGGCGCCACCGTGACGCTGAAGCTCAAGACCGCCGATTTCAGGATCCGCACCCGGGCGCGATCGCTGGACGCGCCGACGCAACTGGCGGGGCGTATTTTCGCGGCATCCCGCGGCCTCCTCGGACATGAAACCGACGGCACCCATTATCGTCTGCTAGGCGTCGGTGTGAGCGCACTGGCTACGGCGGACGAGGCCGATCCCGCCGACCTCGTCGATGGCCGCTCGGCGCTCGCCGAACATGCCGTCGACAATGTGCGCGCCCGCTTCGGCGACGGCGCCGTGGTCAGGGGCCTTGCATTCGAAGGTCCGGAAAAACAGTAGCCTTATCGGCTCACGGACACGGCTTCTGGTCTTTGATCTCGAGTGAGCTGAGCTTGCCGTCGACGACGAAGTCGTTGTAGTCGAGCGTCAGGGCGCGCGAAATTCCGTTGTCGTAGAGCTCGAAGCCTATTGTGTAAGCGGGTGTTTGCTCGCCGGAATTGTCTGTCGTGACCTTGTCGAAATAGCTGATCGTGACCGGCCAGCGGGGCACATGAGCGAGCTTCGGCTCGGCGGCCGCGGCATCGTCGTGATTGCGCTCGCCGGGCGCGATTTTCTGGCCGATCACGGTGAGCGTGTTGAAGACTTTGTCGCCGGTATCGGAGCCGTCATAGACCGGGAAATTCAGGATGGTTTTGCCGGCGCGCGCGGCTTGGATGGCGCGGATCATATGCTGGGTCGGAAATACCACGCCGGAGTCGAGATTAAGGTTTTTCTGCTCCGGCTTGTCGAGATCGACCGCCGTCTTGGTGGCGTCATGCTCGGCGTGGCCATCGACAGTATCGACCAGGTTTTGATCGACGAAATTTTGCGAAGTAAATTTGAAGCTCTTGGCGTCGGCGCCTTCCCAAGTGGTCGAGCGCAAATCGCTGGTCGATACTTTGCCTTCGCCGGTATCGAGCTCGGAGACCTGGCGGAAATCCAGCGAATAGCCTTGGCAGACATTGCCGCCGAAATCGTAGACGATGCGGCCGCTGACGCTGGCAATCTGCGAGTCGCCACGGGTTTGCCCGAGCGAGAGATCGTAAATCGCCCGATGCGGCACAAGTACAACGGGCGCGTCTGGCGCAGCGGTTCGCGGCGGCGCCTCCTGCGCCTGCGCCGGCACGACGAGCGTCAGGACAAACAAGCCAAGAGCAACGGCGGCGGCGCGCAACGGCACCATGTCATCGACGGCCATGAACCTATCTCGCTCAACTCGCCTTGGAGATGGGCCCCCGCCTGCCGTTTCCCCCTCGCTGATGTCCTTTTTGCCGTAATTGCGGCGAAGATAGGCCAGTCTATCCATAGGCTGCAACAGCCCCCTTCGTTGCCGGTAGGTCCGGCATGATGCGGCACCCCCGCTTGCATGGCGCCAAGTGATCGGCGAAGAAAAGGCCTTGCCCCACTCAAAACCTTGCAGCGCAGGCGGAGGAGCCGATGGCCGGAATTGTGGAAAAGAAACTGCAGGAGCTTGGCATTGCGCTCCAAGAACCGCGGGCGCCGATGGCCAATTACGTTCCGTTCGTGCGCACTGGCGATCTGCTCCATGTCTCCGGCCAAATCTGCCTCGACGGCGACGGCAAGCTCGTGGCCAATGGCCGGCTCGGCGACGACGTTTCCGTCGAAGAAGGCCAGAAGGCAGCGCGCGTCTGCGCGATCAATTTGTTGGCGCAGGTCAAGGCCGCGCTCGGCGATCTCGACAAGGTGAAACGGGTGGTACGGCTTGGCGGTTTCATCAATTCGGCGGCTGGCTTCACCGAGGGTCCGAAAGTGATGAACGGCGCCTCCGACCTCATGGTCGCGGCCTTCGGCGACAAAGGCAAGCATGCGCGCTCGACGGTCGGCGTCGCCGCGTTGCCGGCCGATGCCGCGGTTGAGGTCGAGGGCCTGTTTGAAGTGTCTTGAGCCGTGCCAAACAGGCTCGACTGGCTCACCGCACGGCCGATCGCTCACCGCGGCTTGCATGACGCAGCTCATGACCTGATCGAGAACAGCGCCGGCGCCGTCCGCGCCGCCATCGCCGCAAATTACGGCATAGAGGTGGACGTCCAGGTCAGCGCCGACGGCGAGGCCATGGTCCATCATGACGACGTGCTCGGGCGGCTGACCCAAGGCGAAGGCCGGCTCGACCGGCTCAGCGCCGCCGAGCTCAAGCGCGTGCCGTTCCGCGGCAGCGACGAGCGCATGCTGACACTCGGCGAACTGTGCGATCTCGTCGACGGCCGCGTCACCCTGCTGATCGAGCTCAAAAGCCGCTTTAATGGGGACGGCAGACTTCCCGCACGTGTCGCTACGGTCCTTGCCGGTTATCGCGGCCCGGCGGCGCCGATGTCGTTCGACCCCGGACAGATCGCCGCCCTGCGGCGCAAAGCGCCGCAGACTGCTTGCGGCATCGTTGCCGCCAAGTACCGGCCGCATCCATATTGGGATCAGATGCCGTTTTGGATGCGACACGGAATGGGGTATCTCGTCACCGAATTGGCGGCCCGAGCGCAATTTGTGGCCTATGCGGTGACGGATTTACCGGCCTTCGCGCCGTTACTCGCACGGCACGTTTTTGGCTTGCCGCTATTGACGTGGGCGGTGCGAACCGAAGCGGAGCGGAAAACCGCCGCGCGCTTCGCCGACCAGATGATCTTCGAAGGTTTTCGGCCATGATCCGTGGACAGAATGACGCCGTAGAACGTGTTAAACGGGCAAGGACGATGACGGAACTGCACATCGGCGTGGTCGGCGCCATCGACGAGATCAGCGCCGCCGCGTGGGATGCCTGCGCCAATCCCGCGCCCGGCCTTCACAATTCAAATCAGGAAAACGCATATAACCCTTTTGTCTCACACGATTTCCTGTCGGCGGTCGAAGAATCCCAATCCGTTGGTGGGCACACCGGTTGGCAGCCTCAGCACGTGGTGGCGAAAACGGCCGAGGGCGAGCTTTTGGCCGTCGCCCCCTGTTATCTCAAAAGCCACTCACGCGGCGAATACGTGTTCGATCGCGGCTGGGCGGAGGCCTACGAGCGCGCCGGCGGCAGCTATTACCCGAAGCTGCAGATTGCCGTGCCGTTCACGCCGGCGACAGGTCCGCGGCTGTTGCTGCGTCCCGGCCCCAATGCCGACGCGGTCGGCCGCGCGCTGGCAAGCGGGCTGATCGAACTATGCAAGCTTTCCGGCGCCTCGGGCGTGCACGTGACCTTCGCGACCGAGCCGGAATTCCGTTTGCTCGGCGAGCTCGGCTATCTGCAACGCACCGATCAGCAATTCCACTGGGAGAATGCGGGCTTTGCCAGCTTTGACGATTTTCTCGGCGCGCTAAGCTCGCGCAAACGCAAGACCATCCGCCGCGAGCGGCATGACGCCTTGCAAGCCGGCATCACCGTGCATTGGCTGACCGGCAGCGATCTGACCGAAGACGTCTGGGACGCATTCTTCGAATTTTACATGGAGACCGGATCGCGCAAATGGGGCCGGCCTTATCTCACCCGGTCGTTCTATTCGCTCGTCGGCGTGAAAATGCGTGAACGCATCGTGCTCATCATGGCCAAACGCGCCGGCCGCTGGATTGCCGGCGCCATCAATTTCGCCGGCTCGCACACTCTGTTCGGGCGCCACTGGGGCGCCATCGAGCACCATCCGTTCCTGCATTTCGAGCTGTGCTACTACCAGGCAATCGATTATGCGATAGCCCACAAGCTGGCCCGCGTCGAGGCCGGCGCTCAGGGCGAGCACAAGATTTCGCGCGGCTATATGCCGACGACGACTTATTCGGCGCACTATATCGCCGACCCAGGCTTGCGGCGCGCCATTGCCGATTACCTGGTGCGCGAACGCGCTTATGTCGCGGCGGCCGGCGAAGAACTTGCAACGCTGGCACCATTCCGCAAGGATTTGGTCGTCGAGCCGGAATGACTATGATCGCGGCGCAATCCGCGGAGATCGCGATGACGAGCTACGATCCCAATAACATCTTTGCCAAGATTCTGCGCGGCGAGTTGCCGGCGCACAAAGTCTTCGAAAACGACAAGGTCTTCGCCTTTCTTGACATTATGCCGCGGGCGCCGGGCCACACTTTGGTCATTCCCAAATCCCCTGCCCGCACCATCCTCGACATCGCGCCGGACGATCTGGCGCATGTCATGAAGGCCGCGCAGACGATAGCGCGCGCCGCCATGACCGTCTTTGCCGCCGACGGCCTCACCGTTCAGCAGTTCAACGAGCCGGCCGGCGGTCAGGTGGTTTTTCACCTGCACGTGCACATCATTCCGCGCAAGATCGGCGTGGCGCTAAAGCCGCCGGCGAGCTTCAAGGAAGATCCAGCGGTATTGTCGGACCAGGCGCTAAAGCTCGCCGCCGCGCTAAAAGCCTAAAGCTCTTCAGCTGGCGCGTCCGCGCGAAACCCGCTCGATCTCAGCGCGCACCAAGCGCTCGACCATGCTGGGCAGATTGTCATCAAGCCAGCTTTTCAGCATCGGCCGCAGCATTTCACGCACCAGATCCTCGAGCGTCCGGGCATTCTGCACCAAGACGGTCTGTGCGAGCGCATTGAAGGCGGAATCGACCGCTGCGCTGGTGGCGCCGGAAATGAGCTGACCCCGCTCCCCGTTGCCCGGCGCGGCGACTGGAGTGGCAAGTCTGTCGCTTACCTCATCGAACCCGACGTCGGAACTGCCGTCGATTGTGCGAAATTGCGCTGCAGGATTTGGCATGGCACCGGCCGGAGGATTCGCTGGGGGCGGCGGCATCGGCGCCGCCATCGATTCGGTAAGATCGAGAATATCGGAGGCCTGATCTCCCTCGGTCGCGGGGTCGAGCGGGCTTGGCGCCTCCATCATGGGGCGCGGCTCGGGTTCAATGCGCGGACGTGGCTGCGCGGCCGACGGCGGCGCGGAAAACACCGGCTGGGGCGCCGGCGATTCAGGTTGCGCCTTTGGCGGCTCCGAAGCCCGCGGCGGCGGTGTTTTGTTAGCGTCGTCGTCGGCGATAATGCGACGAATGGAGGCGAGAATCTCCTCCATCGACGGTTCCTGCGATTTCGCCGGTTGCGTCATGCGCACCCTCGCCTGGCTTTGCTTGCGTTACGTGCGTAGCCCAGTTGCGTGCCTTATCGTGCGTTTCCGTCCGCCTCACCACGAGGCCGCCCCGCGATGCCGCCGAATCACAACGACAACTATGCAATGTAGCTGGCAATCTTGTCATGACGAAAGTCGAAGGCAAGGCGCGATCTGTGGACACACAATGTGGCGGGGTGGGGCCGGGCCGAAGCGGTGCGCCGGGCCTATCTGCCGTCGGGGGTGCGCACGCCAACCCAGGCGTCCCGCACTTGCTGATAGTGCACTTGCGGATCGTAGATCAGCACATTCAATCCCAGGTGCTCCATCGACAGTCCGCCGACCGCTGCCAGCAGCGTATAGGAGGCAACCACTCGGTCATGTTGAGCGGTCACCAGCGCAACGCGCGCGTTGACCAGTTCCTGCTGAGCATTGAGGACGTCGAGCGTGGTACGCTGACCGACGCGCGCCTCTTCACGCACGCCGTTGAGCGCGATCTCGGCGGCGTTGACCTGGGCGGTGGTCGCCTCGATCTGCGCCTTGGCGGCATCCAACTGGCCCCAGCTCTGCACCACGGTGGCGCGCGCTTGGTCACGCGTGATGTCTAGATTGAGACGCTGCTGTCCGACCGTTTCCTTGGATTGGCGGATCGCCGAATATTCGGCGCCGCCCTGGTAGATCGGGATGGTCAGAGTGCCGAGCACTGACGCCGTCGTCTGTTTCAGCACGTTATAGAGCGGCGAATACTCCTTCGCCGCGCTCGCGGTCAGCGAGAGGTTCGGATACAGGGCGCCTTCGCTGATTTTCACAGCGAGCTCGGCGATATCGACGCCGTAGGCTGAGGCAAGCACCGACGGACTCTGGTTCTGACCCTCGGTAACCGCGCCCGGCAGTGTTGGCGGCGACAGCCGGTCGACCGGCGTGCCCGGACTAAGCCGTCCCGGGTCGACGCCGATCACGCGCCGATAATTGGCCTGCGAGGTGACATAGTTCGATTGCGCGCCGAGCAATGACGAGCGGCCGGCGGCCAGCCGTGATTCGGCTTGCGCGACGTCGGTGCGCGTCACCTCGCCGACATTGAAGCGGTCGCGCGTTTGCTTGAGCTGCTCGGTGAGAACTTCGACGTTGCTGCGGTTGAGGTCGAGAATAGCCTCGTCGCGCAGCAAATTCATGTAAGCGGTGGCCGCATCGAGCAGCACTTGCTGTTCGGTGACGCGCAAGGTCTCGCGCGCGCCCATGACTTGGCTCTCCGCTTGCCGCGTCTTGTTCGCGGTCTGAAACCCGTTGAACAGCGTTTCGGTCGCAGTGGCGCCGAAACCGCGCTGCCCCATGTCCTTGGCGATGTTCGAATAGCTGACGGTATTGGGAAACACCTGCTGATTGATGGTCTGCGACAACGTGCTGGAATAAGCGAAGCCGTCGGTGCTGGTGACACTCAACTTCGGCCGGTAGCCCGACAAAGCCTGCGGTACGTTCTCATCCGTCGCGCGCAAAGCCGCCCGCTGCGCATTGAGCGAGGGGTTGTTCTGATAGGCTTGAACGAGCGCCCATTCCAGCGTGTCGGCGGCCGCCGCAGTGCCGCCGGCGGCCACGACAATACCGGCCAGCCCGAGGCTTGCTAAGGCCAGGATATGCGCCCGCACTCCCCGTCCCCTCATGACGTAGACACAGCTCCCACCACCTACCTCCGCCCGCCCCATTTGCGCGGTGGACCCCCATCACAGACGCGCTATCCCCTTCCGGCCAGCCAGCTTGGTCGGGAACGCGAAAGTAGCAACATTAAGCGCCTGGCACAGCGAGCGAAACCCTGCATCTGGGGATGAAATGCAAAATTCTCTGAATAGGAGTTTCTGGGCCACAGGTGGGTCGCCTAGCCAATTCCGGCTTTGGGTGACCTTCGGAATATCACGCCGGAGACAAGCCGAGCGCCATACGCGGTGGACGTTGCGCGGTAGACGTTACAAGGAGCCGCTATAACTTGGCCCAGCAAACGATCCGCTAGAAAACGAAAGCCGGCG
>Ga0210398_10006208_pt1 | contig 11029 bp, 12 predicted proteins | sample IncBWC4OmetaG_FD_161047 | JGI IMG/M metagenome (GOLD analysis project Ga0210398, IMG submission 161047) | Forest soil microbial communities from Barre Woods Harvard Forest LTER site, Petersham, Massachusetts, United States - Inc-BW-C-4-O | ecosystem: Environmental > Terrestrial > Soil >... | reverse complement strand
GTTCATCGCCTCTTTCGCAAACTTCGACTGGCCACTTCGGGAGCCGGCTCCAGCGCAGGCATCATTTATAACGCGATCAGCGGAATTGAGGCGGCGCTCTGGGACTTGCTAGGCCAATCGTTGGGAGTGCCCATTCATCGACTACTTGGCGGAAAGTTTCGGGACAAAGTTCGTATTTATGCCGATTGCCACGGCAGCGAGGCGCTGGAGTGCCTGGACGAGGTATTGCGTTCCCGCCCCGCTCGGTGGTTGTCGCATGAGGGCAGGCACATGGCGAAGGATTATTTCGGCGCAGGCAGTGATGAGCCAGCGTCAACGCCAGAGAAATACAAGCAGCGCGCCTTGGAAAAGAAGGCCGAGGGATTTACAGCGCTGAAATTTGACCTCGATGTTCCGGGCACATATGCGGCCGATCCGTATTCGCGAGCGCTCAGTAATCGTGCCATCGATCACGCGGTGAATTTAATCGGAGCGGTTCGCGAGGCGGTTGGTGTTGAAACGGAGATCGCGGTCGATTGTCACTGGCGGTATTGTGCCAGCGACGTCATTAGAGTGGCGCACGAGTTGGAGGCATTTCGATTGTTGTGGCTTGAGGATCCCGTTCCACCCGACAGCGTCGCAGCGCTGATGGAAGTGAGCGCGAAGGTTCGAGTGCCGATTGCAACGGGTGAAAATCTCTTCCTGTTTGAGGGTTTTGAGGAAATCATAGCCAAACACGCTCTCAGTATCGTTACTCCCGATCTGCAAAAGGTCGGTGGATTGGCTATCGCCCAGAGCATTGCGCAGTTTGCGGACGTACATACGATGCCCGTTGCCCCACACAACATCAGTAGTCCGGTAGGCACGCTTCTATCAGCACAGTTCTGTGCAGCAATTCCAAACTTTCTTGCGCTGGAGTTTCATAGTTCTGACGTTCCGTTCTGGAATGATCTAGTGGAAGGGTTACCGAAGCCAATTATTCAGGATGGATTCATTGGCGTCCCCGAAAAGCCTGGCCTCGGCGTCACATTAAACGAGGAAGTAGCCCGTCGTTACACGCGCAAAGGCGAACCATTTTTTGAATGAGCGGGCGGACAATCCATTCGATAGACGGAGATTGCTAGACTACGGTTCAAGAAAATCGATTAGGGCACGGAAAACAATGAGCGAGACGAAATTGTGGAAATCCGACGACGAACTTTTGTCGATCGTGCAGCGTGAGCTGTTTACGTGCGTCGTCGGCGACGTAATGGATAAAATCGATCTTCAGCACCAGTTTTTGCCGCCGCAGATTCAGGCCCTTCGCCAAGACATGATCGTGATTGGGCGGGCCATGCCAGTTCTGTCCGTGGATGTGTTTGTTGAACGAATCGCCGGCAGCGCCAACAAACTGATGGACAAGTCTTTCGGGTTGATGCTGGAAGCGCTTGATGACCTTCAGAAGAACGAGGTGTATGTAAACACGGGATCATCACCACGAAACGCGCTGTGGGGCGAACTGATGAGCACAAGGGCGCGTAAACTCGGGAGTCGCGGTGCCGTGTTGAACGGATACGTCAGAGACACAAAGCCAATTCTCGAGATGGGTTTCCCAACATTTGGATTTGGTTCTTACGGACAGGATTCGGCGCCGCGCTACAAAGTGGTCGATTTCCGGATTCCCGTGGAGATTGGAGCCGTGCGGGTTCGTCCCGGAGACATTCTGTTTGGCGATATTGACGGGGTGTTGGTGGTTCCGGCCGAAGCTGAAGAAGAAGTGTTCACGCGAGCGCTGGAAAAAGTTCGAAGCGAAAAGCTCGTACGGAAAGCCATCGAAGAAGGAAGCAGTGCGGTTGAAGCGTTTGCAAAGTACGGAGTCATGTAGGCATCCGCGGTGTGGTTTCCGGCTGGCTATGGAACCAGATCATCTGGCAAATCGGGGACGGAAAGGAATGCCATTGCCATGATCAGCATCGACCTGTCTGAAAGAACGATTCTGATCACTGGGGCTCTAGGTGCGATTGCAGAGCAAGTGGTGCGGCGGCTGGCTGAGGCCGGAGCGACTCTTGTGCTCACCGACATCAAACCTGAGATGCAAGCGAAAAGAACTCTGGATGAATGGAAAATTTCGCCGAGTGCTTACATTTATGCTGAGGCTGATATTACCGATCCTAAGCAAGTGGAGGCGGTGGCTAAAACAGCCTTCGACAAGTATCCAGGCATGGATACTGTAATTGGCCACGCGGGTGGTTGCGGACTACATCCATTTGCCACCACCTCGGAAGCCGATTACGAGCGCATTTTCCGCTTCAATTATTTTGCGCAGACGTATCTGGCGCGCTCTGTACTTACACGATGGATGGAGAGAAAAATTAACGGCCACCTGATCTTTACTTCGTCATACGTCGCACGAATGCCGCACACCTTAATCCCTTCATACTCTTCAGCTAAGGCGGCGTTGGAAAATTTTGCTCGCAGTCTGGCGCTTGAATATGCGCTGACCGGTATCCGCGTGAACGTGATTTCGCCAGGGAACGTGGCTGCCGGCAGTTCGCTGAAGGTATTTGACGAAGACCCTGCTTACCGGGAGTTCGTTCTGCGAGTTTCGCTTGGGCGAAGGAACAGTCCCAAATCGATAGCGGACGCATTTGTATTTCTTTGTTCGCCGTTGGCGAGCGAGATCAACGGACAGGTTCTCAGTCCGGATTACGGAGCGGGGATAGGAAACCGGCTATGAAGATTGGCCTTGGACGGTATCCGCATATGTTGACCCGCGATTATTACGATTTCGCTTACTTCAGTTGGTATTAGGACTTATACGGGTCGAATATCTCCATAGCAAACTCCCAAAGGCCGCGAGCGCGCTGATACATCAGGGCCCTGAAGTTTCTTGGATCATCGATCCGCCAAGCCTCCGGGGTGCTGAACCAGTATGCCGTTTCCTCGTTCCTCCACGTTTGGTAATACACGCCCCACGCCGCCAGCAAGGCCTCGGCCTGCAAGGCTCCGTCGTTCAGCTCTTTTCCACAGTGGTACATATTGGCGGCGGCGCAGTACGAAACTCCAGTCCAGACTTCAAATTGATGTAGATACTCACTGTCGCCAACGCCAGGCAGGGAATCCGGATGAACCGCATTGGCGACGCCGACATTGCCGACACCGTTTCCACTGCTGTCTTTCAGCGCAAGAACACCGCGTTTGAATAACTGGTGATAGTGGGAGGCCATCCGTTCCGGAGTCAGCACCGAGGGCAGTCTCGTAACATCGACGTACCGTTGCCCCACCATCGCGTCGCCCATCAGGTCATCGTTGTGCTGATTGTACTGATAATACTTGTACTGCGAGTTCCAGAACTGCTTTTCCGTACTGGTGCGGGCTTTATTTAGCAACTCGCCGATCTCCTTCGCAAAAGCATTGTCTTCCCGCCGCTGGGCAAGAGCTTGCATCATTTCCAGCGCACCCAGCCAAAGCACGGCGTTGAACAGCTTATTCTCAAGGTACTCGGAGCTTTTCATCTCGCTCAGCCCATCGCCATCGAGGTCGGTCGTGATTTGGTAGCGGTAGCTCCGAACCATGGCTGGCCAGACTTCTTCTAGAAACGCTTCGTCTTTGGTCTTATGCCAGTAGGCGTAGCACTGCTGAATGAACTTGGGTGAAAGTTCAGACCATGGTGTGGTGATGCGCCCCTTGATGCCATGTGGACTCTGGTTATAGCCCCGGCCATAGCCGTCGTAGGCAAAGAGGGGGTCGTCGTAAATCGCGCCAGCGTCGTGCGGGCAACTGCCGTCGGGGGAATCCATGACAAAATCCCTGAACAACAACAGTGTGGCGCGCTCCTGTTGCGGCCAAAGATCGCGGTTGCTGCGCGCCGGGTGATGACGGACATCAAAGGACTCGGCGAATGCATACTCCTGGCACTCCATCACGAATGAGATGTGCTGTCCCGGCCGGTTCCCGAATTGTTTGGGTTTGGTGATACAACCGTTCTCCCAGAAAGAGCCGCCAAAAGTGCTGTAATAAAGTTCATTGAGAGCGGCTTGCTTCACCCACTCCGGGTGTCCACCATTTTGGATGATGGGTGCCTGCCAGCCATCGACTGCGGCGAGCCACTGGTCGCGATGTAGCAATGCCTCTTCGCAGATGTGGAACGACTGTTCCGGAGCGAACGGAAACCACTCGGTAAACCTCCTCCACCAGCGTGTACCAGAACCGAACTCCACCTGCGGGAAATACCATCCCAGAGCAAAAGGCACGTTGACACTTGCGCCGGGATCAAGTTCTACCGCGACACAAAGCGCGCCTGCGGGGGTTTGGCTGGATTGGACGAGCTTCTGATTCGCCAGCATGCCGTCCGCGGCAAAAGCCTTCCAAATATCCGCACCGTCGCTGTCGCCGTCCCACGCCGGCACATAGGTGGCCGCATGATTCGTCGCTATGCACCATTCCGATCCCGCGGTCTCGGGAGCATTCCTCTGGTCCTGTGCCTCCATCAGAATCGCGGTGACTCCGCTCTTGGGATTCTTCATGACCCGGTTGCTCAATCCGCGCCGCTCCCGCGCACTCTTGCCGGCATCTTGATCCATGCCCATCGGAGTATTCTGCGGCCCGATGTAGGGAGCATTCGGGAAGGTGAACATCAGCGATAACCTGGCCCTGGTCTTGGCTGGATTGTGGACCTTGAATAAAAACAGGGCAACAGGATACGAGGTCTCGCGATAGTTGTCTTTTATGACTGGGCTGAAGAATTGCATGGAAATGGCGCTTGAAAACCCCTTGTAGGAACACCAACCTTTCGGAAACAGGGCGCAGTACTCGCCTTCGCCGGGTTTCAGTCTTGGCCATGCCGGCAGAACGTCATCCGTCGCCAAAGTTCGCGCATTCACTTGGCCGGCCATCTCTTCGCGCACATGAAATGCGGCCTGGGATAGAAAGCGTTCCTCATATCGACCAGCTTTCAATTGCCATGGGCCGAAGGAGCCGCACAGGTTATACATGAAGTTGCCGGCGCCGATGCCGCCCAGCGGAATCCCCTTCTTGGTGCGCGTGAGGGTGTTCAGGCCGATCAGGTCACCTGAGTCCTTGTCCTTTTCAGGGCGCAATTCGATCTTCGGAAGACTACCAAGGGGCCTGCTCCAGGCACACGACGGAATAGGCCACATCGTCGAATCATCGGCCGGATTTGCGGCCGCGATTGATCCTTGCTCCTTGTCTCTAGCTGACACCGGCTTGGCAATCCCGAGCGGACCCGTTGCCGCTAACAGGCCTGCCGCCGACGATGCCCTCAGAAAGCTGCGCCGGGTCAAATCTTTCTTATTCACCACGCCTCCAGCAAACGATTGGAATAGCTGCAACAGCCCCTGGGTCGACGATCAGGGATTCCTTCGGTTCAACTCGTTGGACGGCACGGTCAAATTCAAAGCCCGAAGGTAGCCTGCGTTCGTCTGACAATGCGCGAGACGGACATTTTCAAGCAGGCTTTGGAAGGCAGCCCGAGCCTGTTCCAGGGACGACCGGGCCGCAATCCGCTTTTCCGCATCTCCGGTATTTCCCGGTATCCTGCCATCGGCAATGATCAGTCGTTTCATGCAAGCCTCGGATTGGAAGCAGTATGATGTCACATGCAAAGTCTAGGAGGCTGTTGAAATTAGCGTCGATGGTTTGTGTTTGCTGGGGATTTGGTTTGAGTTCCAGGTCAGATCGGTTCGAAATCGTTTCCATCATTTTCGGGAGCGTTTTTGCTGGTGAGTTTTGAATGAATCACAACATGATGCCTAACAAATCGCTGCAGCCAACGAGGGATGGCGGACCCAGTCCGCTTCCCGGTTCACGCTGGTTGCTCCCGCGTGGCTGAGCTTTGGACCTTGGCCGAGAGACAAAACTTCTTGGGTCTGAATTGCCATGCTATGCCTCCACGCCGAACGCCACAGAAGGGAAAATGCATCCTACTGGTATTCTTGCCAGTGAGTCCTATTAGAAGAGCAGCAATCCGCTCGCCCCGAGCTTTGCATCTACGTGCGAACTCAAGTGAGTTGGGCCGATTTCCAGCGAGTCCACGCGACGACGCCGAGGTCGCGGTGCGGAGCACCAGGCAGCATGGAGAGGAATTCCAACAAGTTGCCGTCAGGATCGTGGAAGAAGAGAGAAGCAGCGGGCATCCAGGCAAAAACTACGGGCTCGTCGGTGGGCTCGCCGGCGAAGTCGAGGGGAATTATGTTAGCTTCGCGAAGGCGCTCGGCCGCCTGCAACAGACTGTCAAGATCGACACGGAAAGCCACGTGCAGGCTCAACCGTTGCGGCCCCATCCCGGCTTCCCATAGCCCGAGCATTGCATCTCCTGGACGCCCTACCCAGTAGAACGCAACCTTTCGCTCCGGCAAGACTTGCGCGAGTTCGAGTCCCAATACTTCACCGAAAAAAGACATGGAGCGTTGCAGATGCTGCACTGTGAGGTGGGTTTCGAAGAGACCGCGAATAGGAATCATCGCATTCCTCCGCAACTCAAGTTGGCGGTCAACTATGACTTCCCCGGCACTCGTGCAACACACACGCCGAAGTTCCAGGGCGCGTCGGCAAGCAGCGTACCATTTTTGCGAGTTAGGTATTCTCGACTGAGTTCTCGCGGTCCAAGGTCGGCCACCATCAGCAGACCTCTTTGTCCGCCAAAAGCGCGCGCGTGCCCGACCGGCAGGCCGAATATGTGCGGCTCGCCCCAGCGAGCCAGCCGTGCCATGGCCTCCTTCAGTTCCTCGTCACCATGATCGCCCCGTGGCACTCGCTCCGACTCGTAGTCAAAAATGATCGCGCTTCCCGGAGCCGAATTCCTGGCCACGAAGCCCAGGATCGCGCCCATGCCAGCCTCAGGCAGATAGCTTGAGACACCTTCCAATACGAACATAGTCCTCTTTGCGGCTTGATAGCCTGCCATGGGTAGCACGGTGCCGAGGTCCCCGTTTGTGAAGTCGGCCGACGCAAAAACAACATTTTCCGGGGCGTGACCAACCACTTCGCGGACTCGCAATTTCTTGAGCTCCTGTATAGACCGGAGATCGACGTCGAAAATGATCGCTCGTTTCAGCAACTCTTGCATGCGATAGGCGCGGGTGTCATAACCCGCTCCAAGAATGACCACCTGCACCGCTCCGCCCCGGACTTCTGCGCACCGCGTGTCATCGATAGCCCGACTGCGGGCTAGGACATGCAAGAAAAGTCGCCGCCGCGCTCCTAGATTGTTCCGCGAACAAAATCCAGGTCGATGAACGTAGGCATGCGGGCATCGGCAAGAGCCTGGCGTTCGCGTGCCCCGAAGAAGGAGCCTGCCAGGGTGTCGGGATTGCACAGGTCAACGTCGGGCAGTTTCGAACCGAGAGCCCGCATCTCTAGCACGACTACGGCGCTCAGGAGGGCTTGCCGGGCTCAATGCAATAAACGGCCGTGAGGCAAGTCGGCAACAAAGAGAGTGGAAGCATGTGTATCAAACCTCCGGGAACGCGTGCGGACCAGGATTGCCATTTTCGGACTCCTAAGCGCAGCTAGAGTTTGAGCCGGCCACCATTCCGTGGCAGCACCAAAACCTTTAGTCCGGCAGTTGAGCGTGTTTCGGCTCGGGAAGCCAGAAACTCCCGATCAATGACAAAGAGTAAGCGAGGACCGCGAGAATGCCGGCCGAGTAGGCAAGCCGCGCCGCCGCGCCAGCACCGGGCATTATGTTGGCGAGTTGCGTCGTGAGAAGCACCCCCGATGCGCCGATCACGCGGGCTCCGATGTTGATTGCGAAACTCTCGCCGCTGCCTCGCAAATGTGTCGGATACATGCGCGGCAGGTAGTTGCCCCAAAGGCTGAACGGCCCGTTCATGAGGAGGCCCGCGAGCAAAATCCCGTACTTGACGAGCACCAAACTGTGAGTCGCGGCAAAAAAGTAGACGCAAGAGAAAACGAGCAGCCCGGGAACCAGAAAGACGCGCAAGAGGCGCCTCTGCGTGGCGATGCGGATCACCAGGAAGGCAAATAGCAAGCGGCCGGCAATTGTGCCGATCTCCTGAAACATTTGCACGCTACTCACGGTTTGCTCCACCACGCGAGGGGCGAGATTCCGTACTTCGGGGAGGCCAGGAACCATGCGAGCTGTTTGCTGAATCACGCCTGAAGCCAGGGCATAGCTGCACGCCACTAAAAATGTAGCGACCAAGGTGGTCTTCCGTAGCGCAGGCCGGAACAGTTGTGCGAAGCTTGGGCGCTCCAAAGTTCCTTTGGACTTCTTCTCTTGCCAGATGGGCGACTCCGGCAAGAAGGGTCGCGCAACGATGAGTGGAATTGCGGGGATCAATCCGGACAGCAGCGTATAGCGCCAAGCCTCGTGGCTACCGTGGATGGCTGGGAATCGTTCGGCGTAGGTGACGGCGACATAGTAGACTCCCGTCACCATGAGTCCCCCCAGGCCGAAGGCCGCCTGTGTGTAGCCCAGCACGGATTCACGCTGTTTGGGATTAGGGAAGAGCTCTGCGACCCAGGCTACCCCGGCAACAACTTCGACACACACACCGATGACGGTAGTGCAGCGGAAAAACAATAACTGCGGCAACGAAAGTGCGAAGCTGGCGGCGCACGCCGAGAGGGCATACAACAGGATGCTCCACACCAATACACGCCGACGCCCTAAGAGATCGGTGAGATACCCACCCAGGAGTCCAAAGACGCCCCCCGAGGCCAATGGCAGATAGAACAGCAGTCCCACCCAGAGGTTGTATCCCGGCGTGCCGAGCTTGGAGTTTCCGAGAGCGGCGAGTGCCGGACGCACAATGAGCGGCAGCATCAAGGTCTCGTAAAGGTCGAACGCAAAGCCAAGTGCGGCGACGCCACAGATCAGCCACTGGACCGGCGTCAAGCCCGCGAAGGGGGCTATGAATCCGGGGTTGGTGGCGCTCCCACCAGGCATTGGCCGCCTGCTTGCTAGCTCTTCCAAGGATTCCTCGCCGCAGGCCCGCAGGGATAGGTCGAAGATTTTGCCCCTGCGGTATTTAGGTTCAAAGCTATTTATGATACAAGTTCAAATAATTTGATAGTTGTTGAAGAACGCTCAAGAATGGAATTTACTTCGCGTCAGTTCCGGGCCTTTCTTCTGGTGGCGCAACATCGAAGCTTCTCCCGCGCCGCTGAAGCCCTCTACATTACGCCTTCGGGCCTCAGCGTCTTGATACGAGAGTTGGAATCGCAACTCGGCTTCCGGCTGTTTGATCGCACGACCCGTCATGTCAGCCTGACCGCCCACGGGAGCGAATTGCTTGCAACCGTACAGCAGAGTCTGGAAAAGGTCGATGCCACAGTGTCGCGCGTCGGGCGAATGGCCACGGAAGCCAGCATGTCATTGTCCATTGGCGCGCCGCCCTTGATCGCGGCTAACGTCTTGCCGGAGGCCATCAAAGAATTCCGCCGTCACCGCCCCGACATCCGAATTCAAGTGTTCGATGTCGGCGGTGATGCCCTTACGCAGATGGTGGAGGCCGGCCAACTTGATATGAGCCTGGGCGCGTTTTTTAGGCCCTCATCCGTGATTCGCCGGACGCCGTTGTTTCGCTTTTCTTTGATGGTGATTCGCCCTGACCACGATCCAACCGTGCGCCGCACTTCTACAACTTGGTCGGCCCTGAAGGGTGAACGGCTGCTGTCGCTGGCGCCGGGCCAGCTGGTTCAGCAGTTCATAGACAAGCACCTGGCGCGAATCGGCGTCGTCCTCCATCCATGTGCCGAGTTCAACTACCTCGATACGCAAATTGCGATGGTCGAAGCTGGTGAGGGTGTCGCCATCATTCCGTCCTTCGTGTTGCCCGCTTGCCGAAATCGCAAAGTGGTTCTCAGTCGGCTGATCAACCCCGTCGTAAACCTGGACTTCTGCTCGATCCGCAATCGAGGAAAGAAACTCCCACCCGGCGCAGACGACTTCACGTCTTTCCTCAAAAGCTATATCGCCAGGTGGGCTGGACGCTCGGGCATTCTGTAGGTGCCCGGCACCATGAGCCCCATCGCGTCCAATACGAAACTGTTCACTGCGATTGCGGCGGGCATGCTGGTCGAGGAAGCTTGATGAACAGCACATTCGTGACGAGTAATGGCAAAGGCCCGACAAGCCAAATAGCGAACGCCAGTTTAAGAGCCGCGCTGTACGAGTGGAGGTTCAAGCGAGCACACAAGAGCGCGAAGACCGCGCAAGTGACGAATGGTAGAGGGGCGGACCACGAGATAGCTTTCATTTCTCCCTGACCATGCGGGTGCCGCCAGATTTCAGAGTATTGGTTATATCGCTTGTAGAGCCAATCACCCATGAACAGCCAATCGGTGAGCGATGCCACGAAACCACCGGCAAACATCGTCAATGCCACGCGAATCCAATTCAGGACGCCCCCTCCGACTTCGTAAGCCCCTCCTGATGCCCGGAATATAATTCGTTCCCGAGTCAGAAAGTGCCATGAGCCCTTCCTTCGAGCCAACGCCAATCGAAGTCTGGCGGCAAGCCCTCGTCGAGATCGCCAATGCCGTCGTGCTAGGAACAGAGCGTTACCCCGTCCGGCGCACACTCAAGCGCGGTTTGCGGCAAGTGGACTTTGTATTCGACGAGAACGAGATTCGTGGGCTAGAACAGAATCCCGAAACAAAATCCCGTTGGGCGCAAATGGCACGGGATGGCAAGAGGGTGGTGCAGTTGATATCAGTCCATTACTGGCTTTGAAAAGCGGAAGGACCGAGGTTCTTCATTTTCGTGGCGTCCCGTGCGGGCGAAAGTCCGAACATGCGAGAATACTCTCGGCTGAATTGGGACGAACTCTTGTAGCCTACCTTGAAGGCGGAGCCTTCAGCCGTTTCGTCCGTCTCAATCAGGAGACGCCTTGCGTCCAGCAGGCGAAGTCGCTTCTGGTACTGGATCGGGCTCATAGAAGTCACGTCCTTGAAGTGTTGGAAAAACGCCGATCGGCTCATCCCTGCGGCCTTTGCCAAGGCCGCCACATTCACGTCATTACCTAGATCCGACCGGATCTTGAAAATGGCTTGGGACATCCTGTGCATTTTCGACCCAGAGCGC
>Ga0210398_10006207_pt1 | contig 11030 bp, 10 predicted proteins | sample IncBWC4OmetaG_FD_161047 | JGI IMG/M metagenome (GOLD analysis project Ga0210398, IMG submission 161047) | Forest soil microbial communities from Barre Woods Harvard Forest LTER site, Petersham, Massachusetts, United States - Inc-BW-C-4-O | ecosystem: Environmental > Terrestrial > Soil >... | reverse complement strand
TGGCCGCCAAGATCGACGTCCGCCACGTGCCGTTTAAGGACAACGGCCTGACCGAAGTGATGGCGGGACGCATCGATTATTATTTCATTCCGCTGGCGGCGGCGGCTTCGGCGCTCGGCAGCGGCAAGCTCGAAGTGCTTGCGGTCAGTTCGGCGAAGCGCGTTCCGTTGTTGCCCAACGTGCCGTCCATCGCGGAAGCCGGCTATCCCGGCGCGGAGTTCAATTTCTGGGTCGGATTGTCGGCGCCGGCAAAAACGCCGCGCGACATCGTCGACACGCTGCACGACGCGACCGAAAAGGCGCTCGCCGATCCCGATATGGCGGCGAAACTGGCCAAGCTCGGCGTCGAGCCGGAGCAGATGAGCGTCGATCAATTCGGCAAATTCGTCAAAGACGACATCGCCGCGACCGTGCAACTCGCCAAGGCAGCCGATATCAAGCCGGTGGATTGAAACTTTTCATTGCGAGCGTAAGCAAAGCAATCCAGTGCGGCGAAGCCGATTCTGGATTGCTTCGTCGTTTCAGTTATCGCAATGACGAGCTGAATATCCGCCGCGCTATCGGTTCAACAGTGCGATCAGGCTCGACGTATCCCAGCGCTTGCCGCCCATCTTCTGAATTTCGGAATAGAATTGATCGATGAGCGCCGCTGTCGGCAAATGTGCGCCGTTCCTGCGCGCCTCGGACAGGCAGATGCCAAGGTCTTTGCGCATCCAATCGACCGCAAAGCCGAAGTCGAATTTCCCGCCCACCATGGTCTTGTAGCGGTTCTCCATCTGCCAGGACTGCGCCGCGCCCTTGGAGATGGTGGCGATCAGTTTTTCGATATCGAGGCCGGCCTTCATGGCGAAGTGCAGACCTTCGGCGAGACCCTGGACCAGTCCGGCGATGCAAATCTGATTGACCATCTTGGCAAGCTGGCCGGAGCCCGGCGCGCCGAGGAGATTGCACGCGCGCGCATAAGCGGCGATCACTTTTTCCGACTTGGCGAACGGCGCCTCGTCACCGCCGCACATCACGGTGAGCACGCCGTTTTCGGCGCCGGCCTGGCCGCCGGAAACCGGCGCATCGATGAAATCGAAGCCGCGCTTTTTCGCCTCGGCATGAAGCTCGCGGGCAATCTCGGCGGAGGCGGTGGTGTGGTCGACCACGATCGCGCCCTTGCCGACGCCGGCGAAGACACCGTCTTTGCCCAGCATCACTTCGCGCAAATCGTTGTCGTTGCCGACGCAGGTCATGACGAAATCCTGACCCTCGGCCGCCTGTTTCGGCGTCGGCGCGCTTTTGCCGCCGTATTGGCCGACCCATTTTTCGGCCTTGGCGGTAGTGCGATTATAGACCGTGACCTCGTGGCCCCCTTTGGCCTTGAGATGCCCGGCCATCGGGTAGCCCATCACGCCGAGCCCCACGAATGCGACTTTCGCCATTGGTTCCTCCATAGATTTGGCACTGGTCATGGCCCGTGAGACTGCAGCCCGTCAACGGGGGCCGTTGACCGCTACCGCAAGCGGCCTATGTAGGGCGTCATGACCGACCTCAAGGACGATGTTCTCGCCGCTCTCGGCAAAATTTCCGGCCCCGACGGCTCAGCCCTGCCGGCGAGCGGAAAGCTCTCCGAGGTGGTCGCCAGCGACGGCAAGGTGTTTTTGTCGATCACGGTCGATGCCGGCGCGGTCAAGGCTTGGGAAGCGGTGCGCGAACGCGCCGAGGCGGCGATCCGTGCCGTGCCGGGCGTCAAATCGGTGATGGTGGCGCTGACCGCAGAGCGGTCATCGGGAGCCGGGGGCGCGCCGCAGCGGCCGCAGGCGGCGCCGCACGCAGGGCATGCCCATAGTGCGAGATCCGGACCCGCAAGACCCGGCCCTGCTCCCGGCGCCCCTTCGGCGCCGTCGCAGTCCGGCATCCCGGGCGTTGCCGCGATCATTGCGGTCGCCTCCGGCAAAGGCGGTGTTGGCAAATCGACCACCGCGGTCAATCTGGCGCTCGGCTTGCGCGATCTCGGGCTCAAAGTCGGCATTCTCGATGCCGATATCTACGGCCCCTCGATGCCAAAGCTTCTCGCCATTCGCGAGCGGCCGCAGACGATAGGCGGCACAAGGCTCAAACCGATCGAGCGCTACGGCATGCCGGTGATGTCGATCGGTTTCCTCATCGAAGAGGAAACACCGATGATCTGGCGCGGCCCGATGGTGATGTCGGCGCTCACCCAGATGCTGCGCGAAGTGGAGTGGGGCACGCTCGACGTCATGGTGGTCGATATGCCGCCGGGCACCGGCGATGCGCAGCTCACCATGGCGCAGCAGGTGCCGCTCAAAGGCGCGGTGATCGTTTCGACGCCGCAGGATCTGGCTCTGATCGACGCGCGGCGCGGCATTGCCATGTTCCGCCGCGTCAACGTGCCGGTGCTCGGCATCGTCGAGAACATGTCGACCTTCATCTGTCCGCATTGCGGTACGCGCTCTGACATTTTCGGCCATGGCGGCGCGCGCGCCGAAGCCGAACGGCTTGGCGTGCCGTTTCTGGGCGAAGTACCGCTGGATATGACGATCCGCGAGAAATCCGACGCCGGCTTGCCGGTGGTGGCGACCGCGCCTGACAGCCCGCTCGCGCAATGCTATCGCGACATCGCCGCGCGCGTCCGCGACGGCATCGCCGGCGCAAGCCGCGCGGCGCCGAAGATCGTCATCGAGGCGTAGCTAGTCGCCGTCCGCGCTGCCGCAGCCGGCGTCGTCCTTGGCCGCCTCGGTGATGCTTACCCCGCAGCTTTTGCACTCATAAGTCCGCAGTTCCGGAAACGAGCCGAAGCGTGGAATGACCAGGACTGGCCGCATCGGCCGCCCGCAAGCAGGGCAGAAATGACGGCTCATCGGTACGACGTTGTCGGAATCCATTGTGTGGAATTGGCCCGTCAACGCCGTCCGTTCATCGATCTTTGTCAGCTTAACCCGCTCGTCCGCACGCCGCTACTTGAGCGAACTTGAAACGCTCGAGAACGTCGTAGTGAGCTGCGTCCCGAGAGCCTGGACCGTCACGATAATGGCCACTGCGATTCCGGCCGCGATCAGCCCATATTCGATGGCGGTCGCCCCGCGATCGTCATCGACAAAACGCCGAAGCACTTGCAACATAATAAACCCCGTTCTGGGATTGCACCGCGGCGTAGATTACTCAACTAAAGATTGTAGAGATATTAAACCGCCGCCGCGTCAGGGTTTGTGAAAATAGGCTTTGGTGTTGTGGTGAACATCCGGTGACGCCAATAAATCGGCCTCAGTCCACCAGCAAAATTCGCTATGCTGATCGTCGGATTTGAGCGCCGCGGTATCGTCAAGTCTCAGTTCATAACCGAGCACCACATAATGGGTGCCGTAGCCCGCCTCGCCGAAGCGGTTGTTGGCATAAAAATGCTCGTAGGCGCCAAGGAGCCGCGCATCCTTGATGGCGGCCGTGAAATTGGTCTCGTTTTTCAAGATGCGGGCGAAGGCGTCGCGCAGCCGTTCGTTCTTCAAGATCATGCCGCCGGGGACGAAATAGCATCCCTTGGCCGGCTCGTTGTTGCGCAAGCCGAGCAGGATGTCGCCGCGCGCATTGCGGATGACGAGATCGATGGCAACAAGCGGCGCCAGGCGGACCACGTCGCGCAGCTGGTCATGGGGCAAAAACGCCGGCGGCGGCGAGGGCGGCAATTCCGACATGTCAGCTTGATAATCGGGAATGGGGGATCGAGCTATTGCGGATTGCCGTCACCTGCGCGCGCCATCTTGCCAACGCCACCGGTCCGGCGCGGCACGATCGAAATCGCAATAGCGCGGATCCCAATAGTGGCGCTCCAGGCGCGGGTCGAGGACCATCACGACCGGGCGGACGCGGACCTCCGGCGGATAAAGAAAAGATTGCTGCGCCAAAGACTGCTGCGCCATGGCAGGGGCGGGGCCGGCGAGGCCGACCGCGATGCAACAGCCAAGCGCAAAGGCTGAATCGGCTAAAGGTCGCATGCTGGCTCTTCCGACATCGGCATTGGAAGTTCTGGTCAACAACACGGCAGGGCCGGTCTGGTTGCCTTTTTGCCAAGTCTCGTTTCGCGTTTGTCCCCGGCGTGCGCAACCACCGGGCGGCGGCGGTTCTGCCTTCGCGGAGGTTACGTATTGTCTACAGTGTGACTGCCGTCGGCTCCACGACCTTCCCAGTCCGGGGATTTTGACCAGATGGTGTGCACGCTCGAACGTCGCATCCTTTTGTGGCGCATCGGCGGTCCAGGCTTGCGCGTTCAAACCGGTACTTGGGCAGCGATAGATGAACCCAGCCATGGCTCCAAATATGGGTCCATAAGTACAAGCAATTACGGATGTTTACGTAGGTTGCGAGGTCTAGACCTCGAAACGGCAGCGAAGGTTTTCGGCCGAGATATGCTTTCAAGCACATCCTGAGTCGAGTTCGCTAAAATGATCGGCGACGTACTTCTCTGTCCGCGTCCTCCCATTACAAGCTATTGAATTGTCGCTGGATTCTTAATCGCATTACTTTCGCGGCACTGGCGCGGCGAGAACATATTGCGAACGGAGAACATATCGTGTACAGTGTCTGCTATCGCCATTCGCCAGCGGGCCGATGGGATAAGGGGCGCGGCGCTTCCGTGTCTATCGAATCCCGGCCATAAGGAGCAGGACCATGAGTGCAGGTGCAGCGCTTCGTCTCGTCGAAGGATCGTCCATGGACAAATCGAAGGCCCTCGATGCCGCGCTCTCGCAGATCGAGCGCAGTTTTGGCAAGGGCTCGATCATGCGGCTGGGCAAGAACGACAAGTCGATGGACATCGACGTCGTGTCCACCGGCTCGCTGGGGCTCGACATCGCGCTCGGCGTCGGCGGCCTGCCGCGCGGTCGGGTGGTCGAGATTTACGGTCCCGAATCGTCGGGCAAGACCACGCTGGCGCTGCATGTTCTGGCCGAAGCACAAAAGAATGGCGGCATTTGCGCCTTTATCGATGCCGAACATGCGCTCGATCCGATCTATGCGCGCAAGCTCGGCGTCCAGGTCGACGATCTGTTGATCTCGCAGCCCGACGCCGGCGAGCAGGCGCTGGAAATCGCCGACACGCTGGTGCGATCCGGCGCGGTCGACGTTCTGGTCATCGATTCGGTCGCGGCTTTGGTGCCGCGCGCCGAGCTTGAAGGCGAAATGGGCGACAGCCAGCCGGGGCTCCAAGCGCGCCTGATGAGCCAGGCCTTGCGCAAGCTCACCGCCTCGATCAACCGCTCCAATACGATGGTCATCTTCATCAATCAGATCCGCATGAAGATTGGCGTCATGTACGGTTCGCCGGAAACCACCACGGGCGGCCACGCGCTCAAGTTCTATGCTTCCGTGCGCCTCGACATCCGCCGCATCGGCGCCATCAAGGAGCGCGAGGAGGTGGTCGGTAATCAGACCCGCGTGAAAGTCGTCAAAAACAAGCTGGCGCCGCCATTCAAGCAAGTCGAATTCGACATCATGTACGGCGAGGGCGTTTCCAAGGTGGGCGAATTGGTCGATCTCGGCGTCAAAGCCGGCGTCGTGGAAAAATCCGGTGCCTGGTTCTCCTATGACAGTCAGCGCATCGGCCAGGGCCGCGAGAACGCCAAGAGTTTTCTCAAAGCCAATCCCGAAATCGCCGCTAAGATCGAAGCCGCGGTTCGGCAGAATGCCGGGCTGATCGCGGAAAAGATTCTGGCCGGCGAAGAGAGCGCGGCCGAAGACGACGACGCCGCGGAGGCCTAGCTTCCAACATAAAGTTTTTCCCGGACGCGGTGCAGCGCAATTGCGATGCACCGCAGATCCGGGAACGTCACCAGCTCAGACTGTCCGGGTGATTTATGGCGATCCCGGCCCGGTAGCGCGCCACTTTGCTGCGGTGTGCGCCGGGGATGCTCTTTGCCACCAGAAGGATTTACGACGAGCGGCGTTCCGCCGTCCACGAGCCGGAGCAGGCGCCGCCGGTCCACATGCCGCCGCCTTCATTGCCGGCGAGGCGGCCGATGCCGGTGGCGCTCTTGCCGCCCGCGCTCACAGTGACGGTGATGGCGCCGGTATCGCCGACTTTGCCGGTGATGGTGAACGCCGAGTCGCCGGCGTTGACCAGCTGGCCGTTGGAAATGCGGATCGGATAACGATAGCCGGGATCGCAGTCGCCCTTCTGGGTCATCACCAGCACGCTCCAGGTGCCGTCGTAACGCGGCATGGCAAAGCTGGTCGTCGAAGCCAGAGTGGCGCCCGCGGCAATCAACGCAAACATTGCTTTCCTGCTGAAGATGTCGGTCATGACCAAAGCCCCTGTTATTTCCGGCGGAGTGAATTTCCGCGCACTTGGTTAATTTCGGAGAGTAGCGGAGCGTCTTCCGCTCTCATCCGGTTAGTCGTGTCAAACTGCAAAACAGTTCTAAGCAACAAAAGTTCAAATCGAGTTGATGGCGGTCACTAAATTGCCGAATTGCCGCCGCTTTTCGCGTCAAGCTGGGAAAAACACCAAATCCGACAACAACTTAACGGCGGCGATAATCCCGATAAAGAGCCGCGTCTTGCGCCAATCTCGCCGCATCCTGGCCGGTCGGCAGACCGTTTGCGGCCATGCCGCGGTGTTGCACGGGTCGTCCAATCAAAGGCCGCACGCTGTCATCATGCCGGCCAGGCGGCCGGAAAGTGAGGCCAGATGGCGACCCCGAGCGGCCGTCGCTGCTATTTCTTGCCGCAATTAAATGATGAAAGCGGGCGTGATCCGTGGCGGGAAGGCTTCCGCCATCTTCAGCTTCCCCCTGCGGGTCAACAAGAACCCCCGGCGATTTCCCCGCCGGGGGTTTTGCATTTTTGCAGGCTGCAACGCGAGCGGCCGCTATTTGCCGCGCACCACGTCGGCGTAGTTGGGCGGCTCTTTGAGGAAGCCGCGGTCGATCATCCAATCGACCTTTTCCTGAAACTCGTCAGGCCGGTAGGCTTTGACGCCGACGAGCTCCGGCATCAATCCTTGTGCGCGCTGCTCGGGGGCGAGGTCGCGCAGCACTTCATCGCGGGAGCGACGCTCGTTCTCCCGCAGCCATTCGATGGCGCGGTTGAGCGCGCGGCGCAGCTTGGCCGCGGTTTCGTCATCGACATCGGCACCGGCGACGATGCCGCCGCGCCAGCGCAAATCGGCGATCTTGCGCGCGCCGGCTGCGAGCGCGCGGCTCACCAGCGGCTCCATCAGCGCCGCAGCCTCGGTCTTGCCGCTCAGAAGCGCGTGGAGCCGGTCATTGGCGTGCACGAGGGTGATGTCGTCGAAAGGCACGCCCGCCGCCTCGAGCACTTCGATCGCCGCATAGAAGGTGCCGGCATGCCAGGTCACCGCGATCGGCACTTTGCGCAATTCGCTCACCGACTGAATCTTCGAATCCTTGCGCACCATCAGCGCGCCCGTGCGCACCGTGGTGTCGAGCCCGATGATCTTGCCGCCGCCGAGCGATTGCACGCGCTCGATCGCGCCCCATTCGCAGACCGGATAGACTTCGAGCGCCCCCTTCTGCAACTGCGACTCCTTCCAGCGCTCGGAAAAATCGGCGACGCGTCCGGCAACGCCCTTGGGATTGTCCTCATGGTACTCGACGTCAAGACCTTCGGCGGCGAAGAAACCCTGCTCCACGGCCACGCGCCACGGCCGGTCGTGCGCATTGCTGTCGCTCTGCAGACGGATGGTCTTGGTCATTACGGTCTCCGATTGTGTCAACGGATGGCCAGACGCTAGACAAGTCCGGGGGACCGTTCAACACGCCTGCCAGGATGCGCCAAGGGACGCTTAGTCGCGGGCCCTTAGTCGCGGCCGTTGCCAGGCTCGGTGGACCCGAGCGGCCGCTGGTCGTTGCCGTCTTCGTCATAACCCCGACGGCTGGAATAGAATATCAAGCCCATCAGCCCGAAGCCGACCAACAGCGACAACACGACGCCGAGCGCCATGAAGATATAGCCGGACGTCGGCATCGGCGGTCCGTCGACCGACATCCAGGCATACGCGGCGTACCACACCGCCCCCGCCAGGATGCCGAACAGAACCACGACCAGCACGATCGTGCCAAAGGTCCAGCGTCCGGCGGTGGTCGGCTTGAGTGTCGCCTTGTCCATGGCTCCTAGATAGGAGCGCGGCGGCCCATTGTCAGCCACGCGCCCTGTCGGTTGCCGCAGGTTTAGGAGGCCATCGCGGCCTGCAGATTGGCGTCGATCTTGTCGAGGAAGCCGGTCGTGGTCAGCCACTTCTGGTCGGGCCCGACCAAGAGCGCCAGATCCTTGGTCATGAAGCCCGCCTCGACGGTGCCGACGGTGACCGTCTCCAAGGTCGCGGCGAACTTCGCCAGTTCCGCGTTGCCGTCGAGCTTGGCGCGGTGCGCGAGCCCGCGCGTCCAGGCGAAGATCGAGGCGATCGAATTGGTGGAGGTCTCGCGGCCCTTCTCGTGCTCGCGATAATGTCGCGTCACCGTGCCGTGGGCGGCCTCGGCCTCGACTATTTTGCCGTCGGGCGAAGTCAGCACCGAGGTCATCAGCCCGAGCGAGCCGTAACCCTGCGCCACGGTGTCGGACTGCACGTCGCCGTCGTAATTCTTGCAGGCCCAGACATAGCCGCCGGACCATTTGAGCGCCGAGGCGACCATGTCGTCGATCAGCCGGTGCTCGTAAGTCAGCTTCTTCTCCGCGAATTTGTCCTTGAACTCGGCGTCGAAGACTTCCTGGAAGATATCCTTGAAGCGGCCGTCATAGACTTTGACAATGGTGTTCTTGGTCGACAGATAAAGCGGATAGCCGCGGTTGAGCGCGTAATTCATCGAGGCGTGGGCAAAATCGCGGATCGAATCGTCGAGGTTGTACATCGCCATGGCGACGCCGGCGCCAGGAAAGGCAAACACTTCGCGCTTGATCTCCTTGCCGTCGTCGCCGACGAAAGTGAGGTAGAGCTTGCCTTTGCCCGGGATCTTGTAATCGGTGGCGCGGTATTGGTCGCCATAGGCGTGGCGGCCGATGATGATCGGCTTGGTCCAGCCGGGAACCAGCCGCGGCACGTTCCGGCAGATGATCGGCTCGCGGAAAATAACGCCGCCGAGGATGTTGCGGATGGTGCCGTTCGGCGAGCGGTACATTTCGTGCAGGTGGAATTCCTTCACGCGGGCTTCGTCCGGCGTGATGGTGGCGCATTTGACCGCAACGCCGACCTTCTTGGTTGCTTCGGCGGCGTCGATGGTGATCTGGTCGCGGGTCTCGTCGCGCTTCTGGATGCCGAGATCGAAATACATCAGGTCGATGTCGAGATAAGGGTAGATCAGCTTGTCCTTGATGTATTGCCAGATGATGCGGGTCATCTCGTCGCCGTCCATCTCGACGATGGGGTTCGTAACCTTGATTTTCGCCATGGAGCTTCGATCCGGTTGGAGCGCGGTCGTTTACAGGTTCGGATGGGCAGTGATCAGGCGCGCGCTCGGATAACGCCACCCCGGCAGGTGTGGCGAACTCTATAGCATTGACTTTCTCGCCCGTAAAAGCCGCGTTCCCTTGTCTGAGGCTCGCCGCGTTAGAGCGCGGCGAGCGCGGCGTTCAGCGTGGCGCTCGGCCGCATCGCGGCCGAGGTCTTGGCGGAATCGGGCAGGTAGTAACCGCCGGTATCGACCGGCTTGCCCTGCGCGGCGATCAACTCGCCATTGATCTTGGCCTCGTTCTTGGCGAGCGTTTCGGCCAGCGGTTTGAAGCGGGCTTGCAGCTCCGCGTCCTTGGTTTGCGCGCCAAGCGCCTCTGCCCAGTACAAAGCGAGATAGAAATGGCTGCCGCGATTGTCGAGTTCGCCGACCTTGCGCGCGGGATTGCGGTTGAACGCGAGGAACTTGCCGATGGCGGTGTCGAGCGTCTCGGCGAGAACCTGGGCCTTGGCGTTCTTGTAGGTCTGTGCCAGATGTTCGAGCGACGCGCCCAGCGCGAGAAACTCGCCGAGCGAATCCCAGCGCAGATAACCCTCTTGCTGAAACTGCTCCACGTGCTTGGGCGCCGAGCCGCCGGCGCCGGTCTCGAAAAGACCGCCGCCCGCCAACAGCGGAACGATCGACAGCATCTTGGACGAGGTGCCGAGCTCCATGATCGGGAACAGGTCGGTCAGATAGTCGCGCAGCACGTTGCCGGTGACGGAGATCGTGTCCTGGCCCTTGCGGATGCGCTCAAGTGAAAACTTTATCGCTTCGACCGGCGCCAGGATACGGATGTCGAGTCCCGCGGTGTCGTGATCCTTCAGGTACTTCTCGACCTTGGCGATGACCTGCGCGTCGTGCGCGCGCTTTGCGTCGAGCCAGAACACCGCCGGCGTCCCGGTGAGGCGCGCGCGGCGCACTCCGAGCTTGACCCAGTCCCGGACCGGGGCGTCCTTGAGCTGGCACATGCGGAAGATGTCGCCGGTCTCGACCGGACGCTCCAGCAGCACCTTGCCGTCGTCGGCGACGACGCGAACCTTGCCGTCCGCGGGCACTTCGAAAGTCTTGTCGTGCGAACCGTATTCCTCGGCCTGCTGCGCCATCAACCCGACGTTCGGCACCGAGCCCATGGTCTTGGGATCGAACGCTCCGTGGGCCTTGCAGTCGTCGATGACCGTCTGGAACAGCCTGGCGTAGGAGCGATCCGGAATTGCCGCTAAGACGTCGTGCAGCTTGCCGTCGGCGCCCCACATGCGGCCGGACTCGCGGATCATCGCCGGCATCGAAGCGTCGATGATGACGTCGCTGGGCACGTGCAGGCCCGTGATCCCCTTGTCGGAATTGACCATGGCGAGGCCCGGCCGTTTCGCATATTCGGCGGCGATGTCGTCCTTGATCGCCTTTTTCTCGGCTTCCGGCAGTGTCTCGATCTTCGTCAGGAGATCGCCGAAGCCATTGTTGAGATTGACGCCAAGCCGCTTCAGCGTCGCGGCGTGCTTGTCGATCACATCGGCGAAGAAAACGGAAACGGCATGACCGAACACGATGGGATCGGCGATCTTCATCATGGTCGCCTTCACATGCAGT
>Ga0210398_10006206_pt1 | contig 11031 bp, 13 predicted proteins | sample IncBWC4OmetaG_FD_161047 | JGI IMG/M metagenome (GOLD analysis project Ga0210398, IMG submission 161047) | Forest soil microbial communities from Barre Woods Harvard Forest LTER site, Petersham, Massachusetts, United States - Inc-BW-C-4-O | ecosystem: Environmental > Terrestrial > Soil >... | reverse complement strand
GTAGAATGCGCGCCCCTCCTGGTGCGGGGTGGAGCAGTCTGGCAGCTCGTCGGGCTCATAACCCGAAGGTCGCAGGTTCAAATCCTGCCCCCGCTACCACATGATCCGCGCGGCGTAAGAGCGCGGTTTCATCCTGATCCCAATGCGCGACGAGCCCGCCATCTGGCAGCGGCTCCAGCCGTATTTTTCCGCTGAACCAGTCCCGCAGGAACACCCGCGCCTTGAGCGCCTCGCGGGCATTGGCGGCGAGCCCCTGAGCGATCTGCCGCCGGTAGAGATCGGCGGCGCGCGGCAGGATCGACAGCACCTTGGCTGACTGCTTCGCCTCGGGCTGCTCCGCTTCCAGCTCCCGGCGCTTTCCCTCGGCGCGCTCGATCGCCGCCTGCAGCTCATCGGGCGGCAGGTCCGGGTCCCCTGCCCGCAGTCGGTCCCGTAGCCGCTCAATGCGCGCGGCCAGCTCCTGCAGCTCACGCGGGACCTCAATAACCCGCGCCTCTCTATCGCGCATGCGCTCGGCGTAGTAGGTCTGCATCTCCTTCGCCATGCGCTCCACGCGCTCCGGTGCCAGCACCGCCGCAAGTCCGCTCTCCTCGCCCCGCAGCAGCACGTATTCGATTTGCGTCCGCTTCACCCGGATCGCGTTGCGGCACGACTCACCGTCCCAATGCGAGTGGCACCCGTAGCTCGCGTGATCGACCAGCGTGTAATTCGCGCCGCACAGATCGCACCGAAGCAACCCGCTCAGCAGGTACTTCGGACGACCGCCTGACTTGAGCCGCCGGTCATCCTTGGCCGGATCCATGCGCCCCTGCGCCCGGAGCCAAAGCTCCTCTGACACGATGCGCAGCGACTTGTCGGTATGCGTGATCCACTCCGAGCGGGGGCGCGGATGCCGCGCGCGCTTCCCGGAGTCAGGATCCTTGCGCCACTCCGAGCAGTTCCAGTGCACCACGCCGCTGTAGCGCTCGTTGCGCAGGATGACCCGCACGCCCGAGCCCATCCAGCCCTTCGCGCGCCGCGTGGTGCGCTTCCACGAGGACCCCGGTGAGGGTATCCCCCGCCGATTCAACCCAATAGCGATCGTCTTACACGAGGCGCCATCGGCGAAGCGCGAGAAGATCTCACGCACGATCGCTGCCTCGTCTGCAACTACCTTGCCGTCGCGATATCCGTAGGCGCGTCCTCCGGTGGCTCGCTTATCCCGTGCGCGTGATTCGAGGGCAGCGTAGGTGCGGTCCTTCACCATCTCGCGAAATGCCTCGCCGATGATCCCCGAGAGCCCCGCCTGCAGCTTGTGGCCGCGTCGGGTGGAGTCGTACCCATCCTGCGTGCCGATGACGCGCACGCCCTTCGCGACGAGACGATCGATCATCTTCGACAGATCGCCTTGCGATCGAGACAGACGCGAAAGATCGGTCACGAGGAGAACGTCGAAACGACGCGCGAAAGCTGCCTCCTGCAATCGCAGCACACCCGGACGATTTCCGAGCGCAGCTCCTGAGATCCCCTGATCCTCGTAATGCTCGACGACGCTGTGACCTTCGCGTTCCGCATACTCGGTGCACACACGCACTTGATCGCTGATAGAGGATTCATTCTGTCGATCGGTGCTGAATCGAGCGTAGATCGCGGCCTTCATAAGTTAATCTCGTTCGTGCCGATAACCCACTGCTCCCGAGGCGGCACAACCTCACGGGGCGCGTCATGGTTCGGGTCGAACGCTGCGAGCCGGGCCTTAACTACCTCAGCAAGCCGCTCGCCCGCCGCCTTCTGAAGCGCCTCGCGGCTCGCGGAGTCGCTGATCGCGTCGCGCGTCACGCGCAGCTCAATGGACTTGGAGCGCTTGTTCGGGCGCTCTGGGTCGGTACCCAGGCGCTACGGAAGCGATTGCACGAACTTACCGGCAACCCCGCTGTGCAGGAGGCGCTGCTGCGAGAAGTCCGCGACGGCTAACGAATAACTACTCGGATGCGCTATCCGGAAAGTTCTTAACGGTCATCACTCTGGTTTTCAACGACGGCGACGTGAAGAACCCAAACCCGAGATTTGCCTGCTCGAATTCGGCACGTTGAGCCTCGGGCCACTCGGAGCACTTCAACAGCAGAAAGTCCTCTGAGTTTGTATCGGTGAATTTAGGCGCGTCGATCGCAATGCCCACTACTCTCTGAAGGTGCGGCAATTTATTTTTCGCCGCCCCGCACGCTATCTTCAGGACCGCTTGGCGCTTCGGCCGATAGTCACCGTCATAGTCTGTGATTCCTTCGACCTTCAATTGAAGAAACACGTAGGCCAGATCCTTGTAAAACGACGGCATGAGACTCACGTGCCGCATGATTGGGCCGCCTTTCTCAGGAAAATTGCGTATCGCACGAACCATCTCATCGGAAAGCGCCCTGCGCGAAAAGCGTGGTTCACGCGCCATTTCGTGAATAGCACTGGGTCCTTCGAGGAGGTTAGCGCCGAGGAGAGTGCCATTAAGTGCGTTCTCGCAGGTTCGTTGGATCAAGTCATCCCACAAGTAGGAACTTTTATCAGCCTCCTTCTTCGCCTTGTACTCCGCACGGTCGATAAATCCCTTCCATGCGCCTTCACCAATATGGACCCCATTGATCTCCTTATCGGTCGTGCCGATAAAGTGCCGCTTCGCAGAGGTATCGAAGTTCGCAAAGTAGTGAGCGAGAAGGTCTTCTTCTCCGCAGTACGACAGGTAATCAAACTTGCTGATGGCAGCGACCTTCGCCTCTAAATACGCCAGTAGATCAGTAAACGTATCCAGCTCGGACAAGACAATGGGCAAATTGTGACTATCGAGAATATGAACCGGCTCGTGCTTGCTCAAATCAACCATGAACGGGAATGCGGGGATTTCGCCAGGCGTATCGCTGTATCCGACGGCGATGCTCCCGTACACGTTGTCGGATGAGAAATCAGCGCATGCCTCCTTTGCTCCGTGTGCCACAATTATCTTGTGCACTCTCAAGTCAGCCGCGGGAATATCTATCGGGAATGGCCTTTGGCGTGCCGCGTCAAGAAATACCTTGCGGCCGCTACGGACGTAACGCTCCGCACCGGAAGCGGTCTTTATCTGCCTGTCGATAACGTCGCGCTTCCACCGCTCCCAATTTAGCTGTTGATCGCGCCCCGTGTTTTGGAATTGCCTGCCTTCGCGATCAAAGAAGACGAATACGTGATTGTCGAAGACTACGATGAGGTCGCACAGCTCATGGCCGTCATCCTTGTAGGGATTCGGGTAGCTCCACAAGCGCAAGAAGGTCTGGTCGCACAGCTGAGCGAGCAGCTGCTCAGTAGGGGTCACTCCGGATGATTTGGTAATCGGCATATTGCTTCCAACTCAACAGCCCGTCGTATCACTCCGGTCCATTGGCTTTCAGTTCCCGCTTCTCCTCGGCCACTGCGGCTGGTCCTGTCAGGGCTGCCAGCGCGTCGAAAAGGAACCCACCGGCGTGCATCCGGGCCTCGTTGAGCGTATTCGCCAACCCGAAGATCTCGTCGGCCAGCTTGTTGACGTCCACGGCGCTGGGCGTCGGCTTATGAGCGTGCACCCCTATGAGCACTGGATCTCCATCCAACACCTGAGCCCAGACGTCGTGGACGAGTTCGTTGCGCTTCTCGGTGACCCGCTCGCAATCTGCGAGGATCGCTTTCAGCCGGAGCACGGCCACAGACCGCTTGCCAAGCCTGTGCACTGCAAGCCTGCGGATCAGGTCCCTCACGTTCCGCGAGGTCTCGTATGCCAGTGCGCGGTCGGCCTCCCCCGGCGTAATGTCGGCAAGGGTCTTTACCGTGCGCTTCAGGATGAGATCGAGGAATCCGTGGCGCACCGCGACGCGCCCAATGGCAGCGAGCAACTCGGGGTCCCTCGGGATGTACGGAATAAGCCATGCTGGCGGCGCAGTAGCCGCTGCTGACTCGGGCGATTTGTCAGTCATGGCCGCAGTCTAACGGCCACGCACCCGGCTCGATCCGGTGATTCCGTAAGTCCATGTTTTTAATCGGTTGACCGGCGCTCGGAGGTCCCGACCGACGTGCGGACGCTAGTAGTATGCTTCGGCGTATGCGCTGGATCCTATGCCTCGCGATTTGCATGCCGCTCGCCGGATGCGGTCCGGCAGCGCAACCCGCAAGCGCGAAAACCGTGGCTGCCTTTGAAGTCCAACTTTCGTCGGAAGCAGATCGCAACCAATTCATAGCCTTGTTGCGTGCCACGGCTGCACCGGAAGGCATGCACGTCGACGCTGAAAGCAGCGAGGATCTCAAGGCAGAGGCAAAAGTCAGCCCGAATTTCGAGATGACCATGAAGGCTGCGGTTTGGCGGGGCTCAAACGATGACGAAGCCGTAGCGTCCGCTATGGATCAATTCGATCATTTGGGCCGCGTTTGGATAACGTTCTCCCGAGGAAAAGATCCAACGCTAACGAGTAAGTTTCGGGAGAACGCGGTGCGCAAAATCATGCTCCGATGGCCGGGCACCCTATCCCTTCCGATCATGCCGACCGGGGCAATCCCGCTGGCCCAGGACCTTATTCGGACGCCCAGTGGATACGTAGTCAATCCGTCCGAGGCGCACAAGTACGACATGGCGGCCGCGGGAACATCGCCACGCTAATCAGACAGGCGCTCGAAGGCCCAAGTTCAATTACTGCAGCCGCGGACGAACTCCCATTGTGCCTAACAACATTCAAATCTACTGCAGACACGTAAAGCGCGTGCGGCGCAGGTGACGGAGAGACTGACTTGGCGGTAAACCTCGATCCCGCGACAAATCTCGCGGTGGATGTGCTTAGACGTGCCGTTGCAGGCCAAACCGTCGAGCTAGTCGAAAAGGTTTTACGGGATTACGAGCCGACGTCGCATCTCTGCCACGACAACGTGCGCGAATGGGTCAAGCTTTACCCGAAGTACAAGCAGGTCTACGGGTTTTTAGTTGCGAATCAGCGCGACACCGATACCTCAGTTGTCATCGCGCACAGCGTTGTTGAGGACACCGACGGAACGCTTTGCGATATCACACCAAGCGAAAGCGAATTTCGCTACCCGTTCGTCCGACATGTAGGTTCCGACGCGGAGTTCGAGCTGATCGCTGGCAAAGAGCCATATATGGTGGAAATCGCCAATTCGCTGCTCCGACAGCTCCGCGTCATTTAGCTGGCGGTAGGGCAATGAGCGACCGCAACTGGCTGTGTATGGACTGCGGAAAGAGCACGTTCAACAGTCCTTCTGACTACTACATGCTGCGGAACCGGTTATGGCGCATTTTGGTTCCTAAGAATCAGCGGCACGGCATGCTGTGTTTAGCCTGCATTGAAGAGCGGCTCGGCCGCCCGCTGATCCCAAACGATTTCCAAAGCTCTCACGATGACGAATCGGATCCTGAGGACGCGCCGATGAGTCGCGCGGATTACGGCATCATTGACTCCCTGACTTCCGAGACGCTGCAAGATATCGATGCCGCGCTGCTATCCTTCGCAGCGTCGTCTCCGCGCTCGGTGGGCGCGATCGTGGCGAAGCTAATGGAGTCACAAACGGCCGTGCCCGGCCTACCCGATTGGTTCTATGTCGAGCGCGTCGAGCAGTTGATCGATTGCGGTAGCCTCACCATCATTGAGGAGCGGGATCTCCTACTGCAGTGCAAAGTACAAGCGTCGAGCGTATGACTACGACATTGCCTCATACGAGAAACCCATGCGGCGAAGTTAAGCGAAAATTGACGGAGCACAGATTCTCATGAAGTTCGTTAAGCATGTTGTCCTAGCAGCCATTGCCCTATTCTCGATCGCCACCGCTCACGCTGACAAAACGGAGGCGGTGAGCGCGGAGCCTGTAAAAGTGGCTTGCATAAAGCAGGCCGGATTTATTGGCGGACCGTTCGTCGCCACCGCAACAGCCGCTCGGCTAATCTATCTTGCGGTTGCTGAAGAGATCGCGCCGGATCGTTTGAAGGAATATCCAATCGTGACTGTTGAAGACCGCGGAGACCACTGGGAAGTCTCCCAAACTCGAAACGAGCCGGAGGCTCATCTCCAATCAGGCGAAGTCGTCGTAAGCGCAGGCGGCGGGCAGCTCTACATGAACATCGACAAGTGCTCCGGCGCCATCTCAAAAGCTGCGTTCAATAGGTGACATCGTATTCTCGCGCGTGCGCGCTGGCTGGAGTCGGACGATGATAGCTAAGAGATTCCTCGCGTCACTCGGCCACGGATTACTATGGCTCGCGCTCGCGTACGTCGTCTGGGGCCTTGCCGTTCGGCATCGCTATTTCAACGCATGGAATGCCACGAAAGTAGGAGACTCTGTCCCGACGGTCATGAGCAGATTCGGCGCTCCGGACCTAATCGAGTCTCCGCTCAGGTACTCCAATCCAGAGTTCTGCGCTCGTCCGAACGAGAAGTGCTCTGACTCTTATGCGATCCGCCTGTGGTACGCACTTCCCTTCACGGCGATCGTGGGCGGTCATATATTGGTCATCGATTTCGACGACCGTCAGCGCGTTGTCGATAAGTCAGAGATGTTCTCTCCCTAGTCGGATTGAGAGCGCATGCTGCCTACTTCACGCGCACGCTTCGAGGACCGGAAACGAGACAGCGGAGCATGACAATGCCCGCCCCCGCTACCAAAATAAACCCTGTAAATCAGTATATTATAGAAGAACGGGTCCGCTACCAAACAGATAGGGAGCTGTCTTGCTCCTTTACTCGCAGCACTCTCGCGCAGCTTAAAAAGATGTGTCGCGGGTGACCGTGGGACTTCTCTGGATCTTCACGCTCTCCTGCACCAGCGGTGCGACGAGTCCCGTCGCTTGCCCTTCGCATATTCACGCTGGCTGCACCGGCCTCTAACTCCCAACGCTACTCGAATCCAGCGAGACGTCGCACGGTTCGAATCCGCTCGATGGCTCGCCAGATTCGACTGGTATGTCGCGGCTCTTCACTGGAACTCTCCGCTCTTTCTCGCTGGCCCCGAACGCTCAGCCTTAATCGCTCGGTGGCCAGCTGGATCTGTCCGCGATCGGTGAAATCCCATCGCTCGCTCTGGGCTCGAATTGCGAATTGCTTCGGCTGTAATTCTCGCTAAGAATCGCCTCGATTTCCTTAAGGTGACTGCGCAAAATCGCCAACTGCTCCCTGGAGCAGTCTTCGTCCGAACTGCCACCGTTATACAGCTGCAACACCTTCACCCGTCCGCTCTCCAAATCCTCAACCTGCGCTTCAATGTCCGATCGCAGGTGCAGCAGCCTTTCAAGCGAGTACGACATGTTAGCCTCTCAGTCGACACAACATTTCAGACGTACACCACGAACCAAGGCAGACGAGCTCCGATCTCAGAATTGAGTTGGCGTATCGCGGCCGCGATGTCGAACTGGGAGCTTGTGGATCACCTGACGTACCTGTCCACACAGCTCTCTCCTATTTGCGTTTGAACTCGCATAATTCGAACTCCATCTACCGACCTGTCAAATGCACATTACTTTCCACGTTCTCCACCGGCATCTCTACTTGGCCAGCCGGAAAACGCTGATCGTCGGATTGCTGCCGCCGATCTCGGGCGCATAGAAATTGACGACGCCGACGTATCCCGACACCGCGGCTACATGTTGAACATTCCGCGCGACGTAGGTCATCACCCCCCCAGCAATCGGGCCGCCGACGTTTCCACGAAACAATACTTTTCCGGACCTTCCATCCAGAGCGACGAGATCACCGTTCAGTTCGCCCGTCAGAACGACATCGCCGGCCGTAGCTGTTACCGCCCCGAGGAGGGGCTTTGAGGCGGCGTAGCGCCATTTGATTTTGCCGGTCGCCGCATCGAATGCGGTCAGCCACCCGCGGGCTTGGTCCCATTTGTCGAAATTCATTTCGCCGCCGAAATAGAGCCCGTTCGCGATCGTCTGCTCTTTCTCAGCGTCCGGCGGCGATGCGTCCTTCTTGAAAGTGGCGCACCAGTCCACGGCGGGGACAAAGATGGTCTCCAGCCTGGGGCTGTGTGCCGCACCGTTCCACTCGTTCCCGCCAAAAGGGCCTGGACAAGCTCGAGCAAAGGAGGTCGTCATCGGAGCATCGGTGTTGAACAGTGTTGTGAACGACTTGGTGTAGACGATCTCATGCGTGTGGCTATCGACCACACGCATCACCCCGTCTTTGCCTGTCGTCACGATCAGAGTTCGCGACTTTGTCTTGATGACTGGTTGAGTGTGCGTCAGATCATAATCGTGTACGTCGTGGGGCACGAATTGCTTGTACCAGAGGAGTTGACCGTTCTTTGCGTTCAGCGCGATCAGCGTATTGGTGTAAAGGTTGGTTCCCGGCCTTGAGTCATCATAATAATCCGGCTCGGGATTTCCGCCCGGCACGTACAAGACGCCGGTGTCCGTGTCTAAAGACAGCGCGGTCCAGAGGTCGCCTCCGGCATGCTTACGCGCCGAGGGATCCGGCCCCCACGAATCCGCCCCAGGCTCCCCATCCGCTGGAATGATGTTAAATCTCCAAACTTGCTCACCATCACTGAGTCGAAATGCTCCGACCCAGCCGTTCGACGCCCACTCCGAGCCAGCTGGACCGATATAGACCAGAGCACGGTCGATAAGCGGGGGCATGCTGATGAAGTAGCCTTCTTTGGGATTGGCAATCTGCTTGGCCCATATGAGGTGGCCGTCCTTCGCGTCGAGCGCAATCAAGAAGTCATCCGGGGTGCCGCGAACGACCTTGCCATCGGCTAATGCCACGCCCCGTTGGCTATCGAGGAGCTCGGGCCCCCGCGGTTCCCACTTATACGTCCAGATGGCGTGACAGTCGGACCCGTCGAGCGCGACGGTGTAGTGACCGGAGCTCGCATAGATGACCCCGCCGATTGCGATCGGGGCAGACTGGGAAGGCTCCTTGTCGGGAAATTTGTATTCGCAGACCATCTTCAGGTTTTTCGCATTACTTGTGTTGATCGATGCGAGAGGGCTGTAACGCGTTCCGAGCTTGTCGTGGTTTACCTCGGGCCAATCACCTGAAGTGACGTCGACCGGGAATGCCTTCGCGTTACAGAGCAGCGCCAAGGTGCCGGCGAGCGCCATTGCGCGGCACCTAGAGAATTTCCGATGTCGCGTCATATCTGTGGGCTCCTGTGCGGTGCAAATTTGGGATCTTGCGTTACGTGGAGGCGAGCCTGGCCCTAGGAGCTCCCAGGGAGTTGAGGACATCACCGGCGGTGGATGTCTCCGCGAACCACTTTCGCAGCACGTCGAGCGAGTGGGTGTGGCTCTCATCGCTGTCGGCGGTGCAAGCATCGGAGACGACGATTGTCCGGTATCCCAGGTCGGATGCAGCGCGCGCGGTGGATTCGACGGCGACGTCGGTGGCGATGCCGACAAGCACGACGGTGTCGACGCCTGCGATGCGGAGAATGGTGTCGAGAATGGTGCGGTCGAACCCGTTGGCCGCCTGTCCCCTAACGAGCGGTTCATCGGGCCGATGGGCGAGTTCGTCGATCAGCTCGACCGCGGGGGTGCCCTCCATCAGGCAGACACAGTCGAAAAGAGTGCGCCACAGCGGGGAATTCGGACTGACTCCGGGGAGCCCTGGCTGGTATGTGACCGCGGTGAAGACCACCTTCGCATTGGCCCTGCGGAACCCATCCAGCAGCCGTAGCTCGGCCTTGATGATCCCGGTCTCCTCGGCCCGACGCCGGAAAAGACGGTTGAAGGGAGTGTCGACATTGCCGGCCACCCCCTTGACCATATGGATGACTACCAGGGCTGTCCGGGCGGGATCAAGCATGTCCACGGGTATTCTCCTTACGTCGCATTGGACGCGGTGCGCCCCTTTACGCTGATTTTCTCTGAGTGAGAGACTCACTCTTCGATTGCTTTGATTTCGCCAAAGCGGCCGAGGACGCCCCTTCGAGGGATAGACCGTAACCGACTTCCCGCACGACGCGCTCTTTGAGTGGTTGAATGAAGTGAATGCGTGTATTCCGGCGCGTCACTTCCGGAGCCTGCAGGTACAAATCGGCCAGTTCCCGAGCGCGCGCCACTGCCATGCCGTTCGGCACTACCTCTGCCACGACTCCCCATTCGTGTGCGATACGCGCTGGCAGCGGCCGCGGATTAAGCAGAAATGCCTCGGCTCGACCCGCTCCCGCCCGATAACTCCAGGTTGTAAAAACCCCGTCACCCGGCGTGACTCCCACAGCGTAATGGCCGACGTCCTGGAATGTCGCACCTTCAGCCGCCACGATGACGCTAGCGAGGAGCGCGTAGTCCGAGTGGATATGGGCGCGTCCCTCGATGGCCGCGATCACCGGAACGCGGATGTTCGCAATGTTCTCTAAAACCTGAACGCCTTCATCGTGAATTCTGCTCCAGATCCCCGGGTCAGCGACATCTCCGAACGAGGACCATTCAACGTCCCCAATGAAACTGCCGCCCGCCCCTGTAACGATGACAATCTTGTTCGCGCGGTCCTGGCCGATTCTGTAAAAGGCATCAACAAATTCCGTGTGTGCCGGCGCGTTCATGATAAATGCGCCACCGTTGCTATGGAGCTCGGCAATCAGCACACCTTTATCATCACGTGACAGTTTCAAATGGCGATATCCGGCAAAGTAGTCAGCTTGCATGAAGTTCTCCTCATCGATTTCGAGGTCCATGTCTTCTCCCAACGGATCACATCCCGTGACGGCAAAAGTTACACGGAGCACCGTGACCGTAAACAATCCAAGGACGAGCGAGATACCTATCCTCACGGGTAGGTGCTGTGGGCAGGCGCTGGCGAAGATTGGCGCGCGATCGCGTGAGAGCCGCGAGATTCTGAGTAAGCGAAGCAAAGCCGTGCATACCAGGTATTCCGGGCAGTCTACGGCTGAGTTCCTACGCCCTCGCGGTACTGCATGGCTTGCGGGTGGTCGCTGCTCAAGAGGGATATCTCGAGATCTTCCCTCTTCATCCAATACCCCCGCACAACGCCTATCTAGACGGAGACCGGAAGCCCGAACCGGTAGTTGCGTTGAAGAATGCGATCCACCGGT
>Ga0210398_10006205_pt1 | contig 11032 bp, 9 predicted proteins | sample IncBWC4OmetaG_FD_161047 | JGI IMG/M metagenome (GOLD analysis project Ga0210398, IMG submission 161047) | Forest soil microbial communities from Barre Woods Harvard Forest LTER site, Petersham, Massachusetts, United States - Inc-BW-C-4-O | ecosystem: Environmental > Terrestrial > Soil >... | reverse complement strand
TACTGGTGAGCCACTCGGCCATCGCAAGAACCACGCCAAGGGCATCTGCTTCACAGGAACGTTCGAGGCGAATGGGGCTGGATCTGAACTCTCATATGCTCAGGCCTTCACCCGCGGTCAGTATCCTGTTCTCGGACGCTTCAATCTCGGAACCCCTGATCCGAATGCACCCGATGCGACGGTCCGGGTTCGGGGCATGGGATTGCAAATCTCGACGCCGGACGGGCAGGAATGGCGCAGCGCTATGATCAACGCTCCGGCATTTCCGGTGTCGACGCCGCAGGCGTTTTATGAACTGCTGCTCGCTTCGGCGAGCAAGGACCCGAACGCCATGAAGACATTCGCCGGCGCGCATCCTGAGATCGGGGCATTCGGCGCCTGGGCCAGCAGCGGACCTTGGACCGGCAGCTACGCGGAAGAGCGATACAACGGTCTCAACAGTTTCGTCTTCACCAACAGCTCTGGCGCGGAGCAAACGGTGCGCTGGTCGCTCTTGCCGGCGGCGCAACCCGTCCCGGTTTCGCCCGACGAGCTTGCGAAGCGTGGGCCCAGCTTCCTCGAGCAAGAAATCACGGAGCGGGTCCGCGGCGGCCCGCTGCGCTGGACCATGGTGGTGACTGTGGCCAATCCCGGCGATCCCAGTGCGGACCCGAGCAAGGCTTGGCCGGATGATCGCCGCACGATCGAGGTCGGGACGCTGATCGTGCAGCAGATCGAAGCCGAGAGGGACGGCCCATGCCGCGATATCAACTTCGATCCGACCGTTCTGCCCGCGGGCGTTCGCACATCGGACGATCCATTCCCGGCCGCACGGTCGTCGGCCTACGCGAAGTCATATGACCGTCGCACGGCGGAGGCCAAGTACTATCCCAGAACCGCAACGGACCCAAAGCCATGATCGGGGATAGCCTGCGCTTCACTCCGCTCCAGCGCCTGCTTCATTGGGTCATGGCGATGCTCGTTCTGGCCATGTTGTTCATCGGCGTAGGCATGGTGTCCACGGTCATGCCGAAATATCTCACCCTTGTTTCGATACACAAACCACTCGGCATCGCGATTTTGGTACTCGCGCTGATCCGCCTCGTGGTGCGCCTGCGCTACGGCACACCGCCGCTGCCGCCGGACCTGCCTGAGCCGATGAAACTCGCGGCCTATCTCTCCCACTACGCACTATACATCCTGATGATCGGAATGCCGTTGATCGGCTGGGCCATGCTGTCGGCGGCCGCCTATCCGGTGGTACTGTACGGGAGCGTGCATCTTCCGGCGATCCTGCCACAGAGCGACAGCCTTCACGCGGTGCTCTGGAACGCACACTTCTACCTTGCTTTCGCGTTCTTCGCCCTGATCCTGATGCACATCGCGGCAGCGCTCTTCCACGCGCTCGTCCGACGGGACGGTGTATTCGAATCGATGGCTTCCGTCTCGACAGGCGACAAGGTCGTTCCCGCCGAGTGACGCGGATCGCTTTCAATCGATCCGTTCAGCGATGACGGCCCGCGGCCGGGGAACTGAAGTTCTGGATGAGCGCTGAGCCGAATGTGCAGCGGAGGTTGCGTCAGGCAGCAGGGTTCGCCGCGGCCGGCACTGATCAGCCACACTTCTCTGGCATGCCAAGCAGCTCGGTCAGCACATATTCTGTGTGCGCGCCGGCCGCTGGGCCTGGCCAGGCCACCACGGCCTCCGGCTTTTCGCCGTCGAGCCGGATCGCAGGACCCGGATGCAGCGTTGGCCCGATCAGCGGGTCTGTCACCTCCAGCACCGAACCGCGGGCCCGAAAATGCCGATCGTTGGCGCAGTCGGCGATGTCGTAGAGCCGCGAGCACGGCACGTCCGCAGCCTCCAGCCGCGCCTCTGCGTCCCTCGCCGGCAGTGTCCGCGTCCAGGTGGCGATCGCCGCATCCAGTTCCATGCGACGCGCGCAGCGGTCGGCGTTGGTCGCATAGGCTGGGTCGCGCGCCAGTTCAGGTCGGCCGATCGCGGCCATGAGTCGGGAGAAGATCAGATCGGAGTTCCCCGCGATGCAAAGCCACCTCCCATCCGCGCAGGGGTACGTGTTGGTCGGCGCCGCGGTCTCGATCGCCGCACCGACCGGCTGTCTCACGCGGCCGTCCATGGCGTATTCCGGCAGCATTCCCTCCATCAGACTGAACACGCTGTCCACCAGATTCACGTCCACCACGCGGCCGCGTGCAGTGCCTGCCACATCGCGTTGCCACAGTGCTGACAGCAGGCCGATCGCCGCATACAGCCCCGCCAGATCGTCGCTGATCGAGATGCCGCAGCGCGGTGGCGGCAGGTCGGAACTGCCGGAGGGATGCGCGGTGAGGTGGCGGATGCCGCCCATGGCTTCGCCGATCGCGCCGAACGCCGGCTTGTCGCGATAGGGGCCGTCCTGGCCGTAGCCCGAGATGCGCGCGATCACCAGGCGTGAATTGACCGCATGCAGCGCCTCGGGGCTGAGGTTCAGCCGCTCCAGGCCGCCGGCGCGCAGATTCTCCACGAGCACGTCCGCCCGCGAGGCCAGCCGCAGCATCACGTCGCGATCGCGCTTGAGGTCGAGCACCACCGACAGTTTGTTGCGGCCATGCACGCTGAACCACACCGAGTGCCCATCTACCGAGGCGCCCCAGCCGCGGAACGGATCGCCGCCCGGCGGCTCCACCTTGATTACCTCGGCGCCAAGGTCGGCCAGGATGCGGGTACAGAACGGTGCCGCGATGTAATGGCCGATTTCGAGGACCTTCAGGCCGGCAAGCGGGCCGGTTCGCTGTGACGGAATCTGCATTGGCGCTCCGGTTGCGGCAATCCGTGAGAATAATAAACGACGAATTCGCGCCAGCGACACGCCGGCGTTACTCTTTCATAAGGGGTTTACCGCCATATTGCTGCACGGAGCCGGCTTTGGCCGGTGTCCTGTTTCCTCCCCGATGTCGTGCCGCTACGGCGCGACCCCCTTGGGCGGTGCAGCTTCGTGCGGCACCGCTCTTTTTTTGCCGGCTTCCGTTCCCGCGCCGCCGATCGCATGATCCGTGCCCAATGGCCGGAGAATGACACGGGCTATGACGGGGGCAATGACATGGACAAGGAGCTGATCGCCAAGCTGGCGCACGCCGCGGGCCTCGACAAGGCGCTGGCGCAATTCCCTGACGATGTGGCGATGGCGGCGGAGCAGGCACTCGGCAACCGGGGCGCGATCGACTATCCGGCGGACCCGACCGCGGAACCCTGGCCGCCGATGCGCGCGGGGCTCGGACTGTGAGCGAGCTCCACTGGCTCACAGCAGCGGAGGCCACACGGCAGTTCGCCGCGCGGAAGCTCTCGCCCGTCGAGCTGCTGACCGCTCTGCTGGCGCGGATCGAGCGGCTCGATACGAAACTGCACGCGTTCATCCGGCTGGACGCCGATGCCGCGATGGCGGCGGCACGCGCAGCCGAAACCGAGATCGCCGCGGGGCGCGTGCGCGGGCCACTGCATGGGGTGCCGGTGGGCATCAAGGACATCATCGACGTCGCCGGCCTGCCGACCACCTGCCATTCGAAGATCCTGGTCGACAACGTCGCCAAGGCCGACGCGGCGGTGATCGCTAGGCTGCGCCAGGCGGGTGCGATCATCCTGGGCAAGCTGTCCACCCACGAGTTCGCCATCGGCGGCCCGAGCTTCGACCTGCCCTTCCCGCCGGCCCGCAATCCGTGGAACCCCGAGCATCACCCGGGCGGCTCCTCGTCAGGTTCCGGCGCCGGCGTGTGCGCTGGGCTGTTCCCCATCGCGCTCGGCTCCGATACCGGCGGATCAGTGCGCAACCCCGCTTCCGCCTGCGGCATCGTCGGGCTGAAGCCGACCTACGGACTTGTGTCGCGGCGTGGCGTGTTCCCACTGTCGTTCACACTCGACCATGTCGGTCCGCTGACCCGCACGGTGGCCGACAACGCGCTGTTGCTGGACGCGATCGCCGGGCACGATCCAGCCGATCCGGGCAGTGCGGCGACCAGCGCACGGCATTTCGGCGGGATGCTGGATCGCGGCGTGCGTGATCTGCGCGTCGGCTTCGTGCGGCATTTCCACGAGTTGGACAAGCCGGCGCATCCCGAGGTGAGCGCGGCAGTGGAGGACGCGGCGCGCGTGCTGCAGGCTGAAGGCGCCGAAGTCCGCAGCGTCACCTTGCCGTCGCTGAACGAGTTCGCCGCGGTTAACCGGGTGATCCTGTGCAGCGAGGCCTGGTCGATCCACGCGCCGTGGCTGCGCGAGCGTCCCGGCGACTATGGCCGGCTCTCGCGCCAGCGGCTGATGCCTGGCGCATTCATGAATGCCGGAGATTATGTCGGAGCGCAGCGTCGGCGATTGCAGATGATCGCCGCGGTCGAGGAGGCGTTCCGTGACTTCGACGTACTGATCTGCGCCAGTTCGATGGACCCGGCGAGTCGCATCGAGGACGCGGCGGAGACAGGTCGCACCTATCCGCGTCAGGCGCGCACGCCGTTCAATGTCACCGGTCATCCGGCGCTGGCGATGATGGCGGGATTGTCGAGCGCGGGAATGCCGCTGTCGGTGCAGTTTGTCGGCCGCTACTTCGAGGATGCGACGGTACTGCGCGTTGCCGCCGCGTACGAGCGAGGCACGGAGTGGCACAAGAAGCGGCCGCCGATCGGGTGACTTGGCTTTCCTCACGGGGCGCCTTGTGCCGTCGGGCCTTGCGACGGACGGCGCGGCGACGAGCCGCCGCGAATAGTTCGCCAGGAACGTCCGTAACTGCGCCGACCCGGTGACCGCCGCCTCGCTCGCCGCGGCCGGCAGGTCCACGTCCTGCCGCTTCACTGTCAGTCCGGTTGGGATCGCCACTGGTCTGTAGGTAGCGATAATCATATCGTAGGTCTCGGCAACATGATCGACTGACCGCTGACAATCACCTCGGCAAGCCAGGCTACGAAAGGTCCTTACCGGGCACGCTGCCACCATTGCGACGATGTTGCGCAACGCCGGCTATCACACCTACATGGCTGGCAAGTGGCACCTTGGAAAGACGCCGGAATCGATTCCCGCGGCCCAGGGATTTGAAAAATCCGTCGGTGTGTTGGAGGGCGGGGCCGACAACTGGGAGAACAACTCCTATTCGCCCGGATACAAGTCCGTGCACTTCTTCGATGGCCGCGAGGAGCTGCAACTGCCAGCGGATTTCTACTCAAGCAGATTCTATGCGGACAAGATGATGGGCGACATCGACGAGAGCGCGGCTGATGGCAAGCCCTTATTCGGCTACCTAGCGTTCCAGGCGGTGCATCAGCTGCACCAAGCCCCGGCTGAATTCACTGCTCGATACATATCGACCTATCAGGCGCGTTGGTCGGCGATCTCGGACTTCCGGTACCAACGACTGGTAGAGCTCGGGATCATGCCGGCAGGATTGACGATGTCACGCCCAGCGGTGGTGCCGGACTGGAACTTACTGCCGGTGGACGAGCCGCGCATGAATGCCAAGCGGATGGCCGTGTATGCAGGGATGCTCGAGTATATGGACATGAGTATAGGCCGCGTCATCGAGCATCTCAGAGCGAAGGGGGTGCTCAATAATACCATCGTCGTATTCATGAGCGACAACGGCGGTGAGGCTACCAAGCTGCAGGCTCTGTATAGAGTATTATAGCGAGAACTTCGACCTCAGCTACGAGCACCACGGCGAAAAGGGATCTTACTCGGAGTATGGCCGGGGATGGGCCTCGACCTCGATGACCCCATTCAGCAATTTCAAGGGATCGGCGGCCGAGGGCGGCGTACGCGCTCAACTCATCGTCAGGTATCCCAAGGTCGTTGCCCAGGGCGAGCGATCCGACGCCTTTGTCTATCTGCTCGACGTGGTGCCGACGTTGTTGGATCTTGCCGGAGTGAAGCCGAGAACCGACGCAGGCGCACCGATGACTTACGTGAAGAGGAATGGTGTTGTGGAGGTGCCGGACGGCTACAACGTCATCGGGCAGGCACAGAAGAACGCCGCCCGCAAGACAGGGGGATAGCGCGCCAGTCACACCGACAGTGCCGGCGCGGCGGCGGTGGGCTGCGCGTGCAGGGAGAACCGTCGACTGCTTCATGACGGCGTCATCGCTCAAAGTGGCCAGCATTACGAGGTGCTGTTCCCGGGGACGAGACGGTCGAATCAACGCTGGTCGGCCAATCTATCATGCGTCAGATTATCAGGTGATGACCCGCACGATGTCCTCCGGCCCTACTTCCCGCGTCTATTTCTCGCAGCGGCTGCGATTGCACTACGTGGACTGGGGTAATCCGGAGGCACCGCCTTTGCTGCTTGTGCATGGCGGGCGCGATCACTGCCGCAACTGGGACTGCGTCGCGGATGCGTTGCGCGACGAGTACCACATCATCGCGCCCGACTTGCGCGGCCACGGCGATTCCGCCTGGTCGGCGTCCGGACACTACACGATGGCGAGTTACATCCACGATTTGGCGCAGCTCATCCACCAGCAGGAGCTGGCGCCGGTCTCCATCGTCGCCCATTCACTCGGCGGCAACATCGCGTCACGCTACGCCGGCATCTACCCGGAGGCGGTCCACCGCCTGGTGGTGATCGAGGGTATCGGGCCGCCACCGCGCCTACCCGGTGCCAAGCCGCGCCCAACGATCGATCAGCGCATGCGCGACTGGATCGACGAAAGCCGCTCGCTGTCGGGGCGGCTGCCGCGGCGCTACGGCTCGATCGAGGACGCCCTGCGGCGGATGCAGGAAGAGAATCCGCACCTCTCCGCCGAACAGGCGCGGCATCTCACGCAGCACGGCGTTAACCAGAATGAGGATGGCACGTATAGCTGGAAGTTCGACAATTACGTGCGCGTATGGCCCCCTTATGACATGACGCGTGAGGAGATCGCGACACTGTGGTCTCGGATCGCCTGCCCGACGCTGCTGGTCTACGGCAAGGAGAGCTGGGCGAAGAGCCCGGCGGACGACGGCCGGGCCGCTTATTTCCGCAAATCGCGGGTTCTCGGTGTCGAGGGCGCCGGGCATTGGGTGCACCACGACCGTCTGGATGTTTTCCTGCAGGAGGTGCGCGGGTTTCTCGCCTGAGCGGCCGGCGGTTAACCCATTATTTCCACTCTGGCCCGAACTATCGCCATCATGAGCTCGGCCCTGATCTCCAGCGCGGATGCATCGCGCATTCTGATCCCTGCGGAAGACGAAGACGTCGCCGCACTCCGTCAAAGCGTGGTCCATAAGCTGACCTACGCGGTCGGCCGTGACCCCATTGTCGCCACCGACTGGGACTGGTTCATCGCGGCCGCGCTGGCCGTGCGCGACCATGTGCTCGAGCGCTGGATGGCTTCGACCCGCAACAACTACGTTTCCCAGGGCAAACGCGTCTATTACCTGTCGCTGGAGTTCCTGATCGGCCGGCTGCTGCACGACTCGCTCAACAATCTCGGCCTGGTCGATCGCATGCGTGCGGCACTCGCCGAACTCGGCGTTGACTACAACCGGCTGCGCGACGTCGAGCATGACGCAGCGCTGGGCAATGGCGGCCTCGGACGGCTGGCCGCCTGCTTCATGGAGAGCATGGCCACGCTCTCCATCGCCGCTCATGGCTATGGCATCCGCTACGATCACGGCATGTTCCGTCAGGTCATCCAGGATGGCTGGCAGCAGGAGTATCCCGAGAACTGGTTGAGCTTCGGTAATCCGTGGGAGATCACCCGGCCGGATGCCAGCCATCAGATCGGCTTCGGCGGCATCGTCGAGGCCCGCTCGACGGCGGACGGCGGTGCGCAGCACATCTGGCATCCGGCGGAAACCGTCGATGCGGTCGCTTACGATACGCCGGTGATCGGGTGGCGCGGACGTTTCGTCAACACCCTGCGGCTGTGGTCCGCACGTGCGGAGAATCCGCTGCGGCTCGATACGTTCAATCGCGGCGACCATATCGGCGCGCTGGAAGCGCGCGACCGGGCCAACGCCATCTCACAGGTACTTTACCCGAGCGACGAGACGCCGGCGGGCCAGGAGCTGCGTCTGCGCCAGGAATATTTTTTCACCTCCGCCTCGCTCCTGGATCTCGTCGCGCGGCACATGCGCCAGCAGAATGGCGACATCCGTATTCTGCCCGACAAGGTCGCGATCCAGTTGAACGACACGCATCCGGCGATCGCGGTCGCCGAGCTGATGCGCATCCTGATTGATCTGCACAATATTCCTTGGGACGAGGCATGGCAGATCACGACGGCCACGATCTCGTATACCAACCACACGCTGCTGCCGGAAGCGCTGGAGAGCTGGCCCGTCTCCCTGATGGAGCGGCTGCTGCCGCGCCACATGCAGATCGTGTATCAGATCAATCGCCTGCATCTCGATACGGTGTGTGCCTTGCCGAGGAGTGACGGGCCGCCGCTCGCGGAGCTTTCGTTGATCGATGACAATGCCGGCCGGCGTGTCCGCATGAGCTCGCTCGCCTTCCTTGGCTCACACAAGGTGAACGGTGTTTCCGAACTGCACACCGAGCTGATGCGACAGACCGTGTTCCGCGAGCTGCACCGCCTGTACCCAGACCGCATCGTCAACAAGACCAACGGCATCACGATGCGGCGCTGGCTGTTCGCTGCCAACCCGGAGCTGACCAGCCTGCTCACCGATGTCGTCGGCGAGCGCGTGCTGGACGATGCGGATGCGCTGGCCGATTTCGCCGCCGTCGCCGACGATAGCGGGGTTCAGGAACAGTTTGCGCGAATTCGTCGTGCCAACAAGCAGTCGCTGGCGAAACTGGTGGCACACCGAATGCAGATCGCGTTGGATCCCGACGCTTTGTTCGATGTGCATATCAAGCGTATTCACGAATACAAACGCCAACTGCTCAACATCCTCGAGACGATTGCTCTCTACAACGAGATGCGTGCGCGGCCGGTGTCCAATTGGGTGCCGCGCGTGAAGATCTTCGCGGGCAAGGCCGCGGCCAGCTATCATCGGGCAAAGCTGATCATCAAGCTGATCAACGACGTGGCAAACGTGATCAACGGCGACCCGGCGGTGCACGGGCTGCTGAAGGTCGTGTTCATCCCGGACTACAATGTCAGCCTCGCGGAGATGATCATTCCCGCCTCCGATCTGTCCGAGCAGATTTCGACCGCGGGAATGGAGGCATCGGGCACAGGCAACATGAAGCTGGCGTTGAACGGCGCGCTGACCATCGGGACGCTGGACGGTGCCAATATCGAGATCCGCGAGCGCGTCGGCGACGACAACATCTTCATTTTTGGCCTCACCGCGGAGGAGGTTGTCGAGCGTCGTCGGCGTGGACCGGGCGCTCGTGAAACTGTCGCGAGACTGCCGGTGCTGCAAGAGGTGCTGGACGCGATCTCCTATGGCGTTTTCTCGCCGGAGGAGCCGCAGCGGTATCGTGAGCTGATCGATGAGCTGACTGGCAACGACCACTTCATGGTGACGGCCGACTTCGCAGCCTTTGCTGCGATGCAAGGTCGGGTGGCAACGCGGTGGCACGATCGGCGTGCCTGGTGGCGTTCAAGTGTGCTGAACACCGCACGTGTCGGTTGGTTCTCCTCCGATCGCGCGATCCGCGAATACGCCGCGGACATCTGGAACGTGGAGCCGCGCACCTTGTAGGGATTGCGCCACCCCATCTGTCGCGCCAGCATTGCGGCGATGGAGGAGGGGAGCGCGATGGACCTGATCGTCCGCAACGCCAGACTGTCGCATGCACCGGATGCGCCGCCGGCTGATGTCGGCGTGATGGCCGGTCGCATCGCTGCCATCGAGACGACGCTGCGGGCGGACGGCCCGGTATTCGATGCGGGCGGCTGCCTGACATGCGGCGGCCTGGTTGAGACGCATATCCATCTGGACAAATCCAACATCATCGACCGTTGCGCGCCGGAGGAGGGGCGGCAAGCCGATTCGATGCAGCGTGTCGCGGCGGTGAAGCAGACGTTCAGCGTCGAGGATGTGTACGAACGCGCCAGCCGTACGCTGGAGAAGTGCATCAGGCACGGCGCCACGCGCATGCGCACACATCTTGAGCTGGACGGCGGCGTGGAGATGCGCAGCTTCGAGGCGATCGAGGCACTGCGGCGCGATTACGCCTGGGCCATCGATCTTGAGGTGTGCGTGTTCCCGCAGGAGGGGCTGACCAACAACCCCCGCTCGGAGGCGTTGTTGGTGGAGGGTTTGAAGCGCGGCGCGAAGGTGATCGGCGCCGCGCCGAATTATGATCCTGACCACGCAGGGCAGGTCCACCGGGTGTTCGATCTTGCACGCGAGTTCGGTGTGGACATCGACATGCATCTCGATTCCGGGAACTCGCCCGACGAGATGGACATCCATCTGGTCTGCGAACTGACTGAGAAATACAAGCTCGGTGGCCGAGTGGCGGTCGGGCATATGTGCAAGCTGGCCACCATGCCGGTTGCCGATCTGCGCACCCTCGCGCGGCGCATCGCTGACGCCGGCGTGGCAGTGACCGTGCTGCCGGCGACCGAGCTGTTCATGATGGGACGCGACCAGGACCACAACGTGCGCCGTGGCGTGGCGGACGTGAACCTGCTGGTGGAGCATGGCGTGAACTGTTCGCTCTCCACCAACAACGTGCTGAACCCGTTCACGCCGTTCGGGGACGCCTCTCTGCTGCGGATGGCGAACCTTCAGGCCAATGTCTGCCAGATCAGCGGTACGGAGCGGTTGCGCGATTGCTTCGCCATGCTGACCGAACGCTCGGCACGGCTGATGAATTTGAAGGATTACGGGATCAAGGTGGGCAATCCCGCCGACATCGTGGTGCTGGATGCCACGACACCGGAGCAGGCGGTGGCGGAAATCTGCCATCCGATCGCGGTGTTCAAACACGGCAGGCGCACCGTGACGCGAGCGCCGGCGGAATTGCACAGGCCATAAGCTGATGCCACTTGGAATCCCGCGGCGGCTGCGTCACATATTTGGTTCGGGCTTGCCGCGCAACTACAGCGACATCGTACCCAGCTATCAGCAATATGCGGATTTGCAGAAGACCCACTATCTCTCCTTCGAG
>Ga0210398_10006202_pt1 | contig 11034 bp, 9 predicted proteins | sample IncBWC4OmetaG_FD_161047 | JGI IMG/M metagenome (GOLD analysis project Ga0210398, IMG submission 161047) | Forest soil microbial communities from Barre Woods Harvard Forest LTER site, Petersham, Massachusetts, United States - Inc-BW-C-4-O | ecosystem: Environmental > Terrestrial > Soil >... | reverse complement strand
GCGTTAACCAGAACGTGGAAGCCCAAAATTGCCGTGACTCCCATCACCACGTACATCCCTGCACGATCTTTGGCCTTCTGCGCGTTATCCACCAGCCGCAGAATCAGACCCAAATACAACAGCAACACCACGCAAACTCCGATGAACCCCTGTTCCTCGGCCAGCGCCGCCAGTATGAAATCGGAATAGCGGACGGGCACAAAGCCCAATTGATTCTGGCTGCCTTTGCCGAATCCTTTGCCCCAGAACCCACCCGATCCTACCGCAATTTCCGACTGCAAAATCTGATATCCGGCGCCACGCTGATCTTCTTCCGGATGCAGAAAAGTTTCGATCCGCTGCTGCTGGTAGGCCTTCAAATGATGCCGCATGTTCCAGCCCACCGGGATCAGCAGCGCCACCAGAACCGCTCCGATGGCCATGTGCCGCCATTCAATCCCGGCGATGAAGGCTCCCACAATGGCCACTGGAATCAGCACCATCGCCGTTCCCAGGTCCGGCTGTTTCAAAATCAATGCCGCCGGAACGATGGTTAATGCGCCGACCTTCACCAGATCCCCCAGCGTCAGCCGGTCCGTGCGGACTTCGCTGAAGAAGCGTGCCAGCACAATGATTATAATCAACTTCATGAGCTCTGACACTTGCAAATTAAAAATACCGCCCATGGAGATCCAGCGCTTCGCACCCAGATGCGTCGAGCCGATCACCATCACCACCAGCAGGCCCGCCACTCCGCAAATATAAAGGATGGGCGCCTGGTCCAGCAAACTGTGGTAATCGATCCGTGAAATGACGAACATCCCCGCGATGCCGATACCCAGCCAGGTCAGCTGTCTCCACTGCATCCCGGCCATCGCGCTGGCGTGCGTGGACGAATAAATTTCCATCACGCCCAGGCCGCAGATCGTCGCGACGATCGCCAGCAAAGTCCAATCGAAATCCTGCACGCGCGTCCGGTCTTTCACGGGTGCTGGCCTCCGACGGTCGCGACGAGCGGGTGGCTCGCATACGGTTGCGCGGGACCCTCGGCGCCGGCCTGCTGCTGCTGGCGCGCCGCTTTCTTGTCGTAATACAACTTCACGACGTCACGCACTACCGGGCCTGCGGCCTCGCCGCCGTGTTCCAGCGTGTCTTGCACGATCGCGGCGACCACAATTTCCGGATTGCGCCGCGGCGCGAAGCCTACGAACCAGCCATCCATCTTCTTCGTGCCCAGGCGATTGGCGGCGTCGTAGCTCATCAGCTGCGCGGTGCCGGACTTTCCGCAAAAATCCACGTTCTGCAGCCGCAAATGATATCCGGTTCCGCCGCCCTCGTTCACCACGCCGTACAGGCCTTGCGTGACCGTTTCCACGGTGCTGTCGGAAAGCTGGAAATGTTCGGTCTTCATGTTCGTCGCATTTTTCAGGAAGTGCGGCTGCACCAGCGTGCCGCCGCTGGCGACGGCAGCCGCCATGCGCGCCAGTTGGATTGGCGTCACCGTGACCGCGCCTTGCCCGACGGCCACGGAAATCGTCTCCCCGGCGTACCACTTGTGGTGATAGACGCGCTCGACCCACGCTTCCGAAGGCATCAGCCCCGGTTCTTCGCTGGGCAAATCAACACCCGTGCGCCTGCCGAAACCCAGTCCCGAGCCGTAGTAGGAGATAGCGTCAATGCCCAGCAGCTTGCCGACGTTGTAAAAAAATACGTCGCAGGAATCCACGATCGCCTGATGCAGGCCCACGGTTCCGTGTCCCAGTGGACGCCAGCAGTGAAACTCGCGGCCGTAAAAGTTCGCGTGGCCCGGGCAATAGACGGTGAACGAAGCGGGAATCGCCTTCGATTCGAGCATCGCCGCCGCCATCACAATCTTGAAAACGGAACCCGGTGCAAGCTGCGCCTGAATCGCGCGATTCAGCAGGGGCGTATGCTTATCGGTATTCAACTTCGCCCATTCGTCTTGCGGGATGCGCACGGCAAAATCGTTCGGGTTGAAGGTGGGCCTGCTGACCATCGCCAGGATTTCACCGGTTCGCGCATCCATGGCCACCACCGCGCCCTCTTTGCCCGCCATGTCCGCTTCCGCCACCGCTTGCAAATCGTAATCAATCGTTAGTTGTATCGGCTTTCCGGGAATGGATTCGATGTCGTCGAGCGTGCGCACCACTTTGCCGACGCTATTCACCACCACGCGCCGCATGCCATCGGTGCCCTCGAGCTGGTCGTTGTATTCGCGCTCCAGGCCTGCTTTTCCGACGATGTCGCCGGGCCGATAATGCCCGTCGCTATCTTCTAATTGTTGCGCGGAAACTTCGCCGACGTAACCAACCGCGTTGGCCAGCATTTCATCATGCTGATAGCGGCGGCGCTGCACCATCAGCAATTCCAGCAGCGGCAAATCGGCGCGGTGCGATTCCACGAATGCAATGTCCGCCTGCGTTGCCGCGGGCTTGATCACCACCGGCTGAAATTTCGGCTCGTTCTTGGCAATGTCCAGCGCCTGTTGCAAATCTTCGTGGCTGATCCCCAGCCCCTCTTCAATTTGCGGCAGGCTTTTCCCCAGCGACTTGGGATCATCGCGCAGCAGCAAAATGCTGAACGAAGGATAGCTGTCCACCAGCACGCGGCCTTCGCGATCCAGCATAGCGCCGCGCGGCGCAATGATGGGAATCGAGCGCGTCTGGTTGCGGTCCGCCAGGTCCGCAAAATGCCCGGACCGAACCACTTGCAGCTTCCAGAATCCGACCATCAGCAGCACCACAAAAATCACCGACAAATAGGAAACCAGCGCAAGGCGGCCCTGGGGGATTTTCTGGTCGTTAACGTTCCAAGATGGCAAGGAAATTCCTGCTCCCGCGCGGGGTCCTGCTCGGCCCAGGTGCGCTTACATGCTTCGAGTTCGCAATCGAATCGAAGTGCTAACTACGCTATCACCCGCGGCGCAGCGCCTGCAAGTTGCGCATGTCCATTCGGTCAACTGGCCATACGGATGGGTTTCGCCTTTACGTTGCTCTCGCCGTTACAACGCTCTCGCCATCAGATCGCTCCTGCCGTTGCGTTGCATTCGCGTTTGACGCAGGGGAAGGCCTTCCGACCGCCGCCACACACGATTCCAGCCGGACGCAATGCGCTTGACTTGGATTAGGTTGAAATCCACGCCGCTGAAACCGAAACTCTGGTTCACGGCGGCGATTCGGCTGGCGCTTCTAGCGCCAACGATTTTATTGTCGGGACATTTGCGCGCCGTCCACGCCTCTGAGCGTCACCGCTTCCACGGTAGGCCGCCCGCAACAAACGCAGCAACTCAGCATCGTTCCTTAAGCCCTAAAAAACACCAGAAGCCACCTGGCTCGGTGTTGTACGGCACACCCTCAGTCAAATCGAGGGCCGGATGAACGGTGTATGATCGTGCCCTGGCTAAGCACTCGAACACATCTGGCAGGCGGAAGCAGCCAACGACTTTGCCTCGTTGTTGGCTCGCGTCCGTGCCGGCGCGCAGGTCGCAATTGAGAACGGCAAGCGCCCCGTGGCCATCCTTTACGCCGCCGACGCAGTCGGCCGCAGCATCTCCGAGTGCATCGCACTAGCCAAAGCCCACGAAGCGGAAACCGGCAAAGCCCCGTCCTCGATTCCGATTTCGCCAAAGACGTAGAAGAAATCCTTAGCCGCCGCAAGCCGTGGAACCCGCCAGCGTGGGAATCGTCCTCGCCTGCAGCGTCGTGATCGCTGCCGAACGCAGAGGCCGCACTGCCCGAGAGATCCTGGAACAAGTGAATGCGGCTCACGGCGAGGTCGAAATCGGTCTATCGGCAGTCACCATCGCCGAGTTGACGCATGGAGCGTATCGCACCAAGACCCAGGCCCCGCAGCAGCGACGGCTGGAATTCATCGAGCGGCTTTCAAGTGATGTGCCAGTGCATCCGCTAAGGCTCGAGGTTCGACGTCTGGCTGGGCGCATCGCAGATCAGCAGGAAGCATTGGGCATCCAGTTCGCGTTTGCGGACCTGCTGATTGGCGCCACCGTGTTGCACCTTGGCTTTGGCGTTGCGACGCTGAACCTTCGCGATTTTCAGAAAATCCCCGGCCTGTCCGTAATCCAATTCTGAACGATGGATGGGCGAGCGAACCACTTAGGCGGGCGCGAGAGTTTGTGCAGCTGATTGATTCCTACCGCGGCTGCAAGAAAGCCGCAATCGCTCGCGGCGATCTCGCTCCTTCCCGAAAAACCTGGTAGGTTGAAAAAAGCCCGATGGGTTCCAGCGAAACCAGTCAGGAACCCTTGCGCAAGCGATCCAGCAACGCGAACAGCGGCACGGCGAACGCCGCGGTGACCAGCGAATCCAGAAAAAGCCGCAGCGTGAACAGCGGCGCCGAATGGTTCAATAGCACGCGCTGCGTGATCGCCAGCACGATCTGGTGAAAATGGAAAAGAAAGAAGACCAGTCCGAAGCGGCTCAGCGGGTGTTCCGTGTCAACTCGCCCGCCAACCGAAGACGCCAGATAGCCCACCATGGTTTTGGCGATCCCATACATCCCGATCGGATTGTCGTGGCTCAGCGCGTCCTGCAGAATCCCGATTGTGCCTCCCAGAAATAATCCCGTCACCGGATTTCTGCGGCTCACGCCGAAATAAATCGTGACCAAGAGCGGCAGGTCAATTAGTTCCGACCATCGCCCGTATTTGTGCAGGAACGCCTGGAACACCAGGGCCAGCAGGCACACGGCCAGAACCGCCCCGCCGTAGAATTTGTGCACTTCCACATTGGGGTCCGATCGCTCGCCGACATTTAGCATGTACGCCATCTCATTGCGGAGCTGCAGAAGGATTCGCCGCCGCCGTTTTCGCGGGCGCGCCGCTGGCCGCAGCCGCGCTTGCGGGAACTTCCGGCTTCTTGAACACCACTTCTTGCTGCGACAGCAGCACCAGTACCTCTTCCAGCCGATCGAGGCGCGCGCTCGGTTGCACGCGAATCACCTGAAACGGGCTGCCGGGCTTGCAGCTTTCCACCGTTCCGATCGGAAAATCCTTCGGGAAAATGCGATCCTCACCCGAAGTGACGATCGCGTCGCCAGCCTGCACTTTTTCGTCGTTCACCACGTAGTCCATGCGCGGCTCGGGATCTCCGCTTCCTCTCACGACTCCGTGCGTCCGCGTCGCGCTGAACAGCGCTCCCACTCCGCTGTCCTTATCATTGATCAGCAGCACCTGCGCCGTGTCCGGCAGCACTTCCACGATCTTGCCGACGATCCCGTCCGGCGTCACCACGCCCATGTTCATCCGCAGGCGATCGTGCTCTCCGCGATTGATGAACAGCGTGTGCGAAGTGGGATCCGCGCTGGACCCGATCACCTGTGCCGCCAGCATGGAGGCTTCGGCGTGCGCGTTGCGGAAATTCAGCACCGTGCTCAGGCGCTGGGCTTGGGCAGCCTGGCTTTCCAGCTCGCGATTGCGCAAGCGCAGCTGGTCCAGCTCGATGCGCATGCGCTCATTTTCAGCGCGCGCGTTGCGCAGCCCTACGTAGCCACCCCACGCGCCGCCAACCTTGGAGAAACTCCAGGTACCGGCGCGCTCCAGCGGCGTCACCAGCGCCACCGCCCAGTAGCGTATCAGGCGCACGTCGTGCTCGCCCTTGACCTGAAACGCCAGCAGCATTACCTGCGCCACCACCACGATGGCTAGCAACGCAAGCGGCCGATGTCGGGAATAGGTGTCAATCATGTTTTCTGCTTCCTAACTCAGCCGCTATACAGTTTGCGGAAAACTTCCAGGCTTCGTTTTTGACTTGGTAGCGGCCAGCTCTAGCTGGGCGCCTTTGCCTTTGAATTGGTATGTGACTTTGAATCTGCTTATGATCTTGTAGCGGCCGCCAGCTTTTTAGGCGGGCGTCTTTGACCTTGCCTGCCTCTCCACACGCGCTACCACCCGCGGGCTTCAATCAATCGAAACCAGCCGCAACAACCGGAAATCGCTCAGCATCTTCCCGGTGCCCAGCACCACCGACGCCAGCGGATCGTCCGCGATGGAAACTGGCAAACCGGTTTCCTCGCGAATACGCTTATCCAGATTCTTAATGAGCGCGCCGCCACCAGTTAGCACAATCCCGCGGTCGCTGATGTCCGCGGAAAGCTCCGGCGGCGTGCGTTCCAGCGCCACGCGAATGGCGTTCAAAATCGTGGAGATGCACTCGGAAAGCGCTTCGCGAATTTCGCTGTCATCAATCGTTACGGTGCGCGGCACCCCTTCAATCAGGTTGCGCCCTTTCACTTCCAGCGTCAGCGGTTTTTCCAGCGGATAGGCCGAGCCAATCTCGATCTTGATTTGTTCCGCGGTGCGTTCGCCGACCAGCAGGTTGTATTTCCGCTTCAGGTAGTGCATCACGGCTTCATCCATTTCATTTCCAGCCACGCGCACCGAACGCGAATAGACGATCCCACTCATGGAAATCACCGCAATGTCCGTCGTCCCGCCGCCGATATCCACTACCATGTTGCCCGAAGGCTCTTCGATCGGCAGCCCGGCGCCAATCGCCGCGGCCATGGCCTGCTCCACTAGATAAACCTCACTTGCGCGCGCGCGATACGCCGAATCCTGCACCGCGCGTTTTTCCACCGGCGTGATTTCGCTGGGCACGCCGATTACGATGCGCGGATGCACCAGCACGCGGCGGTTGTGCGCTTTCTGAATGAAGTAGGTGAGCATCTTTTCCGTCACCTTGAAGTCCGCGATCACGCCGTCCTTCATCGGCTTGATGGCCACCACGTTGCCAGGCGTGCGGCCCAGCATTTCCTTCGCTTCACGGCCCACCGCCACTACCTCGCCGCTGTTCTTATTGATGGCTACGATGGAAGGCTCGTTCACCACGATGCCCTTGCCCCGCGCGAATACCAGCGTATTGGCGGTGCCCAGATCGATAGCCAGGTCCGATGAGAACAGGCTGAAAACCGACCGCATGTTGTAGCTGTTTTTCGTCACGTCTTGCTTCCCCCAGGATCCGCTTCCGCGCCGTTGCGGCGACGAGTTATTTTGCCGGTCTTCGATTCGTGCTGCGCATGCCCTCGGAACATGCCTGCTGTTTAAGGAATCACCACTTCGACGCGCTTCGTGGCAGTTCCGCCGCGCCGGTTCTGCCCCGTGAGAATGATTTCATGACTGCCTTTGGTCATCGCCTGTAGAAAATGGCGGAAATGTCCGTCCCCCTGAATGCTGGCCACCTGCTCCCCATTAATAATCAGCGCGGCCCCCGGTTCGGTTCGGCCAATCACTTCGACCACGTTGCCATTCAGCTCGGTGGAGTCCACTTCCAGCAACATCTCTTGCTCTTTGCCATGCACCACCAGAATGAACTTGAAAGGATCACTGACGTCGCTGCTCTTGTTGTCTAAGTCAATCGCCCGTACGCGCCAGAAATAATCGCCGGGATCGAGCCCCGTGATCTCCACGCTTTCACTGGAAATTCTCTTGTCCATCACCACGTGATTGAAAGCTGCCGTGGTACTAATCTGGAATTGATAGGATTTCGCGGTCGCCACCGCATTCCAGGCGAAATGCACCGGATCGTGCTTCGGATCATTCACCGTGATGGGCTGCAAGTTCAGCGGCTGCACCAATTCCGGCGGCGCCAGCACTTGTGACTTCGTCATTTGGCCGCCCGTGGGGAACGTCACTTTCTCGAATTGGCCGATATCCATGTGTTCGCTGCCGCGATTCAGTTCCGCGCTACCGGAAGCAACCGTGATCTCCTGCTGCTTGGTTCCCGGATCGCTGCGCACCGCCGCGCGCGTATTCGCCTGCAACGACGCCACCGCATTCTCGAACGAAACCTCGGCCTTCGATCCCGGAACTTCCCACGTTCCAGTTGCCAAATCCACCTGACCGGAAGAGATGTGCACGCCCACCGACGACGCGCGATCGTGTTCCACGAGATTTTCTTCCACGGTCACCAGCGTATCGCCCTTTACCGTGTACTGCGTTCCGTCGGCGAAGGCGATACGCGCCACTCCCTCCGGACCCGTTTGCACCAAGTCCCCTTTATCCAGCGTCAATTGGTAGTCGGCGCTCGCCCAGGTTACTGAGTTTACTTTCTTCACTTGCACCTTGCCGTCCAGGTTGACGAACCGCGCCTGCTTCGCGCTGATCGTCGCCACCCCAGTTTCAGGTCGAGCAATCGTCTCCGATATGTGCCGCGCCATGCTGGCGATCGCATCCGGGAAAACCAGATAGGTCGTCGAACCGATGATGGCGGCAATCACAATCACATACAGGGCCACGGTCTTGTAAGTGACGGTGTGCCAGTACACCTCGACGCGCGATACTTTCTGTTTCCCCTGCGTTGTTAGTTTGCCGTCAGTCATGTTATTTTTGGGGCTAATTTAGAAATCTAGCACACGGGTATAGGCCATACAACTCGGCGGGGAAACAGTTGCGAAACTGCTACCCCCTATGATTCCAATCGGTTAACGGCGGATGAGCGCTGCTCGTACGCCCACAGTCCTGGTACCGCCGTCGCGCCATTTTGGAGGTTGACCCCGGCCCCGCAATTTAGCGAGACTAAGATGTTCGGGGCGGTTCCTTCCTGGTCCCTGCACCCTGCCGCGAACAGATTTCATGGCGCCCACCCCAAGACTGGGAAGACCATTGCCATGCGAGGAATTTAATTATGAACGAAATGATCGGCGAACTTCTGCCACCCATGCGTTTGATGTTGACGCCAGGTCCTTCCAATATGGACGCGCGCGTGTACCGCGCCCTCAGCACTCCTCTCGTGGGCCACATGGATCCCTGGTTCATTGAAATGATGGGCGACGTGCAGGCCTTGCTGCGGCGCGTTTTCCAAACGCAGAATCGCATCACCTTTCCGATTTCCGCGTCCGGTTCGGGCGGCATCGAAGCCGCGGTGCTGAATCCGCTCGAAGAAGGCGACGAGTGCATCGTCTGCAGCAACGGATGGTTTTCCGAACGCATGGCGGTGATCGCCGAACGCAGCCCGTCCGTAAAGGTGATTCGCGTCGAGGCGCCCTACGGAAAGACCGTCGACCCGGAAGAGGTGCGCCGCGCGGGCAAAGGCAAGAAAATCAAATTCGTCGGCTTGGCGCATGGCGAAACTTCCAGCGGCGTGGCGCAGCGGCTCGGCGATTTCCGCAAAGTGGCGGACGAGCTCGGCGCTCTGCTGGTCGTGGACGCAGTGGCCACTCTGGCGGGTATGCCGCTCGACATTGACCGCGAAAAAATTGATATCTGCTTCAGCGGTTCGCAAAAGGCCATCAGCGCGCCCCCAGGCATGTCGCCCATCACGGTAAACACGCGTGTGGAAGAATTGATGCGCGCGCGCAAGACCCCCGTGGCCAGCTGGTATTTCGATTTCACGCCGATCATGACCATGTGGGGCGGCGAACGCACCTACCATCACACTCCGCCGATCTCCCTGATTTACGGCATGCGCGAAGCGTTGCGTCTGGTGCTCGAAGAGGGCCTGGAAGCGCGCTGGGAACGCCATCGCAACAATCAACAGGCGCTGGTGGCCGGTCTTGAAGCCATGGGTCTGGAAATGCTGGTCCCCAATCCCGCCGATCGCCTGATCACGGTGACGAGCGTGAAAATTCCCGCGGGAATTGACGACCGCAAAGTGCGCCTGCAATTACTCGACGAATTCAATATTGAAATCGCCGGCGGCTTTGGTCCGGTGAAGGGAAAAATCTGGCGCGTGGGATTAATGGGCTATTCCAGCCAGAATACCAACGTGCTCTTGTTCCTCGCCGCGTTTGAAAAAGTGTTGTTGGATCGCGGAATGCGCGTTCCGGCCGGGGCGGGAGTGGCCGCCGCGATTCGCAGTTATCAGCAAGTAGGGCAGAATGCGGTAGCCGGCGCAAGAAAGTAATCACGGCGCCGTACTTCGCGCCCGCAAGCAAAAAGCACCGGGGAATTTATGGCCAAGTCCGAAGTAGCGTGGATTCCGAATCTCGGCGCGATGAGCGATTTCATCGGCGCGTTCGACGTGCCCTCGAAAGTAACGGATTACGTCTACCGTTGCCGTTTCTCGCATTGCTGGAATGGCATCGCGACGCGCCACGCCGACACCATGGATTGCAAATTCTTCGTGGACGGCCGGGGCGTCGTGCTCGGCCTCGCGCATCCTGGTTTCGTCGAATTTCAAGGCCGCGCCGGACGCGACCTGAGCGATCGCGAAGCCAGTTACGTGGGCGCCGAATATCTCCGCGAGCGCCTGGAACAGGAAGACGAACACTCTCTCTACGACGTTTCGACCGCTGACGTCACCCGCATCATCCAGAAGCTCGGCATCCGCTGAGCCGGCCGCAATCCGCAGCTACTGTTTTGCCGGCGCCGTGAAATCTTTTTTCGCGAGAGACCGAATATAGATCACCACATTCCAGATTTCCTCGGGCTTGCTGCGCTCGCCCTCGCCGGTCATCTCGCCTTTTCCATTCTTGATGATGTAGAACAGGTCTCCGTCGGTCATGTCCTTCAGCGACGCCGGATCGCGATAATCGGCCAGCTTCAATTTCATATCGGTCGCAAGGTCACCCTTGCCGTCGCCGTCTTTCCCATGGCACATCGCGCAGTCAAAACCGTAAGTTTTCTTTCCCGCTGCCAGCGATGCCGGTGTGGACTTTACGGGATTGGGGAGTTTCGATGCCTCGGGTGGGATCTTGTACTCGGCCGCAGTGCCCGCCCCGGGCGCCTTCTGCTCTTGTCGAGCGGAAACTGCGCAGCACAACAGCACCAGCGCCGCGACAACGCGAACGGCTATCCGCATGGGGCCTCCACAATGCATACACATGAAATGGGTGAAGGCGCATTCTACTCCCGAGCCGGGAGTCCAGCGCAAGATTTCTTCGCGCAGTTCCAGTCGTGCGCTCAGGCGTCGGAGAGCGACTCGCCAAAACCCGGCTCTTCATTCTTCGGTTCGCCGGCTTCCAATATCTCCCCGCAATCCAGGCATTCCAGGTACTGCGCATCCTCATCCTTGGCGATGAGCTGCGTTCGCTGGTGCTGGCAGGAAGGATCGGGTGTTGACATCATGGTTCCGCGAATCT
>Ga0210398_10006200_pt1 | contig 11041 bp, 9 predicted proteins | sample IncBWC4OmetaG_FD_161047 | JGI IMG/M metagenome (GOLD analysis project Ga0210398, IMG submission 161047) | Forest soil microbial communities from Barre Woods Harvard Forest LTER site, Petersham, Massachusetts, United States - Inc-BW-C-4-O | ecosystem: Environmental > Terrestrial > Soil >... | reverse complement strand
GCGTCGAATGAATAGGCTTCGGAGCTGCCGCTACAGCTGCTGTGCGCGGCCGTCGTGCAGCCTGCCTGCGTTCCCGTGCCATAGGCGTTTTGGCGGTAGCCGTAATAGGCCGCGGTCAAATCGAGGTTCGGAATCACGCTGTAGCGAACGCCGGCCCAATAAACCTGCACGGTCTTGGAATTGTTGTAGGCGTTGTTGGTGACGAATGCCAGAACGTAACCGCCGATGTCGTTGAATCCGGGGCTCAAGGGGTTCGCGGGGTTGGCATATTTTATGTGCAGGTAGCCGCCCAGAAATTTGAGCGGATCGATGCTGTACAACGCCATGAGCGAATACGTCGTATTGTCCGAGACGGTCGCCGCCAGAGAATTTTCAGGCGAATAGCCTAACGCCGGCAACCCGGCAACTTGAGCGGCAGTCAGCGCTGACGCGGTGATGGCACTGTTGACCTTCGAATAGTACGCATCGATCGAGGCACCCGCATATTCGACGCCGACGTCTGCCTGCGCGGCGGTATTGGCTGCGCCATTTGCTCCGTTGAACTTGTACAGAGCGGCGACGTGCACCAGATCGTCGAATCTCACGACGTATTTCGCCGTTGAGTCGAGCCGGTTATCCTCGCTGCTGCCGCCACCGGAATACGTGTTTGACGCACCGAGCAAGCCGAACGCGGTCGCGTTGTAATTGGGGTCGTACTTGATGGTGCCTTCCGCGAGCAATGTGACCTGTCGACCGAAGGTGAGGCTGCCGAATCGCGCAGATTTCAGGCCCACATAAGCGGTTTGGAAGGCCTGACCAGCCGAGCTGCCGTCGACCCCGACGCTTTGCGCGGTCAAAGCCCGGCCATTGTTCACGGCCAGTGACCTCAGAGAATCCGCGATCTGGCCGGACTGGGGGTTGAAAAAGCTCTCGATCTGAAACACGGCCGACCAGTCGTTGGACAGGGGTTCGATGCCCTGCAGCCCGACTCGCGACTGGCCCATGTTGCTGGGTGTAAGACCGGTCACCGACCCAAGGCTGTTTTGCCGCACGATATTCCCGCTGGCGGCGGGACGGTAAGGTGTGAACGGTGCACTATGCGTGTCGTGTTGCAGGCCGACATCGATGACGCCATACAGCGTAATACCCTGCCATGTCAGGCTGTCATCGCCGGTGAACCCGGGTCCGGTCTTCTGCTGTGCCAGCGCGGGCACCGAAGCACTAATGACACCTAACAGGGCTAATCCGCACCACCCGAGTTTCGGTCTCAGTGGCGTGCCAGTCGCACAATTCATTGAATTCTCCCTTATCAAAGCATTAAATACCAAGTACTACGATAGGAATTATATGAATTTAAAGAAACCTGTCAATCATTGAAGTAACATAAGGGCGGCTGCAGAAAAGGATTGCATCGAATGCTCTCGCAAAAGACCCGTTATGCGCTCAAGGCTTTGCTGGAACTTGCCGCGCTTCCCGCGGGCGTGACGTTATCTTCGGCAGCGATCTCCGCGCGTCGCACCATTCCTGTCAAGTTCCTCGAAGCCATCCTGGTCGAGTTGAAACGCGACGGCTTGGTACGAGGTCAGCGCGGGCGAAGTGGTGGATATCAGCTTGCAGGGGGCGCCGAAGACATCTCTTTCGGCACCGTGGTCCGGCTCATGGAGGGTCCGCTGGCCTTGCTACCCTGCGTCAGCCACACGCAATACCGTCGATGCGCGGACTGCCCCGATGAACGGGCCTGCGAGCTGAATAGGATTTTTCGTACCGTGCGTCACAGTACGGCAGCCATTCTCGACGATTGGACACTGGCGGATGCGCGTGCCAAGGCCGGTCTGGAATCCTACCTCGGCGCGTCGGCAGTGAAGAAGGCCGGCCGGCGTTCCGCGGTTAAGAAGTCATCAAGCGGCAAGGGTGTCGCAAGGGGATGACGAGGGGACCTAAGCCGTATTCCCCGCATCAATGGTGATCACCGTGCCCGTGATGTTCCGTCCTCCCTCGCCCAGCAGAAACACGACGCTATGCGCGACATCAATCGGCTCGGGCATGCGATGCAGGGCGCTGCGCCGCGCGATCTTTTGGCGTTGCGAGTCGCTCAGTTCATGCGTCATTTCAGTATCGACGAATCCTGGCGCCAGCGCATTCACCGTGATGCCGAGCTGGCCCACCTCGCGCGCCAGCGAGCGCGTAAAGCCGATCAACGAGGCCTTGGTCGCGCTGTAAACCGACAAGCCGCTGTAGCCGGTCGAGGCGACGATGGAAGCGATATTCACGATCCGGCCTTCGCGCTGCGTCATCATGGACCTGACGACGTACTTCGATAGCACGATGGGCGAGACGGTGTTCAACTGAATCAGACGTTGAATTTCCTGATCGCGCATGTTCGACAAGATGCCGCTCGTGCCCAATCCTGCGTTATTGACCAAACCGTACAGCGCTCCGAAATCGGCGCGCAGTGTGCGCACCAGCGGCGCCAGCGCCTCCAGATCCGAGAGGTCGCAGGCCCGAAATTCGATTGCACCGCGACCTTCCTCCTTCACCTTGACGGCCGCCGCCGAAAGCTCCGCACTCACCTTGCGGGCGACGGCGATGACGCGATAGCCGGCGCCGGCGAGCGCGCCGCTCATGGCCAGTCCCAATCCACGGCTGCCGCCGGTGACGATGACGTTACGCACTGGGGCGTACCAGCTTGCCGGCGCCGCTCAACTCCAATGTGGGCACGAAGCGCAATTGAGCCGGCACCTTGTGAGCGGCCAGCATGCGGCGGCATGCGCTCAACAAGTCGCTTTTAATTTTGTCCGCCAGGCTGGTATCGGTCGAACTTGCGCTGTCCGCCAGCACGACTTCTGCTACCACCAGCGAGCCGGTCAAGGGGTTGCGCCGCGCTTTGACGAGGGACATGCGCACTCGCGGGTCGGCATTGAGCACCGACTCGACTTCCTCCGGAAACACCTTCAATCCGCCGACATTGATGACCCCGCCCTTGCGGCCGCGAAAATAGAACCGGCCGTTCGTAAGTTCGACCAAATCGCCGGTGTCGACGTAGCCATCGGCGCCGATGATCGGCGCTTGCGCGTTGCCTAGGTAACGCGTGGCGTTGCGCTGCGAACGAATCCATAACGTTCCGTCCTGAACCTTGAGGTCAATACCGCCGGTGGAATTGCCAATCAAGTTCTGCGGAAAACCCGCGAGTCCGTCATTGACGTCGAAGGCCACGCCCGCTTCCGTGGACGCAAACGCGTGCGCGATACGCGCATGTGGATACGCTGCGCGTAAGCTGTCCAACACGGTTTGATCGGCAACCTCACCCGACAGGCGCACGTATTCCGGAGAGATGAGTGCCGTCTCGCCGCTCATCAGCGCTCGGCGCCAGTGCGACGGCGTTCCGGATATGTGCGTGACGCCCGCGGCTCCCGCGCGCGCCAGAAACTCACGCGTAGGCTCCCCGGCACGGGAGAGAACCAGCGGCGAACCGGAAAGCACGGCGCGTAAATAGATTTGCAGGCCCCCATAGCGGCGAATGTCGTAAAACGTGCTCCAAACCATGGGCTTGGTCGATGGGGGATGCCGCGGCAGGGCGCCCGCGAGACTGTCAAAGCTGTGCACCACCAATTTCGGTACGCCGGTCGTGCCGGAGGTCAGCAGGATCCATTCGGTGCTCGCGCCGGCTCGTCGCCGCAAAGGTTCAGGCTCAGGCTGCGCCGCGACGCTCTCGAGCAGGATATCGGCTTCGGCGGCGGCGCTCACACCGGAGAGTTGCCCGGGCGTCAAGTCCGGCGTGCAGAGCACCACCCGGCGCGCCACGCCGTCGAGCTCCAGCAGCACAAGCGCGGTGCTAAGCTGCTCGCGCATCGCCAGCAGCACCGATCGGCCCCGAAACGACTCGAGTTCGCCGCGAAGTATCGAGCCGGCTGCGAGGTCTTGGAGAGCCACCGAGCCGGAACGACCGTGAAATACCCCGGCGACGGCGCCGCTCGATGATATGGATTCCCACAACGAACTCATCTCGGCATTCTAGCAGCGGCGGGCGAGGGCTCGTAACGCTTCATAAGCATTCTGTCAAAATGGTGATTCTTGAGCGATTCTGTGGATAGCATCGAAACCAATCCCGCGAGTTTGTCGGCCGGCCTGTGCGAGCTGTTCCCGCAAGGCGCGTTGACGGCGGAACTGCGCGGCCGCGGCGATCCGGGTGCGCTCTATCCTGAGGAAGCGCGGCACGTGCAAAAAGCGGTGCGCAAACGCACGGAAGAATTCGCCGCCGGCAGGTTATGCGCCCGCTTGCTGCTGCGCGAATTCGGCATCCAGCATTTCGCCATTGAAGTCGGCGCGCATCGGCAGCCGCTGTGGCCTGCAGAATTGGTGGGCAGCATCACGCACACGACAGGCTTTTGCGCGGCCGTGGCCGCCCCCAAAAAATGCCTACGTTCCGTAGGGATCGACACCGAGATCACGGGCAGCGTCCAACCCAAACTGTGGCGGGGTATCTGCACGCCCTCGGAAACGACCTGGCTGCGCGCTTTGCCGCAGTCCGAGCAACTCGCCGCGGCTACCTTGATCTTCTCGGCCAAGGAAGCGTTCTACAAATGCCAATTTTTCGTGACGCAAGAACGTGTGGGCTTTCACGACGTCTCGGTCGAGCTGCCGGCGTGGGGCGGAAAGCGCGGTGCGTTTAAGGTAGTTGCGAATCGCCGCATTGAGCTCGAACGCAAAGCCGCGTTGCCGCTGCTCGGGCAGTATTTATTCCACGAAGAATTCATCACGTCGGGATTGGCCTTGGCTTGAGACACTGGCCTGGGGGACTAGCGCTTAAGCGTTGGCGGCAAATCAGTACGCCTTGTCGTCGCGAAACACTTTCACGATCGTGAAGAGAAGGATTTTGATGTCGAGCAACGGCGACCAATGCCGCAGGTAGTCGAGATCGTAATTGACCCGGGCTTCCATGTCTTCGAGGTTCGAGGTCTCACCGCGCCAGCCATTGATTTGCGCAAGGCCGGTAATGCCGGGCAATACTTTGTGCCGCAGCATGTAGCCTTTAATGAGCTTGCGATATTCTTCGTTGTGAGCCACCGCATGAGGTCTCGGGCCCACCAAGCTCATTCGGCCTTGCAGCACATTGATGAGCTGCGGCAATTCATCCATCGACGAGCGGCGCAGTACTTTGCCGACACGAGTGATGCGATTGTCCGTTTTGGAAGCCTGACGAATCTCCGCGCCATCCTCGGTTACCAGCATGGTGCGAAACTTGTAAACCCCAATTTCTCTGCCGTCCAAGCCGTAGCGGCGCTGCGTGAAAATGACGGGGCCGCGGGATGAGAGCCGGATCGCCAGGGCGATGAGCACCAGCAAGGGCAGCAATAGCAGCAGGATGAGCGCTGAGAAACCGACGTCGGTGACGCGCTTGACCACGCCGCGATAGCCGTAAAAAGGCGTTTCAAGCATGGCCACCACCGGGATGCCGTGGATCTCAGTCGGGCGCGCCTGGATCAGGTTGAACACGAAGATGTCCGGCACGTAGTAGATTGAGGCCGTGGTGTCGCGCAAGTCATCCAACAGGTCCATCACGCGCTTCACATGACGAATTGGCAGGGCAATGAAAATAACATCCGTGCGGTTTTCTTTGACGTACTGAGACATGTCGCTCAACGTGCCGACCAGTTTGGTTTCGGCATCCATGCCGAGCCGATCACGGCTGCGATCATCGAAGAAACCGGCCATTTCCACGCGCATGCCGGGATTGTTCTCCAAACGGCGCGCGAGCTCAAAGCTCGTGGTGTTGAATCCGGCGATGATGGCGCTGCGGGTCTCGAGGGCGTTGGTCAGAAAGCGCCGTCGCACCTCCTGCATCGCCACGGTGACCGCAATCAGCGCCACCGGAGTCGCCGCCGCCCAGGTGAGTAACACACGCCGCGGATAAACCGTGAAGGTTCTGGTGACATAGCCGACGGCGAGCAGCACCAACAGCAACATGATCCAGCGCAGGAAAATGTCCGCGACGTCAGTCAGGCGCGCTGAGGTCAGCTGCGTGCTGAATTCGCGCGGCGGCTGCACCAGCACGAGGCACAAGACACTCACGATGACGATGGCTTCCGAGGACGGATCGAAATGGTGTCCGTACACAACGAGGCTGGCGTACAGCGTGCCGACGGCGACCACAGCCGGCACCACGGCCTGCACGGCGGTCAGTAGCGCGATCATGAAGCTCTGCTTTAGCAAGACCGGCTGGATCATCGGATATCCATTGAAGCGCGAACGCCTTTGCCTCTGACCATGGCGCGAATGATATTCTAGGCGCCTATGACCAACGTTCCATTACTCGATCTTAAGGCACAGTATGCGCAGATTCGCGCTGAAGTGATGCCCATCATAGAGGAAGTCTGCGCGAGTCAGCGCTTCATTCTCGGCGATCAGGTGCTGGGATTGGAGGCCGAGGTGGCAGCCTACTGCGCCAGCTCCGCCGGCATCGGCGTCTCGTCCGGCACGGATGCGCTGCTTCTCGCACTGATGGCGTTAGGGGTGGGTGCCGGCGATGAAATAATTACAAGCCCCTTTACGTTCTTCGCGACCGCGGGAACCATTGCACGCCTGGGTGCGCGGCCCGTGTTCTGCGACATCGACCCGGTCTCCTTTAACTTATCGCCCCAAGCGGTGGCCGAATTCATCGAGCGCCATTGCAGCGTGCAGAGCGGCCACTTGATCAATCGTGCCACGGGCGGCCGTATCAAAGGGATCATGCCGGTGCATCTCTACGGTCAGTCGGCCGACATGGATCCGCTGAAGGGCGTGGCGCAGCAGCATGATTTGAAGGTGATCGAAGATGCCGCGCAGGCCATCGGCACGGAATACAAGGGCGTGCGCGTCGGCTCGATCGGTGATATCGGCTGCTTCTCATTCTTCCCGAGCAAAAATCTCGGTGCATTCGGCGACGCTGGATTATGCACGACCAATGATGCCGAGCTGGCCGAAAGCATGCGCGTACTGCGCGTCCATGGCGGCAAGCCAAAATATTTTCATGCCGTGATTGGCGGCAACTTCAGAATCGATGAGCTGCAGGCCGCGGTGCTGCGCGTGAAGCTCAAGTACCTGGACGGTTGGACCGGGGCGCGGCAGCGAAATGCCGACTACTACAATGCGGCATTTGCCGCAGCCAACCTGGCGTCGAACCTGATCACGCCGCGGGCGTCAGTACCGGGCCGGCACATTTTCAATCAGTACATCGTGCGAGTGAAAAACCGCGACGCGCTCAAAGATCACCTGACGGCGCGCAGCATCGGCACTGAGATTTATTACCCGGTGCCGCTGCATTTGCAGCAATGTTTCGCCTATTTAAAGCACGCACCGGGCGATTTTCCGGAGTCCGAGCGCGCCGCCGCGCAGACCCTGGCGTTGCCCATCTACCCGGAACTGAACCGCGCGCAGCTCGATCATGTGATCGCGAGCGTCGTGGATTTTTATCGCAGCGCCGGGGCTCGCGGCGCCGGCGCTCGCAGCGCCACAGGCTAGCCTTTCTTGAAGTCGTCCGGCAGCAGCTGGTGACGTGACAGCAATTTGTAGAAATCCGTGCGGTTGCGCTTCGCCAGACGCGCGGCCTGGCTGACGTTGCCCGTCGTGATCTGCAGGATCTGCGACAGATAATTGCGCGTAAATTCATCGCGCGCCTCGTCGAACGAGGGTAGACGCGTGGGGTTGCCGCCGAGGGACTGTTGCACCAATTCCGCGGTGATGATGGGCCCGTGCGATAGGGCGACGTTTTGCCGCACGACGTTGTACAGCTGGCGCACGTTGCCGGGCCACTCGGCTGTTGCCAGCAGTTCGACGGCTTCCGGCGCGTAGATCTTGCGCTGTCCGCTTTCCTTGGCGATCTGTTCCAGAAAGTGCGCGACCAGCAAGGGAATGTCCTCGCGGCGCCGACCGAGCGAGGGCACCTCGATGTGCACCACGTTCAGCCGATAGTAAAGATCTTCGCGAAACTGACCGGCCACCATCAATTCGTGCAAGTCGCGATGCGTGGCGGAAATAATGCGCACATTGGTTTGCACCGCATCGGCGCCGCCGACGGGCCGAATGGTGTTGTCTTGTAGCACGCGCAACAGTTTGACCTGCAGCCGCATCGGCATGTCGCCGACCTCATCCAAGAGCAATGTGCCGCCATCGGCCGTTTCGAATAGCCCCTTTTGGGCGCGGGTCGCGCCGGCAAATGCGCCGCGCTCGTGACCGAATAGTTCTGACTCCAGCAGATTCTCGGCCATCGCACTGCAATTGATGGCAACGAACGGCTTATTGCGGCGCGGGCTGGCCTCGTGGATGGCGCGGGCCAGCAATTCCTTGCCCGTGCCGCTCTCGCCGGTCAACAAGACTCGCGCATCGGTTCCCGCCACCATGTTGGCCTGGGCCAATTTGTCTTCCATGAGCTGATTGCGCGTGACGATATTGGCGCGCCAGTCCTCGTCGACGTGCGCGAAACCCGACACCTTGAGTGCCTTTTGCACGTGATCGAGCAGTTCCTGCTTGTCCACCGGCTTGGTGAGAAAGCCAAAGGCGCCGCTTTGCGTCGCATGCACGGCATCAGGAATGGTGCCATGCGCGGTGAGAATGATGACCCGCAAACCCGGCCAGCGGCTTTGCAGCTCCTTGAGCAATCCGATGCCATCCATTTGGTCCATGCGCAGATCGGTGATCACGAGGTCGGGACGAAAACGCACGCAGGCGGCCAGCGCGGCGGCGGCACTTTCGACCGCTTCGACCTCGTAGTTCTCGGCGCGCAGACGGATCGTCAGCAGGCGCAAAAGACCCGGGTCGTCGTCGACCACCAGGATGCGCGCTTTGCGCTTTTGCGGAGTCTGTGAATCACGGGTGCCCGGCTGCAAGCCGAACGACAGGGGGGTGGTGGCAGCAATCGAATAGGCGTTCAGTGCAGTCTCTCCGGTTAGGCGTTATGGCGTGTGGGGGGCGCCGGTTCCGCGGTCGGTGACAGATCGTTGCTCGATATGAGTTACCGCCTCGAGTTTAGCCCTAGCCTCATCCAGGGCCTTGCGCAACTTCGCATTTTCGTCGGTTTCGGCAGCCAGGCGACGATTGATCGCCTGCAGCTTGTCATGCGAGTCGTTGGGCACCGTATCGCGCATTCGCGCGTTCTCGGCCTGCAGGATCAGTCGTTGCTCAACCTCTTTGAGCTCCACCGTGGCCAATAGGCGCTCCACAGGGAGGAGAGTTTCAGGCCTCGCCAGGAGTTCCGCCAACTGTCGCTGCGCTGCGACGGGATCAGCCCCGCTGTAGCCCGGGGTCGCCAAGGCCAGCGCATAGCGGAGTCGATTGCTGGTCGTAGGCTGTAGCTCGGCCGCGTCCTTCGCCTGCTGGAAGATTTCTGCCTGCCGCGCAGGGTCGCCCTGCGGCAAATTGCTCATCATCTCTAACAAGGGGGCCACCGGGCTGATGTCGGCTTGAGGGTGCTCAGGCACAGCGGGGGTGGGCGTCTTGGGGCTGCCCATCACCCCGCACCCAGCAGCCCAGAAGGAGAGGAAGGCGCATGCTGCGATGCGATTGCCCTTATGCGGCATGAGCTTTTTCGCGCGCCGCGGCGGGGCCGGCCGCACGCAATGGGAGGCGAACGCGGAAATGCGCACCGCCGCTCTTCGACTCGAAGATCTCGATGCTGCCGCCGTGGGCGTTGACGAACTCGGTGACGACCGAGAGGCCGATTCCCGTGCCCTTGACGTGGCCGCCCTGCGGCGTTTTTCCTTGGTAGAACGCTTCGAAGATCCGATTGCGCTCATCCGCGGGAATGCCAGGACCGCTGTCCATGACATCCAGGATCAGTTGCTCTCGCTCGGCGCGGGCGTGCAAAGAAATGGTGCCGCCGCGCGGCGTGAACTTGACGGCATTGGAGAGCAAGTTGTCGAGAATCAAGCGCACCTTGCTACGGTCGGCTAGGGGCGTGAGATCTTCCACCTGCACGTCGAGCCGCACGCGTTGCGCCACCAGCGTGAGTTGCTGATTCTCGAGCACGCCCTTGATCAACGGGCGCAACTTGAATTCGGATATCTCCAAGCCGACGCTCTTTGCTTGCCAGGCGCTGAAAGACAATAGATTTTCAATCAGCCGCTGCAGCTTCATGCCGTTCTCGCGCAAGATGGCGGTGACTTCGCGCTGGCCGCTTTGCAGCTCGCCAACCGCACCGTCCATCAGCAGTTCGGTTCCTTCGCGAATATTTGCCAATGGCGTTTTCAATTCATGCGACATATGTCGCAGAAATCGGTTCTTTTCCTGCGCCAAATCGAGCAATCGGCCTCGTAGCCACTCCAATTGGGCCGCCAAGCGCTCCAGATCCGCCGGTCCGCGAATGGCGATCGGGCGCGAGAAGGTGCCTCTCCCCAGTTCGCTGATGGCCCGATCGATCGCGCGAATCGGACGGCCGAACAGGTACGTAAACACACCGACCACGGCCAGCGTCATCGGCACGAGCAGCAACGTTTGCCAGACCAGATTCTGCTGCGCGCGTTGTGTCGTCAGCACCAGCCCGGTCGTTTCCTTATCGATCTGCAGACTGATTCGATCGGAGACCAGGGATGCCGCCTCCAACAATTGCGGAAAGGCCCCGATCACCTCCGCCACGCGGCTGGAGTTCGGGGCCGCATGCCGCAGATCCAGCAGCAGTTGATCCGCTTTGGATTCCACCGCCCGCACGCCCTCTTGCGAGGCGTCATCCAACGGCAGTGTAAGAAGGCCGTGAGTGGCGGTGATCAAGCGGGAATGATGCTGCGCGTAAGCCTCGAGCAGGTCCGCGCTGCCGGTCACCTGATACAGGCGTGCCTGACGATCCAACGCTTCGATCTCTTCGAACATGCGTTGATTGCTTCGCGTTCCCTGCATGCCGTGAGCGACCAGCTGCTGGCTGCGAATCGACAATCGATTCATTTGCACGGCGGCATTCACGATGGCGAACAGCAGCGGCGCAGCCACGATCGTGAAGCCGATCAGCATCAGCCCGCTCAATGACTTAGGTCGAGGAAATCTCATTGCGGGCATTCTAGCAGCGTGATTCGCCTAATGAGTGACGGCATCGTACCTG
>Ga0210398_10006198_pt1 | contig 11044 bp, 8 predicted proteins | sample IncBWC4OmetaG_FD_161047 | JGI IMG/M metagenome (GOLD analysis project Ga0210398, IMG submission 161047) | Forest soil microbial communities from Barre Woods Harvard Forest LTER site, Petersham, Massachusetts, United States - Inc-BW-C-4-O | ecosystem: Environmental > Terrestrial > Soil >... | reverse complement strand
GGCCGAGGACCGGCCGTTTTCCTCCCATTCGCTCCCGGGCAACTGGGTGAGCGACCCGCGGCCTTCGTCGATACCCGGCCAGCCGACCAACCACGCGCCGATCATGGTTGTTCAATATCGGACCGCCGTGGGCGGCGTGCAGATCCTCTTGGGTGGCGATAGCCAGCTGGCGACTTGGGCGGCCTTTCCGCAATTCGCCGCCGCCGAACTGTCGACGCCGCAGCGGCCGATCTCGGTCTGGAATGTGGCCTGGGCCGCGCAGCCGAGCGGGACATTCTGGCAATTGTTTCAGGACGCCATCCCCCAGTGCCAGCCGTCCATCGCCGTGCTCGAGGGCTGGACGGCCAATGATGGAATGAACTCCACCGCCTACGCCCGCTATCTAGACCGGCTGCGCGCCAGCGTGGCGCTCGTCCGGCGCGGCGGCGGCGTGCCGATCATCATCGCGCCGATGCCGCGCGCGCTTTTCGGCACGCCCGAGCTGGCGGGCTGGCAGGCCTATGGCGCAGGCCTCGCGCGCGCGCTGCCGGGCGTCACCTTGCTTGATCCGCTGACCTACACGGGCGACCCTCAACATCCAGGAAACTGGCGGCCAGAGTTCACGTCGGAGAACGGCATCCACGTCAATCCGGACGGCAATGTCGCGCTGACTCCGCCGTTTCGCGGTCTCCTCGCCTCATTAATCTAGGCTGACTCGAGGCACATGGGCGATGAAGTCCGGCGTCATATATGGGAATAAATGCCCGTTGCCTGTGGTCTTGCCAGGATGCAAACAATGAAAACGTTGAGTGTGGTTATCGCATTGGGATTGGGTGCTAGCCTCTGGGTGGTCGGCGCCCAGGCGGGGACCGACGAGGAAACGCTCGCCAAGTTCGAAAAGGACTATGCGCAAATGCAGATCACCAAGGATCCGCAGGCCATAGCGGCGGTATCGGCGATGATTGCAGACGATTATTTCTTCTACAGCCCGACAAACGGTGCCATCGCGACCAAGAAGGCGCTGCTCGCCTATATTCAACAGCCGGACAATACTGTGACGTCAATGATCTTCCAGCCATTCTTCATCAAGGTGTTTGGATCGACCGCGGTCGTGCAAGGCGTCAATGAATCGACCGGACACAATGGCGACAAGGACACCAGCGGTACATTCGCTTGGATGGACGTATTCGAAAAGCGGCACGGTCATTGGGTGTGGCTGGTCGGGTCGAGTGGTCGGGTCGACGAGAAGTTGACCGGCAACATCCGCTGCGACAAAACCATCTGCACGGACAGCAATCGCCACCCGGGCTTCTCGCTGACGTCCTGATGTCGCGGCAGCTGAGTCGCATGAAAAACACCCAGTGGCATTGAAACAGTGCCGCGACGTCAACAACGATCCGAAGACCCGGCTCGACGATTTCATGATGCAGAGCTGGGTGCCGCAGCCGCACCAAATGCTGCCGGAGAACGAGCCTGGAACCTCAACGTGGCTGCTGAAGCAGATTGAGGCCTTACGCTAGGCAAGATCGGCGCATCTGTAGCTACTATTTCCAGGCCTTGCCGTTCGAGGGAAAGTGCGAGATGCAGACGACACCGGTTCCGGATCGGTAAAACACGACATGGTCCTGCTTGCCGCTGTGGTCATAGTCGAAAACAATGCCGCGATCGTGAGGTGACTTCAGGTCGAACCCGCCGACGCCGTTGCCTTCGATTTCCGCGGCGAACCTTCCCTTGGAGTTCTTGAGAACCGAGACGAGGCCGGAGCCGGGCCGATACAGAAGCAGGTGATCCGACTTGCCGCTGTGATCGTAGTCGAAGGCCAAGACCCGATCGTTTGGCGACTTCAGATCATAGCCACCAATCCCGATGCCTTGGTATATCGGAACCATCGTTCCGTCGATGTTTTTCAATATGGAAATTGTGCCCGCGCCCGGTCGATAGATCACCAGATGATCCGACTTGCCGCTCTGATCGTAGTCGAAGGCGAACGCCTGGCTTGCCGAAGCCCTTGGCGTGTCGCCGCCCAGGTCGACGCCCGGGATGCTGTGCGCATACACCTCCGTCAAGGTTCCACCGGCATTTTTCAAAATCGATAGGTTGGCATTGCCTGGACTGTAGCGTGCCAGGTAGTCGAGCTTGCCGCTGTGATCGTAGTCGAACGCAAAGAGCTGCTCTGCGCCGGACTGCTGATCTCGGGTGCCATTCCCGGCGGCCGGGATATTTTCCTGGCGCTTGTATACCGGCGTGAAAGCGCCGTCCACGTTTTTTACGATCCACAGGAGCTCGGTGCCCGATCGGTAGAGCACGAGATGGTCCGGCTTGCCACTGTGATCGTAGTCGAACGCGAATGCGCGATCTGCATCGGACTTGAGTTCGTAGCCGCCGATACCCTTGCCTTCGTAGACAGGAACGAAGTCTTGCCCGAAATTCTTCACAATGGCCATCTTCCCCGCGCCGGGTCTGTACAGCACGAGATGCTCCAGCCTGCCGCTGTGGTCATAGTCGAACGCAAATGCCTGGTCGGCCGGAGATCTAAAATCGTAGCCTCCGATGCCCACGGCTGCTTCGGTCGGCGTATTGATGGTTCTGTAGACGGGCACGGCTCTGCGGTGGTCATCGCGATCAAGGGAGAGACGCGATCCCGGCGAATCGAATTGGCGAATGAGGAAAACCACCGCCAGGATAAAAGTCACCGCAAGAATGCCGTAATACAGGTATTGCCCACGCCGGCCCGGAGGAGGGGCCGCTGGTTCCGCGAATCCATCATCCGGCTCCGGTGCTGCGCGCGCGAGCACCTCGGGTGCACTCGAGGCTACGTCTGCCTGCAAGATGCTCGTTTTACTTCGCCCGATCTCTTGCACGGGAGCGATGAAGCGATAGCCGCGCTTGGGGAGAGTTTCGATGAAGCGAGGATTTTCGGCTGAATCTCCGAGCGCGGTCCGGATCTTTTTGACGGCCGTGTTGAGACCCAGGTCAGAATCCACCAACGCATCTTCCGGCCAAAGTTGGCTTTGCAGCTCCTCGCGTGTCAGCAATTGTCCCGGTCGGGATATCAGCAGAGCCAAGACCTCAAAAGGCTGCTTCTGCAGGTTGACCTTGACTCCGCGTTTGCGCAGTTCTCCAGCTTGGAGATCAACCTCGTACACGCCGAATTGAACAGCAGGCGCGGTCCGATGTCGCGCCTCATCCCCAGCCATAGTTTCTTGCAAAGTCCAACCCTTCGCCAAAATCGGCAAAGAGTAAGCTGCCGCCAAAGGGGCAGTCAACGGTCGCAAGTTCGAGTCTCGTTCGTCAAAGCGGACCCAGGATGCCGGCCTTCGGCATGGGGGCCAGCACCTGGGCCTCGGTGCGGATAGTTTCAATTGCAATATTGCTCACAAGAAATGCAACTCGGCATCTACAAGGTGTGGGTAATTTAAAGTGCATTGATGCTTGTGGAACCCTCGGGGCAACTTCAGGAGGCGCACGGAGCGACAGAGCCGCTGAGATTGGCTCGAAGCCCTCATTCAGCCGTTGGAAATGAGCCTTAACATCACTAAAACGTCGAGAAATGACGTGAGCGCGCGCCTTCGCGCTGCCCTGCTCGAAAGCCAGCGCCGCGTGCTCGAGCGCATCGCGTGCGGCGCGCCGCTGGAGGAGATCCTTGACACGCTTGTCCGCCTGATCGAAGAGCAATCGGACGGCATGCTCTGTGCCGTGTTGCTCGCGGATCCCGGGCAGCAGCGACTGCAGTTCGTAGCCGCTCGGAGTATTCCGGATGATTACAAGCTTGGCATAGCGCCGTACTTGTTGATCGCGCCGAATGTGACGTCGTGCGGTACGGCGGCGTATCTGCGTCAAGCGGTATACAGCAAGGACACGGCCACCGACCCGCTGTGGGAGAACTGCGGAGGCATTGCAGTGCGCAACGGCCTTCGCGCGGTCTGGTCGACGCCGATTCTCTCGGCCGCCGCCGAACTCCTCGGCACATTTGCAATGTATTATGACGCGCCGCGCCTGCCCACGCGGGAGCAGATACTGGTGATAGACATGGCCACTCAGATGGCTCGTGTCGCCATTGATGCGAAGTACGCCGATGATCTTCTCTGGATGGTGTTCGAGACAGCCCCGGGTGGAATGCTGATCACGGATCTGTCAGGCAGAATCAGCGGAGTGAATCATGCATTCGCAGACTCGCTCGGCTATACCGCAGCTGAACTGAAAGGCAAGAGTATCGCGGGGATCACAGAGGAAGGGAGCGCGGTTTCGTTGGTGGGTGAGTTGCTATCGCAAGGCCGAAAAGAGGTTCTGAACAATCGGCGCTATCGCACCAAGAGCGGCGCGATAGTGTGGACACGTGAACGCTCTGCGCTTCGGTCCGACTCGGCAGGCGAGCCGCGTTTCGTGCTCACCCATGTGGACGGGATGACCGAGGCGGAGATCGATCCGCTGGCGCCGCTGAGCCGGCGCGAGCGCGAAGTGCTGACGGGTGTCATTGCAGGCCGCACAAGCAAGCAGATCGCGGCCGGGCTCGGCATTGCGGCGGCGAGCGTCGACACGTACCGAAGCCGTATCATGCTGAAGCTCGGCATTCGGGATCTTCCGAGTCTCGTGCGTTTCGCGATGCAGCACGGCATTCCCTGCCTGTAGCTTTCAGCGTACGGATTTCGCCACAGCTGGCGCCCCAGCGCCGTACAGTTTTCGCGACAGACATCGGTCGCAATCCTCGCTATCGTTTCCACAGTCGGCACCATCGATAGTGATGCGTCGCATGCCGGAGAGGCTCACCGCGCCAAGAATGATCTACCGAAACGACGATCCAGAGATCTCCGCTGCACCCGGGACGTGCGCGACTGACACGACCAATCACGTTGAAGCCGCCACGGCGGCTCACGCGCGCGTCCGCTGCAGGGTGCTGCTCGTGGATAGCGACTCTGACTTCCTGAGGCTTCTGCGCGCGGCGTTGCCGCCGGAGCCATATCACGTCCTCACCGCGCCCTCGGCGCGCATTGCGCTCGAGATCCTTCGCAAGGAGGTCGTCGACGTCGTGGTTGCCGACGAGAACATACCGGGAATGTCGGGCACGGAACTACTTGCGATCGTGGCCGGCGAGTTCCCCGCCTGCGGCCGAATCATCCTGACGGGGTACGCAACCGTGGACATCGCGGTGCGAGCCGTAAACAAGGCGCATGTCGCGAGCTTCCTCCTGAAGCCCTGCGATCCAACTGTATTAGGCGACGCCATTGACAAGGCGGTAGGGTCTCTAACGCTCGAAGTTGATCGGGCGACGGGAATGCACACGCGCCGTGCGCTCGAACAGAGGTTCAGCACGCGTGTGCACGCCGGCGACGGCCTCTGTTCAGTTATCTTCATGGATATCGATCGACTGCACGTCATCAACCAAGTTCACGGATTCGGTGGCGGCGACGACGTGATCAGGCGCATTGCCGACCTACTCGCCCAATCGTGGCTCCCGAGTGGCGTGCTTCGGGCGCGAATATCCGGCGATCAGTTTGCCATGGTTCTCCCTGGATGTGGCATTGCCGCGGCGCGGGCACTCAGCAGCCGCTTGCAGGCAGAGGCCGCTTGCATTGCTGTCGGGTCGCCTCCGCGGACCGTCGGCGTCTCGATCAGCGTCGGGATCGCGATGGTCCGCCATGGGCCCGACACGCTGGCGAACGGGCTCGCCGAAGCGGAAGTAGCGTGCCGAGGCGCCAAGGATCGGGGCCGCAATCGTGTTGAACAGTACGACACGAACGACGCGAGCCTCATGCGGCGGCGCGGCGATGTCATTGCGGCCGGCTTGTTGCGGGAGGCCCTCAATGCCGACGATTTCCTCCTGCACGCGCAACCGATTGTGTCGCTCGCGGATACGAGTGTGGTCAGTGGATATGAATTATTGCTTCGGATGCGCAGTAAAGACGGGAATACTGTGAGCGCCGCAGAAATTATCTCAGCGGCCCACCGCTACCAGCTGATGCCATCGATCGATCGCTGGGTGGTGCAGCATGCCATGCGGAAATTGGGTTCCCACCGCACGACGCTACGACAGCGCGGCATGTGTATGTCCATCAATATCTCCGGGCAATCGATCGGAGATCCGGAATTCGTGGGCTTTCTCACCCAGCAGCTGTCTCGGTCAGGTCTCGCTCCAAGCAACATAATGATCGAGATTACCGAGCAGACGGCCATTGCGACGCGTGGCGACGCCGCAGAGCGCCTCCGCGACCTCTGTGGCAGGGGGTGGCGGCTTGCACTCGACGACTTCGGAACCGGTACCAATTCACTCAGTAATCTAAAGCAGCTGCCGGTCGCGCGTATCAAGATCGACGGCAGCTTTGTGCTCGACCTCCTCACGAGCCGACGCTCCGCCGCTACAGTTCAGGCAATCGTACAGCTCGCAAAAGGCGAGGGTATTGATACGGTAGCCGAATTCGTGGAGACAGCCGCCATCGCCCAGAAGCTGAGGGTGTTGGGTGTCGACTACGGCCAAGGGTTCGCGTTCGGCAAACCCGAGGCCCTCGACTCGGTGCTTGCCGGTTTCAGCGGTCCTGCAAGAAACGCGTCGTGAAGCGCCTGCTATTTGTCGATGACGAACCACGGGTACTGCAAGGACTCAAGGCAAGTCTGTACGCACGGCGCAAAGACTGGGACATGCACTTTGCGGAAGGTGGCGCCGAGGCTATCGCATTGATGCGGGAGTCGCATTTCGACGTGCTGGTGACGGATCTTCGGATGCCCGGAGTAGACGGCGCTACGCTCATTGCTCGGGCCCGGATTGACTCTCCGGGCACGATTCGCGTTGTCTTGTCGGGCTTCGCGGACCAGGGCCAGTCGCAGGACCTCATCTCGCTCGCGCACCGTTACTTGAACAAACCCTGCGAGGCGAAACAGCTCGAGGAGTGTATTGATCGATGTCTTGCCACTCAATCGTTGATTGAATCCCAAGAACTGCGAAGTCAGCTGGGCGAGGTCGGCGCGCTGCCTCCGCTGCCGAGCACTTTTGCCGCTCTGCAGCATGCGCTCCTGGATCCGGATATCGATCTACGCAATGTTTCCGCGATTATTGAGAAAGATCCTGGAGTCTCGGCAAAAGTACTTCAAGTCTGCAATTCGGCCTTTTTTCGTCTGCCGCGTCGTATGTGCAGCATCAAGCAGGCGGTAAGTTACCTGGGTCTTTCAATCGTGCGAAGCATCGTGCTGTCCGCCGAATTATTTGGGCCCGGCAAACCGCTCTCACCGGGACTCGACCTCGGACAGATGCAACGGCACTCGCTCAGCGTTGCCGCAATCGCGCGCGCGCTCGCCGCCGACGCCCCATGGGCCGAGGACGCGTTTCTTGCCGGTCTGCTACACGATGTTGGGTTCTTGTTATTGGCGCGGCACCTTAAGGATCCGATGCAGCGAGCGCTCGAGGCCGCGGCTGCCGGGATGCCCCTTGCCGAGGCGGAGCAAAAGTATGTCGGGGTAAGCCACGGCGTGGCCGGCGGTTATCTGCTGGGATTGTGGGGGCTCCCGTATGAGGTCGTCGAAGCGGTTGCCAATCACGAATCGCCCACTCTGGTTGCACGTAGTTCTTTCGATGTGCTGGGTGCGGTTGCAATCGCTCAGGCGCTGCTGCCAAAAATAAATCCAGGGGATATACCCATATATGAAGCGAAGACGCCCATGCCGGATGATGAATATCTTCGCGCGATGCGTTCTCCTCATTCATGGGAATCGTTGGTGGAACGCGCGACAGCGTTATTTAACGGTGAGAAGACTGCATGACGTCGATCTCGCCCACGACGTCCATTCGGCGCAGTGACGAAGAATTGAAGGTGGTATTGCTCGACGCGATCGCACATGAGCGGCGGCGGCTCGGGGACGACCTGCATGATGGCCTGGGTCAGGAGCTCACGGGTCTCTCACTGTTGTTATCGGCCATGGTGTGCGGCACGCGCCGCGGCGATAGTCTCAGAGTAACGGACGTCGAGCGTGCTCTGGAGCTCGCGCAACATGCGCTCGAGTCGTGCCGTAGCATCGCGCGTGGCATGTCACCGGTCACCGAAACTGAGGGAGGCCTGATCGCAGGTCTGCGGGAGCTTGTTGCTCGCCTGAAGACCCAATCGGGGCCGGCGCTTGATTTTACAGCCACCGGGATGACGCGGCTCGAGCTCAGTCAAGCGGCGTCCGATCATCTCTTTCGGATCGCCCAGGAAGCGCTCGCCAATGCCCTCAGGCACGCACACGCGAACTTGATCAAGGTGACGTTGGACATCGCGCCGGCGAGAGTGCGCCTGGAGATTTTCGATGACGGCGAAGGCCTGACGGTCCCCGAGTTCGGCGCGACGGGACTTGGATTACGCACGATGAGATTCCGGGCATCACTGCTCGGATCGAAGTTACAGATCAAACGGCTAAATCCTGTCGGAACATGCATCGTTTGCGAATGTCCGCATATTGCGGGCGACCCGGTCGTCTCATCGCGAGTTTAAGCCTCTAGCACAGTGATGTGCTGGTCACTTGCTGTCGATCTCAATGTTCTCTTTGCGGCCGCTATTGGAGACCGAGATCATGATCCCGATACCGATCAATATCGCAACTCCGATCAAAGTCCACGCGGTGCCGATGCGCTGCAGAATGCCTAATTTCCAGAGCGCGGCCATGAGGCCGCCAACCAGGACAACAAAGCCAAGAAGATACATGCCTGCCCATTTCATGACCGATCTCCCCAAAAAATCAGATTCTCAAACCCGCAGAATGCCTACCGGCGCAGGGGCGGTCTGTATGCCAGCGAACTAAGGCATCGAAATTGATCCGGGAACCAATGAGTTAGGCGATCCGGAAATTCTTGCCAACCTTAAGGGTGAGATTGCTCCGTTCTCGCAAGTCGTTGATTATAAGGAAATTGTTAGCGCCCCCTTGGGGTCGGCCGGCGACTTCCCCCGAAAGCCCCGGCAACGGCGCTGTCATCGACGCGTGAATTTGGATTGCCCGCCTTGATTGCCGGCAGCGCCGGCCGACCCGACACCCATGTCGCGGATTCGTGTTCGATGCGGAGCGTTCCCTTTTTGAATAAGATGTCGCCTCAATCGGAGATGGGCAAATGATTAAGAATTCTTTCTCGGCGTCCTAATGATAGTGATGCGCTGAGTATGACCGCAGCGCTTGAACTCTTTTTGCGTGAGAATGTCACAGCCCAGGTGACCTCTGGTCAGTGAGCTTCGCGCGCACGCCCGTATCATCAACCTCGTATCATCAATAATCACTTCATGCAGAAATTATGATTGCCGAAACTGCGGACTCAGCCCCGCACTCACGTAAAGGGCGCGGCTGGCTCATCGCGGGGATCATCGGCATCGCCTTGATCATCCTCGTTGTCGTTCATTTGATCAGCGGCAAAAAGCCGAAGCCTGTGCCGTCGGCGCAGGTGGTGAGCGTCGCCACCGCGGTGTTGGGTGAGATGCCGGAAACCCTGGACGAGCTCGGCACGGTGACGCCGATCGCCACGGTCAACGTGCTGCCGCAGTTGAGCGGTTACCTCACAGTAGTGGCCTATCATGAAGGCGAGGACGTGGCCAAGGGTCAGTTCCTGGTGCAGATTGATCCGCGGCAGTTCGAGATCAGTAAGCAGCAGGCCGAAGCGCAGTTGGCCAAGGACCAGGCGAGCCTGGCTCAAGCCCGCTCCGATCTCGTCCGTTTCACGCAGTTGAACCAGCAAAAATCCATTGCCGAGCAAACCTTCATCGATCAGAAATTCTTGGTCCAGCAAGACGAGGCCGCGGTCGAAGTAGACCGCGCGAGCATCGCGCAATTCGACCTCGATCTGATCTATTGCCACATCACGGCGCCGGTCGCAGGGCGCGTGGGTCTGCGCCTGGTCGATCCCGGCAACTTCGTAACCCAGTCGACCTCGCCCATCGTGACCATCACCACCATAAAACCGACCACGGTGGAATTCACGGTGCCGCAGAACGCGCTCAGCAAAGTGCTGGAGCGCTTCAACGCCGGCGGCAAGCTCGCCGTAACCGTGTACGACAGCGACAACACTGCCCAGCTTGCCACCGGCACGCTCTACGCCCTCAGCAACCAGATGGCCACCTCCACCGGTACCGTCATGCTGCGCGCGACGTTTCCGAACGACGACGAACGGTTGTTCCCGAGCGAGTTCGTCAACGTAAGGTTGCTGGTCGATACACTGCAAAATGTGGTGCTGGTGCCGACGCCGGCGGTGCAGAGCGGTGCGCCTGGAGACTATGTGTATCTCGTCAATGCGGACCAAAGCGTTTCCGTGCACAAAGTAACGCCGGGTCCGAGCGACGGGATGAACACCGTCATCTTGTCCGGCCTCGCAGCCGGTCAGACGGTGGTCACGGACGGCATGGACCGCCTGAGCGACGGCGCCAAGATCAAAATCGCTGCGCCGAAGCCGGCCGCCGGCGCGGTCGCGCCTGTCGCCCCGGCGCCCGGCACAAAACAGCGGGGCACGAAAGGATCGCGCGCCGGCACTCCCGCTTCGCCGGCGTCGTAAGCGCCGGCCGGACCGAAGGATGAACATCTCCCGCCTGTTCGTGCTCAGGCCGGTGGCGACCTCGCTGCTGATGATTGCCTTGGTGTTGGTAGGGCTGGTTGCCGTGCGGTTTCTGCCGATTTCATCGCTGCCCGACGTCGACTATCCGACCATTCAGGTGCAGACCTTCTACCCCGGTGCCAGCCCCACCGTGATGGCGACCACCGTCACTGCGCCGCTCGAGGTGCAGTTGGGACAAATCCCGGGCGTTCAGCAGATGACCTCGAGCAGCTCCGCCGGTGCATCGATCATCACCATGCAATTCGATCTGGCGCTGAACCTGGACGTCGCCGAGCAGAATGTCCAAGAAGCCATCAACGCAGCCAACAGCTTTTTGCCGGCCGGTCTGCCGGCACCGCCCACCTATGCAAAGGTGAATCCCGCCGACCAGCCCATCCTCACCTTGGCGGTCACTTCCAACTCGATGTCGCTCACGCAATTGCAGGACGCAGCCAACAACCGGCTGGGCGCAAAGATTTCAGAAGTCCGGGGCGTGGGCCTCGTGACCCCCGCCGGCGGCAATGTGCCGGCGGT